>ERZ808240.3011-NODE-3011-length-17256-cov-4.657113_pt1 | contig 17256 bp, 17 predicted proteins | sample MGYA00521084_ERZ808240 | MGnify/ENA primary metagenome ERZ808240 (study PRJEB31516, sample SAMN03275571) | gut metagenome | biome: mammalia-associated habitat; material: feces | host: Papio cynocephalus | place: Kenya | collected 2012-08-06 ... | reverse complement strand
ACGCAGGTAAACGCCGTTTTGGAGCAGGTCGTGTGCGACACAAAGCAGGGTACCGGGAAGAATGCGTATGTTGCCGGATATCACATCGCCGGGAAGACCGGCACCTCCGAAAAGGTGGCGCAGGACGCCGCCGGGGGGAAGAAGGAATACATCGTCTCCTTCATCGGCTATGCGCCCGCGGACGATCCGCAGGTCGTGTGCCTTGTTTTGATGGATACGCCCTCAAACGAGAGCGGCATCTATATCTCCGGCGGCCAGATGGCCGCGCCCGTTGTCGGGCGCATCCTCGGCGAAGTGCTGCCGTATCTCGGCGTACAGCCGCAATACAGCGAAGCCGAGGAACAATACATCGATCGCGCCGTACCGCTCCTCACCGGAAAAACGCCGGAGGAAGCGGTGAAGCTGCTCCGCGAAGCCGGGCTCGCCGCCCGGATCGAAGGTACCGGCGATATCGTCACCGGTCAGCTGCCGGGGAAGGGAACGGTCGTTGCGAGCGGCACAACGGTGCTCGTCTATACCGGCGAAACGCCGGAGGTGGAAGAGGAAACCGTGCCGGATCTTACAGGGCTTGCCTATTCCGAGGCGCGCGAAGTGCTCTTTTTACGGGGGCTGTTTCTCCGTTCGGACAGCACGATCCTTGCCGACAGCGATACGGTCCGCGTTGTCTTCCAGAGCGTCGGCGCGGGCGAAAGCGTCCCCACGGGCAGCGTAATTGAAGTCAGCATCGTCAACGACGATAACGATACATACGGCCGGTATTGAAAAGCCGGCCGGGACATTATGAGGAAGTATCATGAAACTTTCGGAAATTCTCAAGGAAATAAACGTTCTCTCCGCAACTGCCGCCGGCGATACGGAGATCACGGGCGTCTGCTACGATTCCCGCCGCGTGAAGAGCGGCGACCTTTTTGTCGCCGTGCGGGGCTACGAGTCGGACGGACATAAATATATCCCCATGGCAGTGGAAAAGGGCTGCGCCGCCGTGCTGTGCGAGGAAGCGCCCGCCGGAAATGTGCCGTACGTCCAGACGGACGACAGCCGTCTCGGTCTCGCGCTCGCCGCGCGGAACTTCTACGGCGACCCCAGCCGCGAAATGAAGGTCATCGGCATCACCGGCACGAACGGAAAAACGACGACCACCATTTTGACAAAGCAGATCCTGGAAAAGACCCTCGGCGCAAAGGTCGGACTCATCGGCAGCATCTCGAACATGATCGGCGACGAGGAATTCCACGCCGAGCACACCACGCCGGAATCGTGCGATTTGCAGGCGCTCTTCCGTCAGATGGCGGACGCCGGGTGCACCCACTGCGTGATGGAGGTATCCTCTCACTCGCTGGTGCTGCGCCGCGTGGCGGGCGTGCATTTTGCCGTCGGCCTCTTCACCAATCTGACGCAGGATCATCTCGATTTCCACAACACGATGGAGGAGTACGCGAAGGCTAAGGCCATGCTCTTCCCCATGTGTGAAAAGACGGCGGCGAACGCGGACGATCCGTGGACCGAAACGGTCATGCAGGACGCGCCGCAGCCGGTGTACACGTTCTCGGCGAAGAGCGACAGCGCCTCGCTCACGGCCCGCGACATCCGTCTCGCGCCGAGCGGCGTGCGCTTCTGTGCGCTGGAGGAGGGCGAGCTCGTCCGTGTAAAGACGAATCTGCCGGGACAGTTTTCGGTATATAACGCACTCGCGGCGATCTCGTGCGCGCGGCTGCTTGGCGTATCCCTCGCGGACGCTGCCGCGGCGCTCGAAACGGCACACGGCGCAAAGGGCCGCGTGGAGCCGGTGCCGACGGACGGCGACTACAGCATTTTCATCGACTATGCCGTCACGCCGGACGCCATCGAAAACGTTCTCACGACGCTGCGAGGCATTGCGCCGAAGCGTCTCGTGATGCTCTTCGGCGCCGGCGGCGACCGCGACCGGAAAAAGCGCCCGATCATGGGGAAGATCTCCGCGGACATCGCCGATTTCGTCATCGTTACGAGCGACAACCCGCGCACCGAGGATCCCATGAGCATCATTGAGGAGATCCTGCCCGGCGTGCGCGCGGGCAAAGCGCCCTACAAGGTCATCTGCGACCGGCCGGAGGCGATCCGCTGGGCGATCGACCATCACGAGCCGGGCGACGTGATCCTGCTGTGCGGCAAGGGCCACGAGGACTATCAGATCATCGGCCACGAGAAGATACACATGGATGAGCGCGAGATCGTCGCGGACTATCTTGCCGAGCGCGCGAAGCGCACCTGACAAAGCAAAAGAGGAAAGGCACGGGGAAAGAGAATGACTTGGAAGCTGATTTTGGCGCTTGTCGTCGGATTTTGTATATCGAGCGCCGTAGGCGCGGTTTTGGTACCGTATCTGCGGAAGATCAAAGCCGGGCAGTCGATCCGGGAGGACGGCCCCACATGGCATATGAGCAAGACCGGCACGCCCACGATGGGCGGGCTGATGTTCATCATCGCGGTCACGGTCGTTTGTCTCACGGTCGGCTTCTCCTGCATGGCGAACGGCGAGTGGGGACATATTTTCGTTCTCGTATTCGGCCTCGTGTTCGGTGCGATCGGCTTTCTGGACGACTATGAAAAGCTCCGCCACAAGCAGAATCTCGGCCTGAGCGCAAAGATGAAGTTCCTTCTGCAGCTCCTTGCCGCCACGTGCTTTCTGCTGCTGCTCCGCTTCACCGGCTATCTGAGCCCCAATCTCTATATCCCGTTCTGGAACACCTATGTCCCGGTCTCTGAGCCGCTGTACTTCATCTTTGCGGCATTCGTCATCGTCGGCACCGTGAATGCCGTGAACATCACCGACGGCGTGGACGGTCTTGCGGCCGGCACGTGTGTGCCCGTGTTCCTCTGCTTTACGGCCATCGTGTTCTGCTGGGGCAAGGAGTATATGCCGCAGGGCATTTTCGCCAGCGGCATGGTCGGCGCGCTGCTCGGCTTCCTGATCTACAATTTCAACCCCGCGCGCGTATTCATGGGCGACACCGGCTCGCTCTTCCTCGGCGGGTGCATCTCGGGTCTGGCGTTTGCGCTGGACGTGCCGCTGCTGCTCATTCCGCTCTGCATCATGCCGATCATCGAAACGCTCTCGGACATCATCCAGGTGGCGTATTTCAAGCTCTCCCACGGCAAGCGCGTATTTAAAATGGCCCCCTTCCACCACCATCTTGAAATGGGCGGCTGGACGGGCCGGAAATGGAAAGAAAAAGAGATCTTCGTCCTGTTCGCGGGCATCACGCTCGTGATGGCGGTCGTATCGCTTCTCGGCGTAACGGGACGCTATTCCTTCTGAGCTTTTGAGAGGGTAATACCGGAGGCTCTCATGGATCATACTTCGGCCGGCACAGCGCCGGTCAAAACGGGTAAGGCAGACCGCAGGGCGGATCTGCCTTTCCTTGTTATCACGCTCACGCTGCTCGGCGTCGGCGTGGTGATGGTGCTCTCGGCAAGCTTTGCGAGCGCGTACTACGATCTGCAGGGCGAGACCGGGCACAATCCGGTGTATTTCTTCTCCCGGCAGGCGATCTTCGCCGCGGCGGGCGTGTGCGTGATGCTCATCGCCTCGCGCATTCCGATGCGCGTTTACCGCGCCTGCGCTCTGCCGCTGCTGCTTGTTTCCGTTGCGAGTCTCGCAGCGGTTCTGGTCATCGGTACGGTCGTGAACGGCGCAAGACGATGGATCAACCTCGGTTTCACGACGTTCCAGCCGTCAGAAATTACAAAAATCGCAATTATTCTTTACTTTTCGGCGCTGATATGCAAATATAAAGATCGGATGCGTACCTTCCGGTACGGCATCGCGCCGTTCGCGGCGATACTGGCGGTCGTTTCGGCGCTGCTCGTGCTTGAGCCGCACTTTTCCGCAACGATCATCATCCTTGCCATCGGAACTTCCATGCTCTTTCTTGGCGGGGTACGGCTGCACTGGTTCATCGGCGCGGCCAGCGTGCTGCTCGTCGGCGCGGTAGTAGCGGTGCTGTTCGTACCGTATGTCGCGGCGCGCGTAGCGTCGTTCCGCGACCCCTTCTCCGATCTCACCGGCGACGGCTGGCAGATCGTCCAGTCGCTCTATGCGATCGGCTCGGGCGGGCTGTCCGGCCTCGGTCTCGGCATGAGCCGTCAGAAATATCTCTATCTCCCCGAGGAGCACAACGATTTCATCTTCTCCGTTGTGTGCGAGGAACTGGGGTTCATCGGCGCCTCGGCAATTCTGCTGCTCTTCGCCATGCTCATCGTGCGCGGATACTGGATCTCCTTGCAGAGCACAGACCGCTTCAGCTTTCTTGCCGGCTGCGGCATCACAACGATGCTCGCTTTGCAGATCGTGCTGAATGTTGCTGTGTGCACGAATCTCGTCCCCTGTACCGGCATCTCACTGCCGTTTTTCAGCTACGGCGGCACGGCGCTGCTCATCCAGATGGGCGAGGCGGGGATACTGCTGAGCATATCGCGGGAAAATCCCTGCGCGGCCTACGCGCCGCGGGAGCTTTTTAAAACCGTAAAAAATCAAAAAATCGAGGAATGACCTATGCGTTTTCTGTTTGCCTGCGGCGGCACCGCGGGCCATGTAAATCCCGCTGTCGGCGTGGCCGGGCGGATCCGCGAGCTTCTGCCGGACAGCGAGATCCTGTTCATCGGCGCTCTCGGCAAAATGGAAATGGAGCTTGTCCCCCGCGAAGGGTATGAGATCCGCGGCGTGCCGGTGAGCAATCTGAGCCGGTCCCTATCGGTGGAGGGTATCAAGCATAATATAAAATTTGTTTCCGACCTTCTCAAATCCGGCCCCGCGTGCCGGAAGATCATCGAGGAGTTCCAGCCGGACGTCGTCGTCGGTACCGGCGGGTATGTCTGCTACCCGGTGCTGCACGAGGCGGCAAAGCTCGGTATCCCCACGGTCGTACACGAGAGCAACGCCGAGCCCGGTCTCACGACGCGCCAGCTGGAAAAGTGCGTCGATAAGATCATGGTCGGTTTTGCCGAGGCGCAGGAGAATTATAAGCACCCCGAAAAGGTCGTCGTGACCGGCACGCCCGTGCGTCTCGGCTTCATGCGCTCGGATAAGACCGCCGCGCGCCGCGCGCTCGGCATTGCGGAGAACGAACCGCTCGTCGTTTCCGTGTGGGGCAGTCTCGGCGCAACGGAAATGAACAAGACCGTCGCGCGCATGATCGCTCTCGCCATGGACGGCGCGGAGCGCCCCTTCCGGCTCGTCCACTCGGCGGGCAAGCGCGGCATAAAGAGCATGACGGAGTACATGAGCGAGGAGCTCGGTCTCTCCGGCTGGAAGGAAGCCGGGTTTGACGTTGTGGATTATATTTATGATATGCCACTTCTTATGGCGGCGGCGGACATCGTCCTCTGCCGGAGCGGTGCATCCACGCTTGCCGAACTCACCGCCATCGGAAAACCGGCGGTCCTCGTTCCCAGCCCGAACGTGGTGAACAACCACCAGGAGAAAAATGCCCGCGTGCTCGAGCGCGGCGGCGGGGCCGTCGTGCTGCTCGAGAGCGACGCCGGAGCCGACGTGATGCTCTCAACGATCAACGAACTTTTGAGCGATAAGGAAAAGCTCATCGAAATGGAAGAGCATATGCGCTCTCTTGCCGTGGAGAACGCCGCCGACGAGATCACATCCATCGTTCTCTCCCTCGCCGCCGGGGAGTAATTTGGCAAACGGCGCTTCCTCTGCATAGTATGGCTTGAAAATGCTGTGCGGGGGAAGAACTATGAGTATATGGCATATAACCGGCGGATCGCCGCTTCGCGGACAGATCCGCGTACAGGGCTCAAAGAACGCGGTTTTGCCGGTGATCGCGGCGTCGCTTCTCTGCGGCGCGGAAACGGAGCTGCTCAACTGCCCAAATCTGAGCGATGTTGACGCGGCAATGGATATTCTCCGCTATCTCGGCTGCACCGCGGCACGCTGCGGCGACGCTCTCTGCATCGATACGACCGCGCCCGCGCGGTGCGATATTCCGCGCGAGCTGATGCACCGGATGCGCTCCTCCGTGATCTTTCTCGGCCCGCTGCTCGCCCGTTTCGGCGAGGCGGAGGTTTCGCTTCCCGGCGGCTGCGAGCTTGGCCCGCGGCCGATCGATCTCCATCTGCACGCCCTGCGGCTGCTGGGGGCAGAGATCGAGGAGAGCGAGGACAGCATCGTGTGCCGGGCCGCGCACCTTCGCGGCGCGGAGATATCGCTCTCGCTGCCGAGCGTCGGCGCAACGGAAAACGCCATGATCGCTGCATGCGCGGCGGAGGGCGCGACCGTCATTTATAACGCCGCCCGCGAGCCGGAGATCGAAACGCTGCAAAGCTATCTTCGCGCGCTCGGCGCGGACGTATCCGGCGCAGGTTCGCCCGTCATCCGGATCACCGGCTTTTCTCCGCGCTCTCACGCGGGACTTCGCATCCCGCCCGACCGGATCGCCGCGGCAACATATCTCTGCTGCACGGCGTGCGCCGGCGGGGAGATCGAGCTTACCGCCGCCGTACCCGGACAGCTCGTCCCGGTGCTCGACGCGCTTCGCGCGATGGGCTGCGCCGTGAGTGCGCACGGAGATCGCATACATATGACCGCCCACGGCCGCCCGGCCTCGCCCGGCGCGATCGTCACAAGGCCCTATCCCGGTTTTCCGACGGACGCAGCGCCGCTGCTGATGGCGGCCTCGCTCCGGTGCACGAGACCGGCGATGTTCATTGAAAACATTTTCTCCGGCCGCTACCGCCATGCCGAGGAAATGCGCGCTCTCGGCGCACAGATCGTCCTGCGCGGGCCGATGGCGCTTGTGACCGGTGTGGAAACGCTGCACGGCGCTTCCATGGAAAGCCCGGATCTTCGCGGCGGCGCGGCGCTCGTAGCCGCGGCGCTCGGCGCAGAAGGGGAGAGCACCGTGACCGACGCCGGTCACATCCTGCGCGGCTACGAATCGCTGGACGAGACGCTGCGCGCTCTCGGCGCGTCGGTCTGGCGCGAGGAAGCATAGAGCAACACCACACAAAAGGAGCAGAACATGGCATCGGAAATGGAATTCAGTCAGCACAATAAAGTAAAGCGCCGCAGCCCGTGGCATGGGCCAATGGTCCTCGTTTTGCTTTTCTTTGTCGTTATTCTGGTTATGAGTCTGGCGTTCCGCGTCTCAAAGATCGAGGTCATCAACGCCTCGGAGTATACCGACGAGGAGATCATCAACGCCTCCGGCGTCGAGCGCGGCGCGAACCTCTTCTTTGTTGACCGCTTCAAGGCGGCGAGTATGATCTTCTCCGACCTGCCGTATATGGACACCGTGAGCATCACGCGGCAGCTCCCGAACAAGATCGTCATTCAGGCGGAGGGCTCCGCGCCCGCGGCGTATATGGTCATTGACGAGGAGTACTGGCTGCTCGACCGCAACGGGAAAATGCTCGGCACGACCGATTCTCTCACGGCGGAGAAGTATCCGGAGATCCGCTCGCTCGAACCGATGACTGTGCTCGAGGGCGAGGATATGCTCGTGGAAGGCATCAATGCCGAGCGCCTTGCCGTACTGCGGACGATCCTTCCGGCGCTTCGCGCGGAGGACGTTTCCTCTCTCGTGAAATGGATCGATCTCCGCGATCCCGCGAATCCCTCGCTGCGTTACGACAACCGCCTCACCGTCTATCTCGGCGCGGAGGGGGAGATGCTCTACCGCATCGCCATGCTCAAAAACGTCGTTTCCCAGCTCGCCGCGGAGGACGCCGGAACGCTTTATTATACGAACGGCAGCGCCTGGACCTTCAGCCCGGATTGAGCAAAACAGCGGATTTCTTTTCAAATTTGTTACAAAAACCAGCCGCAGGTCAACATAATGCTGTTGACCTGCGGTTAAAAACGTTATAAAATGACAAGAGTATGAGTATAAGCCCCAAATAGGAACTGGGAGGGTATATAGAATGGCTATTACCAAAGACGCGGAGAACGTTGTCACCATCAAAGTCATCGGCATCGGCGGCGCCGGCAACAATGTTGTCAACCGTATGGCGGCCGGCGATACGAAGGGCGTGGAGTTCATCGCGGTCAATACCGATAAACAGGCTCTCGCCGTTTCCGGCGCGAAGCAGACCATCCAGATCGGCGAAAAGCTGACGCACGGTCAGGGCGCCGGCTCTGATCCCGACGTCGGCAAGCGCGCCGCCGAGGAGAGCCGCAACGCCATCACCGAGGCGCTCGAGGGCACCGATATGGTATTCCTCACCGCCGGTATGGGCGGCGGCACCGGCACCGGTGCGGCTCCGGTCGTGGCCGAGGCTGCGAAGGACGCCGGCATCCTCACCGTCGGCGTTGTGACGCGCCCGTTCTCCTGGGAAGGCCGCCGCCGCGCGCTGCAGGCACAGCAGGGCGTCAGCGAGCTGATGGGCCGTGTGGACAGCCTCCTCATCATCCCGAACGACCGTCTGAAATACGCCAGCCCCGAGAAGGTCACGCTTGCCAACGCCTTTGAGATCGCGGACGATGTCCTTATCAAGGCCGTGAGCAGCATTTCCGAGCTCATCAAGAACACCGGCTTCATCAACCTCGACTTTGCCGACGTGACCGCCGTTATGAAGGGCGCAGGTCTTGCTCATATGGGCGTGGGCCGTGCCGCCGGCAAGAACAAGGCGGAAGACGCTGCGAAGATGGCCGTTTCCAGCCCGCTGATGGAGACCTCCATCGACGGTGCGCGCGGCGTGCTCATCAACATCACCGGCTCTAAGGAAATGGGGCTCGACGATGTCGAGGCGGCCGCCATGCTCGTGCAGGGCGCGGCGCACCCGGAAGCCAACATCATCTTCGGCGCGAGCTTTGACGATTCTCTCGACGATGAGATCGTCGTCACCGTCATCGCCACCGGCTTTGACGAGAAGAAGCCCGAGACCGTCAAGATCGAAGAGCCGCGCGACGCGAACCTCTTCACCGACGCGCGCGAGCGCGCCGAGAGCCAGAAGGAGCCCGCGGCGGTCCCTGCCCCCGAAGAGGACGGCGAGGATCCGTTCGACACGATCTTCAAGATCTTCAACAAGTAATTTCATACGAAATACGAAACCAAGAGCCGCGGATATGTCCGCGGCTCTTTTGTTATTGCCATTCGTCGCCCCACAGCGCCTGACAGATAAAAATCGCATAGCAGAAAAGGAGAAAAAGCATCACTCCCCTCATAATCGCAGCCTCCGATATATGTTTATATAAATATATACTCATATATGCAAATTGTCAAGGAAGTATATATTTATTAAACTATAAGAGAGGTGATGCTTGTGATACGGGTCTGTATGGATAAAACGCTTCAGCGGATGAATATCAGCCGGTACGAGCTGGCAAAGCGGACCGGTATCCAGTATCAAGTCATTGATAATTATTACAAGAACCGTGTGAAGCGCTACGACGGCTATGTGCTGGACCGGATCTGTCAGGCACTGGAATGCGAAGTGAGCGATATCATCGAATACGAAAAAGAATAGCATTGGCCAGAGAATTGGCCAATGCTGTTCTTTTTCGTGGGATATTATTCCGCCGGAAGCGCCGCGATATCCGAAACGGAGATCTCATACGCCGTCCGGCGCACCGCCTGCCCGTCGAGATTTTTTATGTACTCGCGGCTCTGGATGCGCCCGAGCAGATGTACGCGCGTGCCGACGTCCCAGAGCGCGGCCCGGCGCGCGTTCTGCCCCCAGACGATGCAGGGAAGGTAGTCGCTGCGCCCGTAGAGACGGTTGACCGCGAGCATAAGATCGCAGATCTCCCGTCCCATCGGCGTAGTGCGCCGGTTCGGGCTTTTGCAGAGCGTGCCGGTCAGCTCTACCTCGTTGACCCATACGGGCGTTTCCGGCGGAGACAGCTCACGGGCGAACACGCTGATGACGAGCTTGCTGCCCTCGCCGCTGTGGTTGTTGAACGAGCGCACCTCGCCCGCAATGCGGATGAGCCCCGCGCGCGACGGCTTGAGCTCCGGCAGAAGCTCTTCGCGGAGGAGAACGTTGATCGTGTCTACCGTGCCGGAGAGCCGCGCGACCTCCAGCGGGAACGTGTAGAACGGCTCGAGACGGCTGGCGTGGGAAAAAACCGGGGAGGAAAGCGGCGTGCCGCAGAGAATGACGCGATTGTTGGTTTGCATTTCATCCATTTGTAACACCTCGCCATAGCCTATTCACGCACCGGGGACAAAATGCCTTGTTTCTTTGGCGCGCGTGTGATATGATGCAGACATCAATTCTAAGAAGGAAAGGCAGAACATCATGGAGATAAAAGACATTCTTGCCCGCTGCGACCATACGCTCCTCCGCACCGACTGCACCGCCGCGGAGATCCGCGCCCTGTGCGACGACGCGATCCGCTTCGGCTGCGCCTCCGTCTGCATCCCGCCCGCGCATGTGGCGGGGGCCAAGCGCTATGTAAACGGTCAGATGAAGATCTGCACCGTCATCGGCTTCCCGAACGGCTATAACACCACCGCCTGCAAGGTCTTTGAGACCGAGGACGCCGTGAAAAACGGCGCGGACGAGATCGACATGGTCATCAATCTCGGCATGGTGAAGGACAAGTGCTGGGATCTGCTGCTCGACGAGATCGTCCGCATCAAGGCCGCGTGCGGCGGGAAGCTCCTCAAGGTCATCATCGAGTGCTGCCTGCTCACGGACGAGGAGAAGATCAAGCTATGCGAGATCGTCTCGGCAAGCGGCGCGGAGTATATCAAGACCTCCACCGGCTTTTCGAAGGGCGGCGCGACGTTCGACGACGTGGCGCTTATGCGCGCGCACTGCGCTCCCTCCGTCAAGGTCAAGGCTGCGGGAGGCATCTCGTCCGTCGAGGATGCCGAACACTTCATCGAGCTCGGCGCGGAGCGCCTCGGCACGAGCCGCATCGTGAAGATCGCCAAGCAGCTCGAAGCGGAAAAAACGGAATAAAAAAGAAACGGGAAAGAAACGATTCTTTCCCGTTTTTGATATTATGCCGATAAGCGAGCATGATTATGTAAGAGCGTCTAAAAGAGAGACGTATTTCTCATATTCCTGAGGAATGCGCGATATTCTCTCATTCCGCTGGTCGGAGATCAGAATATATTTCGGAAATACAGCAAAACTCCATCGTCCGTCAAAAGCTTTTTTGACCGGTGCAAACTCTTTTTGCGATTGAAAATCATAACCGACATGGTTTATTCGCTTCAAAAATAGTGTCCCCATCCGATCACCGTTTTCCAGCCGGCGAAGCGAAAATGCGGTTTTTGATGTGAAATAGTAATCGCCAAACAAATGATTATACCCTTCCGCACTCGCTTTCATTTTGTATTTGCCTCCATAACGGATAACTCCGTCTTCTCGCACAAGGACATAAATCATGGCTTTGCCCTTTTCAAAACGGGTTATCGTCACCTGATCTCCATTGTCAACGAGATAGGTGGCATTTGGGAGAGGTAAATCAGTGTAAATGTAATAATTATAAGCCGACAGGCAAAGGAACAGAAGCCATAATGCTGCGCCGATCCACGATATGATTTTTTTCATTGGAATCCCTCATCTTTCCTGTTCGTTCTTTATCTTGCCGTATATTCCTGCAGATAGCGGGCGCGTGCCGGGTGACGGAGCTTGCGAAGCGCTTTCGCTTCGATTTGACGGATACGCTCACGCGTAACGAGAAAAGATTCGCCGACTTCCTCCAGCGTCCGCTCGCGTCCGTCGAAAAGACCGAAGCGCATGCAGATGACCGTGCGTTCCCGTTCCGTAAGTGTTGAGAGCGCTTTTCTCATATCTTCGCTCAATGCGTTCATGAGTGTCTTGGATTCGGGGGCGGCATCTTCGCTGACGGCGAGAAAATCGCCGACGGTGGTTTCACCGTCCTCACCGATAGGTGCGTCGAGAGAAACCGTGTCAGAGATCAGCTGCGAAAGCGAACGAATGCGTTCGGTATCGCAGCCGATGTTAGCGGCAAGCTCCTCAACGGTCGGCTCACGTCCAAGTTCAAGCGTGAGCCGCTGGAGTGCCGTGCGATATCGGTTCAGCGTTTCGTGCATATGTACCGGAAGCCGGATCGTGCGGCTCTGGTCAGCAATCGCTCGCGTAATGGATTGGCGTATCCACCACGTTGCATAAGTAGAAAATTTGAAGCCGAGATAGGGATCAAACTTCTGCACGGCCCGCATCAAACCGAGATTCCCCTCCTGGATAAGATCGGAGAGTGGGAGGCCGCGATTTACATAGCGCTTGGCGATCGAGACGGACAGCCGCAGATTTGCCTCGATCATCCTGTTCCGCGCCGCCTCGCTGCCCGCGGCGGCGGCCGCCGCAAGCTCGACTTCTTCTTCCGCTGTCAGCAGCGCATGACTTCCGCTCTCCCGCAGGTAAAGCCCGAGAGAGTCTGTAATGTCACCCGTTTCCGCGGCGTTTTCTGCATCTGCTAACGCTTCTTCGCTGATCTCTTCCACGGCCCGAAGCTCGTCTGCGCTCGGCGCTGTGAGACCATCTGTTCCCGTTTCTGTTATTTGCTCCTCCATATTGCGTCCTCCGATCGTTTTTTCAGGGCCCTCTATTTTTATTATATCATTTTGTGTATGGTGTTATGTAAACCAACGAGCGTTTACGACAAAATTTACAGTTTCTTAACTTTTAAGATCGCCTTGATTTTGAAAAGCAGGGTGAAAAACAGGGGGAAAAGTGAGGATTTTCTTCTCGCTTTCTCTTGACATTTCTGTTTCCGGCAGCTATAATATCACTGCTTAAAAGAAAGCAGATCGTTTCCGGTCTCACCCGGCCGCCCAGGGCGCGCCGCGGTCAACATTTTTCGGCTCTGTCTTATATGGGGGCCGGAGTGTGTGCGGATGCGGTTTGCGTATCCGCTTTTTTGCATACATGGAAAGGCGCGAGAGCGCCGGCGACTTATTTGGAGGTGTTTAACGATCGCTACCCAGAATCATTTGCTCAACGAAGAGATCCGCGAACCGGAAGTTCGCCTGATCAGTGAAGAAGGCGAGCAGCTCGGCGTTATGTCCGGCGAGCAGGCGCTCCGCATCGCTGAAGAGCGGGAGATGGACCTTGTTCTGATCTCTCCGCAGGCAAAGCCGCCCGTGTGCAAGATCATGGACTATGGCAAGTTCCGCTTTGAGCAGACCAAAAAGGAAAAGGAAGCCCGTAAGAATCAGCGCATCATTGAGATCAAGGAGATCCGCATGTCCCCGGGCATCGGCGAGAACGATTTCAATACCAAGCTGAAAAACGGACAGAAATTCCTCCTGGACGGCGACCGGCTGAAGGTCACGGTGCGTTTCCGCGGCCGTGAAATGGCGCACACCAACATTGGCGAGCAGCTTCTCACGAACTTTGCCGCCCAGTGTGCCGAGATCGCCACCATGGACAAAAACCCCAAGATGGAGGGGCGGAATATGTTCATGTTCCTTTCCCCCAAGGCCCCCGACAAACAAGCAAACAAAAAGTAAAGGAGATATTCCGAGATGCCGAAACTGAAATCGCACAGCGGCGCGAAGAAGAGATTCAATCTCACCAAGACCGGCAAGGTCAAGCGCGCCCACGCTTTTAAGAGCCACATTCTCAACAAGAAGACCGCCAAGCGCAAGAGAGGCCTCCGTCAGGGCGCCTACGCGGACGCCACCACCGCGCCCACGATCAAGCAGATGATTCCGTACAAATAAGGAGGACTGAAAGATGGCCAGAGTCAAAGGCGCGATGATGACGCGCAAGAGAAGAAATAAAAAGCTGGGTCTTGCCAAGGGTTATTGGGGAAACAAGTCCCGTCACTATAAGATGGCTAACCAGCAGCTGATGAAGTCCGGCCGTTACGCTTACGTCGGCCGCAAGCTCAAGAAGCGCGACTTCCGCCAGCTGTGGATCACCCGTATCAGCGCCGGCTGCAAGATGAACGGCATGAACTACTCCACTTTCATGCACGGCTTGAAGAAGGCCGGTATCGACATGAACCGCAAAATGCTCTCCGAGCTCGCGATCCATGACGCCGCCGCTTTCACCGCCCTGTGCGAGAAGGCCAAGGCTAGCCTGTAATTTCATTCAACGATAAAAACACGCTGCTTTAAGATAAAGCGGCGTGTTTTTTTGTTGTTGCTATTTCCCGAAAACTATGGGATAATGAAGAAAATGAGGGAAATAAGGAGGAATCCTTCCATGGCTTTCTGTACGAACTGTGGTGCAAAGCTCGCGGACAACGCGAAATTCTGCACCGAATGCGGCGCAAAGGTCGAGCGCGTGCCGGCAGAACCGGCCAGCGCGCCGTCAAGCGGCTCTGCCCCGACGAACGACTATACATATTCTGCCCCGGCGAACGATTATACGTACACCCCAACGTCGCAGGGATCCGACGGCTCGTCCGGTTCGTATTCGCCGAACAGCCATACGTATGACCCCGCTTCGCAGAGCAGCCCGGCGTCCGGCTCATACTCGCCGGAGACCACACACAATACCTATTCCTACGACCCCGCGGCGGCCAGCCACGGCGGTACGCAGCCGCCCCGCCCGCCGCGCGACATCCCCGGCGGCAGCCAGCCGCAGAAGAGAAAGTCGTCGTTCCTGCCGTTTCTGCTCATCGCCATCGGCGTCGCGGCGCTCGTGTTCCTGCTGATCGGCTTTTTGGGGAGTGACAGTGATGCGGACGATCCGACCTATGGCGTGTATGTTGCCTCCTACGGCACCTATGCGGGAAGCCATGTCGAGATCGAAGATATGTGGCCGGACGGCTTTTCCATTGAGCTGCTCTCCAAAAACAAGTGCCGTGTAGTAGTTGACGGCGAGACCGAGACCTGCCGGTACGAGCTGGAAAGCGACGGCGAGATCGAGATCGATCTCCAGGGCGATGACGACCTGGAGGGCCGGCTTGCGGATAACCGCCTTACGCTCGAAGACGTTATGGATTCCGGTGTAAATCTGGTGTTCTATAAGGAGGGTACCGCTGCTCCGGCGGTCGAAGTGCCTGCTGTGACGGAGGCTCCGGCGATCGATACACCGGTCTCTACCGCAGCGCCGGTCGATTCTCCCTATGCCTGGTGGAACGGCGATTGGTATGGTTGGTGGGTCATCTGGGAAGGCGGCGGTGACTATGCGGATCTGGAAGACCGTTATTTTGACGCTTGCGCAACGATCTCTGTGAGCGGCGACGCAGGACTTATCGATCTCTGGGATGAGGACTGCGCGGAAGGCGAAAACATCGGCTATATCGATGTGACTTTTGAGCCGGGTACGACGGACAAGGGCCGCATGGTCTCGGAAAGCGGAAATTTCTACGAGGATGAGATCTCGGCGAGAGACTGGGTCGTGGATCCCGGCGACTCGGTCGTCAGCCGGTTTGATTCCATGATCATGATCGACGGCACGTATTATGAGCCGGACAACAGCGGAAACTGGATGCGCTATCTGGTGTTTCTCCGTCCGTGGGGCATGAGTTGGGAGGATGTGCGCAGCGATGCCTGCGAGGATATGCCGTATTCGGAAATGATGCCGCGCCTGTATGATGAGTGGTATGTGCCGCACATGAATGGCGCCATGCCGGAGTATTTCGATCTCAGCGAAGAGACCGCCTGATAGAACAGAATATCCCAGACGGAACGGAGGATACCTCTGCTCCGTCTTTTTTTACCGGTTGCTATTCGCCGCCGGACGGAGTAAAATGCCAGATATGGAAACAACGGAGAAAAAGAAAATAACGTTCCGGTCGTTCTGGCGGCTGTGTCCGGCGAGGCATACGGTGCTGCTTGTCTCGCTCGCGTGGCTTGCGGCGTACTTCCTGTTGCGAGGAAACCGGGCAGTGATGAACTCCCTTTGCAAAACGCTCGTGCGTCCATGGCACGCCTTTGCGGGAAAGCTCTTTTCCACCGTGCCGTTTTCGGTGACGGAGTGGGTCATCCTCTTCCTTGTGGCGCTCGGCGTTGCGCTGCTCGTCCTTCTGATCGTGCGGCTCATCCGGCGGCGGTGGGCGAAAGCCTACCGCACGGGGATGACGATCCTTTCCGTTTCGGCGGCAATGTTCGCGCTCTTCTGTCTCTGGTGGGGCGTGCTCTATTATTCCGACAGCTTCACCGAACAGGCGGGGCTGGAACGGCGCGATATCTCCGTGCAGGAGCTGGAGACCGTTACGCGGTATTTTGCTGCGGAAGCAAACGCGGCGGGCGAGCACGTGGAGCGCGGTGAAGACGGCGTGTTCGCCGTTGATAAAGAAACGATTTTCCGCCGCTCCCCGGATATCTACGAAGGCGCGGAGCAGAGCTTCCCGTGCCTTGCTGCCTCGGCGGTACGGGCAAAGCCCATGCTGCTCTCGCGGCTTTTGAGCTATATCCGCTATACCGGCTTCTTCTTCCCCTATACGGCGGAGGCCAATCTCAACGCCGATTCACCAGCATGTCTGCTGCCGTCCACGATCGCGCATGAGCTGGCGCATCTGCGCGGCGTTGCGCGCGAGGACGAGGCAAACTTCTGCGCCGTTGTCGCATGCATGGAAAGCGGCGACGAGGATTACCGCTATTCCGGCGCATTGCTCGCCTACATCTATCTCGGAAACGCGCTCTACAGCGCCAACTACGACGCCTGGCGGGAGGTGTACTCCACGCTCAGTGAGAGCGTGCGCGCCGATCTGCGCGCGAACAACGACTACTGGGCGCAGTTTGAAACGCCTGCGGCGGAAGTATCCGAAAAGGTGTACGAATCGTTTCTGCAAACCTACGGCGACGACCGCGGCATGCAAAGCTACGGCGCGTGCGTCGATCTCCTGACGGTATACTACTTAGACACAGAATGAGAGACTCCCTTGTGCAAAGAGAAGCTGTCAGCGAAGCGGACTGAGGGATTGTAAACTACGAAACTTTGGAACTTGTAGAAAAAGACTTCTCCCCAATGTGGGAGAAGTCTTTTTAGAGTCGCTTTATCAGATTAGGAAACGGAGCCTATCATAGATGCCATCGAGCCTACAAGAGCCAGCGCGCTTACGGCAATGATAACAGCTATGCCAGATCCGATCAGCCCGATCAGACTGCAGACGAAGCCGCCTGTACGAATTCCTTCCGTGTTGCCAGCTTTTTTTGCCTGACCAGCCAATACGAGACCGATTATACCGAGTATAATGCCAACGAGCGCTCCAACACCAAAAAACCAACAGACGATTGCACAAATTCCCAAAACAAGCGAGGCTACGGCTTTGCCGTGCATGACAGATGTTTCCATTGCGATTCTCTCCTTTATTTGTGTTGTGTTGTGTTTACATTATACAGTCGAGAATGGCAAAAAAACAACCGTGCAATATATATATAT
>ERZ808240.3010-NODE-3010-length-17257-cov-50.005464_pt1 | contig 17257 bp, 11 predicted proteins | sample MGYA00521084_ERZ808240 | MGnify/ENA primary metagenome ERZ808240 (study PRJEB31516, sample SAMN03275571) | gut metagenome | biome: mammalia-associated habitat; material: feces | host: Papio cynocephalus | place: Kenya | collected 2012-08-06 ... | reverse complement strand
CAGTTGAATAACTCTAAAAGTTTTGTAAAATGAAGAAAGAAGTTAAAGATACTATTATCACCGAGCTTGGACAGAAGTTGCAGGAGTTTCCTCACTTCTATCTTGTAGATGTTACAGGATTGAACGCTGAGAAGACAAGTGCTCTTCGTCGTAAGTGCTTCCAGAGCGAGATTAAGATGGTCGTAGTGAAGAATACATTGCTTCACAAGGCTTTTGAGGCTTCAGACATCGATTTCTCTGAGCTCTATGGCAGCTTGAAGGGTACTACTGCTGTAATGTTTACAGCTACAGCTAATGTACCAGCTAAGTTGTTGAAGGAATACGAGAAGGAAGGTGTTCCATCATTGAAGGCTGCTTATGCAGAGGAAAGCTTCTATGTTGGCGCTGATAAACTCGCAGAACTTTCAGCACTCAAGAGCAAGAACGAAGTTATTGCAGAGATTGTTGCTTTGCTCCAGTCTCCAGCAAAGAACGTTGTTTCAGCTCTTCAATCAGGAGGCAACACTATTCATGGTGTGCTTAAGACATTGGGCGAGCGTCCTGAGTAATCAATCACAATGTTATCATAAAATTATAGTATAAATAAAATTAAAATTTAGAATAAAATGGCAGATATCAAAGCTATTGCAGAAGAGTTAGTAAATCTTACTGTTAAGGAAGTTAATGAGTTGGCAACAGTCCTCAAGGACGAGTATGGTATTGAGCCTGCTGCTGCAGCTGTAGCTGTAGCTGCTGGTCCTGCTGCTGGTGGTGCAGCTGCAGCTGAGGAGAAGTCTTCTTTCGACGTTGTCCTCGCTGAGGTTGGTGGCGCTAAGCTCCAGGTTGTAAAGGCTGTTAAGGAGGCTTGTGGTCTCGGTTTGAAAGAGGCTAAGGATCTCGTAGACGGCGCTCCTTCTACAATCAAGGAGGGTGTATCTAAGGACGAGGCTGAGAACCTTAAGAAGGCTATCGAAGAGGCTGGTGCTAAGGTAGAGCTCAAGTAATTAGAGTAATACATTTTTTACATATTGGTTAGGATTCTCCAAGTAGGTGAGTCCTAACCTTTTTGTGTCTTTTATTATATTGTTAATAAAACCCATTTAATAACTTCTAATGGCTACAAAAATTGTTGATAACAGAGTAAATTTTGCCAGCGTTCATAATCCGTACCCATATCCGGATTTCCTCGATGTGCAGTTAAAGTCTTTCAAGGACTTCTTACAGTTGGATACTCCGCCTGAGGAACGCAAGAATGACGGTCTGTATAAGGTGTTCTCTGAGAACTTCCCTATCACCGATACTCGCAATAATTTCGTTCTTGAGTTCTTGGATTACTATATTGACCCTCCTCGCTATTCCATCGACGAGTGCTTGGAGCGTGGTCTTACATATAGCGTACCTTTGAAGGCTAAGATGAAGCTGTATTGTACAGATCCTGACCATGAGGACTTCGGTACATTCATTCAAGATGTTTTCCTGGGTACAATCCCATATATGACAGATAATGGTACTTTTGTAATTAATGGTGCAGAACGAGTTGTCGTTTCTCAGTTGCACCGTTCTCCTGGCGTGTTCTTTGGACAGGGAGTTCATGCAAATGGTACAGTACTTTATTCTGCCCGTATCATTCCGTTCAAGGGTAGCTGGATTGAGTTTGCTACTGACATTAACAATGTGATGTATGCATATATCGACCGTAAGAAGAAGTTGCCTGTAACTACTTTGCTTCGTGCTATTGGTTATGAGCAGGATAAGGATATTCTTCAGATTTTTGATCTTGCCGAGGAGGTAAAGGTTAATAAGAAGAACATGAAGGCTGCCATTGGTCGCAAACTAGCTGCACGTGTGCTGAAGAGTTGGAATGAGGACTTCGTAGATGAGGATACTGGTGAGGTGGTATCAATTGAGCGTAATGAGGTAATCATGGAGCGTGAAACTGAACTCACTGCTGAGAATATTGAGGATATTATTGAGAGTGGTGCTTCAACTGTTCTTTTACATAAAGACGAAGAGGCTGCCAACAAGTATACTATTATCTTCAATACTTTGGCAAAGGATCCTAGTAACTCTGAGAAGGAGGCTGTCAACTATATCTATCGTCAGTTGCGTAATGCTGACCCTGCCGATGATGCTAGTGCACGTGAGGTCTTCCAGAACTTGTTCTTCTCTGACAAGCGTTACGATTTGGGTGAAGTCGGCCGCTACCGTATTAATAAAAAGTTAGGTCTTGATACCGATATGGACGTTCGTGTGTTGACGAAGGATGATATTATCGAGATTATCAAGTATTTGATACAGTTGGTGAACTCTAATGCTACTGTCGACGATATCGATCACTTGTCCAACCGTCGTGTTCGCACTGTTGGTGAGCAGTTGGCAAATCAGTTCTCTATAGGTCTTGCCCGTATGAGCCGTACTATACGTGAGCGTATGAATGTGCGCGACAATGAGGTGTTTACTCCAACTGATTTGATCAACGCCAAAACTATCTCTAGCGTTATCAACTCATTCTTTGGTACCAATCCATTGTCTCAATTCATGGACCAGACCAATCCATTGGCTGAGGTCACTCACAAGCGTCGTCTTTCTGCCCTTGGTCCTGGTGGTTTGTCTCGTGAGCGTGCTGGTTTCGAGGTTCGTGACGTACACTATACGCACTATGGTCGTCTTTGTCCAATTGAGAGTCCTGAAGGTCCAAACATCGGTTTGATTTCTTCACTCTGTATGTATGCAAAGATTAATGATCTCGGCTTTATTGTTACCCCTTATCGTAAGGTAAAAGATAGCAAGGTCGACATGGATAATAATGATGTCGTATATTTGACAGCCGAGGATGAAGAAGAGAAGATCATAGGTCAGGGTAATGCGCCTTTGACAGAGGATGGCTCTTTCATCCGTGACGTGGTTAAGTGTCGTCAGGATGCAGATTATCCTGTTGTTTCTCCTGATCAGGTAGACTATGTGGATGTTTCTCCTCAGCAGATTGCTTCTGTTTCAGCCGGATTGATTCCATTCTTGGAGCATGATGATGGTCACCGTGCATTGATGGGATGTAACATGATGCGCCAGGCAGTTCCTTTGCTTCATAACGATGCGCCTATTGTAGGTACAGGTCTTGAGAAGCAGGTATGTGAGGATTCACGTACGATGATTACTGCAGAGGGCGAGGGTGTTATAGAATACGTAGATGCAACAACTATTCGTATCCTTTACGATCGTACAGAGGATGAGGAATTCGTAAGTTTCGAACCAGCTTTGAAGGAATATAGAATTCCAAAGTTCCGTCGTACCAACCAGAACATGACCATCGACCTTCGTCCTATTTGTGATAAGGGACAGCGTGTGAAGAAAGGTGACATCTTGACAGAAGGTTATGCTACCGAAAATGGTGAACTTGCCTTGGGTCGCAACTTGCTCGTTGCTTATATCCCTTGGAAGGGTTACAACTATGAGGATGCTGTCGTTATTTCTGAGCGCATGGTTCGTGAGGATGTCTTGACTTCTGTGCATGTAGATGAGTATTCACTTGATGTACGTGAAACTAAGCGTGGTGTAGAAGAGTTCACTAGCGATATTCCAAATGTAAGTGAGGAAGCTACAAAAGATCTCGACGACAATGGTATCGTACGTGTCGGTGCTCGTATTGAGCCAGGCGACATCATGATCGGAAAGATTTCACCTAAGGGTGAGAGTGATCCTTCTCCTGAGGAGAAATTGCTTCGTGCTATCTTTGGAGACAAGGCTGGTGACGTGAAAGATTCTTCGTTGAAGGCTAACCCTTCATTGAGCGGTGTTGTCATCGACAAAAAATTATTCTCTCGTGCCATCAAGACTCGTGAATCCAAGAAGCAAGACAAGGTTATCCTTGCCAAGATTGATGAGGAGTATGAGGCAAAGGGTGAGGACTTGAAGGACATTCTCGTCGACAAGTTGCTTACTTTAACAGAGGGTAAGACTTCTGAGGGCGTTAAGGATTATACTGGTGCCGAGATTATCACAAAGGGCAGCAAGTTTACCGCTGCAGCCTTGAAGAACTTGGAATACGATGGCGTTCAGTCTAACAAGTGGACCAATGATGACCATACAAATGGCTTGATCCAGATGTTGATCATGAACTATATCCGCAAGTACAAGCAGCTTGATGCAGAACTTAAACGTCGCAAGTTTGCCATTACCATTGGTGATGAGCTGCCTTCTGGCATCCTGCAGATGGCAAAGGTATACATCGCCAAGAAGCGTAAGATTCAGGTAGGTGATAAGCTCGCTGGTCGTCATGGTAACAAGGGTATCGTTTCTAAGGTGGTTCGCCTTGAGGATATGCCTTTCATGGCTGATGGACGTCCTGTAGATATGGTATTGAACCCATTGGGTGTGCCTTCTCGTATGAACCTCGGTCAGATTTTCGAGTGTATTCTGGGTGCAGCTGGTAAGAAGTTGGGTGTCAAGTTTGCTACTCCAATCTTCGATGGTGCTAAGTTGGAAGACCTCACTGAGTGGACGGACAAGGCTGGTTTGCCACGCTTCTGCTCTACATATCTCTATGATGGTGAAACCGGTGAGCGCTTCGACCAGCCTGCTACCGTAGGTATGACCTACTTCTTGAAGTTGGGGCACATGGTTGAGGACAAGATGCACGCTCGTTCTATCGGTCCATACTCACTGATTACCCAGCAGCCACTTGGTGGTAAGGCACAGTTTGGTGGTCAGCGATTCGGAGAGATGGAGGTTTGGGCCATCGAGGCATTCGGTGCTAGCCACGTATTGCAGGAGATTCTGACCATCAAGTCGGATGATGTTGTAGGTCGAAGCAAGGCATACGAGGCAATCGTAAAGGGTGATCCAATGCCAACACCTGGTATCCCTGAGTCACTTAACGTGTTGCTCCATGAGCTTCGTGGTCTTGGATTGAGCATCAAACTTGATTAATTTTGAGAACCCCTAATTAAGATATAGAAACATGGCTTTCAAAAAAGATACAAAGGTAAAGAATAATTTTACGAAGATTACCATCGGTCTCGCTTCTCCAGAGGAGATCCTGGAAAATTCGTATGGTGAGGTTACTAAGCCTGAAACCATTAATTATCGAACATATAAGCCGGAACGTGACGGTTTGTTCTGCGAGCGCATCTTCGGTCCTACGAAGGATTATGAGTGCGCTTGCGGTAAGTATAAACGTATCCGTTATAAGGGTATCGTTTGTGACCGATGCGGTGTTGAGGTAACCGAGAAGAAGGTTCGTCGTGAGCGTTCTGGTCATATCGAACTTGTTGTACCGGTTGCCCATATTTGGTATTTCCGTTCACTCCCTAACAAGATAGGCTACCTTTTGGGTATGCCTACCAAAAAGCTGGATGCTGTCATCTACTATGAGAAATATGTAGTTATCCAGCCTGGTGCTATGGAGGGTAAGACCGACGCTGATGGTCTTGAAATCAACGGTTCTCATAAACTCGACCTCTTGACCGAGGATGAGTATATCGATATTGTAGACAACCAGTTGGGTGAGGATAATGATCGCTTGGACGATTCTGATCCAAACAAGTTCATCGCCAAGATGGGTGCGGAGGCAATCTATGAGTTGCTCCAAAATGTTGATCTCGACTCTTTGTCATACGAACTTCGTGACCGTGCAAACAATGACTCGAGTCAGCAACGTAAGACTGAGGCATTGAAGCGTCTTCAGGTTGTAGAAGCTTTCCGTGCTAGCAAGGGTGTCAACAAGCCAGAGTGGATGATTATGAAGATTATTCCTGTCACTCCTCCTGAGCTTCGTCCATTGGTACCATTGGATGGTGGTCGTTTCGCCACATCCGACTTGAACGACCTCTATCGCCGCGTCATCATCCGTAACAACCGTTTGAAGCGATTGGTAGAGATTAAGGCACCTGAGGTTATCCTCCGAAATGAGAAGCGTATGTTGCAAGAGGCTGTCGACAGCTTGTTCGACAACTCTCGTAAGAGCTCTGCTGTTAAGAGCGAAAGCAACCGTCCATTGAAGTCTCTCTCTGACTCTTTGAAGGGTAAGCAAGGTCGTTTCCGTCAGAACTTGTTGGGTAAGCGTGTTGACTACTCAGCTCGTTCCGTAATCGTCGTAGGTCCTGAGTTGAAGATGGGCGAGTGCGGCCTTCCTAAGTTGATGGCTGCAGAGCTTTACAAGCCATTCATCATCCGTAAGTTGATTGAGCGTGGTATCGTGAAGACAGTGAAGAGCGCCAAGAAGATCGTTGACCGTCGTGAGCCTGTTATCTGGGACATCTTGGAGAACGTAATGAAGGGTCACCCAGTGATGTTGAACCGTGCCCCTACACTTCACCGTCTCGGTATCCAGGCATTCCAGCCTAAGATGATCGAGGGTAAGGCTATTCAGTTGCACCCATTGGCCTGTACTGCGTTCAACGCCGACTTCGATGGTGACCAGATGGCTGTTCACCTTCCATTGAGCAATGAGGCCGTTTTGGAGGCACAGATTTTGATGCTCCAGAGCCACAATATCTTGAACCCTGCCAATGGTGCGCCTATCACTGTACCTTCTCAGGACATGGTGCTCGGTCTTTACTATATCACTAAGATTCGTCCAGGTGCCAAGGGCGAGGGCTTGACATTCTATGGCCCTGAGGAGGCTTTGATCGCTCGCAATGAGGGTCGATGCGACCTCCACTCTTTGGTTAAGGTTGTTGTCGACGATATGGTTGACGGCAAACCTGTGAAGCACCTGGTTGAGACTTCCGTAGGTCGTGTTATCGTCAACGGTATCATCCCTAACGAGGTTGGTTATTTCAATGATGTCATATCAAAGAAGACTCTCCGTGGCTTGATTTCCAACGTTATCAAGGCTGTAGGTATGGCTAAGGCTTGTGAGTTCCTCGATGGTATCAAAAACTTGGGTTACCACATGTCTTATGTTGCCGGTTTGTCATTCAACCTCGGCGACATCATCATCCCACCAGAGAAGGAGGAGATTGTAGAGCGAGGCCGCAAGGAAGTTGAGGAAATCACCAACAACTATAATATGGGTTTCATCACCAACAAGGAGCGTTACAACCAGGTTATCGATGCGTGGACTCACGTGAACACCGACTTGGGTAACATCTTGATGAAGGAGATGACCGAGGCTGACCAGGGATTCAACGCCGTATATATGATGCTTGATTCCGGAGCCCGTGGTTCTAAGGATCAGATTAAGCAGTTGTCTGGTATGCGTGGTTTGATGGCCAAGCCTCAGAAGGCCGGTGCCGAGGGCGCGCAGATCATTGAGAACCCTATCCTCTCTAACTTTAAGGAGGGTATGTCTGTGTTGGAGTACTTTATCGCTTCTCACGGAGCTCGTAAGGGTCTTGCCGATACTGCTATGAAGACTGCCGATGCAGGTTACTTGACTCGTCGTCTTGTTGACGTTTCTCACGATGTCATCATTACCGAGGAGGATTGTGGTACCTTGCGTGGCTTGGTTTGCACTGCATTGAAGAATGGTGATGAGGTAATCTCTACATTGTATGAGCGCATCTTGGGTCGTGTCTCTGTACACGATGTTATCCACCCTAATACGGGCGAAGTCATTGTTCGTGCAGGTGAGGAAATCACTGAGGCTAAGGCTCAGGCTATCGAGGATTCTCCTATCGAGAGTGTCGAGATTCGTTCTGTGCTCACTTGCGAGAGCAAGAAGGGTGTCTGCATGAAGTGTTACGGCCGCAACTTGGCTACTGCTCGTATGGTTCAGCTCGGTGAGGCTGTTGGTGTCATCGCAGCTCAGGCTATCGGTGAGCCAGGTACTCAGTTGACTCTTCGTACATTCCACGCCGGTGGTATCGCATCTAACGCTGCTGCCAACGCTAAGATTGCTGCCAAGAACAAGTCTCTTATCGAGTTTGATGAGTTGGCTACCGTTCCATTCGTCGAGGAGGATGAGGAAGGCAACGATGTGAAGTGCGAGAAGGTAGTAAGCCACTTGGCTGAAATCCGCTTCATCGACCCTAACACCAAGATCGTTCTCTCTACATTGAACGTACCTTACGGTTCTTCTCTCTATCACAAGGAGGGTGAAATCGTAGACAAGGATACAGTCATCGCTCGTTGGGACCCATTCAACGCCGTTATCGTCAGTCAGTACGCTGGTACATTGAAGTTCAACGATGTTCAGAAGGATCAGACTTACCGTGCCGAGGTCGATGAGACCACAGGTTTGGAGGAGAAGATCATCACTGATTCCAAGAATAAGTCGATGGTTCCATCTTGTGATGTCATCGATGCTAACGGTGAGGTGCTTGGTACTTACAACTTCCCTGTAGGTGGTCACTTGGCTGTCGAGGATGGTCAGACCATCAAGACAGGTGAGGTTTTGGTTAAGATTCCACGTGCCGTAGGTGGTGCCGGTGATATCACCGGTGGTCTTCCACGTGTTACCGAGCTTCTTGAGGCTCGTAACCCATCTAACCCAGCTGTCGTATCAGAAATCGATGGTGAGGTAACCATGGGTAAGGTAAAGCGTGGTAACCGTGAGATTATCGTTACCTCTAAGACAGGTGACCAGAAGAAATATCTTGTATCTCTCTCTAAGCAGATCTTGGTACAGGAGCATGATGCCGTTCGTGCTGGTACTCCATTGTCTGATGGTAGTGTAACTCCAGGCGACATCCTCGCCATCATGGGTCCTACTGCCGTTCAGGAGTACATCGTTAACCAGATTCAGGACGTTTACCGTCTCCAGGGTGTGGCTATCAACGATAAGCATTTCGAGGTTGTGGTTCGCCAGATGATGCGTAAGGTTCGTATCGATGACCCAGGAGATACAACATTCTTGGAGCAGGAGTTGGTTGACAAGCTCGACTTCGCTGAGGAGAATGATCGTATCTGGGGTAAGAAGGTTGTTACCGATGCAGGCGACAGCGAGAACCTCAAGCCTGGTCAGATTGTAACAGCTCGTAAGTTGCGCGACGAGAACTCAGCATTGAAGCGTCAGGACAAGAAACTTGTTCAGGTGCGCGATGCAGTGGCAGCTACCTCTACTCAGATTCTTCAGGGTATCACCCGTGCCGCTCTTGGTACTAAGAGCTTCATGAGTGCCGCTTCCTTCCAGGAGACCACTAAGGTCTTGAACGAGGCTGCTATCCGTGGTAAGGTAGATTACCTTGAAGGTATGAAGGAGAACGTTATTTGCGGTCACTTGATTCCAGCAGGTACAGGTCTTCGCCAGTGGGATAAGCTCATCGTCGGCTCTAAGGAAGAGTACGAGCGTATGCAAGCTAACAAGAAGAATGTGCTCGACTATGCCGATTCTCCAATGGGTGAGTAATTGCATGGTTGAGACCATGATAGAAAGTAAGGTATATAATAATGTACGCGTACATAATAATGTATGAATGTATCTAATCTATATGCCTAACCAGATAAAAGCCATAGGTGGGAACTTCTCATCTATGGCTTTTTTGTTGATAAAAAAAATCATTGATAGGGTTGGGAAATGATGCCTTTAATGTGTTCTTGGGGTAAATACAGGTAAAGTTATGGAAAAAATAGAACAACTTTTTCGACAACACTACTCGAAGATGTTCCTTGTTTCGAGGATGCTTCTGGGGGACGAAGAGACGGCAAGGGATGTTGTGAGCGACATCTTCGCCGCCTTGCTCAACGGAACCCTCACACTTCCACCGCAATGTTCTGAAGGATATTTCGTGGTGTTGGCACGAAATCGATCCCTCAATCATCTGCGTAAGATGACTACGCAGGAAAAGCTGAAGGCTAGCTTGTCCTTGGATGCTTCCATCGAGATTTCGCATGCTGAAGACAAAATTGTGGGAGAGATAGACCATGAGATGAGCAAACTCGACCAGATATTGAGTTTCATAGATTGTGAACTTACACCGCAAACACGCAAGGTGGTTAACATGCACTATCGTCAGAAACTCACTTATCGGGAAATCTCGGAACAACTTAACATCAGCGAGGCTGCCGTTTATAAGCATCTCGCCCAAGGTATCAAACGTATTAAAGAACAATTTAACCCCAAGAACAATGGATAAGATAACACAGGTAATTGACATGGTGGAGCACCCGGAGCGTTACTCCGAGTCTCAAATATCTGCATTCCTTCAGGACGAGGAATGTCGCCAAACATATCTCACGATGATGGAGATGCGCATGGCTTTTGACAAGGAAGCTACAGATAAGAACATGAAAATTGATGAAGAATGGCAGAAGTTTGCAGATAAACATCCTCAGGCTCATCCTCAGACTCACTTGGCTTCTTGGCAAAAGATAGCCGCTTCCCTTGTTGGTGTTTTAATGCTATCGGGCATTGCCTTTGCTGCCATTCATACTTTCTCTTCTCATCGACAGCCAGAAAATGTAGCTGTTTCTGACACCACAAAATTGAAGGTTGATGCCTCAAGAGATACGACATCGATGGTTGGTAATCAAGAAAAGAATACGGTTGCCAAGAAAGAAGTGGTACATAAGACATTTGACGATGTTACATTGGCTAATATGTTGGGAGAGATGGCTAGATATTATGGCGTGAAGGTTGTTTTTCGCAATGAGAAGGCCAAGCAACTCCGTTTCTATTATGAATGGAACAGCGAAAACAGCCTTCAGCAGGTTGTTGATGAGCTGAACAATTCACAGCAGATGAATATCTCATTGGACAATGATGAACTGGTCATCGAATAGCACGATAAACGATAAATGCGTCACGTCAATATGAAAATTATGAAGAAATTTGTTTTCGCTTTCCTTATGTGCTTGCTTGTACAGGCATCGTTCGGGCAGCGTATCTCTCGCAACTATAACAATCGCTCCATGTCTGAAGTGCTCAAGGATCTTGGCAAGGCGACACAGCGATACAAGATAAGTTTTATCTATAATGAGTTGGAAGACTTTACCGTTAGTACCTCGTTTCGCAACCTCTCGTTGCAGGAAGCTTTGGGGCAGGTCTTCGGCTTTTATCCTATCAAGGCTACCATTGGAGATAGTCTGATTTTCGTGGAATGTACCCAGAAGGAACCTACCAAACTGATGGGTAGGGTGGTGGATGAGCATCATCGCCCGATAGAGTTTGCTAATGTCGCTTTGCTCAACCCTGCTGACTCAGCTTTCTTGACAGGTGGCGTTACCAATGCCAGTGGCAACTTTGTTGTTCCATGCGGTATGAAGAAGGTCATCGCCAAGGTGAGTTGCGTGGGTTACCACACTTATTATAAAATGTATAATGTAGGAAGAGTGGGCAATGTCATGCTTCGTGAGAGCACTGTCAATATTAATGGAGTCGTGGTTAAGGCGAAGCGTCCATCCTTCAAAAGGGGGCAGGAGGGTATGCAGGTTGACATCCAGCATACCGACTTAGCAAAGGTGGGCGATGCGCTCGACGTGTTCCGGGAGTTGCCTCGACTGAATGTTTCCAACAATGGAGACATCAGTATTTTTGGCAAGGGAACTCCGCTTGTCTATATCAACAATAAGCAAGTGAGGGATGTCAACGAACTTCGTCGTCTGAAATCAGATGACATCAAGAATGTGGAAATCATCACTTCGCCGAGTGCCAAGTATGATGCCACGGTCTCTTCTGTCATTCGTGTGAGAACAGTTAAGCGACAAGGCGAAGGGCTTAGTGGCTCCTTCATTTCGCAGGCTTCCTATAACGAAAAGTTCGGTGGCTTTGAGCAAGTGGATTTGAAGTTTCAGTCTAAGGGACTGGAAGTATTTAGTACTCTTTATGCAAGTGATAATCCCTATACAGAACATAATACTTTTAGTCAAAACATAGAGGGGGCTAAGACCATTCATGTCACGCAGAATGCTCCGACTCATTATCGATCCACCACCTTGGATGGAACTATAGGCTTCAACTATGATTTCAATGAGAATCATTCAGTGGGCGGTTCTTACAATATAGATGTTGCTCCGTCTGCTAAGGGACATTGCTATGGCTCCCAGTTGATAACGGGTGATGATATGGCAGAAAGTAGTATTCGGCAGACCATCCACATGCAAGACGCTTTTGGGCCAACTCATGAGGCAAATCTTTATTATGTAGGAAAGATTGGTAAGATGGGCATCGACTTCAATGGAACTTATCTGTGGAAGAAAGGTGGGCGCAACATGCAGGAAACCGAGGATGCTACTGGCATGGAGAGCCGAGAGGTTCACACTTCTAGTACGACGCATAATCGATTGTTGGCAGGTAAGCTCGCATTGTCTTATCCTGTCGGAAAAGGCCAGATGGAGTTCGGAAGTGAGGTGACTACCACTCGAAGCCGTGGCGTCTATGCCAATGACGAGGGATATGTGGCATCATCTTCTACAGATGTGAAGGAGCGTAATGTGGCTGGCTTCCTTATGATGTCTTATCCTCTTGGCAACTTGTCTTTGAGTGGAGGTGTGCGTTATGAGCATGTGGTGTCCGACTATTATTCTTTTGGTGAATGGCAGTCGGAACCAAGCAGAAGATACAACAACTGGTTCCCAAATCTCTCCTTGGAATGGAACAAGGGAAAGTGGAATGTCTCTTTGGCTTATACTTGCAAGACGCAGCGACCAAGTTATAACAGTCTCCGCAATGAGGTACAGTATGATAATCGATTTATGTATGAGGGTGGTAACCCATACTTGCGCCCGACCATTGCCAATGATGTGTCTCTTGATGTGGTCTGTTCTTGGCTTTCATTTGGAATGGACTATACGTATGAGGATAAGCCTATCATCTGGTATGCCACCTTATATAATAATGAGGACATCGCATATTTGCGCAACTTGAACTTTACTTGTAATCACTCTATGTCGATGTATCTCATTGCTGCTCCTAAGTTCGGGTGGTATTGTCCCACCTGGCAGTTGTTCTACCAACAACAATATTTGGATAATGAGAAATATGGTGTGGCGACCAAGCTGAATAAACCTGCATTTGGAGCAACATGGACCAATAAGTTCGTGATGAGCCCTACTTTCACGGGATGGCTCACGCTTCATGGCAACACCTATTCTTGCTCTGGATTCCAGCGTAACCGACCTGGCTATTATGTGTCCTTGCGCTTGGTCAAGACTTTCTGCAATGATAAGTTGAGCGTAAGTCTTTCGGGCGATGACCTCTTTAGAAGTCAGAAGGAGCAGTGGACTATTTTTGGAGACCATGTTACCTTGAACAAGGATTCCTATAATAACAATCGCTCGGTAGTGCTTCGAGTGACTTATAAGTTCAATGCTACACGTAGTAAGTATAAGGGTTCCGGCGCAGGTAATGATGAGAAAGCTCGCTTCTAACTTTGAATTTTTAAAGTTTTAATTTTATTTTTTTTTGTTCAAAAGAATTGCCATATTGCCATATCGGTCATCAATCTCTTTGATTACAAGGACGTTATGAGTATGGCAATTCTTTATTTTGTGGCCTTATCTGCCATATATTGCCATAAAAATGACGATTTTTAAGGGTTTTAGTGGGATTTTTTGGGGGGGAACAGAAAGCATTGAGCAAAATGGCCTTTTTTCTGCTCAATGCTCGGTGATTTCATTTTTCTTTTCGCTTTTCGTCAACGAAAAAAAGGAACTTTTCGAAATTACGTCCCGACGCAATGTTAGATACGTTCTGATGGAGTGCTAGATACGTTCTGATGGAGTGCTAGATACGTCCCGACGTAGTGCCAGACACGTCCCGACGCAGTATCAAGTACGTCCCGATGTATTCCCAAGAACGTCCCAATGCATCCTCAACTACATCCTAACGCTTACTCAAGTACTTCCTGACGCTTACTCAAGTACTTGTGATCGCTAACTCAAGCACTTGCGAACGCTATTTCAAATAGGGGCATTTCGAAATTCAAGTAAGATTCATTCGATCTCCAAGTGAGTTGCATTTGAATTCCAAGTGAGCCTCACTCAAACGTTACGTAGGCCTCACTTAAACGTTACGTAAGCCTTACTTAAACGTTACGTAAGCCTTACTCGAAATAGAATTAACTTACAAATCTACAAAGCTCTAACTCAAATACGTAAATGGGCTAAAATGAGAAGAGCCTTGTATAATTACAAAATATTCCCTCTTTCTGTAAAATTATTGCAAAAACATTCGTTTTTCTCGGAAATTTTGTGTAAGTTTGCATCATAATTAATGTTCAACCCTTTAAACTTAATAAAGTATGGAAGAAAAAAAAAATGATCAACAGCAAGGAAAGTTTCAGATGGGCATTAGCCCAGAGGTAGCCGAGGGAATCTATTCAAACCTCGTACTCATCACTCACTCAAGTTCTGACTTCATCCTTGATTTCGCAGCAGCAATGCCTGGTATGCCAGCTCCTCAAATAAAGAGCCGAGTTATTATGGCACCTGAGCATGCCAAACGTTTGTTGCAAGCTCTTCAGGGCAATATTTATAATTATGAGAAGGAGTTTGGCAAGATTAACTTGCGTGACGATGCCGAGCGTACAATTGCTCCATTCGGTACTCCAAAAGGAGAGGCTTAATTTAGCCTCCCCTCTCATACTTGCTATCACTAAATTAAACTGCTAGTACCCAATTTTTTTCCTAATTTATTCTCCTAAAAGTTATTTTAAGTTAAATTTTTGCCTTCTTTTTCAAAAGTGTTTCCTATAATTAGGTGGTTTGAAGGAAAAGTCGTACCTTTGCACCCCGAAAAGCCCCATAATGTGGTGGCTGTTACGGAAATAAGACAATAACAAAAATAAATATATAAATTAAAAAGTAAAATTATGCCTACTATTTCACAGTTAGTAAGAAAAGGCAGACGAGTTCTTGTAGACAAGAGCAAATCACCAGCTTTGGATTCATGCCCTCAGCGTCGTGGTGTTTGTGTGCGTGTTTACACAACAACTCCAAAGAAGCCTAATTCGGCAATGCGTAAGGTTGCCCGTGTTCGTTTGACAAACTCTAAGGAGGTTAACTCTTACATCCCAGGAGAGGGTCACAACTTGCAGGAGCACTCAATCGTGTTGGTTCGTGGTGGTCGTGTAAAGGACCTTCCTGGTGTACGTTATCACATCGTTCGTGGTACTCTTGATACTGCAGGTGTTGCCAACCGTACACAGCGTCGTTCTAAGTACGGTGCAAAGAAGCCAAAGGCTAAGAAGTAATTCTAGTAAAAAGGCATCAAAAATCAAAAGCCGAAGGCTCACGGTCGGAGAAGGTCGAGAGCTTAGGTAAAGTTATGTTTTTATAAATCGTTTTGCTGGAGAAGTAACAGGTTGAGTAAATACTCGGGTGCGAGTGTTGAAGAACAATATACAGCCCCATGCAGAATTTAAATTTTTCGATTAAAAATGAGAAAAGCAAAACCAAAGAAGAGAGTGATCCTTCCAGATCCAGTCTTCAACGACCAAAAGGTCTCTAAATTCGTAAATCATTTGATGTATGATGGTAAGAAGAATACATCTTATGAGATTTTCTATAATGCACTCGATACCGTAAAGGCTAAGATGGCTAACGAGGAGAAGTCTGCGCTTGAGATTTGGAAGCAGGCTCTCGACAATATTACTCCACAGGTTGAGGTTAAGAGCCGCCGTATCGGTGGTGCTACCTTCCAGGTTCCTACAGAAATTCGTCCTGATCGCAAGGAGAGCATCTCTATGAAGAACCTTATCGCTTTCGCTCGCAAGCGTGGTGGTAAGACCATGGCAGACAAGCTCGCTGCAGAGATTATGGATGCTTACAACAATCAGGGTGGCGCGTTCAAGCGCAAGGAGGATATGCATCGTATGGCTGAGGCTAACCGTGCATTTGCTCACTTCAGATTCTAATTTAATTAAATAGGTATAAAAGAAAATGGCAAATCGCGATTTACATTTGACACGTAACATCGGTATCATGGCGCACATCGATGCCGGTAAGACAACAACATCTGAGCGTATCTTGTTCTACACAGGTAAGACTCATAAAATCGGTGAGGTACACGATGGTGCTGCTACTATGGACTGGATGGCCCAGGAGCAGGAGCGTGGTATCACTATCACCTCTGCTGCAACAACTTGTAACTGGAACTATCTTGGCAAGTCTTATAAGATTAACTTGATCGATACTCCGGGACACGTTGACTTCACTGCTGAGGTTGAGCGTTCACTCCGTGTACTCGATGGTGCTGTTGCTACATATTCTGCTGCTGATGGTGTACAGCCTCAGTCAGAGACAGTATGGCGCCAGGCTGATAAGTACAATGTACCTCGTATTGGTTATGTAAACAAGATGGACCGTTCTGGCGCAGACTTCTTCGAGACTGTACAGCAGATGAAGGATATCTTGGGTGCTAATCCAATTGCTATTCAGATTCCTATTGGTGCAGAGGAGAACTTCAAGGGTGTTGTAGACCTTATCAAGATGAAGGCTATCCTTTGGCACGATGAGACTATGGGTGCTGAGTACGAAATAGATGATATTCCAGCTGACTTGGTAGACGAGGCTAACGAGTGGCGTGATAAGTTGCTCGAAGGTGCTGCAAACTTCGATGACGAGGTTATGGAGCTCTACCTTGATGGCAAGGATGTTCCTGAGGACAAGATCCTCGCTGCAATCCGCAAGGGTTGCTGCGCTATGGAGTGCTGCCCTATGTTGCTCGGTTCTTCTTACAAGAACAAGGGTGTTCAACCATTGCTCGACTATATCTGCGCATTCCTTCCTTCTCCAATGGATACTCCAAACATCGTGGGTACAAACCCTGATACGGAAGAGGAAGAGGATCGTAAGCCATCTGAGGATGAGCCTACAGCAGCTCTCGCATTTAAGATTGCTACCGACCCATTCATGGGCCGCTTGGTATTCTTCCGCGTTTACTCAGGTAAGGTTGAAGCTGGTTCTTACGTTTACAACCCACGCTCTCGCAAGCGTGAGCGTATCAGCCGCTTGTTCCAGATGAACTCTAAGCAGGAAATCCCTATGGATTCTATCGACGCTGGTGACATCGGTGCAGGTGTAGGTTTCAAGGATATCCGTACAGGTGATACACTCTGTGATGAGGAACACCCAATCGTATTGGAGTCTATGACATTCCCAGACACTGTGATCTCTATCGCAGTTGAGCCTAAGAGCCAGGCCGACATCGCTAAGATGGACAATGGTCTCGCTAAGTTGGCTGAGGAGGACCCAACCTTCACAGTTCGTACCGACGAGCAGAGTGGCCAGACCATCATCTCTGGTATGGGTGAGCTCCACTTGGATATCATTATCGACCGTTTGAAGCGTGAGTTCAAGGTTGAGTGTAACCAGGGTAAGCCACAGGTTAACTACAAGGAGGCCATCACTAAGACAGCTCAGAGCCGTGAGACTTACAAGAAGCAGTCTGGTGGTCGTG
>ERZ808240.3009-NODE-3009-length-17263-cov-11.430672_pt1 | contig 17263 bp, 14 predicted proteins | sample MGYA00521084_ERZ808240 | MGnify/ENA primary metagenome ERZ808240 (study PRJEB31516, sample SAMN03275571) | gut metagenome | biome: mammalia-associated habitat; material: feces | host: Papio cynocephalus | place: Kenya | collected 2012-08-06 ... | reverse complement strand
ATATCCTCACCGGCGGCGAGCTGGCCAGCCTTGTGGTGGCGGACAGTGTGCTGCGGCTCAAGCCCGGCGTTCTGGCCGAGCAGAAGGGCTACGAAGAGGAAAGCTATTGGGATGGCCTGCTGGAATATCCTCAGTACACCCGTCCCGAGGTCTGGGAGGGCCGTGCCGTGCCGGATGTCCTGCTGGGAGGCGACCACCAGAAGATCGATGCATGGCGGGGCGAAAAGAGCCGGGAGCGCACCCGTCTGCGCCGCCCGGAGCTGTATGAACAGTGGTGCGACACCCATCCCATCACTGAGCTGCCCAAGTGGAAGCGGGGCGAGAACGTCCGCCTCATCAAGACGGAAGAGCAGTTTCAGACAGCGGCAAAGATTTTTTCGGAGGGACGCCGTGATCTGAGCAAGGGCATCTGGACGGAAGAAGGTCTGGCCGAGTGGACGCCGGAGTATTTCTACGAACAGCTGAAACAGGAGAAAAAAGAGGGCTGGGCGGCCTATCTGCATTACACCAAGGACGTGCCGGACGGCATGATCTCGGTGAACCACAAGACGGGCCGCATTGAGCATCTGTTTGTCACGGCCAGCGCCCGCGGCAAGGGCATCGGCCAGAAGATGCTGGATTTCGCCCGCAAAAAGCTGCCGGAGCATGAGCATCCGGTGCTGACTGTGCTGGATCAGAACACCCGCGCCATCGCCCTTTACCGCCGGATGGGCTGGAAGCTGACCGGCGAAACAGACATGGAATTTGACCCGGCAGAATATCCTTCTGTTGGGAGGAAATGTGCCCTGCTGGTGATGTGCTACGAGGGCTGAAAGGCCTGCCGGATGCCGTCTGAAGAAAAGGACGTTTTGGGTCGAAGCGGCGGGAAGATAGCCGGGAAACCGCTGACCGTCGAAAGAATGTTGAAAACTTTTGTATTACCCCGCCAACACTGGGGGAATAATTTTGTTATCTTTGTATAAAAGGTGAAAAATGCCCCCTCATTCCTTGGAGAAACCGCCAAAAATGCGTCCGGGGTCTGTACAACGGTTTCGCTTTGCGCTAAAATAATCACAACGCAACAGGCGCGAAGAAACATAACTGCATTCCCCAGAACGATAATAGATAGGAGCGTTTTACTATGTACGTCAAAGAAGTTACCGTTGAAAATCAGGTTGGTCTGCATGCCCGTCCGGCAACCTTCTTTATTCAGAAGGCTAACGAGTTCAAGTCTTCCATCTGGGTCGAGAAGGAAGAGCGCCGTGTGAACGCTAAGAGCCTGCTGGGCGTCCTGTCTCTGGGCATCGTGGGCGGCACCACCATCCGCATCATCGCTGACGGTGCAGACGAGCAGGCTGCTGTTGACGGCCTCATCAAGCTGGTGGAGTCCGGCTTCGCAGAGTAATTCAGTTCCATTCGTAGTTGAGCGGCGGGGGTCTACCTTGCCGCTTTTTTGGTATCAGAAAAAGGAGAAAGCTCTATGAAAAAAACAAGAGAAGAGACCTTGCGCCGGTTTGCCGATTTCTGCGATACCGGCCGACCCTGGTATTTCTCTCTGGGGTTCTTTGTGGCTCTGCTCATCATGCAGTTCATCCTCTGGTTTGCAGCAGATGAGGACAAGAAACCCGGCTTCGGATACACGGTGCCCACATGGTTCGGCATCTTCCGCTCCATCGACTGCATCCGTCAGGCCCGCGAGAACCGGAAGCGCAGCGCAGAATGACCAAGGCAGAACTTTACCACAAGGCCTGTATGCTGCCGCTGCTGCCCGGCGTGTATATCATCCGGGATAAAAGCGACACCATCATCTATATCGGCAAGGCCAAACGGCTGCGCATCCGGGTGAGCCAGTATTTCCGGGAGGGCGTACCCCACGATAACAAGGTCAGCCAGATGATCGCCCACGCCTACGCCTTTGATGTCATCGTCTGTCAGAGTGAGTTTGAGGCGCTGGTGCTGGAAGCCAGCCAGATCAAGGCCCATACCCCCAAGTACAACATCCTGCTCAAGGATGACAAGGGCTACAGCTATATCAAGGTGACGAAAGAGGAGTGGCCCCGGCTGTCCTTCACCCTCCAGAAAGAGGACGACGGCGCAGAGTATATCGGCCCTTACACCTCCAGCTTTGCGGCCCGGCAGATGGCAGAAACGGCCATGGACGCCTTCCTGCTGCCCCGGTGCAACCGGCGGTTCCCGCAGGAGATCGGCAAGGGCAGGCCATGCCTTAATGCCCACATCGGCAAATGCATGGCCGTGTGCAGCGGAAAGATCAGCTGCGAGAACTACAATCAGGCCGTCCGGAGCGCTGTCCACCTCATCCGCTATGGCAAAAAGGATATCTTGAAGACTCTCAACGAGCGGATGCTGGAAGCCTCCGACCGGCTGGAATTTGAGACCGCCGCCCTCATCCGGGACCAGATCGCCGCCATCACCAAGGTGACGGCAGGCCAGAAGGTGGTGGTTGACCCGGACGTGGAGATGGACGTGGTGGCACTGGCGGGTACGCCCGGCAGCGTCTGCGCAGCCGTCCTCCGCTTCCGGGAGGGCAGGCTCACCGATAAGCGGGAGTTTCTCTTCCACGATACTGCCGACATCGCGGCAGTGCGGGAAGAGTTCCTGCCCCGGTACTATCTGGACGATGAACAAATTCCCAAAGTTATTGCGGTGGATGAACTGCCGCCGGACGTGGACGCATTGCAGCAGGCTCTCAACGAAAAGCGGGGCAGCGAAGTGCAGCTCTACGTCCCCCAGCGGGGCGATAAGGCCCACCTGGTGGAGATGGCCCATACCAACGCCGTAGAGCGTCTGGCCCGTGAGAGCGGCCGCTACGCCCGGGAGGAGAAGCTCCTGGACGAGATGGCGCAGGTGCTGGGTCTGCCAAAGCCGCCCCGCACCATCGAGAGCTATGATATCTCCAACTGGGGCGATGGCACCAGCGTCTGCGGCATGGTCACGTTCCGGGACGGCAAGCCCTACAAGGCAGGCTACCGGAAGTTCAAGATGAAGATCGTCGCCGGCACCGACGACTATGCTTCGCTGGCCGAGACGGTATCCCGCCGGGCTGCAGAATACGAAAAGTATGCAGAGCAGGCAAAGAACGGCGAGCCCAGCAGCAATTATTTCGGGCAGAAGCCTGACCTGCTCCTGATGGACGGCGGCAGGGGACAGGTGAGCGCCGCCAAAGCCGCACTGGCCGGAACGGCACTGGCAGATGTGCCCCTCTACGGCATGGTGAAAGACGACCACCACCGCACCCGCGCCATCGTGGACAGCGAGGGCCGGGAGATCGCCATCAACATGAACCGGGGGACCTTCACCTTTATCACGGCCATTCAGGATGAGACCCATCGGTTCGCCAACGCCTACCGCAAGCAGCAGATGAACAAAAAGAGCTATTCTTCCACCCTCACCGAGGTCCCCGGCGTCGGCCCCAAGACAGCAAAAGCCCTTATGGCGCAGTTCAAGAGCGTGGGTGCTGTCAAAGAGGCAAGCCCCGACCAGCTGGAGAACACCCCCGGCGTAGGGCGGCAGATGGCCCAGACCATTTACGAATATTTCCACCCGCAGGGGTGAAATTGTGGAAAAGTCCGGCGCAGACCAGTCTGCGGCCGGATTTTTTGCAAGAGGCAGTTTTCGTGAGCAGGGGGGCGCCGGACGGTGTACAATGCGCATGAAAACGAAAGGAGAAGTTTTTATGTATCAGTTTAAACACGACATCCGCCCGGGCCGCTACCGCCACTTCAAGGGCAGAGAATATCAGGTCATCGGCATGGCCCGCCACAGCGAGACGGAGGAAGAGATGGTGGTCTACCGTCCCCTCTACGGCGAAGGAGGGCTTTGGGTGCGCCCGGCGTCCATGTGGGATGAGATCGTGGAGCGGGACGGAAAGCGTCAGCCGAGGTTTACTTATATCGGGGAGATGTGAGGGAAGTTAGGGGGATTTTCCGGCGCTGGCGGCGGTCGTCACTGCTGCATTGCGGGGTGAGTGGAGTCCAGAGGATGAGAAGGGGGGGAGTCGAAACACCCCTCTCGTCCTCTGGCCCGCGGAGCGAACAGCTCGCTTGCGACAGCAGAAACCAAATCCCCGCCACAAGCGGGAGAACCCGTTTATCTCACAGACAAAAGCCTTGCTCCAGCAGAAGCCTAAATCTATTTCCTCTGCCTCGCCTTCCCCAAAAACAGAACCCGCAGGGCTTGCACTATGAACCCAAACGCGATACAATGAGTTTTGCGGGGCAAACGTCCCTGCGCTTGAAGTACGGCAACTCAATTTTTAGTGCAGCCGCAGCAATGTTGAATTGCATATCGTAAATATGCTGTTTCGATGCTGCACTGATTTTTTGACTTGCGATAAAATTACGGAGGATAACAGCTATGGCTTGTACTACCATCCTTGTCGGCAAAAAAGCCTCTTACGATGGCTCTACCATGATCGCCCGGAACGATGATTCCGGTTCCGGCCATTTCACCGCGAAAAAGTTCGTCGTCGTCCCGCCGGAGGAACACCCGGCGGTCTATAAGTCCGTCCTCTCCCATGTGGAGATCCCTCTGCCCGGCGACCCCATGCGGATGACCGCCATGCCCAACGCTGTGGAGGGCAAGGGCATCTGGGCCGCATCCGGTGTCAATGCCGCCAATGTGGGCATGACCGCCACCGAGACCATCACTTCCAACCCCCGCGTGCTGGGTGCTGACCCGCTGGTGGTCTATCAGCCTGCAAAGGACGGCCAGCCCGAAGTTCCTGGCGGCATCGGCGAAGAGGATATCGTCTACCTCGTTCTGCCCTATATCCACTCCGCTCGTGAGGGCGTGCTGCGTCTGGGCAGTCTGCTGGAACAGTACGGTACTTATGAGATGAACGGCATCGCCTTCCAGGATGTGGACGAGATCTGGTGGCTCGAGACCATCGGCGGCCACCACTGGATGGCCCGCCGTGTGCCGGACGATTCCTACGTGGTCATGCCCAACCAGCTGGGCATTGATGCCTTCGACCTTGAGGATGCCTTCGGCGCACAGGGAAATTACCTCTGCTCCGCTGACCTGCAGGAGTTCATCCGGGAAAATCACCTCGATCTTTCGCTGGATGGCCGCCTGAATCCCCGGGATGCCTTTGGCAGCCACGACGACGCGGACCATGTTTATAACACTCCCCGGGCCTGGTTCATGCTCCGCTATCTCAACCCCAACACCTGGGCATGGGACGGCCCTGCCGCTGACTACGGCCCCCGCTCGGATGACCTGCCCTGGTGCATGGTGCCGGAGCGGAAGCTCACCCCGGAGGATGTGAAGTACGTCCTTTCCTCTCACTATCAGGGCACGCCTTTTGACCCCTACGCCAGCTATGGTGACAAGAGCATGAAGGGTGCCTACCGCTCCATCGGCATCAACCGCAACGACTTCATGGCCCTCATCCAGATGCGGCCTGACGTCCCCGCTGACATCCGGGCTGTGGAGTGGGTGGCCTATGCTTCCAATGCCTTCAACACCATGGTGCCTTTCTACGCCAATGTAGAGCGCACCCCAGCCTATCTGGCCTGCACCACCGGCGAAGTCTCCACCGACAGCTTCTACTGGGTCAGCCGGATGATCGCCGCCATGGCCGATGCTTCCTATGCAAAGAGCCTCATCCATGTGGAGCGGTATGAGGAAGCTGTCCTCTCTGCCAGCCGTGCTCTCCTGAACCAGTACGATAAGAAGATCGCCGCTGTGGAAGATGAGAGCCAGCGCGCCGCCCTGCGGGAAGAGGCCAACACCGCCATTGCCGCTGACCTGAAGGCGAAGGCTTCCGATACACTGGACAAAGTCCTGTTCGAGCTGAGCAGCAATATGAAGAACGCCTACGCCCGCTCCGATGCATAAATCTGCCGGGACCGGTCAGCTCTGCGCAGGGAGAAGATAAACCCCTTCTGAAACGGTCAGAATCCGTCAAATCAGACAGTAAAACATCATCCGCCGTCAGGAAAAAACGCCCGACGGCGGATTTTTTGCGCTCTTTTGAGGGTTGTATCCCAGAATTTGTGCAGAGTGACTGATTTTGAAACAAATATTTTGGTAGATAAACAGACGAAAAGTGATTGATTTTGACGGAATATTTGCTATAATACAGACAGAAACAGTCAAAATAATTCAAACTCAAGCAAAATCGTGCAACAGGAGGGATGAAGATGCTGGCAGAAGAACGGATGGCCCGCATCATGAAGCTGCTCAGCCAGCAGCGTACTGCCACGGTGCAGGAGCTGTGCGAGGCGCTGGACGCCAGCGAGTCCACCGTCCGCCGCGACCTCAACGAGCTGGACCGGATGGGCAGGGTGAACAAAGTCCACGGCGGTGCCACCCTGCCGGACAGCCAGTTCCTGGCCGACGAGCTGACCATGGCCGCAAAGGAAGAGCTGGCCGTGGCCCAGAAAAAGCACATCGCGCAGGCGGCAGCGGCGCTCATCACCGCAGAGGATTTCGTCTTTCTGGATGCCGGCACTACCACGCTGGCGTTGGCCCGGGAGATCAGCGGTTCGGCGCTGGATGCCCGCTACGTCACCAGCGGCGTGGCCCACGCCCGCCTGCTGGCCCAGAAGGGATGCCGGGTGTTCCTGCCCGGCGGGCTGCTCCGCCCCGAGACGGAGGCCATCGTGGGCGCTGCGGCCCTCCAGAGCCTGCAGCAGTATAATTTCACCAAAGCGTTCCTCGGCGCCAACGGCGTGGCGCTGGACGCAGGCTTCACCACCCCTGACCCTGAGGAAGCAGCCGTCAAGGCCGCAGCCCTCCGCAGGGCACGGGAGACCTGGTTCCTTGTGGATGACTCCAAGTTTGCCCGTGTCTACCCGGCGGTCATCGCGGAACTCTCGCAGGGAGCGATCCTTACGAATCATTGTCCGAATCCGAAATACAGACAGTTCACCCTGGTAAAGGAGGCAGAAGAATGATCTACACTGTGACCTTCAACCCCGCCATCGACTATGTCGTGCGGCTGGATACCCCGCTGGAAGTAGGTGAGGTCAACCGGGCCAAAGGCGAGGACTGCGTGCTGGGCGGCAAGGGCATCAACGTCTCCGGCGTGCTGGCTGAGCTGGGATGCCGGAGCACGGCGCTGGGCTTTGTGGCCGGTGAGACCGGAGCATGGCTGGAACGGGGCCTTGCGGCTCAGGGCATCACGACGGATCTCGTCCATCTGGAAAAGGGAATGACCCGGATCAATGTCAAGATAAAGGCAGGGCAGGAGACCGAGCTGAACGGTGCAGGCCCCGATATCCCCGAAAGCGCCATGGAGCAGCTGGAAGCACAGTTGGATAAGCTGGCCGAGGGCGATATCCTTGTTCTGGCAGGCAGCATCCCAGCCAGCCTGCCCCAGACCACCTACGAGAGGCTGCTGGCCCGTCTGGAAGGCCGCGGTATCCGTGCTGTAGTGGATGCCACCCGTGACCTGCTGGTGAATGTTCTGCAGTATCACCCCTTCCTCATCAAACCCAATAACCATGAGCTGGGGGAGATCGTGGGCCGCACCTTGACGACGGATGCCGACATCACTGCCGCCGCCCGCTCTCTGCAGGAAAAGGGTGCCCGGAACGTGCTGGTGAGCATGGCCGGAGAGGGTGCCCTGCTGCTGGATGAAAAAGGCCAGGTGCACCGCATCGGCACCCCAAAGGGCAAGGTGGTCAACAGCGTGGGCGCAGGCGACAGCATGGTGGCCGGTTTCGTGGCAGGCTATCTGCGCAGCGGCAGTTATGCCGAGGCCCTGCGTCTGGGCACCGCCTGCGGCAGCGCGACTGCGTTCAGCCTTGGGCTGGCAAAGAAAGAGCAGATCGACGCCCTGCTGAAACAGATATAAAAGCCTTCTCCCGGACGGGATGCGAGCCGGATGAGGGGGAAGGAGAGCAGAAACCACCCTTCATCCGCTTCACAGCGTTCTGCATTTCCCTCAGGGGAGAAGAGTCAAAGAAGGAGCTTATTGTAACAGGAGAGGAGAACCCGCTATGAGAATCACGGAATTGTTTACAGTTCAGTCCATCGCGCTGGATGAGGCCCTGCAGGACCGCAGTCAGATCATCGACCGTCTGGTGGAACTGCAGGCCACCCACGGCAACATCAAGGATAAGGAAGCCTACAAAAAGGGCCTGTACGCCCGCGAGGACGAAGGCTCGACCTATGTGGATAACGGCATCACCGTGCCCCACGCCAAATGCGACTGCGTGACCCGGCCCAGCCTCGCCGCCCTCCGTCTGAGCGCTCCGGTGCAGTACAACGCCGAGGACGACGGCAAGACCGACCTGCTGTTCGCCATTGCAGCGCCCCAGAATGGCAGTCTCCATGTGGATATGCTGGCCCGCATGATGCAGATGCTGATGAATGAGGACTTCGTGGAAAAGCTCCGCACGGCAAAGACTCCCGAAGCGTTCCTCGCGGCCATCGATGCCCAGGAAGAAGCTCAGTTCGGCAATGAGAGCTTCACCGACCAGGAGATCCCGGCAGGCTACAGGGTGCTGGCCGTCACGGCCTGTGTCAACGGCATTGCCCACACTTATATGGCCGCCGAAGCCCTGACAAAGGCCGGCAAGAAGATGGGCGTCCCGGTCAAGGTCGAGACCAATGGCTCCGACGGTGCCAAGAACATCCTGACGAAAGAGGAGATCGCGGCCTGCGATGGCATCATCGTGGCGGCAGAGAAGAAGATAGAATCCGACCGTTTTGACGGTAAGCCTGTTCTCTTCACCCGTGTGGATGACGGCATCCATAAGCCGGAAGAGCTCATCCGGAAGATCACCTCCGGCGAAGTCCCGGTGTTCCATGCTGAGGGCGGCGCAACGGCGGAAAGCAGCGACGCTTCCGCCTCTGACAGCTTTGGCCGCAGCCTGTATAAGCACCTGATGAACGGCGTCTCCCATATGCTGCCCTTCGTGGTGGGCGGCGGCATCATGATCGCTCTGGCCTTCCTGCTGGACGATTACAGCATCGACCCCTCCAATTTCGGCATGAACACCCCGCTGGCCGCCTTCTTTAAGACGGTGGGCTCTGCGGCCTTCAACTATATGCTCCCCATCCTGGCGGGCTTCATCGCCATGTCCATCGCAGACCGTCCGGGTCTGGCCGTGGGCTTCGCCGGCGGTGTGCTGGCGATGAATGGCACCAACTTTGCAGGCATTGCCAACGGTGAGACCACCGGTATCTCCGGCGGCTTCCTGGCCGCTCTGCTGGCCGGTTTCGTGGCTGGTTATGTGGTGGAGTTCCTCAAAAAGATCACCGAAAAACTCCCCGCCAGCCTCAACGGCATCCGTCCCATGCTCATCTATCCTCTGGGCGGCATCCTCATCGTGGGCGCAGTCATGTGCGGCATCAACCCGGTCATGGGCATGATCAACACCGCCATGACCAACTGGCTCAACGCCATGGGCGGCACCTCCAAAGTCCTGCTGGGCGCGATCGTGGCCGGTATGATGAGCATCGATATGGGCGGCCCCTTCAATAAGGCAGCTTACGTCTTCGGCACTGCAGCCCTCGCTTCCGGAAACTATGAGGTAATGGCCGCTGTCATGGTGGGCGGCATGGTGCCTCCCATCGCCATCGCCCTCTCCACGACCTTCTGCCCCAAGAAGTGGACGCCTGACGAGCGCCGCAACGGCATCGTGAACTACGTCATGGGCCTCTGCTTCGTCACCGAGGGTGCTATCCCTTATGCAGCAGCTGACCCGCTCCGCGTCCTGCCCAGCTGTGTCATCGGTGCAGCCCTGTCCGGTGCCCTCTCCATGACCTTTGGCTGTGCTCTGCGGGCTCCCCACGGCGGCATCTTCGTCTTCCCGGTGGTGGACCATGCGGCCATGTACTGCGTGGCTCTGGCAGCGGGCAGCGTCGTGGGTGCCGTTATCCTGAGCCTGCTCAAGAAGAACCGCACCGAGGCATAAACGGTAAAGATCCGCATCCTTCTTTCGATAGATCAAAGGCCCTCGTCCGGCAGGAACCGGACGGGGGCCTTTGACGTAAACGGAGAAAAAACGGTATAAAACACAAAAACCCGCCTGGCAGCGGGTTTTTGTGTATAGAGGGGTGGGAAAGTATATAAAGTGGTGAATCGCATTGTAAAAAGGCGGTGCGCTGTGCCCGAGTACCGGGGACTCCCGGCGGCACGCTGAAAACTCCGGAACACTGCCTTGCAGTATGTATTATACCCGAATTTGTTTTCTTGTCAAATGTAAAAATTTGATTTTACTTTAATTTAACACTTTACTTTTTGAGCAAAACTTTATATAATTAAAGACGGTAAATTGAAAACTGATTTTTACTCGCGTTGTGCTATTGCAACAACAATAAAACTTTACTTTCGAAAAATTTTATGTAATTCAACATATTTCAAAAGGAGTACATTCCCATGGATGATTTGGACCGCAAGATTCTGGCCCTGCTTGCAAAAAATGCCCGGATGCCGGTAAAGGAGATCGCAGAGAAGGTCGCACTGACCAGCCCGGCCGTTTCCAGCCGCATCCATAAGCTGGAAACGGATGGCATCATCAGCGGCTATACCGTCACCCTGAACCGTCCCGCCGACCGGGTGTATGTGGACGCCCTCATCAGTCTGTCGGTGGCTCCCTCCCAGCGGGACGAGCTGGTGGAGCTGATGCAGAACAGCAAAGAGGTGCTGCAGTGCTACCATGTTACCGGTGCCTATACCTTCCTCATCAAGGTCAGCTGCGGCAGTATGCCGCAGCTGGAGCATCTGATTTTACAGTTCCAGAAGCTGGGCACCACCAGCACCCAGATCATCCTTTCCACCCCGGTCAACCATGGCGACCTGGAAGCCATGATGCTCTGAGCGGGTGCCTTCATAGTATTGTTACATCTGTGGGTGCAATTTTCGCCCGTGGTGGTCCGTGTACCGTATAGCAGCGATTAAAATGTCAGATACTATCGCTGTAGAACGACAGCACCCTGCGAACGAAAGGATAAAACCGAATATGAAACGTATCATTGCTTCTCTGCTGGCGGGCCTTGCCCTGCTGGCTCTGGTGGGCTGTGGAGCTTCCGGCTCCGGCAGCTCTGGCAGCACAGCCTCCACGCCTAAGGATTACACCCAGATCCTCAACGACGCCCGCAGCGATGAGGACAACGAGTATGAGATGATCTTCACCAAAAAGGATGGCAAGTTCACGGCCCAGTACGGTTACAGCGCCGAGTATGAGCCGGACCAGCTGTCCGATGAGATCGAGAATATGATGATGCCTCTGCTGGGCCTTGAGGACGGGATGTACGATGACTTCGCTGCTTCTGTCTCCGGCATGATGGTCAAGGCCTACGGTGTGGCCATCGTCAAGCCCGCCGAGGGTAAGACGCAGGACGTGGTGGATGCCATGAACGCCTATGTCCAGGGCCAGCAGCAGGCGATGGAACACTATCTGGAAGACCAGTATGAGATCGCTTCTGCCGCGCAGGTGGTCACCGTTCCCACCGGTGAGGTGGTCATGGTCTGCTGTGAGGACAGCGATACCGTCCTGGAAAACATCAAAAAGGCTCTGGCTGCATAACAGAACAAAAACGTCCCGCTTCCGTTTGGAAGCGGGACGTTTGTTTTTTATAGGGTGTTACGGATTCTCGATGGCGTTGACCAGCTTGTTTGCAATGTACTGGTGGCCCTTGATGGTGGGATGCACATCGAGGGTGGTCTCGGTGTTGGGGATGGCCACATAGGTCACGTTGTAGGTCTTGGCGATCTGCTTCTCAAACTTGTTCAGCTTGTTGAAGTAGCTGCGCCAGCAGGGGATGAGCGGAACCGGGTTGGTATAGCCCAGCAAGATGATCTGAGCATCGGGGTTCAGGTTCCGGATCTCCTGGATGCAGGAAATGAGGGCCGCAGTGGTCTTGGGGTAGGTCTCGTCACAGATCTTGCTCATCTGGGAGAAGAGGAGGTTCCAGGTGGCGTCCTTCTCGGCCTTGGTCAGATCCATGTCCTTGATGCTCTTGAGGATGGTGGAGATGGTGGAACCGGAGCCTTCGTTGCGCAGGTCGCCTCCCAGAATGGTGGCGGCCAGCTTCTCACTCTTCCAGTTGGTGGCGTTGCCCAGTGCCACGATGCAGGGCACAAAGGCGTCGTTGGAGCCGATCTGGATGGAGACGACATCAGCCTTGCGGAGGTAATCCTGGAACTCGGGGTAGTTGTACTCACAGCCGGATTCCATGTTCATCTGGGGCATCTTGCCGTATTTGATCATGTCGGCCAGGTCAGGAGCCGTCAGGGCAGGCAGACCCAGGTTGATGGCGTGGTCACGGTCAAGGCCCAGAGCAGAGGCTACCTTGCCCACGTAGCAGTCGGGAGAGTAGCCCTTGAAGTTGGGCTGCATGTCCACGCTGTAGCCGGCGCGTGCGCTGTACTTGACGTCATCCAGACCAACGCCTGCCACGATGCTGTCACCCAGTGCAACGTAGGTGATCTGATCGTCCTTCTGGGCATCGGTGGTGTCAGAAGAAGCAGCATCCGCAGAAGTGTCTGCGGCAGTGGCAGCGGAGGGGTCAGGGTCGGCCTTGGCGGTCTCAGAGGCAGAAGCCTGAGCATCTGCCGGGGTCTCGGGCTGCAGGGCAGCATCCGGGTCCAGGGCAACGATAACATGGTCATCGCCGACAGTGGTGGCGGCACTGGCCGCAGACTGTGCGGCAGCGGCCGATGCAGCCTCAGCCTCGGGGCCCTCGGCCAGTGCGGAAACACTGAACACCGAGAACAGCATCAGGGCAGAGACTGCCAGACTTGCAAAACGCTTGTTCATGGCAGAAGAATCCTTTCGTGAAGATCAATAATCGCGGGGAGAGATATCGGCTTCCAGCTTGCGGTAGTCGATCTTGCCTACGAGGGTCATGGGCATATCGGGCAGGAACTTATAGCCCACAGGCTGGACATATTCAGGCAGCTCTTCGGCACACATCCGCTCCAGTTCCTTGATGACCTGACGCTTTTTCACGTTGGAATCGGCTTTCAGGACGATGAAGACGAAGGGCAGACGGCCCTGCATATGGTCTTTGTCGGTACAGCCCACCACAGAGCACTGATGCACAGCCGGATGGCGGCTGATCACATTCTCGATCATGGAGGGGAAGACCTTGAAACCGTCGTGGCGGATGATGAGCCGCTTGATGCGGGAGTCGAGGAAAACGAAGCCGTCAGAATCCATATAGCCGATATCGCCGGTATGCACCCAGATGCGGCCATCGGGATGGCGGCGGAGGATCATGGCGGTCTCTTCGGGCTTGTTGTAGTAGCCCTTCATGGTGGAGGGGCTGCAGATGCAGATCTCGCCCCGCTCGCCGATGGGCAGCTCCGTGTCGGTGCCCGGCTCAAAGATGGAGACGATGTTGTTGACCAGCGGGATGCCCACGCTGCCGGGCTTGTTCTCAGCACCGGCGGCTGCAGTGGCAGCAGAGGCCACCTCCGTCATGCCGTAGCCCTTGGCCATGGGGTACTGGACGCCGTGGGCGGCCAGGAAGTCGTTGACGGTCTGCTCTGCGCCCCGGGCAATGGCGTCACCGCCTGCCGCATAGTTGCGGATGAAGGAGAGGTCCTTGTCCCGCAGCTTGGGGTCAGCGGCCAGCTGCTGATAGTGAGCCGGCACACCGAACATGTGCTCGGGCTTGTACTTGAGCACCAGACCGCCCAGCTTGGCCGGGTCGAGGTTGGGGATGATGATGACCGTCAGGCCCAGCACCAGCGGCAGATGCACGCCACAGGCATAGCCGTAGGCGATGAAGGGAGGCATGATGTTCATCAGCTTCTGCCCCCGGGCAAACAGCTTGTTGAAGGCCCGGAACTGCTGCGCGATGGAGTTGAAGTTGTCATCGGTCAGCATGACGCCCTTGGGAGAGCCGGTGGTGCCGCCGGTATGGACGACGACACAGGTGTGGTCGTGGTCATAGGGCTCTGCCGCAGTGCTCTGGTCCTTGCCGGAGGCGATGAACTTCTTCCAGCGCAGGACGTTAGAGGCGTACTTGTTCTTGTCGGGGGAGGTCAGCTTATAGCCGATGGCCATCATCGGGGGCAGGGAATCTGCCGGGGAGAGGACGATGACCTTCTCCACATGGGTGCGCTTGGATGCCTGACGGCAGCGCTCATAGGCCACGTTGAGGCAGACCAGAAGATGGGAATCCACTTCTTCGATGTACTCGTGGATGCCCTCCGCACTGTAACGGGGATCCACCAGATTCAGCGATGCACCGATCATATCCGCTGCATAGAACAGAGAGATGATCTCAGGGGTCATGACGCTGACCACCGTGATGATATCGCCCTTCTTGACTCCCACACCCCGGAGGGCTGCGGCGGTCTTCTTGACGTTCACGATCAGGTCAGCATAGGTGAACTTGCGGCCATAGTAATCCAGAGCCGGGTCGTTCAGATGGTTTTTGTTCCGCTGGCATACATAGTCGAATGCGGAGCAGGCGGGAAGGGTCTGGTCGATGTATTTCTGATCATAATACTTGAGCCAGGGCCGTGCCTGGGATGCGTAAACAGGATTCTGCGTCGTCATCGATTCTCATTCCTTTATGCTTTGTAGGCCCGCTGAGGGGCCGTGTTCATGATCTTACAAATGCCACATCTGCTATTGTAGTAGAGCGGTGGGCAAAAGTCAATAAACAGGGATGGCACAATGAGAAAACGCAAGAGAAAGTTTACAATTCAGCGCACCACTTCTCGGCTTCGGACGCGCTGCACAGCACCCAGTGACGGGGCCGCAGCTCCCGCCACTGGGGAGCCTCGACGGAGTAATCGTGCATGGAGGGGTCGTAGACCAGCAGCTTTTTCTGCCGCTCCCGGCGGGGGCTGGGCATGGGGATGGCCGACAGCAGGCTGCGGGTGTAGGGGTGGATGGCGTGAGTCACCAGCTCTTCGGCGTCGGCAAGCTCCACGATATCGCCCTTGTGGATGACGGCGATGCGGTCCGAGATGTACCGCATGACCGAGAGGTCATGGGCGATGAACAGATAGGTGATGCCTCGCTCCTTCTGCAGGTGGCGCAGCAGGTTGAGCACCTGGGCGCGGATGGACATATCCAGTGCGGAGATGGGCTCATCGGCAATGATGAATTCCGGTTCCACGATAAGGGCCCGGGCGATGCCGATACGCTGACGCTGGCCGCCGGAGAACTCGTGGGGGAACCGGGAAGCAAACTCCGGCAGCAGACCCACGTCCAGCAGAGCCTGACGCACCTTGGCCTCCCGCTCGGCGGGGGAAAGGTCGGGCCGGACGTTCATCAGGCCCTCGCCCACGATGTAACTCACCTTGGCGCGCTCGTTCAGGGAGGACTGGGGGTCCTGGAAGATCATCTGGATCTCCTTGATGACCTGCTTGTCCAGTGCATGGGAAATTTTGCCGTTGATCTGCTGGCCCTTGTAGAGCACCTGACCGCCGGAGGTGGGCAGGATGCGCATGATGGCCCGGCCGATGGTGGTCTTGCCGGAGCCGGACTCGCCCACCAGACCAAATGTCTCACCTTTATAAATGGTAAAGTTTGCGTTCTTCACGGCCTTGTAGGCTTTGCGGCCGGAGCCGTACGTCACCTCAAGGTTCTTTACTTCCAGAAGAACTTCGCGTTCGTCTGCCATGGTTACATGCCCTCCTCTTGCAGCATCCGCACAGCGGCGGGCGGCTCTATCTTGGGTGCCCGGGGGTCGAGAAGCCAGGTCTTGGCCCGGTGGGTGGCGCTGACGTCAAAATAAGGGGGACGCTTGACAAAATCGATCTTCAGGGCCTGCGGGTTGCGGGGTGCAAAGGCGTCGCCGTGGATCTCAGTGAAGAGGTTCGGGGGCGTGCCCTGAATGTTGAAGAGGTCTTCGCCCTTGACGCCCATCTGGGGCATACTGGACAGCAGCGCCCAGGTGTAGGGGTGGCGGGGGTCGTAGTAGATCTCGTCGGCGGTGCCGATCTCCACAATGTCGCCCGCATACATGACGGCCACCCGGTCGGCAATATTTGCCACAACGCCGAGGTCGTGGGTGATGAGGATGATGGTCAGATTGTACTTGACCCGCATCTCCTTCAGCAGTTCGAGGATCTGTGCCTGGATGGTCACATCCAGAGCCGTGGTGGGCTCGTCGCAGATGAGGATCTGAGGGTTGCAGGCCACGGCGATGGCGATGACGACACGCTGGCGCATACCGCCGGAGAACTCGTGGGGGTACTGCTTGAAGCGGATCTCCGGGTCAGTGATGCCTACATCCCGGAGGTATTCCATGGTCTTCTCTTTGGCGGCAGCACCCTTCAGGCCCTGATGGAGCTCTACGGCTTCCATGATCTGGTCGCCGATGGTTTTCAGGGGGTTCAGGCTGGTCATGGGGTCCTGCATGATCATGGCGATCTCGTGGCCCCGCACCTTCAGCCAGTCCTTCTCCGTTTTCAGGTCGGACAGCCGGATGGGCTTGTGGTCATCGGCCCCAAAGTAATCGATGGTGCCGGAGGTGATGGAGCCGTTGGAATCCAGCAGGCCCATGAAGGACTTGGTGAACACGCTCTTGCCGGAGCCGGACTCGCCCACGATGGCCAGCACCTCGCCGTGGTAAACGTCGAGGTCGATGCCCCGGATGGCATGGAGCACTTTTCCACGAAGATTGAATTTGATGTTGAGATCCCGTACCGAGAGGATCAGTTCGTTCTTTTTCATCTCTGTTCCCCTCCTTTACTGCAAGTGGTTCTTGGGGTCGGCTGCGTCGGAGAAGGCGTTGCCGATGAGGTAGAACGCGATGGTGACGAAGCTGAGGATGATGGTGGGATAGAGCAGCTGATACCGCAGGCCCGCCTGCATCATGACCTTGCGGCCATCGTTGATGAGGTTGCCCAGAGAGGGCGTCTCAACGGAAAGGCCCAGGCCGATGTAGGTGATGAACACCTCACTGCCGATGGCAGCGGGGATGGTCAGGGCCATCCGCAGCATGATGACCGAGACCAGATAGGGCAGCAGGTTGCGCACCACGATGCGGGAAGTGGGGGTGCCGATGCAGCGGGATGCCACGTTGTAGTCACGGTCACGGATGATGAGGATCTGGTTGCGGATGAAGCGGGCCATCTCGATCCAGCCGGTGATGGACATGCCCAGGATCAGCGTCTTGACGCTGGGGCTGGCCACGTAGGAGATAAGGATGAGGATGATGGTGGAGGGCACATTGTCGCAGATGTTGTACAGCTCAGTAAAAATGAAGTCGAGCTGACGGACATAGCCCCAGAGCACACCCACCGTGATGCCCACTACGGCCTCGATGAGGGCCACGAAGAAAGCGATGGTCAGACTGGTGCGGGCACCGGCCCAGATGCGGGCCCACAGATCCTGAC
>ERZ808240.3006-NODE-3006-length-17292-cov-13.166560_pt1 | contig 17292 bp, 10 predicted proteins | sample MGYA00521084_ERZ808240 | MGnify/ENA primary metagenome ERZ808240 (study PRJEB31516, sample SAMN03275571) | gut metagenome | biome: mammalia-associated habitat; material: feces | host: Papio cynocephalus | place: Kenya | collected 2012-08-06 ... | reverse complement strand
GACTGTCCAGTCAGATGACAGTTTCAGAAATGATATGCTGAAAACCGCAAAAATGCATCTTAGATATCACATAATACTTTTAATACTTTCTGTTTCAGAAACACTCAGAAAATTAAATGCTCAGGCGATGACAGTGGGCTTGTAACAGGTGTCAGAACAGAAAATAAACGAATTTATGAGATAATGGAGAAAAAATCAATAATGTCAAAGGCAAAAATGTTACTCAGGCTGAATTTGATGATATGCAATCCGCAGGAAAGCTCATTGAAGGTCAGATGTATAATATAATCGGGTGAAACTATGGCTGATATCAAAAAATTAAGTTCAGGTCACTTTGTTATAGGTAATTTAAGAAGTTGAATGTGCAGGAACAGCATTGTATCTTATTGAAGAAACCATAGAAATTGATATAGATGGTATTATTAAAGGCTTTCAGAATTGGTCAGAAGATAAAGCAAAACGATTTTCACCTGAGTCAATAAAAAAATCAATTAATTCATTAGAGCGATTTGAAATGATTCTCAAACTTTACGTGGAATTCAAATATCACGATAAAACTGTAACTACTCTTTGTTTAAAATCAAAATTTAAACAAGGTTTTTATATACCGCTTGCATTTTCTCCAAATTCGTGGTATAATAATACCAAATCACAATTAGAAAAAATGAGTGAGTACAATGTTCATTTGCAGAGAAGCAGAAATGCAAAAAGCCAACGCATTGCCATTTTGATATTCTCAAATGGGGCGTTGGTGGTGAAAAACGACCGTCAGACGAAAAGATAATAAAAAAGAAGTGCATGAAACAGAAATTGATATTCTTGTTGTTTCAAAATATGCAAAAGTATTTGGTAGGGGAGTGCAAGTTTAAAAATAAGCCATTCCGATATCTGGATAATGTTGAAAAACTGTCACCATAAAAGGAAAAATCAGAATTCTATTATTATCTTTTTTCTGAATCCGGATTTGATGATAAGATTTTAGAAGAGGCGGCCAATGCTGAAAATATAACCCTTTGCAACTTAGATGCATATGTTATTTTACGCAAAAATAGGGATAATTTTACGATTTTTGGTGATGTGGACTTGTTTACAAATAGGTGTGATATGTTTCCTAATATTCTTCGTGGCGTGAACATTGGGAAATGGTGCGGGCATTGGTGCGAGTTCTGTTGTCACAAAAAAATATATCGAATAATACTGTATTTGCAGGTATATCAGCAAAAATGATAAAAGAAATTCAATAGGATAAGAGAAGAATGGAATTACATATATTAAAATACTTTCTTGTTGTTGCAAGAGAGGAACAAGTATTATTGTGGTTATATTCAGCCTGTCCCTGGCAGGAAAATTATCTGCTGGTCAAAGAGACATCTGATTTTAGTGAAAAAGACTATGACCTGAATGATGATGGTGTCTTGAATGTTTTTGATATCTGTCTGATGAAACGAGCATATATAAAACATTCAGCAGAAGATGAATACAATATTTTAGTTGCATATTTTTCTGCGACTGGAAACACTGAAAAAATAGCACAGCATATTGTAACCTTGACAGGAGCAGATTCCTATGAAATTATACCGGTTATTCCTTATACGGCACAAGATTTGAACTATTCCAACAGCAATTGTCGTGCCAATCAGGAACAAAACGACAAAACCAGTCGGCCAGAAATTGCAGGAATTGTAGCAAACATGGACAATGCAGTGAATGGACAAACGATTACTGCAACACTTGAAAATAACACTTCTGCACAGGCATTTGCAGAGCTGTTGAAGGACAAACTTTTCACAATTAATCTGCATGATTACGGAAATTTTGAAAAAACGGGTTCTCTTCCGCAGACACTTCCGAGAAATGATGAACCGATTGATACTGATTCTGGTGACTTGATTTTATATCAGGGAAATCAGTTTGTCTTATACTATATACAGAAATTGCATACTATGAAAGCTATGTTCATTCCTGCATAGTTTGATGCACCGACAATTTCTGTTTTTGAGAATATAAAGCGTTACAAAGTTTCACCTGACTTTCATTGACTTTTTGGATATGAGTGTGGTATAATATGATAAATTAAATTCAGGGCATCTGCCTTACAAATCGGAAGTTGTGGAGAAGTTTATGATACAAGTAATCGGAATAATATGTTTGGTGATATGTATATTACTTGATACATATTTCATTACAAAAACAGAAAAGAATAAAAAGAATATTGCGAGGTATTTAGCTATGATAGGCTGTGAGATTGTGGCGATTATTTGCTTAGTTTTTCAAATTAAATAACTTTTGATTTGCCAACTTGCTTAATGAAATCTGCAAACTGATTTTGTAACTCAATCGGTGGCGAATGTACTGTAAATCATTCGACTTAAAAGATATATAAATGCTTTTTTCATACTGCCAAATTCCAGTTTGCAAAGCAGAAGGAGCAACTAAAAGCGGCTGTTAGAAAATAATAATTGCAATGTTTTACTGAATAACACAAAAGCGTTTCTCATATTTTGAGGAACGCTTTTTAATGCGAAAATAACTAAAGGAGAATTTAAAATGTTAAAGTTTAACAATCTGGATGAAAACAATGAAAAAAATCGCAGAAGAATTATCTGATGATGAGGATACCTATAATGTTTTGAAATCAAATTGTTATAGGTATAATGTAATAAATTGACTATAATTTCATTGACTTTTTTGGTATTATATGATATAATACAATGGATTGTATAATACTATTGTTTAGGTTTATCGGAGGTATGTATGATTACCGGAATTTACAGTTCAGGACTTGTATCAGAATCATTCTGGTTTATTGAATTTAAAGAATATCTGAAACGTATCAGGGATGATATTCCTCTTGAAGATATAAGAAAAGAAATAGTAGATGATAATTTATTTGGATTACCAAATGAAAACAGAGCAAAAAGGACTTTCGGGTATCTTAAAAACAGAGTTTCATCACTTGATAAAAAAGCTGTGGAGATGTTTTTCAGTGCAGATTTATCTACTCAGAAACTTATTAATCTTATTTCTATTCTTAGAAACAGCCGTATTTTTTTTGAATATATTAATGAAGTTTATCGTGAAAAAATAAGACTTGGTGCAGAATGTATAGAACGAACTGATGCAAATATATTTTTCAGAAATAAAGAGATTCAATCAGATGATGTTGCAAACTGGACAGATGTAACAAAAAAGCGTATAAGCAATACATTTAATACATTTATGGTTGAAGCGAATCTGCTGACAGTAAGAGATAAGAAAAAGTATATAACCCCACCTGTTCTTGATACAGAACTTGAAAAATATCTTGAACGTAATGGTGAAATTGATATAGCAAAGGCATTGACAGGAGTATATTGAGATGAGTTTATTAGATGAAAGATTTGACAGACTTGAAGAAGAAATAAAAAAACCTTCTTTCAGGCAAAATAAAGAACTTAGCAATGAAGTAGGATATTATATTTTTGATTATCCTGCTGAAGATGAACTTGAAGTCCGTAAAAGGGTGGAATATATAAGAACTAAGAATGAAACATCAGCTGATGAATATAAAATCAAGGTGTTTGACCTTTATGACATTATGACAGAAATACTTGAAAGCAAGGGCAGGCTTGACAAATGTTTTGATATTGAAAAGAGAAACGGCTTTGATAAACTTGTTTATGGTGTAACAAATTTATTAAAAGTAAGCTCTACCAATGGTTTGATTGTAAAATACATTGAAGAACGAGTAGAGGAAAAAAATATAGTTTTTGTAACAGGTATCGGAAAATGTTTCCCTGTTATTCGTTCACATACGATACTTAACAATCTTCATATGGTTATTGATAATGTTCCTGTCATAATGTTTTATCCGGGTAAATATACAGGACAGGAATTAATTTTATTTAATGAGATTAAAGATTATAATTATTACAGAGCTTTCAGACTTGTAGAGTAAGGAGTATAACATGAATATTCAGGATATATTTGAAAAACCTATTGACCGTGAAATTCGTGGTGTTATTAAGGTTGATAAAGGTACAGGCACTAATGACAGTGAAATTGCATACAGAGAAAGTATTGAAAAACAGGAACTTGAAGAATATGTTGTTACAAGAGAACTTCAGAAACACTTTGCAACGTTTTTCAGTAATTATAAAAAAGGAATAATTGGAGAAACAGATAAAACAGGTGTCTGGATTTCAGGCTTTTTTGGAAGTGGTAAATCCCATTTCTTAAAAACACTTGCCTATCTTATTGATTCAAATAAAATAGTTGATGGCAAAAGAGCTATTGATTACTTTAAAGAAGATAATAAAATCATTGATGATATGGTTTTGGCTGATATGGAGCTGGCTTCAAAAGTTCCTACTGATGTAATTCTTTTTAATATTGATTCAAAAAGTGATGGTACAGGCAAAGATACAGAAGATTCTCTTGTATATGTGTTTCTCAAGGTATTTAATGAGATGCAGGGATTCTGTTCAGAGCCGTATATAGCTGACCTTGAAAGAAAACTCGTTGCTGAGGGAAAATATGAAGAGTTTATTCGTGTATTTGAAGAATCAGGTCTTGTTTGGAAAGATGAAAGAGATTCTCCGATTTTTATACAGGATGAGCTTGTGGATGCACTTACAGCTATTGATTTTATGAGTGAAGATGCAGCAAGAAATTTCTGCAATATGGCGAGTGACCCTAATTATCGTATCAGCATTGAAGAATTTGCAAAGATGGTTAAAACTTATCTTGATAAGAAAGGGAAAAAACAGCATATTGTTTTCTTTGTTGACGAAATTGGTCAGTATATAGCAGATAATTCAAAACTTATGCTTAATCTCCAGACTATTACTGAAAGACTCGGTGATATATGTAAAGGCAAAGCCTGGATTGTTGTAACAAGTCAGCAGGATATTGATTCTGTATCAAAAACAATTAAGGGTGTAGACTTTTCAAAAATTCAGGGCAGATTTGATACAAGGCTCTCTCTTTCATCTGCAAATGCTGATGAAGTAATCAAGAAGCGAATTCTTGCTAAAAATGAAACAGGCAGACAGAGTTTAAAGGCTTTATTTGATTTAAAAGCTACTGCTCTCAAAAATATTATTTCATTTAATGATGGCATAGAAAAGAAATTATACACAGATGCTGACAACTTTGCTGAAGTATATCCTTTTATCCCATATCAGTTTAATCTTACAGGAAGTGTACTTACAGCTATCAGGACATACAGCTCTTCAGGCAAGCATATGGCTGACGGTGAACGCTCACTTCTTGCCCTTTTCAAAGAATCAGCAATGAGAATTAAGGATTTGGAAATTGGAGCTTTAATTTCTTTCAATATGTTCTATGAACCTATCAAGAAATTTATTGACCATTCCCACAGCATTGTTATAAAAAGAGCTATTGATAATGAATATGTAAATCCTGAAAAAAAAGAAAGCTGTTTTAATGCAGAAGTTCTTAAAACGCTTTTTATGATAAAGTATGTTAAGGAAATCAAGGCTAATGTTGAGAACATCACAAGTCTTATGGTTTCATATATAAATGAAGACAGACTTGAATTAAAAACCAAGGTAGAAGAAGCACTTGGCATTCTTGTAAAGCAGACACTTGTACAGAAAATAGGCGATACATATGTTTTCCTTACAAATGAAGAACAGGAAATCAACATTGCTATTGAACGTACACCTGTTGAACCATCTGAAAAAACACATAGGATTGCTGAACTTGTTTTTGAAAAGATTTATGATATAAATAAATATAAATTTCCCCAGATGAATGGCAGATATTCATTTAGTTTTAATCAGATTGTTGATGATATGCCGTTTAAGAATAATCAGAATTACCCTATGTCACTCAGAATTCTCACTCCAAATGGGGATAATCCAGATGATTCAACAACACTTCGTCTTATGTCAGGACAAGAAAACAGCGTTCTTGTGGTTCTTCCTGAAGACAGAGCCTTTATTGATGAGATAACTCTTGCATTGCAGATTAGAAAATATATGAATGGCGGCAATAATGAGGGAATCAAAAAATATGAATCTATAATTGCAGAAAAGAAAAATGAACTTCGTGACCATGAGAGAAACTCTGAATTATTCCTTGAAGAATCTTTAAGAGATGCAGACATTTATGTAAATGGCGATTTGCTTAAAACATCAGCAAAAGAGCCTGCAACCCGTATAAATGAGGCTCTTGGAAAACTTGTTAAGAATATCTATCATAAACTTTCATATATTGATACTCCGGTAACAGCTTTAGATGTAGAAAACATTTTCAAGTCTGAAAACCAGCTCACACTTGACAGTTCAAATGCAAATCCTAATATCAATGCTTTAAATGATATGTATAATTACATACTTAGTGAATCAGGCAAACATACAAGAATATCGTTAAAAATGATTACAAGTCACTTTATGGCAGCACCTTATGGTTTTGTTGAAGTTGATGTACAATGGCTTATTGCCAAACTTTTTAAGAATGGTAAGCTTGAATTCTGGCTTAATAACGAATCGATTACTATAATTAATCGTACTACACAGGAAATCATTAGGTTTATTACTCGCAAAGAATATCTTGAAAAACTGATGATTAATATAAAGAAAGAAACAGATGCAAAATTTAAAAAAGCTGTAAAGGAAGTTTCAAAGGATTTATTTAATGTTACTGTTTCTGATGATGACGATGATGATAAGGTTATGGCTGAATTTATCAGACGTGCAAAGGATATGAAACGCACAATAGAAGTATTGAAATCAAAATATGACAGCGGTAAGACATACCCTGGAAAACCGGTTCTTTCAAATGGTATCAAGTTGCTCAATGATGTATTACAGACTGATTATACAAATGAATTCTTTACAACGGTATACAATAAGAAAGATGATTTCCTTGATTTCGCAGAGGATTTCAGCTATGTAAACACATTCTTTGCAGGTGAACAGGTTAATATATTTGACAAGTCTTTGCATATTCTTGAAATATATAATCAGAGTAAGGTATTTATTGTTGATGAAGAAATAGCTGCCCTGGCTGATAAAATTCAGTCTATAATAACAATGTCATCTCCTTACAATGTAATAAAAAACCTCCCTGAGCTTAATCAGAAATTCATTGCTCTTAATGTCAGACTCCTTTCAGATGAAGCTGAAAAAATCAAGCCTGTTGTAGAAGAACACAGAACAAGAGTATTTGAATATCTTGCAAGCGTTGAAGTACAGCATGAGGATAAGCTTAAAGAAAGATTTATCAGACTTTTTGACGAACTCAGAGAAAAATTAAAAATTTGCAACAATATCGCAAATCTCAAAAATATTTCACTTGAATCAGATGCACTTAAAATTCGCTGTATGAATGAGATTGACAACGATAAGGCGGTTGTAATTAAACCACCGGTAATAGATGGTGGAGATAATGTTGCTCCGGCAACTGCAAAAACTAAAAATATCAGCATAAAACAGCTTAATTCCAGCACCGCATGGGAAATTAAAACCGCTGATGATGTTGATAAATATATCAATGAACTGAAAAATAATCTTCTCGGAGTTATTGAAGATAATACTATTGTAAGAATTGAATTTTAATGAGGTAATTACATGAATAAAACGGCTATAAAAAACTTTGCAGTATGGGCGAGAAACAAGCTCATTGCAGAGGTTACATATAAAGCAGGACTTCTCGGCATAACTGAAACAGCGATTGCTGAGGAGCTTGAAGGCTCAACAGGCAGTCTGAAACTTTATGACATTGGTACAAAAGAGCCTGTAAAAGTTCAGGGTAATGCTGTTCTGCAAAGAGCAAACCTTGTTCGTGCTATCAACAGAAAAGCAGAAGAAATCGAACATAAAGAAGCATTTGAATATGTTATGGAAGAAGTTGCTTATACCTGGTTCAACAGACTTATAGCTATTCGTTTTATGGAAGTAAATGATTATCTCCCGTCAGGTATCAGAATACTTTCATCAGAATCAAAGGGTAAAAAAGAACCTGACATGGTAACAACTCCATTTGAAACTGATATTGAATTTTCAAACAGTGACAGAAATATTATGCAGAATCTCAAAGATGATGAACTTTTCAGATTTCTCTTTATTAAACAGTGCAATAAGCTGCATGAATATCTCCCTGAACTTTTTGAAGAAATCAACAATTATACAGAAATTCTGCTCCCTATATCATTTACCGATGAGGACGGCATTGTATACCACCTTGTAAATGATATTTCCGAAGAAGATTTTAAAGAACAGGTGCAGATTATCGGCTGGCTGTATCAGTATTACAACAGCGAACCAAAAGACAAGGTTTTTGCAAATCTCAAAAAGAATATCAAAATCAGCAAGGAAAATATTCCGGCGGCAACACAGCTTTTCACGCCTGACTGGATTGTTCGCTATATGGTTGAAAACTCTCTCGGCAGACTCTGGACAGACGGTCACGGGAATTTTGATAAATCCCAGTGGAAATACTATCTTGATGAAGCAGAACAGGAAGAAAACGTAAAGGCACAGCTTCAGAAAATCAGAAAAGAATATCAGAATATTTCTCCTGAAGATATTAAGTTTATAGACCCTTGCATGGGCAGTGGTCATATTCTTGTATATGCATTTGATGTATTTATGCAGATATATCTTTCACAGGGCTATATTGAACGAGATGCGGCACAGCTTATTATTCAGAAAAATCTCTATGGTATGGATATAGACAAACGTGCATATCAGCTCTCATATTTTGCATTGATGATGAAAGCAAGACAGTATGACAGACGTTTCCTTACAAGAGAAATAAAGCCTAATCTTGTTGGATTTGGTGCGATTGCAGAAGAAAATATTGATATAACTTTTCTTGATGATAAACTTGTTAAATTCACAGAACAGTTTAAAAATGCTGATACATACGGTTCACTTATGGAAGTTGGGCAGTTTGATTCTTATGAAACAGAAAAACTTATAAACAGTATAGATGACGGCTCTATGGCTATGGACAGCAAGCCTGCACTTGAAAAAATGCTGCTTGCTTACAGGATTTTATCACAGAAATATGATATCTGCTGTACTAATCCGCCATATATGGGTGGTTCGGGTATGGACGTAAAATTATCTGATTATGTAAAGAAAAATTATCCTGACAGTAAATCAGATTTGTTTGCTTGTTTTATTGAGAGATGCGGAAAATATGCAAAAACAAACGGATATTATGCAATGATAACACAGCACGCATTTATGTTTCTTTCAAGCTATGAAAATCTGCGTAAAAAACTTGCAATGAAAACAATTGTCAATATGGCACATTTAGGAGCAAGGGCATTTGATGAAATCGGTGGGGAAGTAGTACAGACAACAGCTTTTGTAAATTACAATTCTCATATAAATGAATATAAAGGCACATATTCACGTCTTGTTGAAGTAAACGGAGAAAAGGAAAAAGAACAGCTTTATTTAAGCAAAGAGAAAATACACACAGCCAGACAAGAAAACTTCTCAAAAATCCCCGGCTCACCTGTTGCTTATTGGGTTAGTGATGCTATTTTAAATGCATATAAAACTGGAAACTTGATAGCAAATAATTCTGATGTAAAAATAGGAATGGGAACTGGCAAAAATGAAATCTTCGTTAGAGAGTGGTGGGAAATAAAATATTGTGAGATAGATTTCTCATTACATAGTATAGATGATTTAGATAACAGTTGTGGTAAATATTTTCCATATAATAAAGGCGGAGAATTTAGACTTTGGTATGGTAATCTTCTTGAGGTTTTATGGTTCGATTTAAATGGTCGAAATAAAATGAACACAATGAGTGGACATCGTGAAAACGGCGGGAAAAATTGGTATTGCAAAGAAGGTTTAACTTGGTCTTTTATAAGTTCATCTAAATTTGGTATAAGGTATATGCCTAATGGATGCTTTTTTGATGTAGCAGGTTCAACATTATTTTCTAAAATTGATAATTACTATACATTAGGTTTTTTATCTTCAGTTGTATGTTTCTCAATATTAAGTGTTTTAAATCCTACATTAAATTATCAAGCTGGAAATATTAAATCATTACCTTTAATATATCATAATGCGTATAAAAGAAAGGTCAATGATATTGTAAAAGAAAACATAACCCTCTCAAAAACCGACTGGGACAGCTTTGAAACAAGCTGGGATTTTAAAAAGCACCCATTTATAAACGGCGAAAAAACAATAGCAAAAGCCTTTGAAAAGTGGAAAGCTGAATGTGAAGAGCGTTTCAACAAGTTGAAATCAAATGAAGAAGAATTAAACAGAATTTTCATTGATATTTACGGCTTGCAGGACGAACTCACGCCGGAAGTTGAGGAAAAGGACGTAACTGTCCGCAAAGCTGACCTTACAAGAGATGTAAAGAGCTTTATTTCCTATGCTGTCGGCTGTATGTTCGGCAGATATTCACTTGATATTGACGGTCTGGCTTATGCAGGAGGGGAGTGGGACAGAAGTAAATATACAACTTTTATCCCTGATTCAGATAACTGTATTCCTGTTACGGATACAGCCTATTTTGAGGACGATATTGTAAATCGCTTTGCAGAGTTTGTTAAGGCTGTATATTGTGCTGATACATTGGAAGAAAATCTGAGATTTATTGCAGATGCACTCGGTAATAAAGGTCTTACAAGCAGAGATGTTATAAGAGATTATTTCATCAGGGACTTTTTTAAAGACCATGTTAAAATATATCAGAAACGCCCGATTTACTGGCTTTTCAGCAGTGGCAAACAGAACGGCTTCAAGGCTCTTGTTTATATGCACCGCTGGAATCATGATACTATCGGTAATGTAAGAGTTGAATATCTCCATGAATTACAGCGTATCTATGACAGAGTTCTTAAAGATTTACAGGATACAATCGATAACAGCAATAACAGTAAGGATATTGCAAAGGCTGAAAAGCAGAAAGACAAAATCACAAAACAGCTTAAAGAAACAAGAGATTATGATGAAAAAATTGCACATCTTGCATTTATGGAGATTGATATTGACCTTGATGACGGTGTTAAAGTCAACTATGAAAAAGTTCAGACTGCAAAAGGCAGGAAACTTGAAATTTTAGCGAAGATTTAAGGTGTTATTATGGCAGAAATTAATTTAAAACAAATATCAGACAAGCTCAATGGTGAATTTCAGTCATCAGAAAGAACGCTGATTTTCTGGTATGATGATAATGCAGAATTTGCAGATGAAATTGACCAGCTTGAACTGGAGAATGCAAAATTATATAAACTTGAAAAGGATAATCAGTTTTATACAAAGTATTTTCTTGAAAAAGTTGATACTGAAAATAATTATCTTATTTATGCGTCATTTCCAAAACCCGATAAAATAAAAAATCACCTTGAAGATACATTGCGTTACTCAAGGAGATTCTTTGTAGACAGGGCATCTCTTGTCTGCGTTGACTTGGGTATCAGCGATGAATTCAAGGATATTATACAGAAATATGTAAAATTTTTCTCTGCACATGACAGAATCAAACGTTTCTATGACCTTGCTATTGATAACTTCAATCAGACAACTATTGAAACAGGACTTTTGAGTGCAGTTTGCAAAATAAAAATTGCATCAATTGAAGAATGTCTGCGTGTAATTCTCATGGAAAGCCTTGATGATAACAAATATCTTGATGAATTTGAAAAATACGGTTTGACAGAAGCATTCTGGAGACATATTGATAATATATTTGGTTATTCAGATTCAAAGCCGACACTTGAAAAGCTCCTGATTACAATGTTTATTACATATATAGCGAGAGCAGCACAGTCTGAAATTCCGACAGCATGGAAACCATATATTTCACATAAGTCGGGCAGTATTATGGCTTTCCTTGATTCATATATGAACAGTTCCGTTTATGGTGAGAGATTTGATGAGATTTCAGGAATTATCTATAATACCATTAACGGACATAATAATCTTGCAAATATGCCTGTAGAAAGACTTGCAGATTGTTTTGTATTCAGAGGCGTTGATGAAATACTTTTACAATGGCTTATTGCAAGACTTGAAGCAGAGGATACAGGAGCAAATCTTGAGGGCAAAACAATTCCTGAATTATGTTTGCTTCGCAGAAAACAGCATTTCGGCAATGCTTTCAGAAATGAGTATTTTGTAATTGAAAACGCATATTACCTCATTAAAGATGCCAGATATTCACCTGTAAGCAATGTAAATGAGATTGCAAAAAGATATATTCAGTCATATTATAAGATTGATATGCGTTATCGCTATTTTTATTATTACTATGATAAGCTCGGGGACAGCAGTGTGCTCTTTGAAAAAGTAAGAAAGCTTATTGAGAATATCTATACAAATGAATATCTTAATAAGATTACTTCAAACTGGTGCAGTACATTTGCTGAATCTGATGGCAGTACAAATCTTATTCTCCAGAATCGTTTTTATGACCACTATGTAAAAACGACTAAGGATAAAGTCTGCGTAATAATTTCTGATGCATTAAGGTATGAGGTTGCACGCACACTTTTTGAAAAACTTGAATCCGATGAAAAATGTACTGCAAAAATGGATTCAATGCAGAGTGTGTTGCCGTCCATTACACAGACAGGTATGGCTGCACTTCTTCCATATAATGAATACACCCTTAACAGAGATTATAAAGCTATGGTTGACGGTAAGATATGTGATGATACAAAAAGCCGTGAATCACATTGCAGGACGTTCTCAGCTAATTCTAAATGTGTACAGTTTGATAATATTACAGGTATGAATCAGGAACAACTAAGACAGGTTTTCACAGGACAGAATTTTGTTTATGTATATCATAATCAGATTGATGCCCGTGGAGATAAAGCAAATACTGAAAATGAGGTATTCAATGCCTGTGAAGAAGCTGTAAATGAGATATTTAAACTTGTAAAAAGACTTAACTCAACAGCGAATATATATCACTTTATAGTTACAGCCGACCACGGATTTCTTTATAAACGTGATAAGGTATTTGAAAGTGATAAAATCGATGGTGTCAGAAAATCAGCTGATTCACTTGGAAAACGTTATGCTTTGTCAGAAAAGATGCTTGAATTTGATGGCATACGCAGTATAAAACTTAAAAAGTTCTATTCAGGCAGAGAGGGTTATGTTTCTTCTCCGATTGGTACAGATATTATCAAAGCTCCGGGTAATGGATTGAATTTCGTTCATGGTGGCTGTTCACCACAGGAAATGATTATCCCTGTTATTGATATTAAAACAGAAAAAAGCAGAACAGAAACTTCAAAAGCTAAAATCAATGTGATTACTCCACAAAGAACTTTCACTAACCGCATAATCACACTTGAATTTATACAATCAGAGCCGGTAACTGATGTTATCAAAGAAGCTACATATAAAGTTTATTTTGTAGATTCCAACGGAGATACAATCTCAAATGAAAACTTTATCATTGCTGACAGAACAGATAAAGAAGGTATACGTCGTATTTTCAAACACAGATTTAATCTGAAAGACAAAATATTTACCAGGTCTGAAAAATACTATCTTGTTGCTGTTGATGAAGATAATGGTATGGAAGTAATGAGGAAAGAAGTTATCATTGATATAGCCTTTGCCGGTAATTTTGGATTTTAACAGAGGAAATGAAAATGGACAATGAAATCTTAAAACAGAAACTTCGTGAGAATTTTGATGGTAAAATTGTCAGGAAAGACCTTACAAAGAAAATCAAGGAAGGTGCAAATGTGCCTGTTTATGTTCTTGAATTTCTTTTAGGTCAGTATTGCAATACTGATGATGAAGATGAAATAAGTGCAGGAGTTGAAACAGTAAAGAGTATTCTGGCAAATAATTATGTAAGACCTGATGAAGCACAGAAAATATTGTCAACATTAAAGAAAAACGGCAGGTATACAGTTATTGACATGATATCTGTCGGACTTAATATGAAAAAAGACAGATATGAAGCTGCTTTTTCAAATCTTGGAGTATCAGGAGTTCCTGTTTCAGATTACTATCCTGAAACATATGACAGGCTTTTATGTGGCGGTATATGGTGTATTATCCAGCTTGAATATAACTATGACGAAGAAAATAGTAAGAATATACCTATAAGCATTGTAAAACTTGACCCTGTTCAAATGCCGCATATTGATATAAATGACCTTAAAGAAGGCAGAAAAGCTTTTACAAAAGATGAGTGGATTAGCATTATTCTTCGTTCTATCGGTATGGAACCTGATAAACTTAGCTATCGTGAAAAATGGCTTCTCCTTACTCGTATTCTTCCGCTTATAGAAAATAATTTTAATCTTTGTGAACTTGGCCCGAGAAGTACAGGTAAATCACATCTTTACAAAGAAATTTCACCTAACAGTATTCTTGTTTCAGGCGGTCAGACAACAGTTGCAAATCTTTTTTACAATATGGCAAGACGTACTGTTGGTCTTGTAGGTCTCTGGGATTGTGTAGCTTTTGATGAGGTTGCAGGAATACGTTTCAAAGACAAAGACGGTGTGCAGATTATGAAAGACTATATGGCTTCCGGTTCGTTTGCCCGTGGCAAAGAAGAAAAAGCTGCATCAGCATCAATGGTGTTTGTAGGTAACATAAATCAGAGTGTTGATGTGCTTCTTAAAACATCAAGTCTTTTTGAGCCATTTCCTGAAGAAATGGGTACAGATACAGCATTCCTTGACAGAATACATTGCTATTTACCGGGTTGGGAAATTCCTAAATTCCGTCCCGACCATTTTACAGATGATTATGGTTTTATAACTGATTATTTTTCTGAATTTGTAAGAGAACTCCGTAAAGAACAGTATGGTGATAAACTCGATAAATATTTTAAACTCGGAAAAAATCTTAATCAGAGAGATACAATAGCTGTAAGAAGAATGGTTGATGGTTACTTAAAATTAATTTATCCTCATGGTGAAATGACCAAAGAAGATGTAGAGGAAGTAGTTAAGATTTCTCTTGAAATGCGTCGCAGAGTAAAAGAACAACTGAAAAAACTCGGTGGAATGGAATTTTATGATGTGAATTTTTCCTATATTGACAATGAAACTTTTGAAGAATTATATGTTTCAGTTCCAGAGCAAGGCGGAGGAAAGCTTATTCCTGAAGGTATGTGCAATCCGGGACAGGTATATACAGTTTCACAAGGCGGAAATGGAATGCTTGGAGTGTTCAGACTTGAATCTCAGATGCTCCCCGGTAATGGTAAGTTTACTAAAACCGGTATCGGCACAGGTCGGGAAAGCAAGGAATCATCAGAAACAGCTTTTAATTTTCTTAAAGCAAATGCTAAACATATCAGTGGTTCAATCAGTATAACACAGAAAGACTACCTGGTCAACTATCAGGATTTACAAGGCATCGGCATGACAAGCAAACTTGCGTTGCCTACACTTATAGCATTAAGTTCAATTGCACTTGCAAAGCCTGTACAGAGTTCGCTTGTTGTTTTGGGTGAAATAAGTATAAGTGGTACAATTATGAAAGCAGATGAGCTTGCAAATACACTTCAGATTTGCCTTGACAGCGGTGCAAAAAAAATATTAGTACCTGCAACTTCATTTGCAGATTTTGCAACAGTTCCACCAGAGCTTATGGCATCATTTCAGATAATTCCATATTCAAGTGCAGAAGATGCAGTAATGAAAGCATTGGGAGCAGAATAATATAAAATTATCCCCTGAACTAAGTTTAATCGTTCACTTCAAAGTTCAGGGGAATTTTCATTTGCAATTATTTCAGCCCTAATCATCTGAATGATTTTCAGACCATGGTGTTTCAGAGAACGCATCATAGCCTACTTGTGTTGCTGAATCAGAAATTGTTACGCTTTCAAGGCTTTTGCATTCAGAGAATGCATAATTACCTATTCTTGTTACTGAATCGGGAATAGTTATACTTTTAAGGCTTTCGCATCCATAAAACGCACTGTCGCCTATGCTTGTTACTGAATCCGGAATATTTATACTTTCAAGATTTTCACATTCTTCAAATGCTTCATCACATATGAGTGTTACTGAATCCGGAATTACTATGCTTTTAAGGCTGTGGCATCTATAAAACGCACTCGTACCTATAATTGTTACTGAATCCGGAAGTTTTATGCTTTCAAGGCTTATGCATTCAAAGAACGCATGGTCGCCTATGCTTGTTACTGAATCCGAAATAGTTATACTTTTAAGGCTTATGCATTCAGAGAACGCACCATTGCCTATTCTTGTTACTGAATCCGGAATTACTATACTTTCAAGGCTTTTGCATTCAGAGAAAGCACCATCATCTATTCTTGTTACTGAATCCGGAATATTTATGTTTTTAAGGCTTTTGCATTCAGAGAACGCACTGTAATTTATTCTTGTTACTGAATTGGAAATTGTTATACTAATACTTTTGCAGCCCAAAAATGCACTTTCGCCTATACTTGTCACTGAATCAGGGATTGTTACTTTTTTTTCTTTACCTTTGTATTTTATAAGTACTTTTCCGGCAATAATCATATCATCAGGATAATTTTCAAACCATGGTGTTTTTAAAAACGCATAAATACCTATATTTGTTACTGAATCGGGAATAGTTATGTCTTTAAGATTTATGCAGCCTGAAAAAGCATAAGAACTTATGTTTATTACTGAATCCGGAATTACTATGCTTTCAAGGCTTTCGCATTTATAAAACATATTGTAACCTATGGTTTTTACTGAATTGGAAATTGTTATATTTTTAAGGCTTGCACATTCAAAGAACAGAGCATCTCCTGTTTTTATTACTGAATCCGGAATATTTATGCTTTCAAGATTTATGCAATATGAAAATGCACCATCGCCTATGTATGTCACTGAATCAGGGATTGTTATACTTTTAAGGCTTTTACAGTCCAGAAATGCCGATTTGTCTATGTATGTCACTGAATCATAAATAGTTATGCTTTCAAGCCTTTTGCAGGCATGGAACGCACCGTTGCCTATGCTTGTTACTGAATCCGGAATAGTTATACTTTTAAGATTGTGACAGAAATAAAACATACCATTGCCTATACTCGTTACTGAATCCGGAATAGTTATGCTTTCAAGACTGTCACAGAGAAAAAATGCATAATCACCTATGCTTATTACCGAATCCGGAATTACTATGCTTTTAAGGCGGACGCATCTATAAAATGCATTCTCACCTATATTTGTTACTGAATCCGGAATAATTATTTTTTTAAGGATTGTGCAGTTTTCAAATGCATTTTTGCCTATACTTGTTACTGAATCGGGAATTGTTATTTCTGTTGCTTTGCCAGTGTATTTTTCAAGTACACCATCTGTAATTT
>ERZ808240.3004-NODE-3004-length-17298-cov-16.111466_pt1 | contig 17298 bp, 21 predicted proteins | sample MGYA00521084_ERZ808240 | MGnify/ENA primary metagenome ERZ808240 (study PRJEB31516, sample SAMN03275571) | gut metagenome | biome: mammalia-associated habitat; material: feces | host: Papio cynocephalus | place: Kenya | collected 2012-08-06 ... | reverse complement strand
AAGTTGCCTAAGCCGGATTTTTTCCAAAGCACAACCTCAGAGCGGAAGTCTTGTCGTATGCGCTCACAGCGCTGCGCCGTTGTGCTTATCGACCCTCGGAAGGAGCTCCACATGAGCGAATCTACCTTTATCTACCAGCCGCAGATCATCCGCGAGACGGCGGAGGGACCGTACCGCCTCGACATGCGAGACGAGATGCTCTCCCACCGCGAGCTCGAGCTCACGACGCCCGTTGACGCCGAGTCCTGCGCCACCATAATCCGCGGGCTGCTCTACCTGCAGCGTTGCGACGCAGATGCCCCCGTGACCCTCTACATCAACAGCCCCGGCGGAGAGGTGCAGTCCGGTCTTGCGCTCTACGACGTCATGCAGGCCGTGAGCTGCCCCGTCCGCACCGTATGCCTGGGCATGGCGGCGAGCATGGCCGCGCTGCTGTTCATCGCCGGCGACGAGCGCCAGATGCTTCCCCACAGCCGCGTCATGATTCACGACCCGCTCATCGGCGGCGGCGTGGGCGGCAGCGCGCTGTCCGTGAAGGCCCGTGCCGACGACCTCATGCGCATCCGCGACATCACCGCCGGTGTCATCGCCCGACACACGGGAATGCCGCTCGAGCGCGTCTTTGAGCTCACGGCATCGGACACGTACTTCGAGGCCGAGGAGGCCGTCGAGGCGGGCCTCGCCGATCGCATCGTCACGTCGCTGTAGGGGTCCAAGAGGCCCAAAAGTCTTTGACACCTTTGGGCACTCCATGGCTATCGAGAAAGGCATCAACATGGCAAACATCTCCTGCGCCGCCCGCGCCGCCTATGCGGGCGAGCTCATCCTCACCGCCGGCCGCACCGCGAGCATGGACTCGTGGGCGACCGGTCTCAACAACAACGTGCTCGTGCTGGGAAGCTCCGGCTCGGGCAAGACGCGCAACTTCCTCAAGCCCAACCTGCTGCAGTGCGAGGGCTCCTACGTCGTTCTCGACGCAAAGGGACGCCTCTACCACGAGATGGCCCCCTACCTGCGCGAACATGGCTACAAGGTCGATTGCCTCGACTTCACCACGATGGAGGGCACGCTTGGCTACGACCCGCTCCAGCACGTGCGCTGGCGCCATGGGCAGCCCCTTGGCCAGGACATCATCGCTATCGCGAGCGCGTTGTTCCCCCGCGAGGACATGGGCAACGACCCGTTCTGGGCCAATGCGGCCGCCAACTACCTGGCGAGCTACATCGCCTACGTGTTCGAGGCGCTCCCAGACCGCGAGTGGAACATGGCCTCGGTGGTGAGCGTGTACGAGCAGGCGTGCGAGGGCAACATTGACGCCATGTTCGCCGAGCTCGGCAGGCAGGATCCCGAGAGCTACGCCGTCTCGCTCTTCCGCCGCGCGAGGAGCACGGCCCGCGCCGAGAAGATGCATTCGAGCATCATGGGCATCATCGCCGCGAACCTCATGCCGCTCACGTTCGACGGGGCGCTCGCGTCGTTCCACAGACCCCGGCAGGTGGACTTCACCGCGATGGGGCACGAGCGCCGTGCGTTGTTCGTGACCATGGACGACATGGACCGCAGCCTGGCGCCGCTCACGAGCCTGTTCGTGCGCCAGGCGTTCCAGAGCCTGTGCCAGCACGCCGATGCCGAGTGCGAGGGAGGGCGCCTGCCCGTCCCCGTGCGCTTCATGCTCGACGACTTCGCCAACCTCACGCTTCCCGGCATCGACGACATTCTCGCGGTCATCCGCAGCCGCGAGGTGAGCTGCACGCTCGTATGCCAGACGGTGAGCCAGCTCGAGGCCCGCTATGGCGAGGCCGAGGCCAACTCGATCGTCGGCAACTGTGACCGTCAGCTCGTGCTGGGGTTCCAGGACGAGCGCACGGCCCGCTACTTTGCCCTGCGCGCCAACCGCACGCCAAGCTCGCTGCTTGAGACGCCCACGGGTAGCTGGTGGTACTTCGAGCGCGGTCAGCGCGGGGCGTGCGAGCTGGCGTACGAGCTGGAGGGGCACCCGGCCTATGACGAGTTCCTTGACGCCGCCGGCGGCGATGAGGGCTGTTTTGGCGTGCGAGTGATCCCGGCGCCCGGCCTGGAGGACTTTGGCATCGAGGCCGACGAGGACGAGTGGCAGGAGATGCTCTTTGAGATGCCGGACGAGCCGGCGGCCGGCTCGGGCGCCGCTGCGTAGGGAGAAGGGGATGACGATGAGTGAGAAGAACGATAGGGCGAGCGTGCCGCCCTGAGCGAGCGCATCGCGAGCGCCCATGCCGCGCGTGCGCTTGATGAGCCGAGCGCGGAGCAGATTGAGGCGGCGCGTTTCGCCAGCTTTGACGTCAACGACGCATACCGCGAGCACGCCGAGGAGCTGCGCGCAATCGTGGGCCACATCTCCAGCGCGCTTCCAAGCTGGGCCACCTACATGGCGCAGAAGGACCCGATTGCGGCGTCGCTTCCCGAGAATCGCGTGATAGATGCCTACGCCTCAGTCGAGAACCCCGCGTGCGTCTTTGTCTGGGAACTGAAGGGCCACGAGGACGGCAAGCTCGCCAGCCTGCCGGATGACGAGTACAACGAGGTGCTCAACGCCACGGACTGGCTCAAGGACCTGTGGGAGGACGAGCCCGTTGCCACCGAGCAGGAGCTTGCGAAGGCGCTCATCGCGCAGATCGTGCTGCTCGACGACGACCTTCGCAAGGTGGTTCTCGAGCGTGCGGACATCATGGCGCGGGGCATGTCCGCAACCGTGGCGCCGTACCTCAGCATGGCCCCGCGGGAATAGGCGGACACCAGCCCGCGATAGAATCGATCCAGTGTGCCCGATCACGAGGAGAGCCCATGGCCCCAGACTTCTTTGACCTGCTCTACAACGGCTACACCGGCGAGTACCAGCTCATGAGCTCGCTGTACCGCCATGGCCTAGATGCCCTGCGCCCGCCGGCGGATATGGGCATAGACGTCGTGTCGCTCAACCTCAAGCAGCAGCTCGAGCAGCCCGGCGTGGCGCCCGAGACGTTCTTCTTCCAGGTCAAGACGGCCGTCACGAACGTGCGCGAGAGCGCCGACCGTCCCGGTGCCATCACGACGGTCGAGTTCAAGCTCAAGGAGAGCGAGGTCGAGCTGCTTGCCAAGTCGCATGAGCGCGCCCTGTTCTGCTATGTCTACAACGGCGCGGCCGGAACGCTCACGGATGCCTTCGAGACGCCGTTCATGTGCTTCTGGCTCGACGGCACGCTGATCGAGAAGATGCGAAGTGCCGGTGCGTTCTTCCGCAGGGAGGGGGAGCCCAAGCAGACGCTTGCCTTCCAGCTGCGTAAGCCCACGCACGAGTACGGTCACTGGTATGCCGTCGTGGTCAACGAGAGCGGCAAGACGGTCGATGGCGGCTACCTGGGCGTTGTTGGCGGCGAGGGCTATCCTGCCGAGGACGGGGCCGACCACTACAGCGTTGGCGGCTACCTCGCCTACGCAAGAAAGTGACGCCTGGCGATGAGACAAGGGTGAGACAAGGGGACAGTCCCTTTGTCTCATCGCCGGGGCGTGCTGCCGCTAGAGCGTGCGGACCTTCTCGATCCACGCGTCCACGTCGCGCTGGGGCGTCCTCTGGATGTCTCCGCCGTTCGAGTCGAACTGGATCTCCATGCTCGGGCCAAACGTGGCGCCGGCGCGGGCGTCCTCGATGTCGTCGATGACGCTGCCGGGCCAGCCGCCGTTCGTCATGAACGGAACGACCGTCTTGCCGGAGAGGTCGTTCTCCGAGAGGAGCGTTTTCACGGCCGGCGCCATCGTGTACCACCAGGTGGGCGTACCCACGGCGATGACGTCATAGTCTGCCATGTCGTGTTCGAGCGGCTCGACCTGTGGCTCAAAGCCCTCGTTTACCTCGCGGTGTCCCTGCTCGACCGTCTCGTCATAGTCATCTGGATAGGGCTCGACGGTCTCGATGCGCTCGATATCTGCGCCGCACGCGTCGGCCAGCTGCTCGGCGACCTTCTCGGTGTTGCCGTTTGACCAGCTGTAGTAGACAACCAGCATGCGCTTCTTCATTCGTCCTCCTTCAATGAGACAAAGGGACTGTCCCCTTGTCTCATTTGGGTTAGCGGCCGAGCTTGGCGTATTCCTCGTCGGTGACGGGCTCGAGCCACTCGTTGGAGCAGCCCTCGCCGGGGAAGCCAAAGGCCAGGTGGCTGAACCAGCAGCCGGCCTTGGCGCCGTGCCAGTGCTTGACGTTGGCCGGGATCTCCACGACGTCGCCGGGCTTGAGGCTGCGCGCGGGCTTGCCCTCCTCCTGGTACCAGCCCTCGCCCTCGACGCAGATGAGGACCTGGCCGCCGCCCTTCGTGGCGTGGTGGACGTGCCAGTTGTTGCGGCAGCCCGGCTCGAACGTCACGTTGTGGATGGGCAGGTAGTCATCGGGACCCGTGAGCGGCTTGAGGTAGCTCTGGCCAATAAAGTACTGCGCAAAGGCATCGTTGGGCTCGCCCAAGCCAAAGAAGCCACCGTGGCCCTCGGCCTCCGCAGCGTCGTCCGTGTAGACCTCCTTGGCCATGTTGAACGCGGCCCAGGCGTTGGGCCAGCCGGCGTAGAAGGCGATGTGCGTGAGGATCTCGGCCATCTCGGACTTCGTGACGCCGTTGTTGCGCGCGCTCTGCAGATGGTACTTGAGCGAGCTGTCCGTGATGCCCTTGCCGATGAGCGCGCTCACCGTGACGATGGAGCGCAGCTTGAGGGAGAGCTTATCGTCCCGGTTCCACACCTCGCCAAAGAGGATGTCATCGTTGAGGTGCGCGAACTCCGGGGCGAACTCGCCCAGGGCGTCGTGGCCCGCGGTCTGCTTGATGGTCATGTTGCTTTCCTTTCTCGGATTGATAAAGGGACGATCCCTTTGTCAACTTTCGTGGAGGAGGCGGGTTTCTGGTGCCTAGAGCTTGCCTCCGAACACGGGGAAGAAGCTCGAGTCGCCATAGTCCTTGATGTGCTCGGCCGCGCGGAGAAGCGCCATATCCTCTTCGGTAATCTCGAAATCTACCTGCGCGTTATTGGCCATGTGCTTGGGATTTGCCGTCTTGGGCAGCGGCAGCAGGCCAAGCTGGAGGCAGTAACGCACGCACAGCTGCGCGGTCGTGACGCCGTAGTGGCTGGCGACCTCGGTCACGAGCGGGTTGGAGAGCACCATGCCGTGGGCGATGGGGGAGTAGGCCTCCACGAGGATGCCGTGCGCCCGGCAAAAGTCGATGAGCTCGGACGGCGTGTTCGAGATGTGCGCAAGCACCTGGTTGACCTGCGGCTTCACGCTTGCGTTGCCCAGGATGTTCTCGATGTCGTGCTCGTTGAAGTTCGAGACGCCGATGACGCGAACCTTGCCGGCGGTCTGGGCCTCCTCGAGCGCGCTCCACGCGGCGAGGTTGCCCTCCTCGTGGCGGTTGTCGGACTGGTTGACCTCGGCCCACGGCTGCGGGCTGTGGATGATCATCTGGTCAACGTAGTCCAGTCCGAGCTTGGCCAACGACTCGTCGATGCTTGCGGCTACGGAGTCGTGGTCCTTGAGCTCGGCGGCGACCTTCGTGCCAATAAAGAGCTGCTCGCGCGGGGTGCTGCAGGTGCGAATGCCCTCGCCGACACCCTCCTCGTTGCCGTAGGCCTGTGCCGTGTCGATCATGCGGTAGCCCGCGGCGACGGCGTCCACCACGGCCTGCTTGGCCTCGGCGTCGTCCATGAGCCAAGTGCCCAGGCCCATGCGCGGGACCTCGGTGCCGCTCGCAAGCGTGTATGTCTCCTCGAGAATCTTGCTCATTGTCGCTTCCTCCTTCTAATTGAGGCGAGGTGGGGCGGTCCGTCTCGTCGTGAGCCAGGCCGCCCCTGTCTTACTCCTCGTTTCGCAGCTGGTAGATGAGGTAGTCCAGGCAGTCGAGCTTGCGCTGCTCGGCATGGATGCCGCAGAGCAGCTCGCGCCGGTATGCTCGCAGCTTCGCCGTGCGCTGGCGAGCGTCCTTTGCCTGGCCGAACTCCTCGATGAGACGCTCGGGGCAACCCGCGTCCTCGAGGTTCCGCCTCGTTTGCTCGTCCATGGCCTGCCCGTCTCTCGCTGTCCTCATGTACGAGACAACCGTATTTCTCGTGCGGTGAAATGTACAATGCCTATGGCTACTAGTTCGATATTCGAAAATTGTATTGCTTGGCGGTGAACACATGGAACTCAGGACGCTTCGCTACTTTCTCGCCGTGGCGCGCGAGGAGAACATGACCGAGGCTGCCAACGTCCTGCACGTGACGCAGCCCACGCTCTCGCGTCAGGTCGCCGAGCTCGAGCGCGAGCTGGGCTGCACGCTGTTCGACCGCACGAACCGCTCGACCATGCTCACGGAGGATGGCATGCGCCTGCGTCAGCGCGCCGAGGAGATTCTCGCTCTCGTCGACCAGACACAGGACGAGCTTGCGGACCGTGGCGGCGGCCTTACGGGTACCATCCGCATCGGCGCCGGGGAGACGCGCGCGATGCACCTGCTCACGGACGCGTTTGCCGAGCTCCACCGCGAGTACCCTGCCGTGACGCTCGAGCTGTTCACGGGCAACGCCGATACGGTCGAGGAGCGCCTTGAGCGTGGCCTTCTCGACTTTGCCCTCGTCATCGAGCCTGTGAACGTAGATAAGTACGAGTGGCTGCGCATGCCTGAGTACGACCGCTCTGGCGTGGCCGTGGGTGTGGGTTCACCCTGGGCGTCGCTTGATGCGGTGGCGCCCACGGACCTCGTGCGCATGCCTTTGCTCGTGAGCTCGCGCACGAGCAACCAGACCGTTGACATCGAGGCGTGGAGCGGCGGCACCCTGCGGCGCGAGGACCTCAACGTTGTTGGCACGTTCGACCTCATCGGCAATGCGGCGCTGCTTGTCAAAACGGGGGAGGCCTGCGCGCTCGGAATTGACCATCTCTTCCATCTCAATAGTGATGAGCTGCAGTTTATTCCCATGGAACCGTCGATTGAGATTGGCTCATACGTCATTTGGAAGAAGTATCGGCTGCGCAGCCGCGCATGCGAGGAGTTCCTGCGCCGCCTGCGCGCACAGTGTGAGGGCCGCGACCCGCGGCCAGAGGGGGAGAGGGCATGAACGTCACGGTCTACCTGGGGGCAAACGAGGGAAACGACCCCGCGCTCGCGGCTGCGGTTCGCGAGCTGGGCACATGGATTGGCGCGAGCGGCAACAACCTCGTCTACGGCGGGTCGAAGTCCGGGCTCATGGGCAAGCTTGCGGATGCCGTGCTTGCCGCGGGCGGCGAGGTGACGGGCGTAGAGCCCCAGATGTTCATGGACCGGGAGTTCCAGCACGAGGGCATCACGCGACTCATCGTGACGCCGGACATCCCCAAGCGCCGCGCGAAGATGATCGAGCTCGGTGACGCGTTCGTGGCGTTTCCCGGCGGCACCGGAACGCTCGAGGAGATTGCCGAGGTCATGTCCATGTCGTGCCTGGGCCGTCTCGATGCGCCGTGCGTGCTGCTCAACCTGGGTGGCTACTATGACGGGCTCAAGGCCCTCCTCGGCACGATGGTCGAGAAGGGCCTCTCGACGCCCGAGCGCCAGCGGCGAATCCACTTCGTGGGCAGCGTGGCCGAGCTCGCGGGCCTACTGGGCTAGCGCGTCGGAGAGAAACGGGGCTGTCCCCGCCCTTCTCTAGAGCTTGCGCAGCGTGATGGCGATCGTGTTCAGGTAGTCGAGCGCGCCCGCCTCGATGGCTGCGCGGTCTCCGGCGGCGTACTCGTTGTCGCAGGCGAGCCAGTCCGCCCAGGCCTCGGCCGTGCAGCGCATCTCGTGCATGTCGACAATCTCAACGCCAGCCGTGGGCTCGATCATGGCGCGCCACCAGCTCATGTCATGCATGTAGTCGAGCTGCTCGGGCGTCCAGGACTCGAGCAGACTGGCGGGCAGCTCGTCGTGGCAGTCGTGCTTCATGCCGGGGATGGAGAGGTAGGGCATGCCGCCCGGCATGACGTAGGGGAGTAGCCGCTTGCCCAGGTAGTTGGGGTCGCGGCCGTAGTAGTTGTACGAGTCGATGCTCACCACGGCATCAAAGAACTCCGGAGCGAACGGCAGCCCTTGGCTTGCGTCCGCCTTGACGGGGTGGATTGTCTCGGCCGGGATGCCAAGGCTGCGGAAGAACTTGCGGTTCTCGTCGGGGTTGCTCCACAGGTCCACGGCGTAGACGTTGAGGCCGTATTCGCGGGCGAGCAGGGCGCTCGTGATGCCGGTTCCGCTGCCGAGGTCGCAGGTGACGGACCCGCGCGGAATGCTGGTGCCGGCAAGCAGCTCCTCGCAGAGCTTGAGTGGGTTGGGACCCATGATCTTGCTCGCCACGAGCGTGGTGTCAAAGCTGTTGGCCTTGGGAAAGATGCTGGTATTCATCGTTCTTCCTATCGTGTGGGGTGAATGGTAGCGACAAGGTGGGAGGGCGCACGCAGCCTGCGGCCGCATCGCGGTCGCTGCTCTGCCGTCTTGAGTTGCGCCGTTCCCTAAAGAACAATGACCAAAAAGGCATCCCCTTGGATGACGTGGCTGGGCGTGTGCCCGGTACAAGTCGAGTGTAGCTGGAGCGTTGCGAGCGTCTGCGGGCAAGCGGGAAGATGACGAAGATGTAAGTGCTGGCGTCGCGGGCAATCTATCGAAACCGCATGTTTGATGCAAAAATGGCACAAGACGCAAAGCCAACCAAACCGCTAGGAGGAACCATGGACTTCAAGAAGCTCGTGACCAGGCGCTATTCGTGCAAGAAGTACGGCGAGCGCGCTGTTGCCGACGAGACGGTCAACGCCATTCTCGAGACGGCGCGCCACGCCCCCACCGCCAAGAACCTGCAGGAGCAGCACGTCTACGTCATCAGGTCCGAGGAGGGCCTTGCCAAGGTTGACGCGCTTACGCCGTGCCGCTATGGCGCGCCCGTCGTGCTCATGGTGGCGTTCAACAGCAAGAACGTCTTCACCTATCCCGGCGGCAAGCGCAACTCCGGCATCGAGGACGCAAGCATCGTGGCCACCCACCTCGTGCTTGCCGCGGCAAACGAGGGCGTCGACAGCTGCTGGGTGAACAACTTCAACCCCGAGAAGGCCGCCGCGGCATTCGACCTGCCCGCGGACGAGGAGGTCCTCATGCTGCTCGACCTGGGTTACGCCGCCGAGGGCGCGGGCCCGCTCGCGAACCACGGCTCCCGCAAGCCGCTCGACGAGACCGTGAGCTACCTGTAGAAACGCGGGCGGCGCGCCCGCTGCCGACGCGCCGCCCTGCCTGCCAGCGGCTACAATACGTGGGGCTACAACCACGCAACAAAGGAAGTACATGGCATCTCTGGCAGACCAGATCTCCTCGCGCAGGACGTTCGCGATCATCTCGCACCCTGACGCGGGCAAGACGACCCTCACCGAGAAGCTCCTGCTCTACACCGGCAGCATCCAGACGGCCGGCTCGGTCAAGGGCAAGAGCAGCTCCAAGCACGCAAAGTCGGACTGGATGGACATCGAGAAGGAACGCGGCATCTCCGTGACCTCCTCGGTGCTGCAGTTCACCTATGACGGCGCGTGCGTCAACATCCTTGACACCCCCGGCCACCAGGACTTTTCCGAGGACACGTACCGCACGCTCATGGCTGCGGACGCCGCCGTCATGGTCATCGACGGCGCCAAGGGCGTCGAGGCCCAGACCAAGAAGCTCTTCAAGGTCTGCACGCTGCGCCACATCCCCATCTTCACGTTCGTGAACAAGCTCGACCACGACGCGCGCGACCCCTTCGAGCTCATGGAAGAGATCGAGAACGTCCTGGGCATCAACACCTATCCCATGAACTGGCCCATTGGCAGCGGCCGCAACTTCCGTGGCGTCTTCGACCGCCAGACCCGACGCGTGCTCGCGTTCGAGGGCGACGGCCACGCCAACGCCTCCAAGAAGGTGGCAGAGATCGAGGCCGAGCTTGGTGACCCCGCCATGGACGAGCTCATCGGCGAGGAGAACCACAGGAACCTCATGGACGACATCGAGCTGCTCGATGGAGCCGGCGACGAGCTCGACCTCGACGCCGTGGCTTGCGGCAAGCTGTCCCCGGCGTTCTTTGGCTCGGCACTCACGAACTTTGGCGTGGAGCCGTTCCTCAAGGAGTTCCTGCGCCTGGCGCCCACGCCGCGCCCCTACACGGACGTCATCTCGGGCGAGCCGGTGGAGCCCACGCGCAACGATTTCAGCGGCTTCGTGTTCAAGATCCAGGCCAACATGGACAAGAACCACCGCGACCGCATCGCCTTCGTGCGCATCTGCTCGGGCAAGTTCGAGCGCGGCATGACGGCCTACCACGTGCAGGGCGAGCGCAACCTCAAGCTCGCCACGGGCACCTCGATGATGGCCGATGACCGCGCCATCGTGGACGAGGCCTACGCCGGCGACATCGTGGGCCTGTTCGACCCGGGCATCTTCTCCATCGGCGACACGGTGTGCGCGGGCAAGGAACACGTGCGCTTCGCGGGCATCCCCACGTTTGCGCCCGAGCACTTTGCGCGCATCTCGCAGGTGGACACGCTCAAGCGCAAGCAGTTCGTGAAGGGCATGGAGGAGCTCGCCCAGGAGGGCGCCATCCAGATCTTCCGCGAGCTGGGTGCCGGCATGGAGAGCGTCGTCGTGGGCGTCGTGGGCGTGCTGCAGTTCGAGGTCCTCGAGCAGCGCCTCAAGAGCGAGTACCACGTTGAGGTTTACCGCCAGCCGCTTCCGTTCTCGGAGATCCGCTGGATCGAGGGCGACATGGACGAGAAGGACGTGCGCTCTCTCTCGCTCACGCGCGACACGATGCGCGTGGAGGACATGCGCGGCGGCAAGCTCCTGCTGTTCACGAGCGAGTGGAACCTCAACTTCGCCACCGAGCACAACGAGGGCCTCAAGCTCTCCGAGTTCGGCAACGTCACGTTCTAATGAGACAAGGGGACAGTCCCCTTGTCTCATGGCGCGGGGCCGGCGGGCGCAATGCCTGTCGGCCCCGTCTTTGTGTCTAGCCCACGTTTGCCCAGTCGATAGGCTCGGAGCCAGCGTCTACCAGCAGTTTATTGGCGCGCGAGAACGGCCTTGACCCCATGAAGGCAGGGACGTCCTTGGCAGCGCGCGTGGCGGAGAGCGGCGAGGGGTGCGTCGAGGCGAGGCAGAACTTGCCGGAGTCCGCGGCGTCTGCGCCCGTGGCCGCCATGGCGTCGCTCACGAGCCTGATGGCGTGCGCGCCCCAGGCGAGAAACACCACGGGCTGCGGCAGCTCACAGCAGCGTCGCATCACATGGTCCGTGACCGTCTTCCAGCCGAGCTTGGCGTGCGAGTTTGCCTCGTGCTCGCGCACGGTGAGCGTCGTGTTGAGCAAAAGGACCCCCTGGCGCGCCCAGTTGCTGAGGTCTCCGGTTGCCGGCGTCTCGCATCCGAGGTCTGCCGCGAGCTCCTTGTAGATGTTGCGCAGGCTGGGCGGCAGCTTGCAGCCCGCGTGGACGGAGAACGACAGCCCCATTGCCTGGCCGGGCCCGTGATAGGGGTCCTGGCCGAGAATGACGGCGCGAACATCCCGCGGCCCCGTCCAGGCAAGTGCGTTCAGGATGTCATCCTGCGGCGGATAGATCGTCTGCTCGGCGCGCATGGCGTCAACCTCGGCGAGCAGGCGGCTGCACGTCTTGGTGACGTCTGCCGGCGCGGCCTCGAGCCAGGCGCGAACGTTTTCGTTGTCTGTGGTCATGGGGCCTCCTTTTGCTCTCTCGAGGATAGCGAATGAGTGCGTGGTGATTCTGCGGCGGTCTCGTGAGGTCTGTCTGCCATGGGTAGAACTCATTCATACGCAAGCGTAGAAGGGAGCCAACCATGTGCACGGGAGTTCGATTCACCGGCGTCGATGGCGAGATGTACTTTGGCCGCAACCTTGACTGGAGCTGCGGCTATGGCGAGCGCGTTCGCATCATGCCCAAGGGATTCCCCGTGAGCTACCAGTTCCTTGACGACGCCCCCGCCGCGCACGCTGCCATTGGCATGTGCGTCGATTACAACAACTACCCCATGTTCTTCGACTGTGGCAACGATGCGGGGCTGGCCGTCGCGGGTCTCAACTTCCCGGGGTATGCCGCCTATGCGGATGCGCCGGCGGACGGCCGCACCAACGTGTGTGCCTACGAGTTCCCGCTGTGGGTCGCCGCAAGCTTCTCGAGCGTGGCCGAGGTGGAGGCCGCGCTTACCGGCGTGACGATCGTGGGCGCGTCTGCCGGCGAGGGACTGGGCGTCTCCTACCTGCACTGGATCATCGGAGACGCCGAGCGCAGCATCGTGGTGGAGAGCCGTGCGGACGGCATGCACGTGCTCGACGACCCCGTGGACGTCCTCACGAACCAGCCCTCGCTCGAGTGGCACCTCGAGAACCTGCGTAGCTACATCACGGCAACGAACGACTTCCCGGCCACGGCGAAGTGGTGCGCCGCCGACCTCGCCCCCTACGGCGCCGGCGCCGGCATGCGCGGCATCCCGGGCGACTGCTACTCGCCGTCTCGCTTCGTGAAGGCTGCCTACCTCAACGCCAACTATCCCGAGAAGGCCGGCGAGCACGACAACGTCATCCGCATGCTGCGCACGCTCGAGGGCGTCGCGATGGTGGAGGGCGCGGCCCGCATGGGCAACGGGGACTTTGAGAAGACGCTCTACACGAGCTGCTTCTCGGCCGAGACGGGCACGTACTACTACACCACCTACGACGATCCCGCCGTCCGCCACGTGAGCCTCGCCGACGCCGCGGGCGCTCCCGCCGACAAGCTCGTGTGCCCCGAGCCCAGCCGCGTCTGGTAGCTCATGACGCCGGGGACGGGCCTGCTGCCACGTGCGGCGCGCTCCCGTCCCCGGTGCAGTTGCTGTCGGGCCTGCCAGGGGAGTCCGTCCCCAATGCCGGGCTCCCAGGGGCGGCTACCTGCGGGCCGCCTTGTGCGTGAGGTGCCAGCCGTTGCAGTAGGGGCAGCGGTAGCAGTGCAGGTCGCGGGAGCCGTGGCGTTCGCAGTCGCGGACGGCCAGCTTTGCCTCGGCCTCGCTTGCATAGCGCTTCTTGCGCTCGCAGGCCTTGTAGCGCAGGGCCTCCTCGCGCTGCTCCGCCTGCCGCGCGCGCCGCTCGTCCTCGCGCTCGAACACGCCGCCCAGTTCGTCGCCGAGCCCCTGCTCAAACGCTGCGCGCCTCGCCATGCGCGCGGACCTCTTCTGGCTGCCCATGCTTATCTCCCGTGGGACAATACGATGTGTGAACGGGCAGATTTTCCCACTATTTGGAGGTGTCCCATGGCTCGCATCGTGAACACGTTCGAGGTCGAGGACTGCAATCGCACCCTTGCCCAGGCGGGGCTTCCCGCGCGCGTGCACCTCCACGACGCCTGCGGCGGCCAGTTCTTCTCGTGGGAGTCCCTGGGCGAGAGGGACGCCGAGGTGCACGCCACAGTCGAGTCTTTCTTCTCAAACAAGGGTGTCAAGCTGGACTTTATTGGCGATTCGTCCTTTAGGGCGAGATAGGGCTGACGCGCCGCCCCCCCGCTGGCCGTTTGGGTGACGGCGCGTCCGCGTTTCCCTCGGCTCTAGAGAACCTCGTAGAAGCGAATGTCGGGATCGGCGGCCCAGGTCGGCTGGAGGCCCGGGAACACCTTGGTCTTGAACAGGTCGCTCTCGAGGTAGGCCTTGGCGTGCTCCATGGAGTCAAAGCCGTGGCTCACCTGGACGTCTTCGTCGCGCACGAGGCACTCCTTGGTGAGGGCGCCCTCGATGGTGTCGAGGAACGGCTGGCGGTAGTCGTTGTAGACCTTCGCCGCGGCGGCCCTGTTCTCGGGGTTGATCGTCATCGTGACCTGAAGATATGCCTTGACCTGCATGTCGTTCTCCTTTCGTCTGCGGCGGTCCCTTGTTTTGTCCGCCTGCGCTCAAGATAGCTACGTAGCGCGGGAAATCCCAGATATCGGGAAAAAGATGAGCTACTCAATCTCCCCTTAGTTACTTGCGGCTTCGTGGCATCGCCTGTAGCGTTTTGTCCGAGAAGAGGAGGGGCACATGCCGCACGCCCGCAAGCTTGAGAAAGACATACGCTGCCCGCTGGAATACGGGCTGGACGTCTTTGGCGGTCGCTGGAAGTCGCGCATCATCTGCGTGCTGGGCTCCATGGGAACGCTGCGCTACGGCCAGATTCGCAACGAGATGACGAACATCTCGGACGCGGTGCTCTCCTCGGCGCTCAAGGAGCTGATGGCAGACGGCATCGTGATGCGCCAGAGCTTCGACGAGGTGCCGCCGCACGTGGAGTACCAGCTCACGCCCAAGGGGCAGAGCGTGGTCCCGGTGCTTCGCCAGATCTGCGCCTGGTCCGGGATGTTCTACCGCGAGGTCGCCAGCGACGCCCCCAGGCAGTGCCAGCGCTGCGACTACAAGCGATAGGGGAGACCCATGCACTACGATGACGGGGCGTTCTACCGCCCGCTGTTCGAGAACGACATGCTGCAGCTGCAGGTTGCCCGTGGTTGCTCGCACAACCGCTGCAAGTTCTGCGACATGTACCACGAGCCCTTCCGCGTCTCTCCCATTGAGGAGGTCGAGCAGGACCTCGACGAGGTCGCGGCGTCCGTGCCTTGTGTCCACCGCGTGTTCCTCACCGGCGGCAACGCGCTGTGTCTTCCCTACGAGCACCTCGTGGGGGTCATGGAGGCCGTTCGCAGGCGCTACCCCAATGCCAGCATCGGCTGCTTCGCTCGCGTGACCGACGTCGCGAGGAAGACGGACGAGCAACTGGCGCGGCTTGTGGAGCTTGGCCTCTCCGACGTCTCCGTGGGCACGGAGAGCGGCCTGGACGAGGCGCTCGAAGCCATGGACAAGGGCTTTTGTGCCGAGGACAGCCTGCGCCAGTGCCTTCGCATGGAGGCGGCCGGGCTCAGCTATGACCTGTTCTACCTGCTGGGCATGGCCGGCGTGGGAAGGGCCGAGGACTCGGCGCTCGCCACGGCACGCCTCTACTCGCAGCTGGCCCCCAACCGCATCATGGTCCACACGATGACCTCGTTCGCGGGCACGCGGCTCGCCGAGATGGTCGAGAACGGCGACTTCACGATGGCCGGCGAGCTCGAGACCGTCCGCGAGCTCAGGCGATTCGTCGAGGAGTACGAGCCACGCGGACGCGTCTACCTTCTCGGCAACCACTACGGCAACGTGGCGCATGCCTGCGCCTGGCTCCCCGAGCAGTGCGACGAGCTCATCGGCTACCTCGACATGGTGCTGCGAGACGCCGACGAGGAGGAGCTGAGGGCGCGCCGCTCGCGCATGCTTTCCATCTAGGCGCGCGTCTCGGCTATGCTCTTGGCAACCGAGACGAGAGGACAGACATGCGCTACACCGTCGTTGCCGTGGGCAAGCTCAAGGAGAAGTTCTGGACGCAGGCGTGCGCCGAGTACGTGAAGCGCCTGGGGGCCTACGGCAAGGTCGATGTGCGAGAGGTGCCCGACATCGACCCGGCCCGTGCCGGCGGTGTCGAGTCAAGCCGCGCCCGCGAGGGTGCGGAGATCCTCTCGGCCGTCCCCGAGCGCAGCCATGTGATCCTGCTCGCCATTGACGGCAAGCAGCGTAGCAGCGAGGAGTTCTCGGCCCACCTTGACGAGCTCGTGCTGCGTGGCAAGAGCGACCTCACGTTCGTCATCGGCGGCTCCGACGGCGTGTCGCCCGACGTGCGCGCCCGCGCCAATGAGACCTTCTCGTTTGGGCCCATCACGCTGCCGCACAACCTTGCGCGCGTCGTGCTTCTTGAGCAGCTCTACCGTGCCTGCAAGATCAGCCGCGGCGAGCCGTACCACAAGTAGCGCTCGACGACGCCGCCTTCTCGCCTCGCTTGTCCGCTAATTTCAGGAATTTCGCACTGCGTGCACCCCGCTGCCCTTTTTGGCGATGAGATGCGCGCAGTGCGAAGTTTCTGAAACTAAGGGATAGACAGGACGCCAAGAGGCGCGTGCCGAGAACCGCGCTTCGTGCATGCGCACGAAAAGGCCCCGCAGCCAACATGGGTTGCGGGGCCTTCGTGCTCGATCTGTTGGCGAGACACGCTACATGCTCGTGTGGCAGGTGCGGGCGATGACGTCGAGCTGCTGCTCGCGCGTGAGGTCGATGAACTTCACGGCGTAGCCGGAGACGCGGATGGTGAAGTTGGCGTACTCGGGCTTCTCGGGGTGCTCCATGGCGTCCTTGAGCTTCTCGACGCCAAAGACGTTGACGTTGAGGTGGTGCGCGCCGTTGGCGAAGTAGCCGTCCATGACGTTCACCAGGTTGGTGACGCGCTGCTCGAGGTCATTGCCAAGCGCGGACGGGTTGATCGTCTGCGTGTTGGAGATGCCGTCCAGGGCGTACTCGTAGGGGAGCTTGGCCACGGAGTTGAGCGAGGCGAGCAGGCCGTTCTGCTCGGCACCGTAGGCGGGGTTGGCGCCCGGGGCGAACGGGGTGAACGCCTTGCGGCCGTCGGGCGTGCCACCGGTGGCCTTGCCGTACACCACGTTCGAGGTGATGGTCAGGATCGAGGTGGTGGGCTCGGAGTTGCGGTAGGTGTGGTGCGTGGCGATCTTCTTCATGAAGGTCTTGAGCAGCCACACGGCGATCTCGTCGGCGCGGTCGTCGTCGTTGCCGTACTTGGGGAAGTCGCCCTCGACCTCGTAGTCAACGACGATGCCCTGCTCGTCGCGCACGGTCTTGACGCGGGCGTACTTCATCGCGGTGATGGAGTCCACGACGTGCGAGAAGCCGGCGATGCCCGTGGCGAACGTGCGGCGCACGTCGGTGTCGATGAGCGCCATCTCGGCGGCCTCGTAGTAGTACTTGTCGTGCATGTACTGGATGAGGTTCAGGATGTTGACGTAGAGGTCCGCCAGCCAGTCCATCATGAGGTCGAACTTGTGCATGACCTCGTCGTAGTCGAGGTACTCGCTCGTGACGGGCGCGTACTCGGGGCCAACCTGCATGTGGTTGCCCTGCTTGTCGAGGAACTTCTCGTCCTTGCCGCCGTTGATGGCGTAGTTGAGGGCCTTGGCGAGGTTGGCGCGGGCGCCAAAGAACTGCATCTCCTTGCCGGTCTCGGTGGCAGAGACGCAGCAGCAGATGGAGTAGTCGTCGCCCCAGACCGGGCGCATGACGTCGTCGTTCTCGTACTGGATCGAGGAGGTGTTGACCGAGATCTTGGCCGCGTACTTGCGGAAGTTGTCCGGCAGGCGCTTGCTGTAGAGCACCGTGAGGTTGGGCTCGGGGGCCGGACCCATGTTCTCGAGCGTGTGCAGGAAGCGGT
>ERZ808240.3002-NODE-3002-length-17300-cov-3.512380_pt1 | contig 17300 bp, 20 predicted proteins | sample MGYA00521084_ERZ808240 | MGnify/ENA primary metagenome ERZ808240 (study PRJEB31516, sample SAMN03275571) | gut metagenome | biome: mammalia-associated habitat; material: feces | host: Papio cynocephalus | place: Kenya | collected 2012-08-06 ... | reverse complement strand
TTTCCAGGACACTGGCGAGATATGCGTTCATAACAGACTCCTCCTCAACCATAATACTTTGTTCAATATTAACAATTTCCAGCCCTTTGCTGATTCTACTTTAACACATCCTGCTAGGCTGCACAAGCAAAATTCTTTCATGGTGAAGATTCCATTTTGTTTATTCCGCCTCCCGGGAAGGGCCGCAGAGCGTCCTGCGGCATCTGCGCCCCGGCGCGTGTCAGCCCGGGCGGCAGGATCAGCGGCAGGGGGGAGAGCTTCCGAAAAAAATACCGCCGGCCTGTAAAACCGGCGGAGAAGCGCCCGATCCCGGAAACAATTGCAATTTCCCCGGCAGCGTGCTACAATGACAGTCGAATTTTGACGAAGGAACCCTGGGCCTGCGCAACCCGGCGATTCCGGGAAGGCGGACGATGCGGATGAAAACAAGGCTGAGGGACCTGTACGAGAACCCGGTGCCCCCGATGGCTCTGACGGATTATGAGGAGTTTTCCAAGTTCATGGACCGGGCGGAGGACCGGTGCCGGGAGACCGGCAGAAATTTTAATGTGATTCTGGACTGGGCCATTCACGGGCTGATTGTCAGCCTGACGTCAGACAGCCCGGCCCGCATTTTTCTGCCGAAGACCCGGACGAACCAGTTTTATCTGGATGACCTGATTCCCATCAGCGGGCTGGAGCCATCCGGAAAGCGGATGCTGTCCCTGAAGGATCTGAATCTCATCGCGCCGGTGTGGAGCAACGGCGATCTGGAGCGGGCGCTGGAGGCGTTTTACGACGGCGGCTATCAGGGAAAGGCGCTGGACGGCGAGACCTCGGGAATCTGCATCCCGGAGCTGCGGCTGGCCATTGCCTATCAGAATCTGGACGCGATTTACGTCCAGCGGGTCTGGCGGACCGGCAGCGCCCTGTTTGACCTCTATCCGCTCAAGAGTCTGGACCGGGTGCTGAGCACCGATGGGGCGTTCTGGTATTACGACGGGGAAGACGGGGAGGAAAATGAGGATCCGGTGCTGGACCCCCGGATGGCCGCGCTGTATAACTGCGCCCTCCGCCGGTACTGCCCGGAAAACCGGAACGAGGCCCGGCGGTAACCGAACAGCGGATCACGCGACGGCAGAAGGCCGCGCTTTTTGCGCGGCCTTCTGCCGTTTACGGCATGCGTCGGATTTCATCCGGCCGGCTCATCAGCTGCCGGGAGAGCTGGATAAATTCCGCGATGATACTCCAGGGATAGCGCTGCCGCCGATAGCCGAACCGGATCATGTACCGCGCCTCCTGCCCGAAGCGGAGCGTCCGCAGCCCGGACAGCTGTTCTTCCGACAGGGCAGCCTGGGCCAGGTTCTCCGGACAGAAGCAGGCGCCCGCGCCCCGGACGCAGAGATCCAGCAGAGTTTCCACATTGGTGGACGACACTTTCTCCGGCGGAGCGATGCCGGCCTGATCCAGAAGCCTCCGGCCGATGCGCCCGGCAATATCCCTGGGGCCGTTCAGGAGAAAGGGGCATTTCCCGAGGGCGGACAGCCCCGGAATTCCATCCGCTCCCAGCGCTTCCGGCACCAGTTTCCGGGAAACGAGAAGCACGATCTCTTCTTCGTAGAAGTCCTGCAGCTCCATGCCGGGGACCGCCTCTGAAAAGTGAGCCACGGCCAGATCGATCTCCCCGGCGGTGAGGCTTTGGATGAGGGCGTCGTTGGCCGCCTCGGCCAGCTGGATGTCGATCTGCGGGCGGCTCTTCTGAAAGGCGGAGATCAGGAAGGGCATGATGGCCCGGCCCCGGGTGCTGGCGATGCCGATCCGCACAAGGCCCTTCTCGTCCCGGCGGATATCATGGAATTCCTGCTCCAGATCTCCCAGGCGGCAGCGGAAGTCCAGCGCGTACCGGAGAAAGACCTGACCGGCGTAGGTCAGCTCCAGCGGGACATGCCGGGTAACCAGCCGGCATCCCAGCTCCCGTTCCACTCCGGCGATATGGGCGCTGAGAGTCTGCTGAGTGATGTGGAGCTTTTCCGCCGCCTGGGTGAAGCTCCGCTCCTGGGCCAGCGCAATAAAATAATTCATGGTCAGAAAATTCACACGCGCCCTCCTCTGCTTGTTTGTGAAAACAGTATACCTGAAATCCGGCGGCGGCGCAACGGGCGTTTCCGGCGGGCAGAAATTTCTTTACCTTTGCGGGGAACTTTGCTATAATAACAAAGTTATGATGGAGTTTTAGCCGCCTGCGGCGGATGGAGGCGCCTGCGCTGTACCCCGTCCGGGCGGACCAGGAGAGGAGGAAACTCCTTTGAAGTATGAGAAATGGAACATCGGAACGCCCTGCCGGCAGGATGTGGAGCTTCTGCGTTCCGCCGGGTATTCCTGGCTGCTGAGCACCGTTCTGGCGGCCCGGGGGATTACCACGCCGGAACAGGCGGCGGAAGCGCTGGACCGGGAGCGGAAGCTGAGCCTGTCGCCCATGCTGATGCGGGACATGGACAAAGCGGCGGCGCGGATTCAGCGGGCCATCGCCGCCCGGGAGACGGTGGCGGTGTTCGGAGACTACGACGTGGACGGCATCACCGCCACGGTGGTATTGACGGATTATCTGCGGCGGTGCGGCGTGCCTTGCCTGCGGTATATTCCCCGCCGGATTGAGGATGGCTACGGTCTCAACCGGGACGCGATCCAGTCCCTGCGGGACCGGGGCGCCACGCTGATGGTGACGGTGGACTGCGGCGTGACGGGGAATGAGGAGGTGGATTTCGCCAACTCTCTGGGAATGGACGTGGTGGTGACGGACCACCATGAGTGCAAGGCGCCGCTTCCCGCCGCCGTGGCGGTGGTGGATCCCCGGCGGGAGGACTGCGGCTATCCCTTCCCGCATCTGGCGGGAGTGGGCGTGGCGCTGAAGCTGGTTCTGGCCCTGGGGGGAGAGAGCCGGGCGGACGCCCTGTTCAACCGCTACTGCACGCTCGCGGCCATCGGTACGATCGCGGATGTGATGCTGATGGACGGGGAGAACCGCATCATTGTCTCCCGGGGGCTGGAGGCCCTGCCCCATACGGACTTTGTGGGCATCCATGCCCTGCTGAAGGAGGCGGGGCTTCTGGACAAGCCCGTCACCTCCATCCAGGTGGGCTTCGTGCTGGCGCCCCGCATCAACGCGGCGGGCCGGATGGGGGAGGCGGATCTGGCCGCGGAGCTGCTGGAGGCGCAGGACCCCGCTCAGGCGGAGCGGCTGGCCCGGCAGCTGTGCGCGCTGAACCGGGAGCGCCAGCAGGTGGAGCAGGCCATCAGCGCCGACGCGGTGGCCCAGATTGAAAAACTGCCGGAGGATGCCCGCAGCGCGCTGGTGCTGGCCAGCGAGGACTGGCATCAGGGCGTGGTGGGCATTGTCGCTTCCCGGCTCAGCGAGAAGTATTCCTGTCCCAGCTTCATGATCCATCTGAAAGACGGCGCCGGAAAGGGCTCCTGCCGGTCTTACGGGGGCTTCAACCTGTATGCCGCGCTGGAGAGCTGCGCGGACCTGCTGGACGGCTTCGGCGGCCATGAGCTGGCGGCCGGGTTCACCATCCGGCAGGAGAATATCGACGCCTTCCGGACCCGGATGAACCGGTTTGTCCGGGCGCACATGTCCGGCGCGCTGCCGGTGTCGTCTCTGGATATCGACGCGGCCGTCGCCTGCCCCGGAAACATGACGCTGGGCGAGGCGGAGAGCCTGTCTTTGCTGGAGCCTTACGGCGCCGGGAATCCCCGGCCGGTATTTGCGCTGCTGGGAGCCACGGTGGACAGCCTTCAGCCGGTGGGGCAGGGGCGGCATCTGAAGCTCCGGCTCAGCAAGGGCACCTGCCGCTTCGACGCCATTTTCTTTTCCGTCACGGCGGAGGAGCTGGACCTGAGCGCCGGCAGCCGGGTGGACGCCGCGTTTTATCTTCAGATCAACGCGTTCCGGGGCAGCACCACTCTGCAGCTGCAGCTGATCGATCTGCGGCCCTCTCTGACGCCCAGCCGCCATGAAGCGGCGGATCTGGAGCTGTGCCGCCGGTGCTGTCTGGGCGAAGAGCTGACGGCTCAGGAGCGGTCCCGGCTGCGGACGGGCCGGGAGCAGTTCAAATCCTACTGGAAGCCGCTGGAGCGCCAGCTCCGCCGCGGAAAGCTGGAGACCGACGGACTGCCCTTCCTCCGGAAGCTGGCCGCGGCGGGAGGCGGGAACGAGAGCTTTCTTCACGCGGCGCTGGCGCTGGAGGTGTTCACCGAGCGGGGGCTGCTGGCGATGGAGCATACCGGCGGCGGGCTGAGGCTGCGGCTGGTGCCCGCCCGGGAAAAGGTGGATTTGTTTGCCTGCCCGTATCTGGCGCGGCTGGAGGACGGGCTTTCCAAGAGAAACAGGGGTGGTGATCGGGATGATTGATACCGAAGAGCAGATTCAGGAGCAGTATGATAAGCTGGAGGCCACGATCCGGGACTACAATCCCGGGGCGGATCTGCCCCAGATCCGGGCGGCCTTCGCGTTCGCGGAGAACGCGCACCGGAATCAGCGGCGCAAAAGCGGCGAGCCGTATATTATTCATCCGCTGGCAGTGGCCCAGATTGTGGCGGAGGAGCTGAAGCTGGACAGCGAGTCCATTGAGGCGGCTCTGCTCCACGACTGCATCGAGGATACCGAGGCCACCCACGAGCAGATTGCCAAGCTGTTTTCGCCCACCGTGGCGGATCTGGTGGAGGGGGTCAGCAAGCTGACCCGGATTCAGTATGCCACCAAGGAAGACGAGCAGATGGAAAATCTGCGGAAGATGCTCATCGCCATGTCCAAGGACATCCGGGTGATCCTCATCAAGATCGCGGACCGGCTCCACAACATGCGGACCATGGAGTATCAGTCGCCCGCCAAGCAGAAGCAGAAGTCTCTGGAGACCATGGAAATCTACGCGCCCATTGCCCACCGGCTGGGAATGCAGAGGATCAAGTGGGAGCTGGAGGATCTGTCCCTGAAATATCTGGACCCCATCGGCTTTGAGGAAATCGTCTCCAAGCTGTCTGTGAAGCAGAAGGAGTACGACGCCTTCATGACCAAGACACAGGAGCAGATCGACCGGCGGCTGACGGAGCTGAAGATCGGCCACGTGGTTTACGGACGGATGAAGCACCCCTATTCCATCTACCGGAAGATGTTCAACCAGAACAAGTCTCTGGATGAAATTTTCGACCTGTTCGCCTTCCGGGTGATTGTGGAGAACGTGGGAGACTGCTACAATGTCCTGGGCGTCATCCATGATCTGTACAAGCCGATTCTGGGCCGCTTCAAGGACTATATCGGCACGCCGAAGCCCAACGGCTACCAGTCTCTCCACACCACGGTGGTGGGCGGAGACGGCATTCCCTTCGAGGTGCAGATCCGCACCCGGGAAATGCACGAGATCGCCGAATACGGCGTAGCCGCCCATTGGAAGTACAAGCAGGGGGGCGTGGGCGCCGGCACGGAGGGCCGCTATGAGTGGGTCCGCCGCCTGCTGGAAAACCAGGAGGGCACCGACGCCGAGGAGTATATCCATTCCCTGAAAATCGACATGTTTGCCGACGAGGTCTTTGTCTTCACGCCCAACGGCGACGTGCAGAACCTGCCCGCCGGAGCCACGCCCATCGACTTCGCCTACGCCATCCACTCCGCCGTCGGCAACCACATGGTGGGCGCCAAGGTCAACGGCCGCATTGTCACGCTGGACTCCACGCTGAAAAACGGCGATATTGTGGAGATCATTACCTCCAAGTCCTCCAAGGGCCCCAGCCGGGACTGGCTGAAGGTGGCCAAATCCAGCGAGGCCCGGAGCAAGATCCGTCAGTGGTTTAAAAAGGAGAAGCGGGAGGAGAACATCGTCAACGGCCGGGCCGCTCTGGAGGCGGAGCTGAAGCACTGCGGCATCTCCATGAAGGAGGTGCTGGACCCGGCCGTGCTGCCCAATCTGCTCAAGCGGGTTTCCTACGGCTCGCTGGACGACCTGTACGCCGCCATCGGCTACGGCGGCTTCACCGCCCAGAAGGCCGTCAGCCGGATGCAGGGCGAGCTGAACCGGGCGGCGGCCAAGCAGCAGGCGGAGCGGGCGGCCCTGGCCGCGCTGGAGGAAAAGGCCGCGGAGGAAAAGCCAGCGGCCCCGGCGCCCAAAAAGGTCAAAAGCGAGCAGGGCATCATTGTGGAGGGGCTGGACAACTGCCTGGTAAAGTTCTCCAAGTGCTGCTCCCCCGTGCCCGGCGATGAGATCGTGGGCTTCATCACCCGGGGCTACGGCGTGTCCGTCCACCGGGCGGACTGCCCCAACGCCAGCCCGGAGCGCCGGAACGCGCCGGGGCAGCAGGGCCGCTGGATCAAGGTGTCCTGGGGAACCGACGTCAACGAGAAATATCAGACCTCCGTGGATCTGGTGTGCAAGGACCGGCGGAACCTCCTGCTGGACATCTCCGCCGCCCTGTCGGTCTCCAATGCCTTTGTGCTGGGCATTCAGTCCCGGAGCACGGAGGACAACTTCGCCATGTTCCACATTGAGATGAATGTCCTCAACGGCAAGCACCTGAAAGAAATTATGAACAAGCTGAACCAGGTTTCCGGCGTGCTGAAAGTGATGCGCCCGGCGGGCTGAGAGCCCGGACCTGGCAGGAAAGGAGCAATTTCATTATGCGCGCAGTCGTCACACGGGTAGACCATGCCTCCGTCACCATCGGCGGCGTGGTCAACGGACAGATCGGAAGAGGGTATCTGGTTTTGCTGGGAGTCGGCCCCAACGACACGGAGGACACCGCCGTGAAGCTGGCGGACAAAATCTGCAACCTCCGCGTCTTTGAAGATGAGAACGGGAAGATGAACCGGAATCTCGAGCAGGTGGAGGGCGCGATTCTGGTGGTGTCCCAGTTCACCCTGTACGCGGATACTTCCTCCCGGCGGCCGGGCTTCACCGGCGCGGCAAAGCCGCCTCTGGCCATTCCCCTGTATGAGAAGTTCATGGCTCACTGCCGTGAGCGGGGCTTTGAGGTCCAGCACGGCGAGTTCGGCGCCGATATGAAGGTGGATTCCCTGAACGACGGCCCTGTGACCATCCTGTTCGACACGGAAAAGCAGTAAGGGAATTCCGGAATTGATGGAGAAAAGCTGATGGAAATCAAATTTTTGCAGGTAGGCCCCATTGGGACCAATTGTTATCTTTTGTGCGATGAGAAGGCGGGGCTGTGCGCGGTCATCGACCCCGGCGGGGACGCCGGCCGGATTCTGGCGGCGGTCCGGCAGCTGGGGGTTCAGGTGTCCTGCGTGCTTCTGACCCACGGCCATTACGACCACACCGGCGCCGTGACGGAGCTGTGCCGCGCCCTGCCGGAGCTGACGGTTCACATCCACCCCGCGGATTTCAACAACGACCGGGATTCCCAGCTCTTCCCGCTGAAAGGGCAGATGGAGTCTGCCGGAGTGCTGCCGGCGGTGAGGTTCTATGATGACGGCAGCCGCCTGCGCGTGGGGAGCCTGGAGCTTCAGGTACTGCACACACCGGGGCATTCCAAAGGTTCTGTTACCCTGCTGTGCGGGAATACACTGTTCTGCGGGGATACGCTGTTTGCCGGCTCCTGCGGACGGACGGACTTCGCCGACGGCAGCATGAGCGAGATGATGGCCTCCCTGAAGCGGCTGGGCGGACTGAAGGGCAATTACGCTGTCCTTCCCGGCCATATGGAAACCAGCGATCTGGATACGGAGCGGGCCCGGAATCCTTATCTGATCCAGGCCATGCGGAGCTGAGACATGAAGGTGGAGATGCTTGGCCACGACGAGCGGTACGTGGTGGAGCAGACCCTTCTGGGCCTGCTGCCGGAAGAACGGCTGGAGTTCGGCCCGCCCGGCCCGGAGGATCGCCGCTGGGCCCGGATTGCCATGAAATCCGGCGGGGAGGATGTCTGTCTCATTACCACCGAGGTATTCTGGGAGGGCAAAAGCGCCGCCCATACCTGGCGCGGGACCCTGTCCGGATCGGATTATGAACGGGAGGGCCAGCGCCGCCGGGGAATGGGGATGTGCATCTTCAAGGCCGTGCGGGCCGCCTCCGGCATTTCCCCCGCCTGGGGGAGCCTGACGGGCGTCAGCCCGGTAAAGCTGGTGCGCCGGCATCTGCGCCGGAGCGGGGACGCGGCCCGGACGCGTTCCATGCTGACGGAGTATTACTGCGTGGCGCCGGAGCGGGCCAGGATGGCGGTGGAGGCCGCTGAGGTGAGCCTCCGGGCGGAGGCGCGGCTGGAACCCCGGGATATCGCCGTCTATGTGGGGATTCCGTTTTGCCCCACCCGGTGCGCCTACTGCTCCTTTGTCAGCCAGTCGGTGGAGCGGAGCTTTTCCCTGGTGCCGCCCTACGTGGACGCGCTGATTCAGGAGATCCAATCCGGCGGGCGGATGGTGCGGGAGCTGGGCCTGCGGGTCCGGACCTTCTACATGGGCGGCGGCACGCCCACCACGCTGACGGCGGACCAGCTGGACCGGGTGTTTTCCGCGCTGGAGGACGCCTTTGACACCGCCGCCTGGGACGAGATCACGGTGGAGGCCGGACGTCCGGACACCATCACCCCGGAAAAGCTGGCGGTGCTGCGGCGCCATGGCGTGGGCCGGGTTTCGGTGAACCCCCAGACCATGGAGGATTCCGTTCTCCGGGCCATCGGGCGGTGCCATACCGCGGGGGATATTGCCCGGGCCATGGAGCAGGTCGCCGCGGCGGGCTTCCGCCACGTGAACATGGACCTGATCGCCGGACTGCCGGAGGATACGCCGGAGGGCTTCCGGCGGTCTCTGGACGCATGCCTGTCCTTCGGCACGGATAATGTGACCGTCCACACGCTGGCGCTGAAAAAGGGCAGCGCCATTCTGAACCGGGGCCTCCGGATTCCGGAGCCCGAGGCGGTGGGACAGATGCTGGACTACGCCGGCCCGGCTCTGCGGGCAGCGGGCCTCGCGCCCTACTATCTCTACCGGCAGAAATACATGTCCGGCAGCTTTGAGAATGTAGGCTGGTGCCGTCCCGGAGCGGAGTGCTGGTATAATGTGGATATTATGTCGGAGCTGTGCTCCATCCTGTCCTTCGGCGCCGGAGGCTCCACCAAAATGGTGGAGCCGGGGACCAATCACATTCAGCGGGCCTTCAACCTGAAATACCCGCTGGAGTATATTCAGCGGCCGGAGAAGCGGCAGCAGAACCAGAAGGAGTTTTCCGGCTTTTATCACAAACTGAAAGGAGCTTCCAACTGATGGCTTATTCTCTGAAAACAATCAACGATTCCATCCGCACGGACCCCGCAGCCTTTGTGGCGGAGTGCGAGGCGGCCCACGCGAAGAAGATTCAGGACGCGGCGAAGAAGATCGCGGATCACCGGGGCGAGTCCCACATTGTGCTGCTGTCCGGCCCCTCCGGCTCCGGCAAGACCACGACTGCCATGAAGATCGAGGAGGTTCTGGACAAGAGCGGCATCGAGACCCATACCATCTCCATGGATAATTATTTCAACACCATCGACCCGGACACCGCCCCCCGGAACCGGAACGGGGAGATCGACTATGAGTCCCCCTTCTGTCTGGACATCGACCTTCTGAACCGGCATTTTTCCATGCTGGACCGGGGGGAGACCATCCACGTTCCCAAGTATGAGTTTGCCCGGCAGATGCGCTCCGACATCCTGTCTCAGCCGCTGCGGCTGGGGCCGGATGAGCTGGCCATTTTCGAAGGCATCCACGCGCTCAACGACGTTATCATCGGGAAAAATCCCAAGGCCTTCAAGCTGTATATCGCCGCCCGGAGCAACGTGGTGGACGAGGACGGCGGCGTGGTCTTCCAGCATGCCTGGCTGCGGCTGTGCCGCCGGATTGTCCGGGACTATAAGTTCCGGGGCAGCGGCGCGGATTTCACCCTGAAGATGTGGCCCAATGTCCGCCGGGGGGAGAAGCTGTACATCTCGCCCTATAAGGAAAACGCCGACCTGATGTTCGACTCCTCGCTGGCCTGCGAGTTTTCCGTGCTCAAGCCCTATGTGGTGCCCCTGCTCAAGGACCTGCCCGCCGGGAAGTACCCGGAGGCGGACAGCATCCTGAAGGCCTATGAGCGCATTGAGCCGCTGGATGAGAAGTACGTTCCCGCCGACTCCCTGATCCGGGAGTTCATCGGGGGAAGCACGTTCTCCTATTGAGCATCGGGGCCATTTCACCTGAAGACCTGAAAAGGAGGCGCGCCATGATGAAACCGGACCTTCTGGACAGTGCGCGGCAGGCCGCCGCGGCCGCCGGGAGCTTCGCCTGCCGGACGGTGGAGCAGGGGAGGCAGCGGTTCCGGCTGGCGGAGCTGCGGTCCCAGGCGGACCGCCGCCTGCGGGAGGTGGGCCGCATGATCTACGCAACCCATACCGGAAATCCCACCCCGCCGGAGGACCTTCTGGCGGAGCTGAAGGCCATCGATGAGTTGAACCGCCGAATCGCGGAGTTGGAGACCTCCCATGACCCGGGCCTGGAGAAGCCGCGGGCAGCCCATTCATTCTGGAATCAGAGGTAATTGATTCATGTCAAATCAGCAAAAAAAGCAATCCTTTCTGGCGGGAGCCGCCATTCTGGCCGCGGGGAATCTGATTGTCAAGGGCATCGGCTTCTTCTATAAGATCCCGGTAACCAACATTCTGGGCAGCGCGGGCAAGACCCATTTCAACGTGGCCTATAATATCTATAACCTGCTGCTGTCCATTTCCACCGCCGGGCTGCCGCTGGCCATCTCCAAGCTCACCAGCGAGGCCCAGGCCACAGGCCGGGAGAATCAGAAGCGGAAGATTTTCCGCACCTCGATCTGGCTTTTTCTGGTAATCGGGCTGCTGGGCTTTCTTCTGGTGTTCTTCTGGCCGAAGGAATTGGCCGCCGCCATGGAGGATGATCTGGCCGCTCCGGCGATTCAGGTTCTGGCGCCGGCGGTATTCTGCGTGTGCCTGCTGGCATGTATGCGGGGCTATACCCAGGGGCAGGGAAACATGGTGCCCACCGCCGTATCCCAGATTATTGAGGCGCTGATGAAGCTGGCCATCGGCACGCCGCTGGCCTGGTATGCCCTTCGGGTGGGCTTCGGCGTGGAAATCAGCGCCGCCGGGGCCATTCTGGGCGTGACGACCGGCACGGTGCTCTCCATGCTGTACATGTCCTTGTATCTGCTGCGCCGCCGGGGGCGGACCATATCCCGGGACGTGCCGGACAGCAGCGGCGTCATCATGAAAAAGGTGCTGGCCATCGGCATTCCCATCGCCGTCAGCAACTCCGCCATGGCCATTATCACCCTCATCGACAACCGGATTGTGCTCCAGCAGCTCAAGTCCATCTCTTCCGCCCTGAGCGATACGCCCGCGGTGCTCAACGGCCAGTATGCCATGGCCATGGACCTGGTGAATCTGCCCGCTTCCTTTGTCTATCCCGTGTCCATGAGCCTGCTGCCCTTTGTGGCGGCGGCGCTGGCCCGCCGGGATCACGAAGGCGCGGACCGCAGTGTGTCCGCCGCGTTCCGGATCATCGCCCTGCTGGCCCTGCCCTGCGGCGTGGGCCTCAGCGTGCTGGCCACGCCCATCTGCGTCCTGCTGTACCCCAGACAGTATCAGGACGCGCTGGCCGCCGGCCCGCATCTGGCGATTCTGGGCTATGTCTGCGTATTCGTGTGCGTCATGAGCCTGACCAACGCCATTCTTCAGGCCTACGGCAAGGAAAAGCTGCCCATCCTTACCGTAATCATCGGCGGCATGACCAAGATCATCATGAATTATATTCTTGTGGGCAATTCGGAGATCAACATCCACGGCGCTCCGGTGTCCTCCTTCTGCTGCTATCTGGTGATCGCGGTGCTGAACATGTACTTCGTATGGAAGTATTCGCCGGTGAAGCCCCGGTATCTCCGGCTGTTTGCCAAACCGGCGCTGGCTTCCGCGCTGATGGGCGCCGCCGCCTGGGCGGCATGGGGCTTCCTGGACCGGGCGCTGTCCGGCGGACACTCCGTCTATATGGCCAATGCCGCGGCGACGCTGGGCGGCATTCTCACCGGCGTGGCGGTGTACGCTGTTCTGGTGATTGCCTTGCGGATTTTCCGGGCGGAGGATGTAAAAAACATGAAAAAGGGCGAAACGATCATCCGGCTCCTGCACCTGCGCTGAATTTTCCTTGAAATTACAGCGTTTTGATTGATTTTTCTTGCAAAGGCGGGCAACTTATGGTAGATTTTCAATGGAAAGCTTTTTATGATTACAACGACCTGCTTCAGATCATGAAGCTTCTGCGCGCACCGGGGGGTTGCCCCTGGGACCGGGAGCAGGACCACCGCTCCATCCGCAGAAACTTTCTGGAAGAGACCTGCGAGGCTGTGGAGGCCATTGACAACGAGAATATGGCGGGCCTGTGCGAGGAGCTGGGAGACGTGCTGATGCAGGTGGTGTTTCACGCCCAGATCGAAGCGGAGAAGGGCGGCTTCACCATGGCGGACGTGGTCAACGGAGTCTGTCAGAAGCTGGTGTACCGCCATCCTCACGTCTTTGGTCAGGTTCAGGTGGAAAACAGCGATGAGGTTCTCAGCAACTGGGAGGTTCTGAAGCGGAAGGAAAAGGGCCAGACCTGCACGGCGGACGCGCTGGACGCGGTGGCAAAGACTCTTCCGGCCCTGTGGCGGGCGGAGAAGATGCAGACCAAGGCGGCGAAGGCCGGCTTCCAGTGGCCCGCGGAGAACGGGGCGCTGGACAAGCTCTCGGAAGAAGTGGGGGAGCTGCGGGAGGCTGTGGAATCCGGCCGTCCTGCGGATGCCCGCCACGGCATCCGGGAGGAGGCCGGGGATGTGCTGTTCATGGCCGCCAAGGTGGCCCGGGATCACGGCGTTGACCCGGAGGAAGCCCTCCACGGCGCCTGCGATAAATTTGCCCGCCGGTTCCGCTTCGTGGAGGAAGGCGCGGGGGACAGGCCCCTGTCGGAGCTGCCGGAGGCGGAGCTTCTGTCTTTGTGGGAGCAGGCGAAAAAGCGCGAGTCTTAACAGCGGGAGGCCCCGCATTAAGAATATAGATGAGCAAGGAATACCGTACCATCAGAATGAAATAAACAGGAGGAAAACACTATGAACAAAGCAGAACTGATCAATGCCGTGGCCGCTTCCGCCGATATTTCCAAAAAGGACGCCGAGGCTGCTGTTTCCGCTGCGCTGGACGCGATTACCGGCGCGCTGAAGGAGGGCGACAAGGTACAGCTGGTAGGCTTTGGTTCCTTTGAGGTGAAGAAGCGGGCCGCCCGCACCGGCCGCAATCCCAAGACCAAGGAGGCCATTGAGATTCCCGCCTCTGTTGTGCCTGTTTTCAAAGCCGGCAAGGCGCTCAAGGACGCCGTGGCGAAATAAGAATTTGACGAAGCCGAACGGAGGGGGAATCCAGGCCCCCTCCGTTTTTTCAGAGGTGGTGATACCATGCGTTTGGATAAGTACCTGAAGGTCGCCCGGCTGATCAAGCGGCGGACCGTGGCGAACGAAGCCTGCGACAACGGCCTGGTGACAGTCAACGGCAAGCCCGCCCGGGCCTCCTATGAGGTGAAGGTGGGAGATGTTCTGTCTCTCCGCTTCGGCGTGCGGACGGTGACGGTGGAGGTCCTGTCCGTTCAGGAGACGGTGCGTCAGGCGGATGCCGGGGCGCTGTACCGGGAGGTCTAAACCCGTCCCCGGACGCATAGATTGGCGTCAGGGGAGGGGAGGTCCAAATGAACAACGACTATGCCGCGAATTTTACCGCCGGAAATCACCGGCTGGAACTGGAGGGGCGGGAGCGCCTGACCATCTCCGGCGTGGAGGATGTGGAGCGCTTTGACGAGACGGGAATTGTGATGTCCACATCCGCCGGGGTTCTGACCATTACCGGAGAAGGGCTGCATATCGGCCAGCTGTCTCTGGAGGGCGGGGAGCTTCATGTGGACGGGCGGGTGGACAGCATTTCCTACGAAGAGGCGGACCAGCCCCGGGGCGGTCTGCTGCGCCGCCTGTTCAGCTGATATGAAGAACGAAGTTTCTGTTCAGCTGCTGACATTTATCCAGTCCATTGTGCTGGGGGGCGGCATCGCGCTGCTCTACGATCTGCTCCGGCCCCTGCGGCTGCGGCATCCGCGCCTGACGGGCATCCTGGACGGCGGCTACTGCCTGACCGCCCTGCTGACGGTGTTTGTGTTTCTTCTCCGCCGGGTGGAGGGAATTCCCCGGCTGTACGTCCTGCTGGGCCTGGCGGGGGGAGGAACCCTGTTTTTCTGCCTGCTGTCCGCTCCGCTGCGGCCCATCTGGGATTTTTGGGCGGATACGGCGGCGCGGACGCTCCGCCTGCTGGAGGTTCCGGTCCGCGGACTCTGGGCGCTGTGCAAAAAAATTGGGTTTCACTGCAAAAATCTCTTTTATTTTGCAAAGAAATGTTATACAATAAGAAAAACTGGGCGGATGTATGTCCCCCGGGCCGGCAGGGGAGGCGGGAACCGTGGGAAAGGCGGCAAAAAAGGAAAAACGGGCCAGAATCAAAACCGGCTTTTTCACAAAGGTTCTGATCCTGATGCTGCTGGCGGCACTGGGGGGACAGCTGTTCCATCTGCGGGGACAGGTGGCGCAGGCGCAGGCGGAAAAAGAAGAGTACGCGGCTCTGGTCGCGGAGCAGCAGCAGAAAAACGACCAGCTTCAGGCGGGAATCGACAATGGCGGAAGCGAAGAGGAAATGAAACGGATCGCCCGCAGCGAGCTGGGAATGGTAGACCCCAACGAGAAAGTTTTCTATGATACCAGCAATTAGCCGGCGGCGGCAGCCCCTTTGTGTGGAAGAGCTGCCGCGGAGAAGCCGGTTTTTTGAAACATCGCGGAAGGAGAAATCATATATTCATGGAGCCTGAGGTCGGGAGTATTCTGGAAGGTAAAGTCACATCCATCATGAAATTCGGCGCGTTCGTCTCGCTGGGAAACGGCAGGTCCGGGCTGGTGCACATCTCGGAGATTGCCAACACCTTTGTCAACGACGTCCATGATTTCCTGCAGGAGGGGCAGGAGGTCAAAGTCAAGGTTCTCTCCACGGAGAACGGAAAAATCAATCTCTCCATCAAAAAGGCGCTGCCGCAGGAGCCTCGCGCCGGAGGCGCCCGCCCCCCCAGACCGGCTCAGCAGCGCCCCGCCGGCGGCGCGCCTGCCCGGCCGTTCTCCTCCGGCGGAGGCCGGTTTGCCCGGCCGCAGCAGCAGACGCTGGCGCCCTCCGGCGATCTGTCTTTTGAGGACAAGCTGAAGCGGTTTATGACGGCTTCCGAAGGGAAGATGGCCGATCTGAACCGCAATATTGACGGCAAGCGGGGCGGAAGGCGGAGAAAGTAAAGCAATCCCCCGGAAATACCCTGGGTATTTCCGGGGGATTCCGCATGCCACGGCAGGGCGGATTCGACAAAAGAAGTCCGCGGACGACAAAACTTTCCGTTGCAATTCCAGGGCGGACGCGGTACTATGATGTAGGAAGCTTTCCAATATCCCACCCGTTTGAGCCGCCCGCCTGGATTGGCCGGCGGCTCTTTTTTACGGCGGAGGCCGAACCGGCGGACCCACCGGTTCGGAACATTTTGAAAACCCGGTCCGGCCCTCTTTTCAAACGGCGAATTCTGTGCTATACTCAGATTACAGAGAGGGACAGCCTCTCTGCCATACGAAAGGAGCGACTGGTATGAAGTGTACGTTTTCCTGTAAGAAAGTTTCCCTGAACGATTCCATCAAAGAGTATACGGAAAAGAAAATCGGAAAGCTGGAACGTTATTTTCAGGAGGAGCCGTCTGCCTTCGTCACGTTCTCGGTGGAGAAGACCCATCTCTGCTCTGTGGAAATTACCCTTCGGAGTACCAACGGCACGCTGTTCCGCGCGCAGCGGTCTGCACCGGATGGAGATATGCGGGGAGCTGTGGATGCGGCCTGCGGCTATATTGAGCGTCAGATCCTGAAGAATAAGACCCGGCTGGCCAAGCGGCTGCGGAGCGAGGCGCTCCCGGTTGTCTCCCCGGATGATGAGTTTGAGGTCGCCGAGGAAAAGGAGTTTGATATTGTCCGGACCAAACGGTTCTCCGTAAAGCCCATGAGTCCGGAAGAGGCCATTTTGCAGATGAATCTGCTGGACCATTCCTTCTTCGTGTTCCGGAATCAGGAGGATAATGCCCTGTCGATTGTGTATCGCCGCAATAAGGGCGGTTATGGCCTGATTGCCACTGGCGAGGAGTAATGATTGGCATACCGGTCTCGGAGAAACCATTCGGGGCCAGCGCCGGATTTCCATTTCAGACAGCCGCGGAAGCGGCTGTCTTTTTTTGCGGCAAAATGGAGGGCGATTGGTTTGGAGAACTGAGACTGTACGCACAGTTTGTCCTCCTGCCCTGCTGTGCGGTTCTGATGATATTGCCGAGAGCGTTTTTGTTCTGCGCTGCTCAACAGAGCGGAAGAGGCGGGAGCGAAGAGTATCGCTGTCCTTGCGGTGCGGAAGCATATTCTCATATTTTCCGCCTGCAGCTGGGCCGCGGGCTCTATGGGAGGGGAAAACCGGGTGGCATGACCTGATTCCGGCGGATGTTGTCCCATGAGGCAAACTCGCGGGCAGAGGCGGCACATGGGCTGCGGCGGCCGGCGGTGCGGGTGACAGAGCGCAAAAAATAAGCCCCTCCGGGCGGGAGGGGGGTGCCATAAACCCTATACTGATCCGGCAAGGATTAAGAATAACGCGAGAGCCATAAAACTCATGCCCAAGTAAAAATTTCGATCCAGCTGTTCAGAAGGCTTTACGCCATCGGGTATTCAAATTTGTGATCAGAAAACCAGCGGAAAGCAAAAATGAAACCGGGGACAGCAAGAAGCAGACCAATGATAAGCATTTGAATCACCTCCGCTATGAATGGCGTCCTTTCCTCAGATGACGAAAGTAAGAGCCGCGCATAAAAGAATGATGCCGATACCGATGCCGCAAACAACTATCAAATCATTATCCATTTCACACACTTCTTCATCACCGGGGACGGTACGGTATTTCAAGGCTATCTGTTCGACGAGGGGCAGCTATGACGGGGTGATACCATGCCGCGCAGAAAGAAGCTTAATGACTACGGCACAGGGATTCCCTATCACGAGGCAGAGGCCCTTGCCCGAATCCTGCTCCCGGAGATACAAGCGTTCTTTGAGAGTGAGGACGGGCAGCGGGAATATGCCGAGTGGAAAGCAACGCAGCAGACCAAGCAGGAGAACAAGGCATGCCAGAGGCGGGAACATCGCTAACGGTGTCCT
>ERZ808240.3000-NODE-3000-length-17303-cov-11.331691_pt1 | contig 17303 bp, 13 predicted proteins | sample MGYA00521084_ERZ808240 | MGnify/ENA primary metagenome ERZ808240 (study PRJEB31516, sample SAMN03275571) | gut metagenome | biome: mammalia-associated habitat; material: feces | host: Papio cynocephalus | place: Kenya | collected 2012-08-06 ... | reverse complement strand
ACCACCGCCATCGGCCACGGCGAAATGCCGCTGACCATCGAGAACAACCGCGGGCATGACGTCGGCATCGAAACCCTGCACGCCTCGCTGGACGCCGGATGCCGCCACATCGACACCGCATGGGCCTACTACACCCCAGGAGAGGAGGAGCAGACCGGCGAGAAGCTGGTGCGCGAAGCCCTGGAAACCTGGAAGGGCCCGCGTGACGAGGTCACCGTGGCCACCAAGGTGGGTCTGCGCCGCGCATGGGACGGCGACAAGCCGATCTGGCCGCGCGACGGCAAGCCGGAGCATCTCATCGAATACGGCAAGCAGTCCGCGCAGGCGCTCGGCGTCGATTCGATCGACCTGCTCTATCTGCACCGCCACGACCCGGAAGTGCCGTACAACGAATCCTGCGAAGGCATCAAGGCGCTGCTCGACCAAGGCGTGGCGCAGTGGGCCGGCGTGTCCAACGTGAGCATCGAACAGCTCAAAATCGCGCAGGAGATCCTCGGCGACAAGCTCGTGGCCGTGCAGAACCAGTATTCCCCGATCCATCTGGAAACCCAGGACACGCTGGAATACTGCGCCAAGGAGGGGCTTGCCTTCGTGTGCTGGAGCCCGCTCGGCGGCTATCGCCACCCGTACGACGAGCACCTGTTCGACCCGTTCCGCGAGGTGGCCGCCAAACATGGTGTGAGCTACCAGCGCGTGGTGCTGGCCTGGGAGCTGGCCAAGGGTGACCACATGTTCGTGATCCCCGGCGCGCACCGCCCCGAAACCATCCTCGATTCGCTCAAGGCGGACGAACTCGAACTCAGCCCCGAGGAGCTCAAGTTCCTCGGCTGAGATGTGATGCGGACGGCGTCTACAGCACCGCGAACGCGAAGTCGGCGAGCAGCTTGACGCCGTAAAGGACCACCACCGCGCCGCACACGCGGTTCATCATGGTGACGATCCTCGGACTGAACCTGTGGCTGAACAGCGAGACCAGCAGGGTGACGCCGAAAAACCACAACGCGGAAGCGGTCTCCACGCCGGTGATGAACGGCGTGGACTGGCCGACGGTGAGCGTCGCGCTGAACGCTCCGAGCATGAGCGTGCCGTCGATGATGGCCTGCGGATTGCACCACGTCACCACGCCGGCGGTGACGATGGTATGCAACAGTCCATCATTTCCGGCCTTCGAGCCGGACGCTCCGACAAGTCCCTGCGGCCGCGGATTTTGTTGCGATTGCTGTTTTCCCGCGACATCGCTTTTGCGGGGGAACAGCAGTCCGGCGCCGATGCGGATGACCACCAGTCCTCCCACGGCGAGCACTCCCAGCTTCAGCCACACATGGTCCTGCATAAGCCTGCCGACGCCGAAGAAGCAGGCCAGCGACAGCGACACGTCGAAACACAGCACGATCAGCGCGGTCAGCAGCGCGCGGCGGCGCGGCTTGGTGAGCGCCGAATCGATCACGAACAGATTTTGCATGCCGATCGGCGCCACATACGCCAATCCCAACGTCAATCCCTGGAAAAAGAATCCCATGCTCGCCTCGTATTCCATCCAAACATATTTGGCTGGTTGTAATCAACCCAACCAAAACCAGCCAAATCGATTGATTCTGCGATTGGCATATACCTGCAATCGCATGTAAAACAACATAACCAGTGTCATATTGTAGGGTGGCTGCTATAATGGGCAACCAGCCAAAATACGAGGTTTGGCTCAACCAAACGTAGAGAGCAGTGATACAAGGAACGATATGGCACGCATCGCACCGCTGAACATCGGCTGGAAGCCGGACCGGGACGCCGGCAAACCCGTCACCGAACAGATCGTCGACTACATGTGCGAGCAGGTGCAAAGCGGCAACTGGCCGATCGGCTCGCGTCTGCCGTCGCAGCGCGCGCTCGCCGACTGGTTCGGTGTGAACCGATCCACCGTCATCGCGGCCATCAACGAACTGTCCGACTACGGCATCGTGGAGGGCCGGCATGGCGCGGGCACCAGAATCGTCAGCAACACGTGGTCGCTGATGCTGCCGGGCGCGCCTGACTGGGCCGATTACGTGGATTCCGGTTTCTTCAAGGCCAACAACGACACCATCCAGGCCATCAACCGTTACGAATTCACGCCGGGCATGACGCGCATCGGCACCGGAGAGCTCGATCCACGGCTGTTCCCGAAGGACCTGTGGAGGCAGGTGCTCGGCGAGGCCGCGGACGAGATCGACTCGCTCGGCTATCCGCCGCCCGAAGGCCTGCCCGAACTGCGCGAGGCCATCGCGGCGCATATGCGTTCCACCGGCGTCGACTGCACGGCCAGCCAGGTGCTGGTCACGTCCGGCGCGCTGCAGGCCCTGCAGATGATCTCCGTGAGCCTTTTGCCGGCCGGCACCACCGTGTACGCGGAATCCCCGAGCTATATCAAGTCGCTGCAGGTGTTCCAATCGGCCGGCATGCATCTGGAAGGCGTGCCAATGGACGACGACGGATTGGACGTGCGCGCGTTGCGGAACCTGCTGCTGGAACGGCAGGGGAGGGCCGCGGGCGCGTCGGCCGACCACCTGCTGTCGCGCGACGCCCGCGGCCGCAGGGACAATGCGATTCTGTACACCATTCCGACCAACCACAACCCGACCGGCGTGACCATGAGCGGGCAACGGCGAAGCGAGCTGATCGAACTTTCCGTGGCCAACCGGCTGCCAATCATCGAGGACGGAGCTTATCGGGACCTGTATTTCGGCGCCCGGCCGTTGCTGTCGCTGAAGGCGCTCGACGAGACCGGCATGGTCGTCACGCTCGGCAGCGCTTCCAAATCGCTCGCCCCCGGCCTGCGCATCGGCTGGCTGGTCGCGGCCGAACCGATCGTGCAACGGCTCGCCGACGTGAAGATGCAGATGGATTACGGCGCGAGCGCGCTGAGCCAATGGACGTTCGCGCGATTCCTGTCGAACGGCATGTACGACGAATACGTCGACGGTCTGAAACGCGAACTGCGCCGTAGACGCGACCGCGCGCTCGAAACGCTCCGGGAGAAACTGGGCGGCCGCGCCCACTGGAACGTGCCGGACGGCGGCTTCTACATCTGGCTCACCTTCGACAGGCCGATGCGCATGGGACGCCTGTTCCAGCTGGCCGTGGAACGGGGCGTGCTGCTCAACCCCGGCGATATCTACGATTTCGCCGCCGACAACTCCCTGCGCCTGAGCTACTCCTACACCACTCCGGAGGAGTTCGCCGACGCCGTGGACACGCTCGCCGACATCGCGCGGGGAATGTGACGCGAATCCGCCCGCATCCGCCTGTCCCGTGAATCTACGACAATATCTGATGGTCTTTTACGAGTAAGAGGAACATCCGTGCACAGAAGAAACAAGCCTGAGGTACTGGCCCCCGCCGGCAATTTGAGGGGTCTCAAGACCGCCGTCGACTACGGCGCGGACGCCGTCTACTGCGGCGGCAAGGCGTTCGGCATGCGCAGCGCGCCGAAGAACCTGAGCCTCGAGGATTTCGAGGAGGGCGCGAGGTATGCCCACGAGCGCGGCGCCCGCGTGTACGTCACCTTCAACGTGCTGCCGCGCAACAACGAGGTGGAGGCCATGCGCGAATACCTCGGCAGATTGAAGGACACCGGCGTCGACGCGTTGATTGTCTCGGACATCGGCGTGATGCTCATGGCCAAACAGGTGGCGCCGAACCTTGAACTGCACGTGAGCACGCAGGCCGGCGTGACCAACTACCAGGCCGCCAACGCGTTCTACGAGCTGGGCGCGCGCCGCGTGGTGCTGGCCCGCGAAATGGATCTGCAGGCCGTGCGCGACATCCGCGCGCGCATCCCCGACGACCTCGACATCGAATGCTTCGTCCACGGAGCCATGTGCATGGCCTTTTCCGGACGTTGCCTGTTCTCCAACTACCTGACCGGGCGCGACGGCAACCACGGCGAATGCGCGCAGCCATGCCGCTGGAAGTATTCCATCGTGGAGGAGAAGCGTCCCGGCGAGTACTTCCCGATCGAACAGACCGCGGAAGGCGCGTACCTGTTCAATTCGCAGGACATGAACATGCTCGCCCACATCGACGACCTCATCGATTCGGGCGCGACGAGCCTCAAAATCGAAGGCCGTTCCAAGAGCGCCTACTACATCGCGGCCATGACCAACGCCTACAAGACGGCCGTCGACGCGTACATGGTCCAGCGCGGCTTCGAGGACGCCGACGGCAATGTGCTGAAGCCCTTCCATGACCGTGTGATTCGGCCCGGCGATCCCGACTACGGCAAGCCGGAGACCGAGGACGCGATCATGGCCAACGCGGACGGGGCGTTCGCCGGCAAACCCGACCTCGACGGCATGCCCGTCGGCGGCGTTCCATCCGGCAACGTCGCGATCGGCGAGCCGGATGATCTGAGCTACCACGCGCGCAGCACCCGCCGCAAATCGAACACCGCGGCCGAGATCCTGCCGGAAGGCTGGCATCATGCGGGCGTGCGTCCGGCCCCGCACGTCAAGCTGCCCGACTGGCTGCTCGACGAACCCGACAAGGTGGCGCACCGCGACTACTCCACCGGCTTCTACTATCCAGAGCACAAGGTGCGGCAGAGCACCGACCGCTCCGCCTACTTCCGCGCCTGGCTCGTGGTCGGCGAAGTGCTGTCCTGGAGCCCGGAGGACGGCGGCCGCGTGACCATCATGAGCCGCAACAAGATCGAAGCCGGACAGGAAGTCGAATTCGTGCTGCCTGGCGAAGCCCCCTTCTCCTACACCGTTCCGGCGGGCGGCTTCCGTGACGCCGACGGACACTGGGTGGAGGCCATCAACAACCCGGCGCACGTCTTCTCCATGCCATGCCCGCGCGAGGTGCCGGTCAACGCGGCAATCCGGTCGCGTACGAAGAAGCCGACGCTGAAAGCCGAATGAGCGGACGGACGGAACCAGGCCGGACGTGGCCCGGCAATCGTCAAAAATCCTTCAAATCGCAGAAAACCAAGGAAAACAAGACATGAGCAGCACACAATACGATGACGCGATCCTCGATTCCAACGCCATCGACCCCACCGACAAGAACGGCAACCCGATTCCCGTGACCATCCCGATCATGCTGGCCCCCGGCGTCAAAGTGGTCTACACCACGCGTCTCGGCGGCTCCAGTGAAGGCGATTTCGCGCATTTCAACCTCGGAGGCAAATCCGGGGACGATCCGGAACACGTGCTCGCCAACCGGGTGGCGCTCGCCGACGTGCTCGATGCGAAGATCAGTCTCATCAGCCAGGTGCATTCCGGCGACGCGGTGGACGTGGACGAATCGTTCACCATCAACCAGCCGTTCGGATTCGACGTGTCCGGCACGAAGACCGGAGCGGAATCCGGCACGGCGGGCGCGGAAGACGGGTCCGACGATCCGGCCGTCATCGAAGCCGACGGCCAGGTGACGTCCCAAAAGCACGTGGCGCTCGGCATGTTCGCCGCCGATTGCCTGCCGGTGCTCATGGCCGATCCCGAAGCGGGTATCATCGGCGCCGCGCATTGCGGACGCCGCGGTCTGCAGAAAGGTGTGATCGGCGCCACCGTCGGGAAGATGGTCGCCAAAGGAGCCAAGGCGGAACGCATCGTCGTCACGCTCGGTCCGTGCATCTGCGGCGATTGCTACGAAGTGGGCGGAGACATCGCGGACGAATTCGACGCGCAGTTTCCGGGAACCTTCACGCTGAGCCGTTTCGGACAGCCGGGCATCGACATCGCCGCCGCCGCGCTGCAGGAGCTTGCCAAGGCGGGCGTGCCGGCCGACAACGTCGTATCCTCGCGTCCGCGCGTCAACGCGGCCACGCAGTATCTGTCGGAGGACGAGGAGCTGGCCGGCATCTGCGCCGCCGACGGCGAGGGCGATTCGCGGCTCGCCGAGCGTTTCGGCAAGATCCGTCGCAGCCTGTGCACGTACGAGAACCCGCTGTGGTTCTCGCATCGCCGCGCTTCGCTTGCCGGGAAAACGCACGAAGGCCGCATGCTGGCGCTGATCGTGCGCGAATGATCTCAATCATCCGACAAACATCGAAACGAAAAACCGAAGGGGCGAAGTGATGCAGGAACAGAGAATGCCGGTCGTTGCCGTGGTGCTGGCCGCGGGGCTCGGCACGCGATTCGACGAGGACAATCCCAAGCAGCTGGTGTCGTTGGGCGGCAAACCGATCGTCTGCTGGAGCATCGAGGCGTTCGAGGGCAACGATCGGGTCAGCGACATCATCGTGGTGGTCAACGACCGGGTGGAGGAGACGGTGGGTGAGCTCATTGACCAGGCCGGGTACTCCAAAGTGCGCGCCATCGTGCCGGGCGGCGCCGAGCGCGTGGACAGCACGCTCGCGGCCCTGGACCTGCTCAGGCAATCCGGCATCCCGTCCGGCGCGAAGGTCCTCATCCACGACGGTGTGAGGCCGTTCGTCGAACAGCGGTCCATCGACGGCTGCATCGACGCGCTGGACCAGTTCAACGCGGCCACCGTGGCGTTCGCGTCCACCGACACGGTTCTGCTCACGAAGGATCTGGGCGACCGCAAAGTGGTCGGATCCGTGCCGGACCGCCCGAACACCTACCGTGCGCAGACTCCGCAGGCCTTCCGCTTCGGCACCATCGTCAAAGCGTACGAACTGGCTTCTGCCGACCCCGATTTCCATCCGACCGACGACACGCGCGTGGTGGTGGACTATCTGCCGGACGAGCCGGTGGCCATCGTGGAAGGCTCCGAGACGAACCTCAAGATCACCACGCCGTCCGACATGCCGATAGCCGAAGGCATCGCGAACAGCCTTGACCCCGAACATGTCAAGGAAGCCGCCAAGGCACGTATGCACTCGGTGTTCGCCGAGGCGTTCTCGCAGATGCACAGCCGCTGACCCGGACGTCGCTCCGGACGTCGATCTGGACGTCGATCCGGACGGCCGTGTGGCGCCGTGGCGCGTCCGCAATGCGGCATCGCGCGTCGCCACGTACACTGGAAGCCATGCAGCAGATCAACATCGTCATCTCCGGTTTCGCGCCATATGAGGGCATCGACGTCAATCCGGCCGTGCTCGTGCCGGCGGCGGTCGCCAGGCAATGGGCGGACCCGTCGATATCGCAGGCCGTTTCGGAGGATCTGCTGCAGGACGTCTCCATCACCGTCGCCAACGTCACGTTGCCGGTGAGCTTCGCCAACGCATGGCCTACCCTGCTGGAGGCCATCGAACGGACCAGGCCGGACATCGTCATCGCCACCGGGCTCAAACGCACGTCCCGCGGCATCCTGCTGGAACGATGCGCCACGAACCTCATGGACGCGGCCAGGCCGGACGCGGACAATGTGATTCCGGAGCGGCGTCCCATCGATCCGAACGGTCCGGCCGCGTATTGGACCCGTCTGCCGTTGCGGTCGATTCTGCGCGATTTCGCCAAGCACGAGATTCCCGCGACATTGAGCTCCGACGCCGGCACGTTCGTCTGCAATTCGCTGTTCTATCATCTGCTGGATTGGTCGGCATCGCAGTCGAAGCGCATTCTGTCGGGTTTCGTCAGCCTGCCGATCGTCAACGAGCGTCCGCACGAGCGTGGCTTGTCGGTCGAACAGCAGACGGCCGCGGTCGATGACGTGCTGCGTGAGTCGGTGCGGTATTTCCTGCAGCCGTCATCGGGGGATATTCTGCTTGGTTGAACGATTGCGGTGCGCGGTGTCGATGGACATGCCGGACCAGTCTTTCTTTTGCCCCCTTTTCGAACGATTTCTGTGCTCTCTGTGAGAATAATGCGTTCCGTCTGCGTGGCGTGCATGGGCTGAGCTAAAGTACAGAGCGAGTATGCGCGGCCAAATGCGCGAGACAAGGGAATTCGTGAAAGGAAAAGGGCATGGTTGAGCAGTTCCCAATCGTGTTGAGGGGGTATGACAAGGACAGGGTCGACGAGGCGTTCGCCTCGGCGCAGGAGACGGTGAACCGCCTGCGTGAACAGGTCAAGGCCGACGACCAGACCATCCTCGAGCTGCAGGCGCAGCTGCAGGAGGAGAAGAACAAGAAGTCCTCGCCGAAGTCCTTCGCCTCTCTCGGCGCCAACGCCCAGCAGATGCTCGCCAGTGCCGAACAGACCAGCGCCGAGCTGCTTGAACGCGCCAAGAAGGACGCCACCGCTGCGCGCGCCACGGTGCAGCTGCAGGCCGAAACCCTGCTGAACAACGCCAAGATCGATTCCAAGCGCATGATGGACGACGCCAAAGCCAAATCCGCCGACATGCTCGGCAAGGCCAAGGAGGAATCGGACAAACTGCGTGCCAGCGCCCAGCACGAGGTGGAGCAGATGCGCAGCGAGACGCAGAAGGCCGTGGTCGCACAGCGCCAGACCGTGGATCTGGAACTGACCAATTCCCGTGAGGAGCACAACAAGCGTCTCGCCGCCGAACGCGCCAAGCAGGAGCGTGAGATCTCCGACATGCGTGCCGAGGCGACCAGCAAGATCGCCGAACAGCGCAAGAACGCCAATGAGGAGATCTCCCGTCTGAAGAGCGAGACCAACGACCAGATCGAATCCGCTCTCGCCGAGGCCAACAAGAAGCTGGCCGACGTGCGCGAGCAGGTGTCCAAGATGATGACCGACGCGCAGCGTCGTGCCGCCGAAATCACCGATGCCGCCAAGTCGAAGGCGCAGGAGATCACCGACGAGGCCGAAGTGCACCGCACCCAGACCATGAGCCAGGTCAATGCCGAGGTGGAGCAGATCCGCGCCGACATCTCGAATCAGCAGGACGAGGCCACGAAGAAGGTCAACGAGCTGCTCGCCGACCTGAACGAGCGTCGTGAGGTTGCCAAGAAGCAGGCCGACGAGTTGACGTCCAAGGCCCAGACCATCCGTGACGAAGCCGAAACGTACGCCAAGAACAAGCGCGAGGAGGCTGACACGAACGCGGCGAGCATCCTCAAGCAGGCCACCGAGGACGCCGACGAACAGGTCAACGAGCGCCGCGAGGCCGCCAAAAAGGAGATGGAAGGCATCCAGAAGCGCATCGCCGACCTGCAGGCCCGCGAATCGCAGATCACGCAGCGCGTCACCGAGCTGCGCGCCATGTTCGCCAACGCCTTCTCTGGTTTCGGCGCGAATGGCCTATCCGTGGTCAATGCCGTCGACGACGGTGCTTCGTCCGAAGATGCGCCGGCTGCCGACGAAGCGCAGAACGGGGACGTGCAGACGCAGGAGGCGTCCGCGGATGCCGTGGAATTCGACGCGGCGGACACGACGGTGGACTCGCCCGCGGACGAACAGTTCGTTTCTGATGATGACAACCAGGAGGAATCTGATAATGACTGACATCACGCCGTTGAGCTGTGATGAATTGAACGGGCTCGTCGATGCTTTCGAGGCGAGCGAGCATAACCGCATGGCTATGAACGCCGTCACGGCGGCCGGCATCGACAAGGTGGCGCGCAACTATGACCGCGCGCGTCTGATGCAGCGCCGCTTCTCCACCATCGTGGACAACGGCACCGTCACCCATCAGGACCGTTCCGGCCGTTGCTGGCTGTTCAGCTCGCTGAACGTGGCCCGTTTCGTGGCCAAGCGGAACATGGGGCTCAAGGAGTTCGAGTTCTCCCAGAACTACGCCATGTACTACGACAAGCTTGAGCGTGTCAACTACTTCCTGAAGGATGTGGCCGCGCTGGTGCGTGCGGGCGAGCCGTCCGACTCGCGTCTGATGCAGCATCTGCTCGCCGACGTGATGGGCGACGGCGGCCAGTGGACCATGGCCATGAACGTCTACAAGAAGTATGGCGCGGTTCCGAAGGACCTGTATCCGGAGACCGAATCCTCCAAGAACACCGGCGAGATGAACACGCAGCTGCGCCGCATGCTGCGCACCGCTGTGGCGCATATGTACGCCGATCCGTCCTCGATCGACGGCATCATCGCCGAAGCCACCGCCGCCGGCCACCGCATTTTGACGATTCATCTGGGCGAGCCGCCGAAGAGCTTCGACTGGGAGTGGACCGACAAGGACGGTGAATTCCACCGCGATGGCGAGATCACGCCGGTCGAGTTCTGGAAGAAGTACGTCGGTTCCGCCGATTTGGAAAGCTACGTGTGCCTCGTGGATGATCCGCGCCATGAGCACGCCAAGGGCAAGAAGATCGGCATCGAGCATCTGGGCAATGTGGCTGGCGGAGATCCGACCGAATACCTCAACGTGCCGAACCAGTTCATGAAGGATTGCGCGCGCCGCATTCTCGAGGAGCAGGGCATTCCGGTGTGGTTCGGCGCCGATTGCCATCCGATGATGGACCGTGCGAACGGCGCGTGGGCCACCGATCTGTTCGAATACGGTCGCGTGTACGATGTCGATTTCGATTTGGACAAGGAAGGCCGTGTGCGTTTCGGCGATTCCGCGATGAACCACGCGATGGCTTTCGTCGGCGTGGACGTGGCGGATGACGGCCACACCACCCGTCGTTGGCGTGTGGAGAATTCCTGGGGTGACAAGATCGCCGACAAGGGTTATTTCACCATGAGCGACGACTGGTTCACCGAATACGTCTACGAGGTCGCCGTCCCGAAGGCCCTCCTCTCCGATGAATACCTCAAGGCCCTTGAAGAGCCCGCCCAAATGCTCCCCGCATGGGATCCGATGGGGGCTTTGGCGTGAAAACGCCAAAGCCCCTGAGCCGACGCGCCGTTAAACGGACAGTCCTGTGGACTATCCGTAGGCGCGGCTGAGGCCGTCAGGCCGAAGGCACGGCGAAGGCAACATTGCGCCTGCGCGTAGCGCGGTCCGTAATTGCGGACGCATTGGCCAAATAGCGCGCGAAGCGCGCGCCGGCCAATACGCGCCGAGCGTTAAGCGAGAGCCCCAGTGGGGCTCGTAGCGAGGGGAAACGCCTTGTGGCATTTCCTGGGGCCGCAGGCCCCATTGCTTTGACATAAAACGCCGACCGCACGATGGAATCGCATTCCACCATGCAGTCGGCGTTTTCCATATTCCACGCCCATCCGTTAAGGTAACTTCGGTGACGGTCATGCGCCGTCGATCGTAAGACGTATTGCAAGGGAGGAACGGAAACGATGTCAGGTCTTCGCGGTCCGGATAGTTCGAAGGATGCGCAGTTGTTGGATGAGCGCGCTGTGTTTCCGGAGACCGTGGATGTCAATATTCGGCAGCTTGACCCGATTCCGGCCCCCCGTTATTTCCTCAAGGAGCTTCCGCTCACCGACGGGATGAGCGATCTGGTCCTGAAGTCCCGTCAGGAGATCCGCGACGTGCTGCACGGCCGCGACGATCGTCTGCTGGCCATCGTCGGCCCCTGCTCGATCCACGATCCCAAGGCGGCGCACGAGTATGCCGAGAAGCTCGCCGCCGTCAAGAACGAGCTTGAGGATCGTCTGGTCATCGTCATGCGCGTGTATTTCGAGAAGCCGCGCACCACCATCGGCTGGAAGGGCCTGATCAACGACCCGGATCTCGACGGCCAGTTCAACATCCGCAAGGGCATGTTCCTGGCCCGCAAGGTGCTCACCGACGTGCTGGGACTCGGCCTGCCCGCCGCCACGGAATGGCTCGATCCGATCACCCCGCAGTACATCTGCGATCTGATCAGCTGGGGCGCGATCGGCGCGCGCAACACCGAAAGCCAGGTGCATCGCGAGCTGGCGTCCGGCATGTCCATGCCGATCGGCTTCAAGAATGCCACCGACGGATCCATCAAGCCGGCCGCCGATTCATGCTATGCGGCCGCCTTCGAACATCATTTCCTGTCCATCAATCTTGACGGCCGTGTGATCTCCGCGGAAACCAAAGGCAATCCCGATTGCCATCTGGTATTGCGCGGCTCCTCGCACGGTCCGAACTACGATGCCGGTTCCGTGGCCCAGGCTTTGGCCGATCTCAAGGCATCCAAGGCGTCCGGGCCGAGTGAGCACGGTCTGATCATCGACGCGGCGCACGGCAATTGCAGCAAGAATGAGGTGCGTGAGGCCGAAGTGGTCGAGGAGATCGCCGCGCGCATAGCGGCCGGTGAGCCGGGCATCCTCGGCGTCATGATGGAAAGCTTCCTCAAGGCGGGCAATCAGAAGCCGGCTCCGCTCGACCAGCTCGAATACGGCAAGTCCATCACGGACGCCTGCGTGCCGTGGGACCGTACCGAGCAGTTGTTGCACACGCTTGCCGACGCGGTCGCCGCGCGCCGTCGTCTCGCCGCCTGATTATTCCGTCTGCCGTCTTCTGGCGATGAGGCACGTTCCGTACGCCGGAAGATTGCCGGAAAGTCGGCGAATACGGTGGTTCTGCACCGCCGTTGCTATCCTTGGGAAGGAATACGGACCAAGGAGAGCAAGACCATGCAGCAGCAGCTGAACACGCCTGAGGATCTTCGTGCGATCAAGCAGGCCATGGACGAAGGCAAGAATCCGTTGGTGGAGACCGACGTGCCGCGGTGGGAGGATCAGGTCGGCATCAGCCGCATCGTGAATCGCCGCGTGCTGGAATTCGAAGTGCTGCCCACTCCCGCCCAAGTGCTGGGCGATCTGCCCTTGAGCGCCGAGGCGAGGGACCTCGTCGCCTATTCGCGTGACGAGATCCGCGCCTGCTTGTACGGCCAGGACGACCGGTTGCTGGTGATTGTCGGCCCTTGTTCCGTCCATGATCCGAATGCCGCGCTCGACTACGCGCGTCGGTTGTCCAAGCTGAAAAAGGAGCTGGACGGTGAACTGCTCATCGTCATGCGCGTGTATTTCGAGAAGCCGCGCACCACGGTCGGCTGGAAGGGTCTGATCAACGATCCCGACATCGACGGCAGCTGCAACATCAGGAAAGGCCTGCTTCTGGCTCGGCGCACGTTGCTCGGCGTGCTTGACGAGGGATTGCCCGCGGCCACGGAATTTTTGGAACCAACCAGTCCGCAGTACATTTCCGACGCGGTCAGCTGGGGTGCGATCGGCGCGCGCAACACTGAAAGCCAGGTGCATCGGCAGCTGGCGTCCGGCATGTCCATGCCGATCGGCTTCAAGAACGCCACCGACGGTTCCATCAAAGCCCCGGCCGATTCCTGCTTCGCGTCCGCCCAACAGCACACGTTCTTCGGCATCGACCATCTCGGCCGCGCGGCCGTGGTCAAGACGCTCGGCAATCCCGACTGCCATGTGGTGCTGCGCGGCTCCTCGCACGGCCCCAACTATGACGCAGATTCCATCGCCAAAGCCATGGACACCATCCGCGCGGAGATGCCGGCCGATTCCGCCGCGGCGCACGGTCTGATCGTGGACTGCTCCCATGGCAACTCCGGCAAGGACGAGCATCGCCAGGCCGAAGTGGTGCGTGACATCGCCGGCCGTATCGCGGCAGGGGAGCAGGGAATCACCGGCATCATGATGGAAAGCTTCATCGAAGGCGGCAACCAGCCTGCGGCGACGCTCGACAAACTCGTCTACGGCAAATCCATCACCGACAAGTGCCTGAGCTGGCAGACTACGGAACAGCTGTTGCGCGAGCTCGCCCACGCCGTGGGCACGCGCCGCTGGAAGTGACGCCGTCGAAGATGGTCGCCAGACAATCGCAAGACAAAGACCAAGACAAAAAGGGGAAAACGATATGACCGCAATCGCCATCATCGGCGCCATGGATGAGGAGATCGCCAACATCGCGTCGGCGCTGAACGACGTCACCGTCACCGAGGAGGTCGGCATCAAGGTGACGCGAGGCACTCTCGAAACCAACAAGGGCACCACGCTCAGCGTCGCGGCGACGGTCGGAGGCATGGGCACCGTCAACATCGCCGCCACCACGCAGCACCTCATCGACGTCGACCATCCCGAAGCTGTGATCTTCTCCGGCATCGCGGGCAACCTCAACACGAACCTGCATGTCAACGATGTGGTGCTTGGCGGCACGTTGCGCTACCTCGACACCGACATGCGGCTGGTGGGGCAGTTCAATCCCGGCACCGCAGACCATCCGGTCGAGGAATACCATAGCGACGACCGGCTGCTCGCGCTCGCGAACGAGGCGCTGGATGACATGGGCATCCACCATATCGTCGGCATCATCGCCACCGGCAACTATTTCGTCGACGATCCGAAGACGGTCGAGCGGGTGATCCGCGAAACCGGCGCCGACGCGGTGGAGATGGAGGGCGCCGCCGTGGCGCATGTCGCGGCGCGCAACGACATCCCCGCGCTGGTGATCCGCGCGTTGAGCGACAACGCGGACACCGACTATGAGGAGTTCAAGGAATTCGACATCTCCGAATACGCGGATACCGCGGCGAAGCTGACGGTGGACATCGTCAAGCGCATGTGACGGCCGTATGCGGAGCCGTCGACGTCCCATCCTTCCGTGGCATCGGAAGATGGGACGTCTCATATTCCGACACGACGCGTCCTGAACGCGTCCTGAAAGGTGAACTGCGGGGAAACTTCCGGTGGCGTAAGGGAATCGCATGCGCGAAAGCCATGCGAACCCGCTAGTCTGGATGGGGAATGCAGGATGATCGGAAGGTGAATTCATGACGTTGGGCCAGATGCTGACGACTCCGCAGGTGGCCGCCGTGCTGGTGGCTGTCGCCGTGGTCGTGTCCGTTGTGGCATACGCCATCGGCCGCGTACAGGGCGTCCGGTCCGCCGAGGACGGCGTCGATCCGAATGATCCGAGCCTGTTCGGAGCCTCGAAGAACACGTCGTTGTTCGGCGCGCGCGTGCCGGTGCAATCCACGGAACGCCAGCTGGTGGCCGTCATGCCCGAAGCCCTGATCGTCGTCGATTCGCTGGCCACGGTCCGATACGCGTCTCCCGAAGCGCGTCGCTTCGGCATCATCCACGGCCAAGTGATGACGTTCGCGGAGCTCCGCGACATCGTGAAACTGGTGTCCGCGGATGGCATGGTGCGCGAACGCGAGCTGACGATCCCACTGCGTGACCGCGCGCATGCGGGCGTGGTGGATACGAAAGGCAAAGGCGTTGAAGCAGGCAAGCCGCTGCCGGAGGACACGCTGTACCTGCACGTCCGCGTCGGGCAGATCGCCGACGGCCTGTTCGCGGTTTTCATTTCCGACATGAGCGAGCAGCGCCGTTTCGAAGCCATGCGACGCGATTTCGTCACCAACGTGTCGCACGAGCTCAAAACCCCGGCCGGAGCCATTTCGCTGCTCGCCGAGACGATCGGCGACGCTGCCGACGATCCGGATGCCGTGAGGTACTTCTCCGGACGTATCGCCAAGGAATCCGAACGGTTGACGGAGCTGGTGCATCGTCTGATCGATCTGCAGAAGGCGCAAAGCGCGGCGGCGATGCTCAACGCCGAACGGTTGTCCATGCTGTCCGTCGCACGCGAGGCGCTCGCCGAAAACCAAGTGAAGGCCGATTCGAAGCATATCGGGCTGGCATTGTCCGTGAATGGACGGCAGGTGCCGGCGCACGCGGATGCCGGCGAATTGGCCGCGGAATCCGGACAGGGGCTGGACGCGTTCGTGGTGGCCGATCGCGAGACCGTCAAAACGGCGGTGAAGAATCTGGTGGAGAACGCCATCAATTATTCGCCGGAACGTACTACGGTGGCCGTCGGTATCGGCGTCGAGGACGGCAAGGTGGCCATCCGCGTCGTGGACCAGGGCATCGGCATTCCCGCGGCTTCGCTGAGCAGGATTTTCGAGCGATTCTACCGCGTCGATCCGGCGCGATCGCGTGAGACCGGCGGCACCGGCCTGGGATTGGCCATCACCAAGCATTGCGTCGAGGATTGCGGAGGCACCATCGCCGTATGGTCGCGCGAAGGGGAGGGGTCCACCTTCACCATCACCCTGCCTCAGGCACCTGATCCGCAGTCCGATCCACAACCTGATCCGCAATTCGCCGAGACGCTGTCCGACAGTTCCAATACCACAGAGAACACAGAGGAGAACCACTGATGACACGGATTCTGATCGTCGAGGACGAGGAGTCATACCGAGAGCCGCTGGTCTACCAGCTGACCCGTGAGGGGTATGACGTGTCCGCGGCCGCCACAGGCGAGGAAGGGCTGGAGCTGTTCACCAAAGGCGGCATCGACCTGGTGCTGCTCGATTTGATGCTGCCGGGGATCGACGGCACCGCACTGTGCCGCAGAATCCGCGAGCAAAGCCGTGTGCCGATCATCATGCTGACCGCGAAAAGCGCGGAAATCGACAAGGTGGTCGGTCTTGAGATCGGCGCGGACGATTACATCACCAAACCGTATTCCTTCCGTGAACTGCTGGCCCGCATCCGTGCGGTGCTGCGGCGCAACCAGATGGTCGCCGAAGCGGGCGAGACCGCCGACGACGACATTCCGCTGGTGTGCGGCGACATTTCCATGAGAATCGGCCAGCATGAGGTCACGGTCCGCGGAGAGAACGTGTTCTTCCCGCTGAAGGAATTCGAGCTGTTGGAATACCTCATGCAGAACAAGGGACGTGTGATGACCCGTCACCAGCTCATCGACCGCATCTGGGGGTCCGATTATGTCGGTGACACCAAAACCCTGGACGTGCACGTCAAGCGCGTGCGCGCCAAAATCGAGGAGGATCCGGGCCATCCCAAGTATCTGACCACCGTGCGCGGACTCGGCTACAAAATCGATACGCCCGCCGAATGATCGTGAGACCGGAAGCCGGCATGCATTCCCCGGGAACCTTCATACCCGGGACGGGAAAGTGAAGGACGGTGAACGGAACGGACGGGAACGACGAAGGTGTCGAAGACTGTTCACCTTCCGTTCACCGTTTTTGGTTTCCAGTGCCCGAAACGCCCAATAGGCTGGAACTGTCATGAAGAACGATGGCGACAACAGAAAACGACATACCAGAAACACACGCCATCCGAATGTTGACAGAGGGAAAGATAATGCGTAACTCCATTCTCGTGCGCTCCATCGCGGCCGTGTCCGGCATTGTGATGCTGGCTTCCGTCGCGGCTTGCGGCGACAACACCACCGCTTCCACCGATACTTCGACCAAGTCCGATACCAAGACCGAAGCCATCTCCGGCAACTTCGACGGTGCCGGCGCCTCCTCCCAGCAGGCCGCCGTCGAAGCCTGGATCGCAGGCTTCCAGGGCACCAACCCGGACGCCAAGGTCGCATACAACCCCTCCGGCTCCGGCGCCGGCGTCTCCACTTTCCTTACCGGCGCCACCGCGTGGGCTGGTTCCGACGCCTCCCTTTCCGATGATGAGGTCGCGCAGTCCAAGAAGGTGTGCGCTTCCGGCACCGCCTTCGACGTTCCGGTGTACATCTCCCCGATCGCGGTGGTGTTCAATCTCCAAGGTGTGTCCGGCAAGGGCAAGACCCTGAACATGGACGCCGAGACCATCGCCAAGATC
>ERZ808240.2998-NODE-2998-length-17307-cov-5.083932_pt1 | contig 17307 bp, 15 predicted proteins | sample MGYA00521084_ERZ808240 | MGnify/ENA primary metagenome ERZ808240 (study PRJEB31516, sample SAMN03275571) | gut metagenome | biome: mammalia-associated habitat; material: feces | host: Papio cynocephalus | place: Kenya | collected 2012-08-06 ... | reverse complement strand
ACAATAAGCCCATTGGCAGAATTAAGTATGCACTAAATTAATTCCGCCAACGGGTCATTACTACAATAATATAAGAATACATATAATACAAATAGTTCGAGACAAGTATAGCCTTACCTCGAACTATCTGTGCAAAAATGTTTTACTATATTTGACAGATACTTAGCATATCTGCTTATTCATACATCTTGACACGTTGTGCTTTAAGCGCTTCATCATAGATGTAATCATCGTACTGCATCAACTTATCTATTGTTCCCTTAGGAGTAAGCTCTATAATACGATTGGCCACTGTCTGTATGAATTCGTGGTCATGACTACTAAACAGAATATTTCCCTTAAAACTTACAAGATTGTTATTAAAAGCCTGAATGCTTTCCAAGTCCAAATGATTGGTAGGGGTATCAAGTATTAAGCAATTTGCATTTTTAAGCTGCATTCTTGCTATCATACATCTCATCTTTTCACCTCCACTAAGTACATTTACCTTCTTTAGTACCTCTTCCCCGCTGAAAAGCATACGGCCTAAATATCCCTTCATTTGCACTTCGTTTCCTACTCCAAATTGACTCAGCCAATCAACAAGGTTCATATCGCTCTTGAAAAACTCGGTGTTGTCCAATGGTAAATAAGCTGTCGTAATAGTAACACCCCACTTATAGGTACCTGCATCTGCTTTTCTATTTCCATTAATAATTTCAAACAATGCTGTCATTGCCTTTGGATTATGGCTAAGGAACACTACTTTCTGGCCTTTTTCAATATTAAAACTTACATTGTCAAACAATACTGTTCCATCTACATCCACTGCTTTAAGACCTTCTACTTCAAGAATTTGGTTGCCTGGCTCACGATCCATTTGAAATATAATACCTGGATATTTACGTGAAGAAGGACGAATTTCTTCTACATTCAGCTTTTCAAGCATTTTTTTACGACTGGTTGTCTGCTTGCTTTTAGCCACATTAGCTGAGAATCGACGGATAAATTCTTCCAACTCTTTGCGCTTTTCTTCTGCTTTCTGACGCTGGTTTTGAGCTTGTCTTAAAGCCAACTGAGAACTCTCGTACCAAAAAGAATAGTTACCTGCAAATACAGTAACCTTACCAAAGTCTATATCTACAGTTTGAGTGCTTACGGCATCCAAGAAATGGCGGTCGTGACTTACTACAAGTACAGTTTGTTCCACATTACTTAAATACTCTTCCAACCACTCTACTGTATCCAAATCAAGGTCATTAGTTGGCTCATCAAGTAATAGATTATCAGGATGTCCAAATAAAGCTTTGGCCAGCATAACACGCACTTTCTCATTATTCGACAGTTCGCTCATCTGCTTTTGATGCATGTTTTCTTTAATGCCTAAGTTTGAAAGCATCTGTGCAGCATCGCTTTCAGCATTCCAACCATCCATTTCAGCAAACTTCTCTTCCAATTCGGCTACTCTATTTCCATCTTCATCGCTGAAGTTTTCTTTCATGTATAGGGCCTCAAGCTACTTCATGTTTTTCCATAACGGCTGGTGCCCCATGAGTACAGTATCCATGACACTGTACTCATCATATTTAAAGTGGTCTTGATCCAATACCGAAAGACGCTCACCTGGACCTAATTCAATAGAACCTTTATTGGGTTCCAACTCACCACTAATAGCTTTAAGTAAGGTTGATTTACCAGCGCCATTAGCACCAATAACACCATAGATATTGCCATTTGTAAATTTAATGTTTACATCTTTGTAAAGAACTCGTTTTCCAAATTGAATCGCGAGATTGCTAACTGTTATCATGAAATATTTATGTAAATTACTATTTATACTTTGTATACTTGCTTCTGCTCCACATCTTCATACATATAAAATTAAAAGGCTCTTCCTTTCATTTTCTTTATCAAGATGATTTGTTTTTACATTTTTCAACCAAATAAAGTTGTATATTTATGATGATAAATCATATAAGAGCATGCAAATTTACAATATTTTTTTCAATAAGTAGGTATTCCTATTCATTTAAATAATTTAGTTTCTTATTTTCAGATCATAGACTGTGGTACACTAATGAATGCCTGATGCTGATAGCTGTTGTCTAAAATCTGAACGATAATTGGGCATCCAATATATTATAGTTATGTTTTGTTGCCGATCTATCGTTCACAAAGGCATACTCCATATTAAGTTGTAAGTTCTTACAAAAGAGGTAATTGACGCCCAATTCATAGAATGTTTTACTCGTTCCCCACTCTGCACTTTGTCTATACATATCATACCGAGCTTTCACGTACAGTCTTTTAGTTGCTAATGGTGCTATCACCAATGCATACAAGCCATCTGCCTTATTACCCTTTTGAGTGTTTATCTCATCTTTACTAAGATCAGAACTTTGCTTATAGGTGGTAACAAAACCTAAGCCTGTAGAATGAATATACTCAGAGCGAAAAGTCCAGTCATTTGCAGCATATTCCCCACTAACAGCATAGCGTCTTTTTGCTACGCTCTTTATACCATCTGTGCCTTTACGAGCATACGAACCAGTCCAACCAAATGCGCCCAAACGCATACCTTTAACAGGCATCACCCAAAAACCACCAATGATATCTTTCTGATTATCTACATCTTTTACATTGATACCTTGACCATTATACACACCAACTTGATAATGTAGCAAAGCACGGCCAAACTTATTTTTTAACACGTCTCCTTGCAACTGTATACCTATATCTCGGCCATTAGAAGAGTGCTCTCCTGTCCTGTCTGTAAAGCCTGCCAAATTCATAATATTCTGAGCATAGCTCATAAAGCCTTGATCAATCGGATTCATAGGATTCTCAAAAGTAAAAGCGCGCTTAAACTGACCTATCTTCAACTTTGCAAAGTCATATCGTTGCCATTCTACAAAGGCATCCACTAACCGTGGACTTTCTCCTAACTGTGACGTATTGCCATTGATTTGTGCTTGCAACTTAAATGCGAAATCATTCAATATACGACCATCTAATGACAGTCTCACCATCCTGAGATTAAAATAGTTGCTCTCATTGCCTTTCTTGTCACTATTCCCATTATACTGGTATTGCGACATTGCATAACCACTAAACTTCATACCTTTTACAATAGGAGTGCCGGTTACAATTTGAGTAGGATTCACGTCTGTTGACTGATTTGTCTGTACAGCACTGCCATCCTCCACTTCCAAATGATCATTAGCCACTGCACCTTGCACTATCACTGTAGCACAAAGTGCCAACCATACTTTATTCTTCATTGCTGAATATATCTATACCACATTAATCTTGTTTCTTCTTTTCAAGCAGCACAACATTCTCCACATGTGGCGTATGAGGAAACATATCCACGGGTTGAACTGCCACTACCCGATATGCCACGTCCAACAATGATAAATCACGAGCTTGTGTGGCTGGATTACAGCTGACATATACAATACGATTAGGGCTGGTACGAAGTATCGTGTCTACTACATCTTGATGCATTCCTGCACGTGGAGGGTCTGTAATGACTATATCTGGACGACCATTAGCTTGAATAAAATCATCTGTCAGTATATCTTTCATATCACCAGCATAGAAAGTAGTATTGCCTATGCCATTCACTTTTGAATTTACTTTTGCATCTTCTATTGCCTCCGGCACATATTCTATGCCCACTACATGCTTTGCATAGCGTGATACAAAATTGGCTATCGTGCCTGTTCCTGTATATAAATCGTACACCAGTTCATTGCCCTTCAGTTGAGCAAAATCTTTTACAACAGAATACAAATGAAAGGCTTGCTCTGTATTGGTTTGATAAAAGCTCTTCGGACCGACTTTAAATTTCAATCCATCCATCACTTCATAAATATAATCATTGCCTTTAAACACTTCTAACCTCAAGTCGTTAAAGGTATCGTTGCATTTTTGATTGTTCACATAAAGCAATGCCGTTATTTCAGGAAAAGTATCTGCTATATGCTGTAATAAGCCTTGAGCTCGATCTTCATCTCCTTCCTCATCATAATGGAACTGTATCAAAACCATCCATTCTCCTGTATCAGAGTTTCTTACCATGATATCTCTAAGCAATCCATGCTGCTGTCTGAGATCAAAAAAACTCATACCTGTTTGATAAGCATAATCTCTAATTTCATTTCTTATTTTATTCTGCAAATCATCCATGAGCCAACATTTCTCTATGGGCAATATTTTGTCAAAGGCACCTGTTATATGAAAGCCTATTGCATTCATTTGAGTATATTCCGTACCCGCAGCAATTTCTTCTTTGGTCAGCCAACGTTTGTTACAAGCGCCAAACTCTAACTTATTTCTATAACCAAAAGTCTTTACAGAGCCTAAGATAGGTTTAAACTTTGGCAATTCAATTTTTCCAATACGCGTTAGTTGCTCATACACCTGCTTTTGCTTCATTCTAAGTTGCTCATCATAAGGTATATTCTGCCATTTACAACCTCCACACACACCAAAATGGCTACATGCAGGCTGCACTCTACGGTCGCTATAAGATATAAACCTTATAACCTCTGCCTCACAATAGCTATGTTTTTTCTTCCTTACTTGCAAATCCACCACATCGCCCGGCACGCAAAATGGCACAAACACAACCATGTCATTTACCCTTGCCAAAGCCTTTCCTTCTGCGGCATAGTCAGTTATTGTTACATTTTCTAATATTGGTAACGGCTTCTTCTTTCTACTCATTTGATTTTATCGTTTCCTTTCGTTATCACACTCCTTGAACAACTTGTATAATACTTGATACGAACTTTTTATTACCATACACCAAGTCCATTATTCAAAGATGAAAGATGACTGCACAAGACACAAATCCCCATATCTATGTAATACATGCCTATCTTCCTCATTTAGTTAGAAAGTGCAAACTTACAAATAAAATCCGAATAAAGTCAAAATATTCTCAACATTTTGCTTTCTTTAGTCCACCAACACCAAATCCCATCAATCTTATTTTTAATTAGACGTCCAACTTTTTTGAAAGATATTTTCCACAACTTCCAATGTATTGACTAATTTCCGCCACAGGACCAATGCAAAACTGTAAAAAATCAAAAAATATTCGTTGTTGTGAAACTATTGTTATACTTTTGCACGTATGAAGCAGTTTCTGAAAATCATCATATCCTATATTGCAGCTATTGTCCTATTGCCAATAGCCATCTTATGCAATATCTTTCGTAAGAAGTAGTCCAATGCTATTTTTTTCGGAACGGATTCTTATATGCCCCAACAGCTGCTTCCCGAAGTAATAGAAGAACTGCATGTCGTCCACAAAGTAACGCTTGAACAAACGCTTCGGCTCCTTCATGCAGCGATACAGCCACTCCATGCCAATTTTCTGCCAAAACTTAGGCGCACGCTTCAGCGTACCAGCCTCGAAATCGATGGTAACACCGAGTGCCATAAACACCTTCACCTCAGGCATCTTGTCCCGATACTTCATAATCCACTTCTCCTGCTTAGGAGCACCCACACCAACAAGCAGTACATTCGCCCCACTCTCATTCACAATACGAACCAATTCCTCACATTCCTTCTCATGCTTTTCAAAGCCAAAGGAAGGCGAATGAGCACCTACCACCATCTTTCTGCCCACTTTCTCATTGATACGTTCCATCGCCTTGGCAGCAATACCCTCCTTGGCTCCAAGCAGGAATATCTTGCAGTCGGCATCATCCTTGTGGTACATATAATAAGAAGTGAAGAAGCTCGAACCAGGGATAGCCTCCTTGATAGGCGTCTTTAGCAACTTGCCGAACAGATAGAGAATCTTACTGTCACAAACTACCCATTCAGATTTTTGATACACATCATAAAACTCCTTGTCCGTCTGAAGCCTAATCAGATGGTCAAGATTAGGAGTCACAAGAACACCATCCTTCAAGTTCTCCAAGAGTTCCTGACGAGTAATGTTCTGAATTTCAATATTTAACACTTTAACAGTTTCCATTCTATAGAAATTATATAATTATCGTTAATTATTACATGGAATATATCATATATATAAACTATATTACGTATCTTTGTATTGAAGTAAAACCATTTAAACAATTTTGCGTATGAGTACAGCAACAATGCCACCAACCAAAAGAAAGATTATTGACTTGAACGAAGATACCTTCAAGACCCTCTCCATCATGGCCATCCAAAAAGGAACCAACCTCAAGAAATAGACCTGCCTGATAATGCCTGAATAGGTGTTTTCAAGAAAGTCTTTGGTCTTCTGTTCCTGATACTTGTCTGTACTGATGATAAGCCACATTCTAAAATAAAGAATGAAGTAAGGGAAAGTAAAAATTACTGCCGCAAATAAAAATCCTAAAAAACATTAATTGCTTTTAGGTAAAGTATATTCCTTTATTTCTTCTGGAAAGATGTCTCTTCCCGAAGTATGGAGGGTGTGATAGGTATCACAGCATTGAAAAGCAATAGACTAACTTCCACTAATTTTCAATACTTTTATGTCTTTCAGCTATCTGTATGCATACTAATACAGGTAAGCCTGAGTTTAGCAAATTGTGTGTCATACGCTCTGCTTATATGAAAGCTATTTTTTAGTTCTTATATTCTTTTTATTATGCACCTCTGTATGAGATACACATAATTCCGTTGCAAAAATACGGAAAAGATTGTAAATAAACGAATGATAGATGTTAAAAATAAGTGTAATATTGTTTAAAAGCATTTCTATTTAAGATATGTTCCAACAGCAAATACAGACCAAGAAGAATTGCACACTTTCTTGTTTATTTACAAAAACAAGATTTTTTATGCACTAAAACTGCCGTTGATCTGCGCAAAATGATGGTTGGCACAAAATAACGGCATTTTTCGTGTGCAAAAACAAGTAACTGTTGCTCAATCTATTAACAGTATATTTGCAAGTAATGTGCAGCTTTTGACGAGTACAAACCTATGCTTTATTTTTGTAAACCTATGCTTTACGAGACTAAAGCATAGGTTTAACACATAAAAAACAATGCTTTCGGAGGGTAAAAACGGTGTTTTTGACCTCCGAAAGCATTGAAATTGCAGGAAAATGGCTATTAAAAGCAACTGACAGTACTGCCCAATCGCTCTATTTTCATCTATTTCGCGTTTTTATATTGTAAAGATTTAAGCTTGCACACTACATTAAAAAAGATGTGTGTTTTGCTTCAATCGCTATTCAATATCATCCAACAAATATTCAAGATGAAACGCATGTATGCAGAACATCTTTCCGATTAGTCTTCCATCAGTTTTCTGTATCTTCCTTTCTTTATCTCTTCCATGCCTAAGCGGCGGGCTTTGTTTATTTCATAATCAGAATAACTACCCTCAAAGAAGAATACTTCTCCATTGCCTTCAAAGGCTAAGATATGCGTACAAATACGGTCAAGGAACCAGCGGTCGTGGCTAATTACTACTGCACAACCTGCAAAGCCATCCAAACCTTCTTCCAATGCACGCAGCGTGTTTACATCTATATCATTGGTAGGCTCATCCAGCAACAGTACATTGCCCTCCTGCTTCAGGGCCAAAGCAAGCTGCAAGCGGTTGCGCTCACCACCGGAGAGCGTTCCGCAAAGCTTGTTCTGATCTGTTCCGGCAAAATTGAAACGCGAGATATAAGCACGTGCATTGATGTCTCTGCCGCCCATCCGGATGGTCTCATTGCCTTGCGAGATGGTTTCATACACCGACTTGCTGGGGTCTATGTCTTTGTGTTGCTGGTCTACATACGCCAACTTTACCGTATCGCCCACCTCAAAGGTACCTCCATCTGCCTTCTCCAATCCCATAATCAAGCGGAAAAGAGTAGTTTTGCCGGCACCGTTAGGGCCTATCACGCCTACAATACCATTAGGAGGCAACATAAAGTTGAGGTCGTTAAAGAGCACTTTATCGCCAAATGCCTTCTTTACATGCTGTGCTTCTATGACCTTATTGCCCAAACGCGGGCCGTTAGGAATAAATATCTCCAACTTCTCTTCGCGCTCTTTCTGCTCCTCGCCCAACATCTTTTCATAAGCATTCAAACGAGCCTTTCCCTTAGCCTGACGGGCTTTCGGTGCCATGTGTGCCCACTCCAACTCACGCTCAAGAGCCTTGCGACGCTTGGAAGCCTGCTTCTCTTCCTGCATCATGCGCTTGGTTTTCTGCTCCAACCATGAAGAGTAGTTGCCATGCCAAGGAATACCCTCGCCCCTATCCAGTTCCAAAATCCATTCGCTTACATCATCCAAGAAATATCTGTCGTGGGTAACAGCTATAACAGTACCTTCATACTGCTGCAAATGCTGCTCCAGCCAGTCTATGCTTTCTGCGTCAAGGTGGTTGGTAGGCTCATCCAACAGCAGCACATCGGGCTTCTGCAACAGCAGTCGGCACAAAGCCACCCTGCGTCGCTCGCCACCCGACAGATTGGTAACCGGCAAGTCGCCTTTCGGACAGCGAAGGGCTGCCATGGCACGCTCCAGTTTGGAATCCATATTCCAGGCATCCGTAGCGTCTATAATATCTTGCACCTCTGCCTGGCGCTGCATCAACTTATCCATCTTGTCGGCATCGCTGTAATACTCTTCCAAACCAAACTTTTGGTTAATCTCTTCATACTCTTGCAGTGCATCGTATGCTTTCTGCACACCTTCCATTACATTCTGCTTCACCGTCTTGGTTTCGTCAAGTGGCGGATCCTGTGGCAGATAGCCCACACTATAACCAGGACTCCACACCACTTCGCCCTGTGTGGGCTGTTCCAGTCCGGCAATAATCTTCATCAGCGTTGATTTTCCCGCACCATTAAGACCTATGATACCTATCTTAGCTCCATAAAAGAATGATAGATAGATATTCTTCAAAATCTGTTTGCGGTTTTGGGGGATTATCTTTGATACGCCCACCATGGAGAAAATAATCTTCTTGTCGTCTACTGTTGCCATAAAATTATATTATTGTTAGAAATGAATAGTAGGATACGGTTTATCTTACTATACTATTGTATCGTATTTTATCTTTGCCCAAGATAAGCTGCGGCTCGGCAATTTGAAAGTAAACTTTCATTGCGATCGCACTTGCATTATCTTTGCCAAAGATACAACAAAAAGTTGAAAATCGGTAAGAATTGGAACAAAAACGTTGAGAATGACTGAATTAGAATAGCGAAACTGCATTGTTGCAAAAACAGTAAAAGCATGGAAAAAACAGTTTGAAACAGAGTTTCGTTACTAAGTAGGTGTTTAAATACATGCCAATGTTTAGCTGTAAAGTTTACAAAACATTGGCATGTAAGTATATCAGAGAAAATTCAGATGTTACTTTTCAGGCATATCTTTCAGAATAGCCAACAGATGATCCCATACCATCTGCACTGTTGGTATCAGCAGACGCTCGTCTGGTGAATGCACACCACGAAGAGTAGGACCCATGGAAATCATATCAAGATGTGGATACTTCTCAGAGAACAAACCACACTCCAAGCCGGCATGAATACCTATTACCTTAGGCTCTTTATTAAAGAGTTCCTTGTAAGTTTTTACCACAATATCGGTAAGCTTGCTATTAGGATTCATCTTCCAAGCAGGATAAGCATCGCCCTGTGTTACCTCTGCACCAGCCAACTGGAAAGCAGCCTTGACGGTATTACCCATATTCTCCAAATTGCTCTTCACATTAGAGCGTTGTGATGCTACAACAGTTACATTATTATCAGTAGTAACCACGCTGGCCACATTGCTGGAGGTTTCTACCATCCAAGCCAATTCTTGGTCTTGACACATGGCAAGCACACCGTTATCTACGGCCTGAAGGGCCAATATAAGGTTTCTACCCACCTGCTTAGGCAACACCTTCGCAGCCTCTGCCGTTTCAAGATGGAAATGAATATCGTGTTCTGTAATGTGATACTCATCCTCCACCTCAGCAGCAAAAACATTCAAATCTGCTCTTATCGCCTCTTTGCAGTTGGCCGGAACGGCAAACACTACAACACCGTCTCTTGGTATGGCATTGTGCATACGGCCTGAGTTAAAGCTAACCAAGCGCAGGTCGTGAGCTGCCTGCTCTTTATAAAGAAAACGTGTAAGCAACTTTATGCCGTTAGCATATTTTTTGTTAATGTCATCGCCACTATGGCCTCCATGCAATCCCTTCAAAGACAAGCGCATGAAGAAATAACCTGCGGGAGCTTCTTCTCTGTCAAAGGTAAATTGAGCCTGAGTGGTCATGCCGCCGGCGCAACTGATAAAGAACTGTCCTTCGTCTTCGCTATCCAGATTAATAAGATAGTTTCCCGTCATAAAGCCTACCTCCAAGCCAAAAGCACCAGTCAAGCCTGTTTCCTCATCACGGGTAAATACGCATTCAACAGGTCCATGCTCCAAGGTATCGTCTGCCAATACAGCCAGCTCCATAGCGCAGCCTATGCCATCATCGGCACCCAAGGTAGTACCTTTGGCACGCAGCCATTCGCCATCAACATAAGTTTCAATAGGGTCATTGAAAAAATCAATGTCTACATCTACCAATTTGTCACAAACCATATCCATATGGCTTTGCAATACAACGGTTTCTCTATTCTCATAACCCTTAGAGGCTTTCTTGCGTATGATTACATTTCCGGTCTTGTCAACTTCTGTTTCCAAACCATGTTTCTTACCGAAGTCTACCAAAAACTCCATCATCTTGTCTTCATGCTTTGAAGGACGAGGAATCTTGTTAATCGCAGCAAATTGCTCAAAGACGCAACTTGGCTTTAATTCTTGTGTGTTCATAATTATATTTACTGAATATTATTTATATTTAGAAATCTAAAATTAGATGCGTTTCACTGCATTTTATTTTGCATTTCACTCGATTTGCACTATCTTTGTAGAAGATAAGTGGCATCTCGGAATAAGAAATGAATAAATTCATTTCGTTTTTCACTCGATTTGCATTATCTTTGCATGCAAAAATAAGAAAAATGATAGAAACTTTTTGCTTAAGCGTGTTAATAATTGCTATCTGCATTGCTTTACTTGCCGTGAAGTTACTTTTTAAAAAGAACGGCAAATTTTCTTCACAACACGTAAAAGACAATCCTGCACTGCGCAAACAGAAAATTCACTGTGTAATAGACCAAGACCGTGAAGCAAGGAACTTGTACACAGAAAAGCGCATAGACAAATAGACAATAGACATTTATCCGCAAGGTAAACGGTTTCCTTATACAATTGAAACAACAATATTATATTCAAATAAACTTTATAACATGAAAAAAGTATTCAGCTCAGCATTTGCCTTGGCCATGATAGCATTGACCTTGACATCATGCAACAAGCAAGCTCCTCAAGTAGACGAGAAGCCTGAAGCAGCTAAAGTTGCTAACAATGGCATGAAAATTGCCTATGTAGAGGTTGACTCTATAATGTCTCAATACAAATTTTGCAAAGAATATTCTCTTATCTTGCAGAAGAAGAGCCAAAACATACAAAACACTGTCAATGCCAAAGGCCGCTCTCTGCAAGCTGCTGCCGCTAAATTTCAACAGGATGTTCAGAGTAATAAATATACTCAACAGCAAGCTGAAGCTGTACAGGCTGGCTTGCAAAAACAAAATGCTGACCTGCAAGCTCTGCAACAGCGTCTGGGCTCTGAATTTCAGAATGAGACAGACAAGTTTAACAAGGCGCTTCGCGACAGCATACAGCACTATTTAGCTGTATACAACAAAGACAAAAAATATGGTCTTATCTTAAGCAAAGCGGGAGACAATATTCTGTATGCTGACAAAGCGTATGACATTACCAATGAGGTAATTGCCGGATTAAACAAAGCTTACAAGGGCACGAAGAAATAAGGCTTACCTGAAAGTGAATTTTTAAAGATAAAGAAACCAAAAAGGAGGGCGCATTTAAACACGCCCTCCTTTTTGTATATAAGAAGCCTCAACTTTCACGAGTCAGGGCTTTGTCATACATAAAAGCCAGCCAAATATTACCTTAAACAAAGGTTGCATTTGAAAGCATCTCAACCTTCGAAAGGCATTTGAATAGTCTTGGAATGCCATTCGAGTACCTTTCGAAGTTACTTTACGCTGAGCATACATAAACAAATACAGTTGCAAAACAAGCAACATTTGAGAATCATAACGAGACCATCATCAACTATTTTGAAAACAGGTTTACCAACGCATCCGCTAAGTCGTCCAATACTAAATAAAATTTTTAGAAAACATTTCAAGGGCATCGGAGATATTAGATTCTCTATGTATTAGATTAACAAAACTTTATTTCTAATATTCGTGGCTACCAACCGAGGATGGTGCACGCCACCGTGCAAAGTCTGTAATATACAAAAAGAGGATGTTAAATGAATAACATCCTCTTTTGCAATTTTAAATTCTTTATAATTCTCGTGAAATCCAATATAATTTCGATAAAACTATTTGTAGCTCCACTAGAATTATTTCGTGACCCCGACAGGATTCAAACCTGTAACCTTCTGATCCGTAGTCAGATGCTCTATTCAGTTGAGCCACGGGGCCTTTTCTTAAATGCGATGCAAAGGTAGTAATTTTATTTTTATCCGCCAAATGTTTTTGCTTGTTTTTTATAAAAAAGTTAAGATTTCCTGCAAAAAGTGGAATACAAGTAAAAATAAAGTGGGTAGTCAAGCGTGTAAAACAAGTACAGAAATGCTATCCCATAATTGCCACTTGGAGCGACAGAAGGTTGTGGGGGAGTTTTCAAATTCAGTTCTAATGAGCTTTTGATTTGAAGTCTGAATAGTGCTGAATGAGCAAGAAAAAAAGAAAAGAGCCGTATCTTTGCTCCATGCAGAGTTCTTGATACAGCTCTTTTAGCTTTATAATTATTGTAAATTTTAAGGAGCGACAGCCTCGGTTCTGCACTCTCCTTTTGTATAGCGAATGGCAAATAAGCTTAAATGCCCATTTTTTTGCGGATATCCTTAGGAATGGCATTCTTGTTGACCATAAAGTCCATGGTCTTGTAGGCTACATAATTCTTTGACATGTACCAAATGCCTTTATAGTCGCCATACTCTCCCCAAGAGTTCTTTACCATATAGTACTCACGCCCATGCTGGTCTTTTGCAATGCCGAAAATCAGCATACCGTGGTCATCTGTCGTCTCCCAGTTGTCATAAGCCTCTTGACGCATCTCCTGTGTAGGTACTATTTCAGGAGCATCGATGCCTAAAGAGTCGAGCTTGCTCTTCTTCTCGGTAGAAGAAAGTTTGAACCAGTGGTCAGCATCTGTGCCTGCCATACTGCGCGCCTTCTTTACATCATAGGCAATTCCAAGACCTTTGCGAGTGAAGCCATCTTCGGTAACGTCGCCGCCCCATGCTATGGTATAGCCCTGATTGACAGCATTGTCTATTACACGCATCATATCTTCCATAGGAAGGTTATAGCTCAATGGCCAGCGCCAGTTGTCTTGTACCTCTACTGCAAACTTTGACCAGAAGGGGTGATGGGTGTAACTTGTAATAGTTACATAATCGTCGAGGTTAAGGCCTAAACTCTGCACAAAGGTTTTAGGAGTGTAAGTCTTTCCCTGATACGTGAACTCCTCAGGCAGTTTGCCGAGATAAGCATCCAAAATACCATTAAAACCGGTTTTCCAAGCAGGGGAAAGCTTCTTGGAATTGCTCTTGGCAATGGCGTTTACATAAGGTTCAAGCACACTGAAGAACTCGCCGAAATTAGCCAAAGAATCGCCATAAAGTGTGCCTGGTAGTGGCATAGCTTCCTCAGGGCAGATACCGTAGTTCTGCAAGCAATAGAGCACATCATAAGCGCTGCCGCCTTGCGAGAAAGATACATCACCATGCATGCGGACAGAAGCAATAGCTCTGTCGGTATAGGTATGGTGAGCCACAAACATTTCGCAGAGGTCGTAAGTCTTGCCTGTATTCTTTAAAATCTCGCTCTCAAAATAGCTCAACGTAGAATAAGCCCAACAGGTACCACTTCTGTTTTGGTCTTTGATACTTGTAATTTTGTTTTCCTTAATGGTAGTAAACACAGGCTTGTTCTTAGTGGAATCTTTCTTTTCCTGTGCATTGGCACTCAAAGCCAAACAAGCCAAGAGAGCCATGGTAAGCATTTTCTTCATTCTGTATAATTTATAGTTGTTTGATGTCCTTGGTCTTTTATGGAGACCCTACCGGCATTTCGTGCTTAACGAGCCATAAATGCCTCTATGTCTTTGGGATGGTAAGGTATACGGTCTTTGCCTATAAAGCGGCAACCGTTGTCAGTAATCAGTACATCGTCTTCGATGCGTATGCCACCGAAATCTTTGTAAGTCTCCAACAAGTCGTAATTGATAAAGTCTTTATGTAGACCTTTTGCTTTCCACTCGTCTATCAGTGCCGGTATGAAATAGATACCTGGTTCATCTGTAACAACGAAGCCTTTTTGCAGACGGCGACCCATGCGCAGACAGTTAGTTCCAAACTGGTCTACTGGCTGTATTTCTTCATCAAAGCCTACATAAATCTGCCCAAGAGCCTCCATATCATGTACATCCATGCCCATCATGTGGCCTAAGCCATGAGGCAGAAACATGGCGTGTGCACCAGCCTTGACAGCATCATCTGTATTGCCTTTCATCAGGCCTATCTCCTTCAAGCGGTCGGTCATCAGCTTGCAAATGCTCATGTGAACATCGTAATACTTTACACCTGGTTTGGCCAACTTCAGAGTAAGGTCGTGGCAAGCCTCTACAATCTGATATATTTCCAACTGACGCTGCGTAAACTTGCCGTTGACAGGATAGGTACGTGTATTGTCTGAACAATAGCCACTGCGAGTTTCTGCACCAGCATCGCAGAGCACCAAGCGCCCACTCTCCAACTCATTGTAAGACGGGTTTCCATGCATGATTTCGCCATGCTGGGTATAAATAGTAGGGAAACTAACCATTTTTCCGTATGATTTGGCCATGCAGTCTACATGGGCACCTACAAACTTCTCTGTAACACCAGGCTTTGTCAGCGCCATGGCTGTAGTGTGCATTTTATAACCTATTACTGCTGCTTTCTCCAGCTCTTCTATCTCTGTTTCGGTCTTGGTTGAACGCATCTTTACTACGGCCTTAATCAGGTCAATAGAAGCTGCCTCTTTCTGTTGGTTTGGGTGTATGCCCAAAAGATCAAAAATCTGTAATTTGGTATCAAAGCGATAAGGGGGAAGAAAGTGTATCGTGCGCTTAGCCCTCAACGCATTGTTGCAGATAATTTGCAGCGATTTCATGGGGGCAGTATTAGCCACTCCTGCCTGTTCTGCCATGTCGTGCACACTGTCTACTGAGCCAAACCATACAATATCGTCAATGTCGATATCGTTGCCCACAAGCGTCTCCATGTCATTGTCAATGTCTATTACACCTACCAAACCGTCTCTTTCCAATCCGAAATAATAAAGAAAAGAGGAGTCTTGTCTGAAAGGATCATAGCCATTGGCAGGACCATTGGCAGGAGAATCATTGTTTCCAAAAAGAATAATCACACCGCTCTTTACAAGTTTTTTCAACTCGGCGCGACGGTTTACGTAGGTCTCTTTGCTGAACATAGAGCTAATTTTAATAATTCTACTATAAAATAATGTCTAAACCATACTTCGCATGCTGTTCTGCAGCAACTATGTACGGATGTTGTCGTTTTGCGTATGCAATACATTATGAAATAGTGGCAACAGCATGCCTCCTTATTTCATTTTTGAACGGTTACATACCATATTTTCAGCACAAAGGTAGGCATTTTTAGTTTAATTTCATTACCTTTGCAGTAGATTTTTATTATTTTATGCAAATTGACAGAAATACAGGCTTGGTTTTAGAAGGTGGAGGCATGCGAGGGGTTTTTACCAGTGGCGTGTTGGATGGCTTCATGAAGCATAATGCTTATTTTCATTATGTGGTAGCAGTCTCTGCCGGTGCATGTAACGGCTTGTCATACATGAGCCACCAGATAAGAAGGGCACGCATTTCCAATATTGACTATTTGGCTCAATACAAATACATCGGTTTACGCCATCTTGTAACCCAAGGGTGCATCTTTGACAGAAAGCTGCTCTATGACCGCTTTCCAAATTCGTTGCTGCCTTATGACTATGACACTTATTTCAACAATCCAGACGTGTTTGAAATGGTTACTACCAACTGTCTTACAGGCAGAGCCTGTTATCTTACTGAAAAGAAAGACAAGCAGCGACTGCTCGATATTGTGAGGGCAAGCAGCAGCTTGCCGTATGTAAGCAAGATAGTGCATGTAGATGGTATTCCCATGCTTGACGGAGGCATCGTAGACAGCATTCCTGTAATACGGGCTATGGGGCAGGGACACCACAAGAATGTGGTGGTTTTGACACGCAACTATGGATTCAGAAGTACGGAGCATGACCATAAGATTCCTCATTTCATTTATAAAAACTATCCCCGGTTAAGGGTAATGCTCAGCCATCGATGTGAAACATACAACCGGCAATTGGAACAGATAGAAGAAATGGAACGTATGGGGCAAATACTCTGCATCCGCCCGCAAAGGCCTATGGAAGTGGGACGCATAGACAAGGATTTGGCTAAACTGGAACGCCTATACGAAGAAGGCTTTGCATTGGGTGAGGAATTTTGTAAAAAGTATTATTAAGTAGGTAGTATGTAGCAAATTAATATTACGGGGAGTCCCTCTCTCCGCCAAAGTCAGCGTAACGAGTTATAAAACAACAAGTTACGCTGACTTTCTTTATATACATCGGACGAATTACGGACGATTTCAAACAACATGTCGGATGAACATCTTTAGGCGTACTGAAAAATGTGCAATAAAAGATGTTAAAAAAATGTGTGCAAATTTTTTATCGGGTAATGTTTCAGAGCTTGTAGGCTACACCTACCCCAAGTTACACAAAGGAAAAGAGTGGTATGTGGATTTTTATACCAGAGACCCTGACACAAACAAGATAAGACGTAAAAAGTATTGGATTGGTTCTGAACTTCGCGTTTCGGAAAGAGTAAGACGTGCTACAGAAATCATCAACGTTATAAGCAAGCAGATCATGGAAGGATGGAATCCGTTCTTTGGTTGGTAATTATGCTGCAACTTATACTTATGGTTTATTTCAAAGTTATTATTCTAACTAAACCCTTGCAAGAATAAATAAAAACATATATCTTTACAGTTGGATATTTAGCTTTATATTAAACTATGAGTGTAATATACGGAACAAAAATAAATAGGGTGTCCAGTTAGATGTTCCGAAAAACAAATGCTGAAATCACCCGTTAA
>ERZ808240.2997-NODE-2997-length-17313-cov-7.477170_pt1 | contig 17313 bp, 17 predicted proteins | sample MGYA00521084_ERZ808240 | MGnify/ENA primary metagenome ERZ808240 (study PRJEB31516, sample SAMN03275571) | gut metagenome | biome: mammalia-associated habitat; material: feces | host: Papio cynocephalus | place: Kenya | collected 2012-08-06 ... | reverse complement strand
CCTCAGGCGCTCCGCGCCAGCTCCCCTTGACAAGGGGAGCCTTGGTGCGTGCAAATCCATAAAACCTCCCCGTAAAAAGGTGCAGTCTGACAAACTCAGACTGCACCTTCTATTGACTGCAATGATTCTAAGGCAACTGCTCACAAATTTGGTGTACCGTATCAGGCGGCGCGTAGTCGGACGCCCGTAAGGTGAGTATCGTGTGGAACGACGCCTGAAACACTGGGCCTTGCCTGAATTCAGAAGCAGCACGCACCAAACGCATCCAAGCACTCTTTTCTCCCCTATCTTTTCTCTTGCGAGAGAAAAGATAGGGCCGCCGGAGGCAATGGCAGTCGCAAATCTGCGACAACCTCTCAGTCTCGGCTGCGCCGAGCCAGCTCCCCTGGGAGGGGAGCCTTTTCGTTATCTTCTGCCCACTGGGCGTAGAGGCTGCGCATCCAGGCGGGGACGTCCATGCCGTAGACGGCGTTGAGCCGCTCCGGGGTCAGGACCTGCGCGGCCGGGCCGTGGGCGATCTGGCGCCCATGATCCATCAAGAGCGCGTCCGTCCCAAACGACCGGGCCAGCGAAAGATCGTGCACCACGCTCACCACCGCCCGCCCCGGCTCGCGGAGCCAGCTGCCGATGAGCGCGAAGATCTGCTTCTGGTAGATGAGATCAAGGTGGTTCGTCGGTTCGTCGAGCAGCAGCAGCTTCGGGTCCTGCGCCAGGACCTGCGCGAGGAACGTCCGCTGCAGCTCGCCGCCGGAGAGCGTCAGCACCGACTGCCGCCGCTTGTCCTGCAGACCGGCGAGGGTGAGCGCCTGCTCGACCTTCTCCCGGTCCTCCGTCTGGCTGCGGCCGAACAGACCGCCCGCGTACGCGAACCGGCCGAGCCGAACGACCTCCTCGACCGTGAAGCCGTAGCCGACAAAATGATTCTGCGCCAGCACACCGATCGCCTGCGCGCGCAGGGCGGGCTTCATCTTCGCCACGTCCTGGCCTGCGAACAGGACCCTGCCCGTATAGGGCACGCCCTGCGTGATGGCGTTCAGGGCCGTGGACTTGCCCGCGCCGTTCGGCCCAACGATCATGAGCCACTGCCCTTCTTCCACGGTGAACGAAAGCCCGTCGACGATTTTTTTCTGCCCAAACTGCACCGACAGGCGCGAAACTTCCAGCATCGGCATGCTCAGTGCTCCTTTCTGGACTGATAGAAGATGACGACGAACACGATCGCGCCCACGAAGCTCGTCACCACGCCGATCGGCAGCTCCAGCGGGTTCAGGAGCGTCCGCGCGGCGAGGTCCGCCAGCATGAGGAAGACCGCGCCGCCGAACATCGCCGCGGGCAGCAGCCGCCGGTGATTGGGGCCGACGAGTATCCGCGCCATATGCGGCGTCACGAGGCCGACAAAGCCGATCGTCCCGCCGATGGAGACGCAGACGCCGATGAGCACCGAGACCGTGATGAGCAGCACGAGCTTCGCCCGCTTCACGTCCACGCCGATCTGGCGGGCGTTGTCCTCGCCGACGGCGAAGGCGTTGAGGATCTGCGCGTGCAGCAGGATCACCGCGCCGCACACGACCAGCGCGAGTGCCAGCACGGCGGCATTCTGATACGTGCTGCCGCTGAGCGAGCCCATGGTCCAGAAGGTGATCTTCTGGACCTTGTCGGCGGCAAAGGTGATGACGATGCTCATGATGCTCGAGACAAACATCGAGAAGATCACGCCGATGAGGATGATCGTGTTGGTCGAGAGCGACCGGTCGAGCTTGTACGAAAGCCCGAGGATGACAAGCAGCGAGCCGAACGCGAACAAGATTGCCATCACCATCGTCCCCGCAAACGGGAAGCCGGGCAGCGTGACGCCGAAGGCGATGGCGCAGACCGCGCCGAGCGACGCGCCGGACGAGACGCCGAGCGTCGAGCCGTCGGCCAGCGGGTTTTTGAGCAGTCCCTGCATCGCCGCGCCCGTGAGAGACAAGGCCGCGCCCGTCAGCGCCACACACAGAACGCGCGGCAGCCGGATGGGCATGATGGACGAGACGAGCCCCTCGGGCAGCGCGCCGCCCGTGAGCTTCGCGGCGAAGAACGCCAGCGTGTCGCCCAGCGGCACGCGGACGCTGCCGATGCAGACGCAGAGGCACAGCACCGCCAGCGTCACGACCGCAAACAGAAGATATTCCCAGAGTCTGAAGGTTTCGTGATACCGGCGCATGCTGTGCCTCCTGTGATATTACATTATAATGATAGGATCATTCGCCGTAGACGAAGTCATACAGCGCCTGCGCGCCCTCGGCCAGCCGCGGGGCCGGACGGGACAGCTCGTTGTTCTGCAGGTTGAGGATCTTGCCGTTCTTGACGGCGGTGACATTCTCCCAACCCGGGCGGGCCATGATCTCCTCCTCCGGAGTGGGGCCTTCGCCGTAGTACATGGAGATGGTCACAATGTAATCCGGGTTGCGCTCGAGCACCTGCTCTTCAGAGATCTCGCTCCAGCCGGTCACGTCCGCGAAGCAGTTCTTGAGGCCCATCATGTTGGCGATCTCGTCCATGAACGTGCCGGTGCCGGCCGTCCAGAGGCCGTACTCCAGCGGGGAGACCTCGAAGTAGACGGTCTTTGTGCCGTCGCCGGCGTTGGCCTTGATCTCGTCGAAGGTCTTCTGCATGGATTCGACGACGGAAGCCGCCTCGTCCTGCTTGCCGACGAGCTCGCCGATCATGTGGATGGCGGTGTAGACGCCTTCGATATCCTGCGCGTCGCTCACGACGACATGCACGCCCGCGGCCTCCAGCTGCTGGACCTGCTCGTCGGTCTGGGACATGGTGCTCATGAGCAGGACCTGCGGCTGCAGCTCGACGATCTGCTCGATGTTGGTGTCGCTGCCGGACTCGACAGCCGGGATCTCAGTCACTTCCGCTGGATAGTCGCAGTATTTGCCGCGGCCGACCAGCAGATCGCCCGCGCCGATGGCGTAGAGGATCTCGCAGTCAGACGGGGTCAGGGCGACGATGCGGGTCGCGGGCTCGTCCAGGGTGATCTCCCGGCCGGTCATGTCGGTCAGGGTCACGGCGGCGGAGGGTTCCTCCGCGGGTTCTTCGGCAGGTTCTTCGGCGGGCTCGGCTTCTTCTTCGGCGGGCGCAGGTTCTTCGGTCTGCGCGGTCTCGGTCTGGGCCGGTTCGGTCTGCGCGGGCTCGGTCTTTGCGGCGCAGCCGGTCAGGACGGCCAGCAGCATCACGGCCGCCAGCAGCAGGGCAAGGATCTGATTCTTTTTCATGGTTCGGTTCTCCTTTATTGTAATACCAATACAAAAGGCTCCTCCCAGCAGGGGAAGAGCCTGAAACCGCCCTGCGCGCAGACTGCACGCAGGACGCACCTTGCCCGTTCCCAGAAGCTCCGGCAGCGCCGCCGATCATCGCGGCCCTGCCTGACATACGTGACCAGGTCTCCCGGCTCTGCTTCCTCCTACCGGAGCCCCTTCCCGCCGTTCGGCAGTGGTGTCGGCTCCTTCGTCCGCATTACGGTTACTGGGTTAGCCCGGGCTTCGCACCCGGTTCCCACGGCGGCTGCCCGCCGGCGCTTTCGCGCGGAGACGTATGGTATTGAATTTCCTACATTTTATCCGCTTCTGTACGAATTGTCAACCGATTTTCCCCATCTGCACGCCTTGCGATGTATGATTTTCCCATGGTGCGGGAGTTCCGGCGGGTTTTATTCCGGTTTTTCTGCATATATACGAATAATATTCATTCCGGCCACATCTGGTTTTCCGTCTCTTTTTCCGGTTTTTGCGTGATTTTTTCTTCTTTTGTGCAGTTTGCACGCTTCCTCGGACATTTTGCCCGGAAGACTTGGCGTGTTTTTCTTGCATCTTCTCTTGACAATATGCATTTCGCGTGTATAATTATGAGCATACAAAACAGAACCGACGAACCACTCGTCACAGGAGGACATGAATATGAAAAAGTTACTTGCTCTGCTGCTTGCAGCCGTTCTGGTGCTGAGCCTCGCCGCCTGCGCCTCTACCGCAACGACCGACGCTCCGGCCCAGACCACCGAAGCTGCCGACACCACCACCGAGACCGCCGCAGAACCCGCGACTGACACTGCCGACGCCACGGAAGAGACCGCAGCCGCCGAGATCTCCACCGTCGTCCCCGGCAAGCTGACCGTCGCCACCAGCCCGGACTTCGCGCCGTATGAGTTCTACGCCCTCGACGAGAACAACGACCCGCAGCTCGCCGGCTTCGACGTTGCACTTGCGCAGTACATCGCCGATTATCTGGGCCTTGAGCTCGACATCATTCCGATGGACTTTGACGGCGTGCTCAACGAGCTTGCCACCGGCAACGTCGACCTCGGCATGGCCGGTCTGTCCCCGGATCCCGCCCGTGCGGACGCCATGGACTTCTCCGACATCTACTACTTCGGCGGCCAGAGCTTCGTCACCGTCAAGGACAAGGCTGATCAGTTCACCGATCTGGCTTCCGCCAACAAGGCTGAGTACTCCATCGGCGCGCAGAACGGCTCCATCCAGTACGATCTGGCCGTGGAGAACACCCCGGATGCCGACATCGTCTCCCTGACCAAGGTCACCGACATCATCGGCGATTTGCTGAACGACAAGCTCGACGGCGCGTTCATCGAGACCGCTGTTGCCGAGAACTATGCCAAGAACTACCCCGAGCTCGTCATCGTCTGCGACGTTCCTTATGATGTTGCCGGTTCCGCAGTCGGCGTCATGAAGGGCAACGATGCGCTGATGAAGGGTGTCAACGAAGCCATCGCCGCTGCGCTCGCTGACGGCTCCATGGACAAGTTCGTCGCCGAGGCCAATGAGCTCTCCGCCGGCAATGTCTACGAAGGCCTGCTCGACGAGAACGGCCAGGTCTCCGAGGGCTAAAGCCCGGGCAGACCAGACCCCATCACCTGAAATCTCACCGCAAGAGCCTCTCCCGCAGAAGGAGAGGCCCTTGTGTGCATTCTGATCGGAGGAAAAACCATGTTTACTGCCGCCGGCTTTGCCAAGGCTTTGGCCTATTGGAAGCTGTTTTTACAAGGCACCGTATGTACCGTCTGTTTGTCCTTTCTGACGGTCCTGTTCGGCTTCCTGCTCGCCCTTCTCATCACAGGCATGCGGATGTCCGACTTCCGGCCGTTCCGGGCGCTGGCCCTGACGCGCGACGGCCATGAGCGCGACGAGGGCTTCCTTGCGAAGCTCAGCCGCTTCAACCCCATCCGCTTCATCGCGTCCGTCTATGTCGAGCTGTTCCGCGCAACGCCGATGGTCGTGCAGATCATGCTCGTGTACTACGGCCTGTTCAACGGCGTGAAGGTCCTGCCGGGCTTCATGCTCTTCGGCTTCATCCGCTTTGAGCGGTTCTTCCCCGGCGTGGTGGCGCTGGCGCTCAACTCCGGCGCATATCTGTCGGAGATCATTCGCTCCGGCATCCAGTCGATCGACGGCGGCCAGACCGAGGCCTCCCGCTCGCTCGGCATGTCCAAGCTGCAGACCATGCGCTTCATCATCCTGCCGCAGGCCATCCGCAACATCCTGCCTGCCATCGCCAACGAATTCGTCACCATCATCAAGGAATCCGCCATCTGCTTCACCATCGGCGTGCAGGACATCATGTCCGCCGTCAACTCCGTCAAGGGCGCGACCTACCGCATCACCGAGGCGCTGGTCATCGCGACGGCCCTGTACTTCTGCCTGACGTACCCGACGAGCAAGGTCATCGCGCACTTTGAGAAGAAGATGAGCGCGGGCTCCAGCCGCAACGCCGCGAACGTCGCGCACAAGCGCAAGGTCCAGGCACAGGAGGGCACGAAATGAGCAGTCTGATCGAGGTCAAGCACCTGAAGAAATACTATAACAAGGGCGAGATCAAGGCGCTCGACGATGTGAGCGTCAACATCGACCGCGGCGACGTGATGGTCGTCATCGGCCCGTCCGGCTCCGGCAAGTCGACGCTGCTGCGGTCTTTGAACCTGCTGGAGGTGCCGACGGCGGGCGAGATCGACTTTGACGGTGTGGACATCACGAAGAAAAAGGTCAAAAACGAGGCCGGCAAGTGGGTCAAGCTCGATCTTGACAAGCACCGGCAGAAGATGGGCATGGTCTTCCAGCACTTCAACCTCTTCCCGCACATGACCATCCTCGACAATATGACCCTCGCACCCATCCAGGTCAAGCACATGCCGAAGGCCGAGGCCGAGCAGAAGGCGCATACGCTTTTAGAGCGCGTCGGGCTCGGCGACCGTGCGGAGGCCTACCCCATCCAGCTCTCCGGCGGCCAGAAGCAGCGTGTGGCCATCGTCCGCGCGCTCATGATGGAGCCCGAGGTCATGCTCTTTGACGAGCCGACGAGCGCGCTCGACCCGGAGATGGTCGGCGAGGTGCTCGAGGTCATGAAGGAGCTGGCGCAGGAGGGCATGACGATGGTCGTCGTCACGCACGAGATGGGCTTCGCGCGCGAGGTCGGCAACCGCGTTTTGTTCATGGCCGACGGCAAGCTCGTCGAGCAGGGCAGCCCGGCGGATATCTTCGAGCATCCGCAGAACCCCCGCCTGCAGGACTTCCTGAGCAAGGTACTGTAATTCCCACAGGGAAGCGCCAGCAGCGCTTCCCTGTTTCTTTATCATGAAGGAGACGATCATATGACACAGAACAAGCAGCTGGCGCTGGACGCCATTGAGAAAGAGAAAAACACCATCCTGCACGTGGCCGACGAGATCTGGGACTATGCGGAGCTTTCTCTGCAGGAATTCCGGTCCGCGAAGCTCTACTGCGAGGTCTTAAAGCAGGAGGGCTTCCGCGTGGAGGAGGGCGTGTGCGGCATCGCCACCGCGTTTGCCGCGAGCTTTGGCTCCGGACGGCCGCATATCGGCATTCTGGCCGAGTATGACGCGCTGTCCGGTCTCTCGCAGCAGGGCGGGCAGCTGGTCCACGCCGAGCGCACGCCCGGCGGCACCGGCCACGGCTGCGGGCACAATCTGCTGGGCGCGGGCGCGCTGGCCGCCGCGATCGGCGTCAAGGCCTGGCTGGAGCAGACCGGCTGCCCCGGCACCGTCACGCTCTACGGCTGCCCCGGCGAGGAGGGCGGCGCAGCCAAGGCCTTTATGGCGCGCGACGGCCTCTGGAAACCGCTTGACGCCGCGCTCACCTGGCACCCGGAGGACTGCAATGAGGTCATCACCGGCGGCTCGAACGCCTGCATCCAGGTGCAGTACACCTTCCACGGCGTCGCCTCCCACGCGGCGGGCGCGCCGGAGCTGGGCCGGAGCGCGCTGGACGCGGTCGAACTCATGAACATCGGCGTGCAGTTTCTGCGCGAGCACATGACCGACGACGCGCGCATCCACTACGCCATCCTCGACGCCGGCGGCCGCAGCCCCAACGTCGTGCAGAGCGCGTCCACGGTCTTGTATATGGTTCGCTCGAAGCACGTGGCCGAGGCCGTGAAGCTGCAGGCGCGCGTCGACAAGATCGCCGACGGCGCAGCGCTCATGACCGAGACGGGCTACACCCGCAAATTCATCGACGGCACGGCCGACTGCCTGCCGAACCGCACGCTCGAGACGCTCATGCACGAAAACTTCGCCGCCCTCGGCGTACCGCAGTACACCCCGGAGGAGCTGGACTTCGCCAAAAAGCTCGCCGCGACCTATCCCAGCAATCAGGCCATCCCCGGCACCGGCAGCCGCATGCAGGCAGACTACGCCCGCAAGATCCGCGCGCTGCAGCAGGTCTCCGGCCACGCGATGAACGACTTTCTGCTCCCCTATTTTACGGGCGAAGCCTTCCGCGCGGGTTCGACCGACGTGGGCGATGTGAGCTGGCTGTGCCCCACGGCGCAGTGCTCCGTCGCCTCCATCCCGAACGGCTGCCCCGGCCACAGCTGGCAGATCGTCTCCTGTGGCACGACCTCCATCGCGCACAAGGCCGCGCTGCACGCGGGCCGCGTCATCGCCTGCACGGCGATCGACCTGTTTGCCCGGCCGGAGCTGCTGACCAGAGCAAAAGAAGAATTCGATCAGGCCGCGGAGGGCGGCTACGTCTGCCCCATCCCGCCCGACGCCGTCCCGGTCGTGGCGGACTGAGCGCAAAAAAGGCTTGACTTCCGGCCAAAATACAGGCACTATAGCGGTATCACACTCCGGAAACGAGGTTTTTTCTATGAACGTCGTCAACTTTGGTTCTCTCAATCTCGATCATGTCTACGCCGTCGACCATTTCTGCCGCGCGGGCGAGACCATCCACACGGCCGGCTACACGCAGAACGCGGGCGGCAAGGGCCTGAACCAGTCCATCGCCGCGGCGCGCAGCGGTCAGGCCATCTTCCACGCCGGCATGCTCGGCGCGGGCGGCGAGCCGCTGGCGCGGCTGCTCGAGCGCTGCGGCGTCGATCTGCGGTATCTCGGCCACACCGAGACCCCACAGGGCCACGCCATCATCCAGGTCCAGCCCGACGGGCAGAACTGCATCTTCCTCTACGGCGGCTCCAACCAGGCCGTCACGCCGGAGGACATCGACGCCGTGCTCTCGCACTTTGCCCCGGGCGATTATCTGCTGATGCAGAACGAGCTTTCGAACTTTACCTACCTGCTGCGCGCGGCGGTCGGACATGGACTGCGCGTGGTGCTCAACGCTTCTCCCATCTCCGAGGAGGTGCTGGCGGCCGATCTGACCGGCGTCGACTGGCTCGTGGTCAACGAGATCGAATGCGCCGCAATCGCAGGCTGCTCTGCGCCGGAGGAGGGCTATGCCGCGCTGCGGGCGCGCTATCCCGGGCTCGGCATTCTGCTGACGCTCGGGTCCGAAGGGTCTGTCAGCTGGAAGGACGGCGTGGAGATCCGGCAGTGCGCGTATCCGGTCCAGGCGGTCGATACGACCGGCGCGGGGGATACGTTTATGGGGTATTTTGTCGGCTGTCTGGCGCAGGGCATGGAGCGGAAGGACGCCATGCAGTATGCGGCCATGGCCGCCTCCATCGCCGTCACCCGCCCCGGCGCCGCCCCGTCCATCCCCATGATGGCCGAAGTCCGCGCCGCAGTGGATGCCCTCTGAGCCATACAAAAGGCTCCCCTTCCAGGGGAGCTGGCGCGGCGCAGCGAGACTGAGAGGTTGTTGCAGATTTGCAACTGCCGACGCCTCCGGCGGCCCAATCTTTTCTCTCGCAAGAGAAAAGATTGGGGAGAAAAGAGTGCTTGGACGCGTTTGGTGCATTCTGCCTCTGAATTCAGGCGGGAACCAATGTTTCGGGTATCGTTCCACACGGCAGTCACCCTACGGGCGTCTGACTACGCGCCGCCTGATACGGTGGGTATCGGATTTGCAGCTAGCTGCGTTTAAATATTTGCAGTCAATAGAAGGTGCAGGCCAGATTTGCTGGTCTGCACCTTTTTGCGGGAAAGTTCTTGATTTGCACTTCCAAGGCTCCCCTTGTCAAGGGGAGCTGGCGCGCAGCGCCTGAGGGGGTTAGCCCCGCCGCAGCGGAAAGGCTCCCCTTGCAGGGGAGCTGTCTGCGAAGCAGACTGAGAGGTTGTCGCAAATTTGATACTACCTCTCCGTCTCGGCTGTCGCCGAGCCACCTCCCTCGTCAGAGGGAGGCTTTCGATCGCTGCACTCCGCAGCGGAGCGGCCGGATGCGGTGGGGCAGTCCGTTTTTGCTCCCGCAATGCGATTTGCGCGCTTTGATATATCGATTTTCATATATGCAATTCGTGTTTTTATATCGATATTGTCATACTGATTTTTGTTGTTCGGAATCCGTCATATTTCACATAAAATCAGAAAAAACTTGATTTTTTCAAAAAAACTGCTATCGTTATTCTAAATGGAGCCGACCGGGTCTGCGGGCGGCGGGATCTGGGAATGGGACCGGCTTATGAAGCGTTTCTTTTTTTTGCTTTTTCTGTGTCTTCCGCTTTTGCTGCTTCCCGGCTGCGCGGAAAAGGAGGCGTCGCGCGAGTGCTTCGCCATGGACACGGTGATGCAGCTGCGCGCCTACGGCCCGCAGGCTGCGACCGCGCTGGACGCGGCGGAGCAGGAGATCTACCGGCTGGAGGGTCTTCTCTCCTGTCAGGATCCGGAGGCGGAGCTGGCTGGATGCAACGCGGGCAGCGAAACGGTCAGTGAAGAGACCGCCGCGCTCATTCAGACGGCGCTGGACCTTTCCGCCTCGACCGGCGGGGCCTATGACCCGACGCTTTATCCGCTGACGCTCGCCTGGGGCTTTTCCGGCGGGCAGTACCGCGTGCCGGATGCGGCGGAGCGCTCCGCCCTGCTTGCGCAGACCGGCGCGGAGCACGTCCAGGTCGACGGCTGCCGCGTCCGGCTGGACGCGGGCACGCAGCTCGACCTCGGCGGCATCGCCAAGGGCTATACCGCCGGGCGCGTCCGCGAAATTTTGCAGGACGCGGGTGTGCGCGCCGCGATCGTCTCGCTGGGCGGCAACGTCGCCGCGATCGGCGAAAAGCCCGGCGGCGGCGACTGGATCGTCGGCCTGCAGGATCCACAGGACCCCGGCTCGTACTTCGGCACCGTCGCCGTATCCGACGCCTGCGTCGTGACCTCCGGCGGCTACCAGCGGTATTTTGAGCAGGACGGCGTCCGCTATCACCACATTTTAGACCCGAAGACCGGCTGCCCCGCTGCCAGCGGCCTGCAGTCCGTGAGCGTCGTCTCGCAGGACGATACGCTGGCCGACGCGCTGTCCACGGCGCTGTTCGTCATGGGACTGGACGCCGGAGCGGCGCTTTACCGGGCGGGGGAGCTGGCCTTTGAGGCCGTTTTTATGACGGATGACGGTTCTGTCTGGATCACGCCCGGGCTTGCCGGGCAGTATCAGTCCGACCGGCCGTATCAGGTGCTGCAGCCATGAAGAATCGAAGCTGGATCTGGATCGTGATCTTCGCGGCCATCTTTGCCGGGTGTCTCGCCCTCTGGCTGCTGCCGCGCGGGGGCGGAGAGACGGTCCTGGTGTATCAGGACGGGCAGCTCCTGCGCACGCTCGATCTGCGGCAGGATACGGTATTCACCGTCGAGGGCCCGGCCGGGAAAAATACGGTCACGGTCTCAGGCGGTGAGGTCTTCGTCTCGCAGGCGGACTGCCCCGATCAGGTCTGCGTGCTGCACGGGCCACTGCGCAGGACCGGCGGACCGATCGTCTGCCTGCCGAACCGGCTGTCCATCGAATGGGCGACTGGGGCGGACGTGGACGCACTCAGCGGAACGGGAGGGCTGTCATGAAGCTGCGGAAGCTGACGCTGTCGGCGGTTTTGACCGCGGCGGCGCTCGTGATGTTCGTGCTGGAGAGCCAACTGCCGCCGCTGACGGCTATTCCCGGCATCAAGCCGGGGCTCTCCAACATCTTTACGCTCTTCGCCATGCAGGCGCTGGGGCCTGGATGGGCGCTGGGCGTGCTGCTCGTGCGGGTGACGCTCGGCTGCGTCATCACCGGGCAGGGCATGGCGCTGCTCTACAGCCTGACCGGCGGACTTTTCGCCTATGCGGTCATGCTCGCGCTGCGGCGCTGGTTTTCCGGGCGGCGGCTGTGGATCCTGAGCGTTTTTTGCGCGATGGCGCATAATTTTGGTCAGCTGTGCGCGGCGGCGCTCATTGCGCGGACGCGCGCTGTATGGTATTACCTGCCGGTCTTACTGCCGGCTGCAATTCTTGCCGGGGCTCTGACCGGGCTTTGCACGCAGCTGCTTCTGCAGCGGCTGGGCAGGGCCGGGCTGCTGCCGGCAGACAAGAAGCAAGAGGAGGAAGCAAACGGATGAGACTACACATCCACGGCGTACACGTGCCGAACCGCAAAAACACTGCGGAGCTGGCTGCGCTGCGCCTGCCCATTCCCGAGACGGTGGAGATCCCGATGTCCATGCACATCGGCGCGCCCGCCATCCCGGTCGTCAAGCCCGGCGACAGCGTCAGGGTCGGCCAGCTGATCGGCAAAGCCGGCGGCTTCGTGTCCGCACCCGTGTACGCGAGCGTCTCGGGCACGGTCAAGAAGATCGGCCAGCAGGTCGGCTCCGGCGGACGGCTCATGCAGACCGTCGTCATCGCCGCCGACGGCAAGCAGGAGCCGGATCCCACGCTCCAGCCCCCGAAGCTCGAGACGATGCAGGACTTTCTCGACGCCGTCCGCGCCAGCGGCATGGTCGGCCTCGGCGGCGCGGGCTTCCCGACGGTCGTAAAGCTGACCGTCAAGAATCTCGAGCAGGTCCAGGCCGTCATCATCAACGGCGCGGAATGCGAGCCGTACATCACCTCCGACACCCGCACGATGCTCGACCGTTCGGACGAGCTGATGGAGGGTGCGCGGCTCGTGCAGCATTTCCTGCAGGTGCGCCGCGTGATCTTTGCCATCGAGGACAACAAGCCCCGCTGCATCCAGCTCTACCAGAAGCTCACGAAGGATGCGGACGGCATGGAGGTCTGTGCGCTCAAGTCCCTCTACCCGCAGGGCGGCGAAAAGGTGCTGATCTACAACACCATCGGCAAGATCGTGCCGGAGGGCAAGCTGCCGCTGGACGTCGGCGCGATCGTGCTCAACTGCACCACGCTCGCCAACATCGCCCGCTACTGCAGGACCGGTATGCCGCTGGTCGAAAAGTGCATCACGGTCGACGGCTCGGCCGTCGCCAAGCCCAAGAACGTCATCGTCCCCATCGGCATGAAGCTCGCGGATGTATTTGAGCAGTCCGGCGGCTTCTGCCAGGAGCCCAGGAAGGTCCTCTACGGCGGGCCGATGATGGGCATCGCCGTGCCGGATCTGGAGCAGCCGGTGCTCAAAAACACGAATGCCGTGCTCGCCATGTCCGAGGCCGACGCCGTGCTGCCGGAGCCTACGGCCTGCATCCGCTGCGGCCGCTGCATCCGCCACTGCCCGCTGCGCCTGATGCCGTCGCATATCGTCGCGGCCTATGAAGCCGGGGATATGGAGCGGCTGGCCGAGTTCAAGGTCGACCTCTGCATGGAGTGCGGCTGCTGCTCGTTCGGCTGTCCCGCGCACCGGCCGCTGGTGCAGACCAACAAGCTTGCCAAGGCGAAGCTCGCCGCCTGGCGCAAGCTGCAGAGCGAAAAGATCGATGCAAAGAAGGAGGCCGTGCAGAAATGAAGCTTGTGATCTCCGCTTCCCCGCATATCGATTCCGGCGCAACGACCCGGAAGATCATGGGCGATGTGCTCATCGCCCTGTGTCCGGCGCTCATCGCCGCTGTGATCATCTTCGGCTGGCGGGCGCTGCTCGTGACGGCGGTGTGCGCCGCCGCGTGCGTGTTTTTCGAGTGGGGCTTTGAAAAGCTCTGCCAGAAACCCTCCACGATCGATGATCTGTCCGCCGTGGTGACGGGCGTGATCCTGGCCTACAACCTGCCGGTGTCCATCCCGCTGTGGCAGGCCGTGTTCGGCTGCCTGGTCGCCATCGTCGCGGTCAAGCAGCTCTTCGGCGGCATCGGCAAGAACTTTGCCAACCCCGCGCTCGTGGGCCGCATCGTGCTGTTCCTTTCGTTCTCCAAGACCATGACGGCCTGGGTCTTCCCCGACGCCGTCTCCTCCGCCACGCCGCTGGCGCAGCTGGCCGCCGGCCAGAAGCCGGAGCTTTGGACCCTGCTGCTCGGCAACCACGGCGGCTGCATCGGCGAGACCTGTGCGCTGGCGCTGCTGCTCGGCGGGGCGTATCTGCTCCTCCGCGGCGTCATCACGTGGCAGACGCCCGTGTGCTTCGTCGGGACCGTGTTCGTCCTCTCTTTGATCCTTGGGCAGGATGCGGTGCGGCAGATCCTCTCGGGCGGTCTGCTGCTGGGCGCGTTCTTCATGGCGACCGACTATGTGACCGCGCCGCAGACCTGCTGGGGCCGGGCGTTGTTCGGCATCGGCGCGGGTCTGCTGACCTGCCTCATCCGCTTCTACGGCAGCTATGCCGAGGGCGTGTCCTTCGCCATCCTCTTTATGAATATCCTCACGCCGTACCTGTCCAAATGGACCAGAAGCAAACCGCTCGGAGGTGTGCCGGCATGAAAAACAAAGAGATCGTAAAATCCATCGTCGTGCTGGTGGTCATCTGCCTGCTCACGTCCGCGGCCCTGGCCGTGGTGAACCACTTCACCGCCCCCGTCTCCGCCGCCAACGCCGAGGCCCGCGCGCAGCAGGCCCGGCTGGACGCCGTGCCGGACGCGGCTGACTTTGCCCCCATCGAGGCGGCGCTGCCGGATGGCGTCGTCAGCGCCTACGCCGCGCTGGACGCGGCCGGGACCCCCACGAGCTATCTGTTCACCGTCGAGGGCAAGGGCTTCGGCGGCACCATCCAGGTCCTGTGCGTCATCGGCATGGACGGCCGCATCCGCACCTGCCGGACGATGGACGTCTCGTCCGAGACCACCACGCTCGGCGGCCAGACCGCAAACGAGAGCTACACCGGCCAGTACGCCGGGCAGGACGCTTCCCTCTCCGGCGTCAGCGCCATCTCCGGCGCGACCATCACCTCCACCGCCTACCGCGGCTGTGTCGAGACCGCGTTCGAGGCGTTTGAGCTTGTAAAGGAGGCGCAGCAATGAGCAAATTACAGAACTTTCTGAAAGGCCTCATCAAGGAGAACCCCGTGCTCGTGCTCGTGCTCGGCACGTGCCCGACGCTGGCCATCTCCACGTCGGTCATCGCGGCCTTCGGCATGGGCATCGCGGCCACGGCCGTTCTGATCCTGTCGAACATGGCCATCTCCGCCATCCGCAAGATCGTGCCCGATCCCGTGCGCATCCCCTGCTACATCGTTGTGATCGCGGGCTTTGTCACGGTCGTGGAGCTGGTGATGGAGGCCTACGCCTTCAGCCTGTATCAGTCGCTGGGCGTGTATCTGTCGCTGATCGTCGTCAACTGCATCATCCTTGGCCGGGCCGAGATGTACGCCAGCAAGCACGGCGTCGTCGACTCCGCCATTGACGGCGCGGGCATGGGCATCGGCTTCACGCTCGCCATCTGCGCCATGGCGGCCATCCGTGAGACGCTCGGCTGCGGCACATTCTGCGGCCTGCCCGTTCCCTGGTTCCACGAAAACCCCATCGGCATTCTGACCATGGCCCCCGGCGGCTTCTTCGTGTTCGGCTGCATGATCGCGCTCATCAATAAGATCTCCAAGGGCAAGGCCATCAAGAAGAAGGAATTCGGCTGCGCAGGCTGCCCCGGCTGCGGCAAGGCATCCTGCAGCGGAAAGGAGGCGGCTGCGAAATGAAGACCATGATCCTCGTCATTCTGACTGCCGCGATCACCAACAACTACGTGCTCGTCAAGTTCCTCGGCATCTGCCCCTTCCTCGGCGTCTCGAAGAAGCTCGACCAGGCCACCGGCATGTCGCTGGCCGTCATCTTCGTCGAGGTACTGGCCACCGCCGTCACCTGGCCCATCTATCACTTCCTGCTCGCGGGCAAGGTCGATTTCACGTATATGGAGACGGTCGTCTTCATCCTCGTCATCGCCGCGCTCGTGCAGCTGGTCGAGATCGTGCTCAAGCGCTATGTCCCGGCGCTGCACAAGTCGCTGGGCGTGTATCTGCCGCTCATCACGACGAACTGCGGCGTGCTGGGCGTGACGATGAACGTCATCGCCGACGGCATGAACTACGGCGAAGCGCTGCTGACCGCGCTCGGCTGCGGCCTCGGCTTCTTCCTGGCGATGGTGCTGTTCTCCGGCGTGCGCTCGCGCGTGGCGGAGGCGGAGCCGCCCAAGAGCTTTGAGGGCCTGCCCATTACGCTCGTCTCTGCGGCGATCGTCTCGCTGTCGTTCTTCGGTCTGACCGGTATCATCGACCGGCTGTTCGGTTAAAAGGAGGGCGTCATATGGAAATTCTGATCCCGATCCTGGCCGTTACGGTCATCGGCCTCATCTGCGCGGTCGGCCTGGCTGTGGCCTCGAGCGTCATGGCCGTCAAGGAGGACACCCGCTTCACCGAGATCCGCGCATGCCTGCCCGGCGCCAACTGCGGCGCGTGCGGCTATACCGGCTGCGACGGCTACGCCAAGGCCCTGCTTGAGCCCGGCACGAAGACGAACCTCTGCGTGCCCGGCGCGGACGCGGTCGCGGCGCAGATCGCGGCGCTGCTCGGCGTGGAGGCCGAGGACGTGGTGGAAAAGATCGCCGTCGTGCAGTGCGCCGGCACCTGCGAGGCCACAAGCGTCAAGGCCGACTACCGCGGCATCCCCTCCTGCGCGGCAGCAAAGCTGTTCTACGGCGGCAACGGCAGCTGCATCTTCGGCTGCATGGGCTTCGGCGACTGCGCCCGGGCCTGTCCGCAGAACGCCATCTGCATGCAGGACGGCATCGCCTGCGTCAACCACACCGCATGCATCGGCTGCGGCATCTGCGCGCAGACCTGCCCGCAGAAGATCATCGAGATCGTGCCGGATATCATCCGCACCGAGGTCCTCTGCTCGAGCTATCACAACGGTCCGTACACCCGAAAGGTCTGCTCCTCCGGCTGCATCGGCTGCCATAAGTGTGAAAAGACCTGCCCGCAGGGTGCCATCACCGTCGATAACTTCCTCGCCCGCATCGACTGGGACAAATGTACCGCCTGCGGCGAATGCGCCAAGGTCTGCCCGACCGGCGCCATGGTCTCCGGCGACTTCTCCGGCGCCTCCCGCGTCCAGCCCTACAGATCCCGCAACGCGTGACCCATCTGACAAACCCAGCCGTAGCAGATTTCTGCTGCGGCTGTGCTTGTTCATCCCAATGCCTTCCCCTACGAGGGGAAGGTGGCACGGCGAAGCCGTGACGGATGAGGTGGAGGTACTTGCGTTTACGCAGCTGTGCCCACCTCATCAGTCAGCCTCCGGCTGACAGCTTCCCCTCATAGGGGAAGCCTTGGACGTTTCGGGAAAACTGCATAAAAGCCGATGCACTGCGGCAAATTTTCCGGTGCGGTCCAGCATTTTCTTTTGCTTCTCCAAAAGAAAACGCTGGCAAAAGAAAAAGAGCCCGGAGGGATTTCGATTTCCCTCCGGACCTCCTTGAACCGACCAGAAAAACCCCTTCGGTTTTTCTGGACTTTTCCCGCGATAGCTTAAAAACCAATGCGAATTCGTACTGCCCAATTTTTTATCCGCAGAACGTTTTGCCGCAAATGTTTAAAGGCAACTAACTGCAAATTCGATACCCCCGTATCAGGCGGCGCGTACCAAGACGCTCGTGAGATGAGTCCCGTGTGGAACGCCAGACCGAAACATTGTGGCCCGCCTAAAATCAGAGGCAGCATGCCCCTCGCGTCCCCACGCACTCTTTTCTTCCCTATCTTTTCTCTTGCGAGAGAAAAGATAGGGCCGCCGGA
>ERZ808240.2996-NODE-2996-length-17315-cov-45.420452_pt1 | contig 17315 bp, 13 predicted proteins | sample MGYA00521084_ERZ808240 | MGnify/ENA primary metagenome ERZ808240 (study PRJEB31516, sample SAMN03275571) | gut metagenome | biome: mammalia-associated habitat; material: feces | host: Papio cynocephalus | place: Kenya | collected 2012-08-06 ... | reverse complement strand
GAGCACTTCCTTGGTAAGGAAGAGGTCCTGAGTTCAACTCTCAGTTACAGCTCTATCGTTCTAGTGTTAGGATGGTAGAGGAACAGATTATTCATTTATATAAATAAAAAGAAAAGCTATGGCTAAAGAAGAATTCGTGCGTACCAAACCGCATGTTAACATTGGTACAATTGGTCATGTTGACCATGGTAAGACTACTCTGACCGCTGCTATCTCTAAGGTTTTGAACGAGAAGCTCGGTACATCTGAGGAAGTTAAGTCTTTCGATCAGATTGATAATGCTCCTGAGGAGAAAGAGCGTGGTATCACTATCAACTCTGCTCACATCGAGTATGAGACAGCAAAGCGTCACTATGCACACGTTGACTGTCCTGGACACGCTGACTATGTGAAGAACATGGTTACTGGTGCTGCTCAGATGGATGGTGCTATCTTGGTAGTTGCTGCTACTGATGGTCCTATGCCACAGACACGTGAGCACGTACTTCTTGCACGTCAGGTAAACGTACCTCGCTTGGTTGTTTTCTTGAACAAGTGCGATATGGTTGACGACGAGGAAATGCTTGAGCTCGTTGAGATGGAGGTTCGTGAAATTCTCGAGCAGTATGGTTATGAGGAGGATACTCCAATCGTACGTGGCTCTGCTCTTGGCGCTTTGAACGGCGTTGAGAAGTGGGTGAAGTCTGTCGAGACTTTGATGGACACTGTTGATGAGTGGATTCAGGAGCCTGTTCGTGAGGTTGATAAGCCTTTCTTGATGCCTATCGAGGATGTATTCTCAATCACAGGTCGTGGTACTGTTGCAACAGGTCGTATCGAAACAGGTCGTTGCAAGGTCGGTGACGAAGTTCAGTTGCTCGGTCTTGGTGAGGATAAGAAGTCTGTCATCACAGGTGTTGAGATGTTCCGCAAGGTTCTCGCCGAGGGTGAGGCTGGTGATAACGTAGGTTTGCTTCTCCGTGGTATCGACAAGGCTGAGGTTAAGCGTGGTATGGTGGTCGTACACCCAGGTGCCATCACTCCTCACGATCACTTCAAGGCATCTATCTATGTGTTGAAGAAGGAAGAGGGTGGTCGTCACACTCCATTCGGTAACAAGTATCGTCCACAGTTCTACCTCCGTACAATGGACTGTACAGGTGAGATCAAGCTTCCAGAGGGAGTTGAGATGGTAATGCCTGGTGATAACGTTGAGATCGAGGTTGAATTGATCTACAAGGTTGCTTTGAACGAGGGTCTTCGTTTCGCTATCCGTGAGGGTGGTCGTACAGTAGGTTCTGGTCAGATCACATCAATCCTTGACGATATCAAGTAATCTTAGAAATAGTCTAGATTTACTATAAAAAGACTTCCGTTTCTACGGAGACGGAAGTCTATCTACGGGTTTAGCTCAGTTGGTAGAGCACTGGTCTCCAAAACCAGGTGTCGGGGGTTCGAGCCCTCCAACCCGTGCTAATTAGAAGATAATATGAATAAGATAGTAAATTATTGCAAGACATGTTATGATGAACTTGCGCATAAGACTACTTGGCCTACACGTGCCGAACTTACACATAGTGCAATGGTTGTATTATCTGCTTCCCTTGTCATTGCATTGGTGGTGTTCGCAATGGATTCTATCTTTAAGGCGCTCATGGACGTAGTTTATCCAGGTTAATTTTTGAGGAAATGGCAGACACAGGAAATAAATGGTATGTGCTCAAAGCCGTTAGTGGTAAGGAAGCCAAGGTGAAGGAATACATCGAGGCTGAGATGAAGCACAATGATTTACTTGCAGCTAATGTTTCTCAGGTGTTGATACCTGTTGAGAAGCACGCATCTGTACGTAATGGAAAGAGGGTCATAAAAGAAAAAGTGGCTCTCCCGGGTTATGTCTTTGTGGAGGCTGAACTGAAGGGGGATGTGGCTCACACGTTGCGTTTCTTCCCTAATGTTTTGGGTTTCCTTGGAGGTTTGGATGATCCTACGCCAGTGCCTCAGTCTGACATCAATCGTATGTTGGGCAATGCCGAAGAAACTGAGTTCGAGGGTGATATTGATACTCCTTACGCAGTGGATGAGACAGTAAAGGTTACAGATGGTCCGTTCAGTGGTTTCAGTGGTGTTATCGAGGAGGTAAATGCCGAGAAGCACAAACTGAAGGTTATGGTTAAGATCTTCGGACGTAAGACTCCGTTAGAGCTTGGTTTTATGCAAGTAGAAAAGGAATAATGTATTGTTACGAATGCATTGCCTTTTATAAAAGTTTCAATTTTAAATATTAACAAAGAAATGGCTAAAGAAGTTGCTGGATTAATCAAATTACAGATTAAAGGTGGCGCTGCAAATCCTTCACCTCCCGTAGGACCAGCTTTGGGTTCTAAAGGTATTAACATCATGGGATTCTGCAAGGAATTCAACGCCCGTACCCAGGATAAAGCAGGTAAGGTATTGCCAGTTGTTATCACATACTACACTGACAAGTCATTCGATTTCATCATCAAGACTCCTCCTGCTGCTGTTCAGCTGAAGGAAGCTGCTAAAGTTAAGAGTGGCTCATCTCAGCCAAACCGTCAGAAGGTCGCAAGTCTCACTTGGGAACAGGTGAAGACAATAGCGGAGGACAAAATGAAGGACTTGAATTGCTTTACTGTCGAATCGGCTATGAAACTCATCGCTGGTACGGCAAGAAGTATGGGTATTACTGTAAAAGGGGACTTCCCTGGTAAATAATTTAAAACTTCAATTAGAAAAATGAGTAAACTGACAAAAAATCAAAAATCAGTAGCTGATAAGGTTGAAGCAGGGAAGGCATACACTTTGAAAGAGGCTGCGGAGTTGGTTAAGGAAATTACCACAACCAAGTTTGATGCATCTCTGGATATTGATGTACGCTTGGGTGTAGACCCACGTAAGGCTAATCAGATGGTTCGTGGCGTTGTTTCATTGCCAAACGGAACTGGTAAGGTTACTCGTGTGCTTGCACTCTGCACTCCAGATCAGGAAGCTGCTGCCAAGGAAGCAGGTGCTGATTATGTAGGTCTCGACGAATACGTTGAAAAGATCAAGGGTGGATGGACAGATATTGATGTCATTATCACTATGCCTTCTTGCATGGGTAAGATTGGTCCCTTGGGCCGCGTGCTTGGTCCTCGTGGCTTGATGCCTAATCCTAAGAGTGGCACTGTAACTATGGATGTCGCTAAGGCAGTTAAGGAAGTTAAGCAAGGCAAGATTGACTTTAAGGTTGATAAGGCTGGTATTATCCATACATCAATTGGCAAGGTGAGCATGTCACCTGAGCAAATCTATGGAAATGCCAAGGAGTTCATCGCAACAGTCATCAAGTTGAAGCCTGCTGCTGCTAAAGGTACATATATCAAGAGTATCTTTATTTCAAGCACTATGAGTAAGGGTATCAAGATTGATCCTAAATCAGTTGAACAACTCTAAAAGTTTTGTAAAATGAAAAAAGAAATTAAAGATACCATTATTACCGAACTTGGTCAGAAGATTAAGGAATATCCTCATTTCTATCTTGTAGACGTTACGGGATTGAATGCTGAGAAGACCAGTAATCTTCGTCGCAAGTGCTTCAATAGTGAAATCAAAATGATAGTTGTCAAGAACAACTTGCTTCACAAGGCATTTGAGGCTTCTGACATTGATTTCTCTGAGTTGTACGGAAGCTTGAAAGGTAATACAGCTGTGTTGTTCGCTCATACAGCGAATGTGCCTGCCAAGATGCTGAAAGAGTATGACAAGGAAGGCATTCCTGCTTTGAAGGCTGCTTATGCAGAAGAAAGTTTCTATGTGGGTGCCGACAAGCTTGCCGAACTCGCAGCGCTCAAGAGCAAGGACGAGGTTATCGCAGAAATTGTGGCTCTGCTACAGTCTCCAGCGAAGAACGTTGTGTCTGCTCTTCAATCAGGAGGCAACACTATCCATGGTGTGCTTAAGACATTGGGCGAGCGTCCTGAGTAATCTACAATGTTATAAATAAAATAGTATAAACAATATTAAATTAGAATAAAAATGGCAGATATTAAAGCTATTGCAGAAGAGTTAGTAAATCTTACTGTTAAGGAAGTTAATGAGTTGGCAACAGTCCTCAAGGACGAGTATGGTATTGAGCCTGCTGCTGCAGCTGTAGCTGTAGCTGCTGGTCCTGCTGCTGGTGGTGCAGCTGCAGCTGAGGAGAAGTCTTCTTTCGACGTTGTCCTCGCTGAGGTTGGTGGCGCTAAGCTCCAGGTTGTAAAGGCTGTTAAGGAGGCTTGTGGTCTCGGTTTGAAAGAGGCTAAGGATCTCGTAGACGGCGCTCCTTCTACAATCAAGGAGGGTGTATCTAAGGACGAGGCTGAGAACCTTAAGAAGGCTATCGAAGAGGCTGGTGCTAAGGTAGAGCTCAAGTAATTAGAGTAATACATTTTTTACATATTGGTTAGGATTCTCCAAGTAGGTGAGTCCTAACCTTTTTGTGTCTTTTATTATATTGTTAATAAAACCCATTTAATAACTTCTAATGGCTACAAAAATTGTTGATAACAGAGTAAATTTTGCCAGCGTTCATAATCCGTACCCATATCCGGATTTCCTCGATGTGCAGTTAAAGTCTTTCAAGGACTTCTTACAGTTGGATACTCCGCCTGAGGAACGCAAGAATGACGGCTTGTATAAGGTGTTCTCAGAGAACTTCCCTATCACCGACACTCGTAATAATTTCGTTCTTGAGTTCTTGGATTACTATATAGACCCTCCTCGCTACACTATTGACGAGTGCTTGGAGCGTGGCCTTACGTATAGTGTACCTTTGAAGGCTAAGATGAAGCTTTACTGTACAGATCCAGACCATGAGGACTTTGGCACTTTCATCCAGGATGTGTTCTTGGGTACTATTCCTTATATGACGGAGAACGGCACTTTTGTAATCAATGGTGCCGAACGTGTTGTTGTGTCGCAGTTGCACCGTTCTCCAGGTGTGTTCTTCGGCCAGGGCGTTCATGCCAATGGCACTGTGCTTTATTCTGCGCGTATTATCCCGTTCAAGGGTAGCTGGATAGAGTTTGCCACTGATATTAACAATGTGATGTATGCTTACATCGACCGTAAGAAGAAGTTGCCTGTCACTACCTTGCTTCGCGCTATTGGTTATGAGCAGGATAAAGACATCCTCCAGATATTCGACCTTGCCGAAGAGGTTAAGGTGAATAAGAAGAATATGAAGGCTGCTATCGGTCGTAAGTTGGCGGCTCGTGTGTTGAAGAGTTGGAACGAGGACTTCGTGGATGAGGATACTGGCGAGGTGGTTTCTATTGAGCGTAACGAGGTAATCATGGACCGTGAGACGGAACTTACCGCCGATAATATTGATGAAATCTGTGAAAGTGGTGCTTCTACTGTGCTTTTGCACAAGGATGAGGAGGCCGCTAATAAGTTCTCCATCATCTTCAATACTTTGGCGAAGGATCCAAGTAACTCAGAGAAAGAAGCTGTTACTTATATCTATCGCCAGTTGCGTAATGCAGATCCTGCTGATGATGCAAGTGCTCGCGAAGTGTTCCAGAACCTTTTCTTCTCTGACAAGCGTTATGACTTGGGAGAGGTTGGCCGTTACAGAATAAATAAGAAATTGGGTCTCGGTACAGATATGGACGTTCGCGTTTTGACGAAGGATGATATCATCGAGATCATCAAATATTTGATTCAGCTGGTTAACTCTAACGCTACGGTTGACGATATAGACCACTTGTCCAACCGCCGTGTACGTACTGTCGGAGAGCAGCTGGCCAACCAGTTCTCTATCGGCTTGGCTCGTATGAGCCGTACCATCCGTGAGCGTATGAACGTCCGTGACAATGAGGTGTTTACCCCTACTGATTTGATTAATGCTAAGACCATATCAAGTGTTATCAACTCTTTCTTCGGTACCAACCCATTGTCTCAGTTCATGGACCAGACCAATCCATTGGCCGAGGTTACTCATAAGCGTCGTCTCTCGGCCTTGGGCCCTGGTGGTTTGTCACGTGAGCGTGCAGGTTTCGAGGTTCGTGACGTTCACTATACTCATTATGGTCGTCTTTGTCCTATTGAGAGTCCTGAAGGTCCTAACATCGGTTTGATTTCTTCTCTCTGTATGTATGCGAAGATCAACGACCTTGGTTTCATCGTGACTCCTTACCGAAAGGTGTCCGATGGTACGGTGGACATGGACAACAAGGATGTCGTATATCTTACAGCTGAGGACGAGGAGAACAAGATTATAGGCCAGGGAAATGCTCCATTGACAGAAAAGGGAACTTTCATACGTGACGTTGTAAAATGTCGTCAGGATGCTGATTATCCTGTTGTTGAGCCTTCCGAGGTTGACTTCGTCGACGTGTCCCCGCAGCAGATTGCTTCTGTGTCTGCTGGTCTAATTCCTTTCTTGGAGCATGATGATGGTCACCGTGCGCTGATGGGATGTAACATGATGCGTCAGGCTGTTCCTCTTCTTCACAATGATGCTCCTATTGTTGGCACAGGTTTGGAAAAGCAGGTTTGCGAGGATTCTCGCACCATGATTACTGCTGAGGGTGAGGGTGTTATAGAATATGTGGATGCTACTACCATTCGCATCCTTTACGACCGTACAGATGAAGAGGAATTCGTAAGCTTCGAGCCAGCTCTGAAAGAGTATCGCATTCCGAAGTTCCGTCGTACCAACCAGAATATGACCATCGACCTTCGTCCTATATGCAACAAGGGACAGCGCGTAAAGAAGGGCGATATCCTTACAGAGGGTTATGCTACCGAGAAAGGCGAGTTGGCATTGGGTCGCAACTTGCTCGTTGCCTACATCCCATGGAAAGGCTACAACTACGAGGATGCTGTCGTTATCTCGGAGCGTATGGTTCGTGAGGATATACTGACCTCTGTGCACGTAGACGAGTATTCTCTCGATGTTCGTGAAACCAAGCGCGGAATGGAGGAGTTCACCAGTGACATTCCCAATGTGAGCGAGGAAGCTACAAAGGATTTGGACGACAATGGTATTGTACGTGTTGGCGCTCGTATTGAACCTGGTGATATTATGATAGGTAAGATTTCTCCTAAGGGAGAGAGCGATCCTTCTCCAGAAGAAAAATTGCTCCGTGCCATCTTTGGCGACAAAGCAGGCGACGTGAAGGACTCTTCGTTGAAGGCCAACCCATCGCTCAGTGGTGTCGTTATCGATAAGAAACTCTTCTCTCGTGCCATCAAGACCCGTGAGTCGAAGAAGCAGGATAAGATTATCCTTGCCAAGATAGACGAAGAGTATGAGGCAAAGAATGCGGACTTGAAGGACATTCTTGTTGACAAGTTGCTCACTTTGACTGCGGACAAGGTTTCTCAAGGAGTGAAGGATTACACTGGTGCGGAAATCATTACCAAGGGCAGCAAGTTTACTACCGCAGCGTTGAAGAACCTCGAGTATGACGGTGTTCAATCTAACAACTGGACGGTGGATGAGCATACTAACGCCTTGATCCAGACCTTGATAATGAACTATATCCGCAAGTACAAGCTGTTGGATGCGGAATTGAAGCGTCGCAAGTTTGCCATTACCATAGGTGATGAACTTCCTTCAGGTATTCTACAGATGGCTAAGGTTTACATCGCCAAGAAGCGTAAGATTCAGGTAGGTGATAAGCTCGCTGGTCGCCATGGTAACAAGGGTATCGTTTCTAAGGTTGTACGTACAGAGGACATGCCATTTATGGAAGATGGTCGTCCTGTCGACATGGTATTGAACCCATTGGGTGTACCATCTCGTATGAACTTGGGACAGATTTTTGAGTGTATTCTGGGCGCTGCTGGTAAGAAGTTGGGTGTTAAGTTTGCTACTCCTATTTTCGACGGCGCCAAGTTGGAAGACCTCTCGGTATGGACAGACAAGGCTGGCTTGCCACGTTTCTGTTCTACTTACCTTTATGATGGTGAAACAGGTGAGCGTTTCGACCAACCTGCTACTGTCGGTATGACTTACTTCTTGAAGTTGGGTCACATGGTAGAGGATAAGATGCACGCTCGTTCTATCGGTCCTTACTCTCTTATCACACAGCAGCCGCTTGGTGGTAAGGCACAGTTTGGTGGTCAGCGATTTGGAGAGATGGAGGTTTGGGCCATCGAGGCATTTGGTGCAAGCCACGTACTGCAGGAGATCCTGACCATCAAGTCGGATGATGTCGTAGGTCGTAGCAAGGCATATGAAGCTATTGTTAAGGGTGACCCAATGCCAACTCCAGGTATTCCAGAGTCTCTTAACGTATTGCTCCATGAACTTCGTGGCTTGGGCTTGAGCATCAAGCTTGATTAATTTTGAGAACCCCTAATTAAGATATAGAAACATGGCTTTCAAAAAAGATACAAAGGTAAAGAATAATTTTACGAAGATTACCATCGGTCTCGCTTCTCCAGAGGAGATCCTGGAAAATTCGTATGGTGAGGTTACTAAGCCTGAAACCATTAATTATCGAACATATAAGCCCGAGCGTGACGGACTTTTCTGCGAACGCATCTTTGGTCCTACCAAGGACTATGAGTGTGCCTGCGGTAAGTACAAGCGTATTCGTTATAAGGGTATCGTCTGCGACCGGTGTGGTGTTGAGGTGACTGAGAAGAAGGTTCGTCGCGAGCGTTCTGGTCATATCGAACTTGTTGTGCCTGTGGCCCACATTTGGTATTTCCGTTCATTGCCTAATAAGATAGGCTATCTATTGGGTATGCCTACCAAGAAACTTGATGCTGTCATCTATTATGAGAAATATGTCGTAGTACAGCCTGGTGTGTTGGCTGGCAGAAAGGATGCTGATGGTTTGGAGATGAATGGCTCTCACACCCTCGATCTCCTTTCCGAGGATGAGTATATTGATATCATTGACAATCAACTGAGTCCGGAGAATGATCGTCTTCCTGATGATGATCCTAACAAGTTCATCGCGAAGATGGGTGCGGAGGCGATTTATCAGTTGCTGCAGAACTTGGATCTTGACTCTCTGTCATATGAGTTGCGCGACCGTGCCAGCAATGACTCGAGCCAGCAACGCAAGACCGAGGCTTTGAAGCGTCTTCAGGTCGTAGAGAGTTTCCGTGCCAGCAAGGGTGTCAACAAGCCTGAGTGGATGATTATGAAGATAATCCCTGTTACTCCTCCAGAGCTTCGTCCTTTGGTGCCATTGGACGGTGGTCGTTTTGCGACTTCCGACCTTAACGACCTATATCGTCGCGTTATCATCCGTAACAACCGTTTGAAGCGTTTGGTGGAAATCAAGGCTCCGGAGGTGATTCTTCGCAACGAGAAGCGTATGTTGCAAGAGGCTGTCGATAGTTTGTTCGACAACTCTCGCAAGAGTTCTGCTGTCAAGAGTGAGAGCAATCGTCCGTTGAAGTCTCTTTCTGATTCGTTGAAGGGTAAGCAGGGACGTTTCCGCCAGAACCTGCTGGGTAAGCGTGTTGACTATTCTGCCCGTTCGGTAATCGTTGTTGGTCCAGAGTTGAAGATGGGGGAGTGCGGTCTTCCTAAGCTGATGGCCGCCGAGCTTTACAAGCCGTTTATTATACGTAAGCTCATTGAGCGTGGCATTGTGAAGACTGTCAAGAGCGCCAAGAAGATCGTAGACCGTCGTGAGCCTGTGATTTGGGACATCCTCGAGAATGTGATGAAGGGGCATCCTGTTATGCTCAACCGTGCTCCTACGCTTCACCGTCTTGGTATCCAAGCTTTCCAACCTAAGATGATTGAGGGCAAGGCTATCCAGTTGCACCCATTGGCATGTACTGCGTTCAACGCCGACTTCGATGGCGACCAGATGGCTGTTCACCTTCCTTTGAGCAATGAGGCGGTACTCGAGGCACAGATTCTGATGCTTCAGAGCCACAATATCTTGAACCCAGCCAATGGTGCTCCTATCACCGTTCCTTCTCAGGACATGGTGCTTGGTCTCTATTATATCACCAAGATTCGTCCTGGTGCCAAGGGCGAGGGATTGACCTTCTATGGTCCGGAGGAAGCTCTGATAGCCCGCAATGAGGGACGTTGCGACTTGCACGCTCTGGTAAAGGTTATCGTCAACGACATTGTTGATGGTAAGTTGCAGAAGCGCATGGTCGAAACATCTGTTGGCCGTGTCATTGTCAACCAAATTATCCCTGAAAAAGTAGGCTACTTCAATGATGTTATCTCAAAGAAGACATTGCGTGGGCTTATTTCAGAGGTAATCAAGGCTGTCGGTATGGCAGATGCATGCAAGTTCCTCGATGGTATCAAGAACCTCGGTTATCGTATGGCTTATGTAGCCGGACTTTCGTTCAACCTTGGTGATATCATCATTCCGCCAGAGAAAGACGAAATCGTAGCCAAAGGTAATAAGGAGGTAGAGGAAATTACCAATAACTATAACATGGGCTTCATTACCGACAAGGAGCGTTACAATCAGGTAATCGACACCTGGACCCATGTCAACACCAATCTCGGTAATGTGTTGATGAAGGAAATGACCGAGGCCGACCAGGGATTCAACGCTGTATACATGATGCTTGACTCTGGAGCCCGTGGTTCGAAGGATCAGATCAAACAGTTGTCTGGTATGCGTGGTTTGATGGCCAAGCCTCAGAAAGCTGGTGCGGAAGGTGCTCAGATTATCGAGAACCCAATTCTGTCTAATTTCAAGGAGGGTATGTCTGTGTTGGAGTACTTTATTTCTTCACACGGAGCTCGTAAGGGTCTTGCCGATACCGCCATGAAGACTGCCGATGCAGGTTATTTGACACGTCGTCTCGTGGATGTATCACATGATGTGATTATTTCTGAAGAGGACTGCGGAACATTGCGTGGGTTGGTTTGCACAGCCTTGAAGAATGGTGACGAGGTGATTTCTACCTTGTATGAGCGTATTCTCGGTCGTGTGTCAGTGCACGATGTGATTCATCCTACGACAGGCGAGCTGATTGTGCGTGCCGGCGAGGAAATAACCGAGGTCAAGGCCAAGGCTATCGAGGATTCTCCTATCGAGAGCGTCGAGATTCGGTCGGTACTCACCTGCGAGAGCAAGAAGGGTGTCTGCATGAAGTGTTATGGCCGTAACTTGGCTACTGCCCGCATGGTACAGTTGGGGGAGGCTGTTGGTGTCATCGCAGCTCAGGCTATTGGTGAACCTGGAACTCAGCTTACTCTTCGTACATTCCACGCTGGTGGTATCGCTTCTAATGCGGCAGCTAATGCCAAGATAGAGGCTAAGAATAAGTCACGCATCGAATTCGATGAATTGAGCACAGTCCCATTTGTAGAAGAGGACGAGGAAGGCAATGACGTGAAGTGCGAGATGGTAGTGAGCCACTTGGCAGAAATCCGATTTGTCGATCCTAATACAAATATCGTTCTTTCAACTTTAAATGTACCTTACGGTTCTTCTCTCTACCATAAGGAGGGCGAGGTTGTAGATAAGGGTACTGTTATCGCCAAATGGGATCCATTCAACGCCGTTATTGTGAGCCAGTATGCTGGTACCTTGAAGTTCAATGATGTTCAGGAGGGCGTTACTTATCGTGCTGAAACTGATGAGACAACAGGTCTTACCGAAAAGATTATCACCGATTCGAAGAACAAGACCATGGTTCCTTCTTGTGATGTTGTAGATGCCAACGGGCAGGTCTTGGGAACATACAACTTCCCTGTGGGTGGTCACGTAGCCGTGGAGGATGGTCAAACTATCAAGACTGGTGAGACCTTGGTGAAGATTCCGCGTGCCGTAGGTGGTGCTGGTGATATCACTGGTGGTCTTCCACGTGTAACTGAGTTGTTTGAAGCCCGTAACCCATCCAACCCTGCTGTCGTTTCCGAGATAGATGGAGAGGTTACTATGGGTAAGGTGAAGCGTGGCAACCGTGAGATTATTGTCACATCTAAGACAGGAGACCAGAAAAAGTATCTTGTCTCTCTGTCCAAGCAAATCCTTGTTCAGGAGCATGATGCAGTCCGTGCAGGTACGCCTCTCTCTGATGGTGTCGTAACTCCAGGCGATATCCTTGCCATTAAGGGCCCTACTGCCGTACAGGAATATATTGTTAATCAGGTTCAGGACGTTTATCGTTTGCAGGGTGTGGCTATTAACGACAAGCACTTTGAGATTATCGTTCGACAGATGATGCGTAAGGTTCGCATCGATGATCCTGGTGATACCACATTCCTGGAGCAGGAATTGGTAGACAAACTCGACTTTGCCGAGGAGAACGACCGAATCTGGGGAAAGAAGGTTGTCACCGATGCTGGTGACAGCGAGAATCTCAAACCTGGTCAGATAATCACAGCTCGCCGGCTGCGTGACGAGAACTCGGGTTTGAAACGTCGTGATATGAAGTTGGTTCAGGTTCGTGATGCTGTGGCTGCAACATCTACTCAGATACTCCAGGGTATCACCCGTGCCGCACTTGGTACTAAGAGCTTCATGAGTGCTGCTTCCTTCCAGGAGACAACCAAAGTCTTGAATGAGGCTGCCATCCGTGGTAAGGTGGACTACCTTGAGGGAATGAAGGAGAATGTAATCTGTGGCCATTTGATACCAGCAGGTACAGGTCTTCGCCAGTGGGAGAAGATTATCGTTGGCTCTAAGGAAGAATACGATCGCATCCAGGCCAATCGCAAGAATGTGATTGATTACTCAGATTCCAGTATTGGTGAATAATTGTTGACAATGGCAACATATTGATATCATTAAAGCCATAGATGAGCATTCATCTATGGCTTTTTTCTTCTTCCCTCGATGGGGTTATCGTTGCTTCCTTATTTTTAATGGATATCCGCAATCATCCAAATTGCAAAATATCAAGATGTTAAAGATAATTTATTTTAATCTCCGCCCCAGTTGTCTGTATTGTCATACCAGCTGCCGTCTGAGCTGTTGCCTGGGTCTTTGTCCTCGTTCACATCGAAATGGTCGGTGGTTTCTCCTGTGGTGGAATCTATGACAGAGGCTTTTGTAAAGCAAAGTTCATTTGCTATTGTTACTAACTTGATGTCTGGTTTCTTATACTGCTTTTTCATATATATGTTGTTTTTTTTTGTTGTGATAGTTACTTTTAGTTGATGTCTATATTTTTACGGGATGACGATTTTTCTTCCCTTTACAATGTAGATTCCGCTCGGCAGGCCTTCGATGGATGTGCCTTTGCGTACCATCTGTCCGTTCATGTTGTAGATGGCGTTGGCTGTGGATTTGTAAGCCACAGTCTGCGCAAATGGGTCGTCGGCGATGATGTCATCTATGCCCGTGGTCGTGCTTTCCTGTGTGCCGTCCAGCCAAAATGTAACATCCTTGGAAGGAGAAGTCTTGGTGGCATCCTGGTCGGTGAGGTCGGTGAGCCTGAACCAGCAGCGGAATGCTTTCAGACCATATTGCTTGGTGTCGGGCACTTTCCACAGGCTTCCGTTATTCATAAAATATGCACCGGAAAGGTCATCACGGCTTTCCTTGTTGTTGTTTACTTCGTCCGTGTAGAAGTATCCCTTGTTGTCCTTGGTGTAGTAGGTCTTCACCAAGGTGCCCTTGCATTCCATGTCTTCGTTTTCCGATTTCATGGTCGTGGTGGAGACTCCATGCTGGTCGATGTACTTTTTGAGGTCGTCCCTGTTCAGTGTGATGCTGGAGATGTCGTAATGATTTGCGGCTATGCTTACTATTCCTCCTGTGTATCGTGTCTCTCCATCCTGGTCGTTTGTTATGCCCTCGTTCTCGTCCAGCCAGTATTGGTTGCGCGATTTTCTTAAGCGTGGTGTTGTGTATTCACGGTTGTATCCAGCTTCTTTGGTAGGCTTGATGATGTAAGGGGTGAAGGCATGAAGCATGACGGTGTTGTCGTCTGAGGCTTCCACGCTCTTGAACTGCACGCTGTTGGCTGTGAGCTTGTACAGTCCAGCCAAGAGCACGTCGTCTCCGAAAGTGCGTTTCATCTGACCGTATGTTAGGTCAACAGGCAAGATAATGCTATTCCACTTGTTGAGCGTGAACTTGCGGTTGAGGTGGAGCACGGTGTTCTTATATTCATCAGATGTTTGTGTCAGGTAGCTCAGGTCGGGGTTGTCCTCGTCGAGCACAAGGTCTGGCTGTTCTGAGTCGCCGGCATAGAGCATACGGAAATTGTCGAAGGCCGTCCATTCGTTGGTTGGCGTGACGTTCTTGTCTCCATCAACCTCGATGCCGAACACAAGAGCATTTGTTCCTCCCAATGTCGTGAAGTCATCTTTAGTGACATGTATCATGACCTGATTTTCGTACTTGCCACTGTAGAATGCTTTTCCTGCCTCTAAGAGATTTGTAGGCCCGTTAGCTTCCAATGGGTTCAGGAGGGATGAGGAAAGAACTTTTTCGCCTCCGTAATAAAAGTTGAGAAAGTCAGAAACGAAGAGTTTCGCCAATCCATTTGTGTTACTGAATCCGTTGCATCTGATAATGAACCATCCTGGCTTTGTGATAGCTACGGTTTGTGCTAGTTTGATGTTGTGGCAGTTCTTGATATCTGCGCTAAAATACTTGCCATTCTCACAGAGGTATTTCTGGTCATTAGCCTTGTCGCCTTGATAGGACGTGTCTCCTGCGTATTTGTAGAATCCTTCTACTCCATAGCGTACGGCGTTGCTGTTTCCTCCTGTGGCAGCCCAATGTGCCAAATTTGTCTTGTCATAGTGGAAATTTGGATTTTGCAGCAGGAAGGTAGCTCCGATGGGTGTCGTCAAGTCGGAAGGAGATTTATCGAATAGCTCGTAATACTCTTTGACGGTTATCAGTTTCCATGTTTGGTAGTCTGTTTTCTCTGGAGAATCTGCCGTGGCCTCGCAGAGATTGCCTTCAGGGTCGTCGGGAATGGCGGTCAGGTATCTGTTGCCGTACGTCGAGATTTTATATACCTTGTTGGTCTTGGCGTCGTAGCCGTCGGCTTTCTCGAATTTCCAACCGAAGTTCCTGCTGTCGTCCGTTGGCTGGCAGTCGAGATATACGCCATTCTTCAAGGCATCGTTGTCTATGTATTGCACATAGCTGTCCTTGTTGTCTTTATTTGAAGCTTGAATATTTTGGTGGGTTCTGATGTTGTATGTACCAGAAGTCTTTGAGTTGTCGAAAATCCAAAGATATATGCCTGCTGTGCTCAGGCTGGCATGGCGGCCGTAAGAGCCCCCGATGTTGAAAAACTTCTGCCCCCCCATGTTGAAGAGCAAGAAAGTCTTGCTTCGAGCTGCATCGCTATTAGGGGTTTCACGGTTGGAGTTGTCCGTGTTGATGATGTCTGCGGGATCAGAACCAACCAAGTGATCGACATCTATGTCAATCTTGTCTTGTGCCATCGACTTACAAAAGGCAAGACCACAAAAGACTGCCATGGCCCACATCCTGAACTTGTGCCCACCTTTGTGGCGGCACTTCTTCTTTGAATAGTTTAATAGAGTCATACTACTTTTTTTACTTTTATTTTTTTTGTTATCCGATAATATTATCCTTTATGGACAGTGATAGTTATCCTTCTATGTATAAATAAGAGTGCTTCCTGTGTCCTCCTTTTTATATGCGTTGCAAAAGTAATACAATTCTATAAGCTGGGAACAAAAAACGACATAATTTAATAAAATTAGCATTTAATAACAAAAAACAGAATCCAAAGTCCCAACCAGTGAGTATGTTACTATCTCCGTTCCGTACTACGGAACGTCTGTTCCGAACTACGGAATGTACGTTCTGAACTTGCGAACGCCCGTTCCGTACTACGGAACGAAGATTTCTATTAGGCAAAGATACAATTTGCATGTGGCTCTGCCACCAAGAAATTGTTCATTAGGAAGTTCGATGCATTTCCTTCTGTAATTTGGATGATTGCGGATGTTCATTTTTCTTTTATTTTAATGGCCACATTTATTAAAAAGCCTCAAAAAGTTTGCTATCCTCAGATTTTTTCCGTAAGTTTGCATCTAAATTCGTATTTCGCCTTATAAACTTAAATAAATATGGAAGATAATAAAAAGAACAATCAAAATCAGTTCCAGATGGGAATTAATCCCGACGTGGCCGAGGGCATTTACTCAAATCTTGCCCTCATTACCCATTCCAGCTCCGATTTCATCTTGGATTTTGCATGCGCATTGCCGGGAATGCCACAGCCACAAATCAAGAGCCGTGTCATCATGGCTCCAGAACATGCCAAGCGCTTGTTGCAAGCTTTGCAGAGCAATATTTATAACTATGAGCAGACGTTTGGTAAAATAAAGATGCCTAATGAGCCCGAGCGTACTATCGCACCATTCAATATTCCAAAGGGTGAGGCATAGATTGAAAGGCGTGATGTTTTTTTAAAAAGGGGTTTTGGCGTGCATCTTGGTCGTACGGGAAAGATGTTGCTTTGGGGCTTGTTTCTTGGGCAGGTGTTTGCCTTAACTCCTTCGCATGTTCTACTTCTGAACTTAGGAAAGTTCAGCTCTTTTTTTATTCCAACTCTATCTTCCGAGGACGTAATCCGTTCGTCATGTGCATATATTTGCGCTTAAAAAATACAACGAAAGTTATATAAAGTTAAATATAGCTTTATTGAAAAAGTTTCCATTTTGATTAATTAGGTGTTTTACGAGAAAAGTCGTATCTTTGCACCCCGAAACTGGCCATAGATTGTTTGGCTTGTAATGGATTTGACAATAACAAAACAAAAATAATAAATTAAAAAGTAAAATTATGCCTACTATTTCACAATTGGTAAGAAAAGGCAGACGAGTTCTCGTAGACAAGAGCAAGTCACCAGCTTTGGACTCATGCCCTCAGCGTCGTGGTGTTTGCGTTCGTGTTTACACGACAACTCCAAAGAAGCCTAATTCGGCAATGCGTAAGGTTGCCCGTGTTCGTTTGACAAACTCTAAGGAGGTTAACTCTTACATCCCAGGAGAGGGCCACAACTTGCAGGAGCACTCAATCGTGTTGGTTCGTGGCGGTCGTGTTAAGGACCTCCCAGGTGTTCGCTATCACATCGTTCGTGGAACTCTTGATACCGCAGGTGTGGCAAACCGCACACAGCGTCGTTCCAAGTACGGAGCTAAGCGTCCAAAGGCCAAGAAGTAATCTTTGCCAACGCCGAAAATCCAGAAAGTTCACGATCGGAGAAGGTCGAGAACTGAGGAAAAAGAAATATTTTTTATTTAAAACGTTTTGCTGGAGAAGTGACAGGTTGAGTAAATACTCGGGTGCGAGTGTTGAAGTGACAAAGAACAGCCCCATGCAGAATTTAATTTTTTTCTTTAAAAATGAGAAAAGCAAAACCAAAGAAGAGAGTGATCCTTCCAGATCCAGTCT
>ERZ808240.2995-NODE-2995-length-17322-cov-4.855910_pt1 | contig 17322 bp, 17 predicted proteins | sample MGYA00521084_ERZ808240 | MGnify/ENA primary metagenome ERZ808240 (study PRJEB31516, sample SAMN03275571) | gut metagenome | biome: mammalia-associated habitat; material: feces | host: Papio cynocephalus | place: Kenya | collected 2012-08-06 ... | reverse complement strand
GTGGGCGACATCAAGTCGCTGCCGCAGATAGCCACGATAAAGACGGCATCGGCGGAAATCAGGCAGCTCAACAAGCAGCTCGGCATAGACGATGGGGGCGAGGTCGTTGGCAAGCAAGGCAGCGCAAGCGTCCTCACCCTCGTCGCTGGCAACCGGGCGGACAGGCGCTCAAGAGCCGCGGGCTAGGGTCTGCCGGGGCGAGGTCGCCTATACGGACGGCCCCGACGCGGCGGCGCTCATAGCCGACATGGGCATGAGCCTGTTCCCCTGGGAGCTGGACGTGCTCGACTCGTGGCTGTCGCGAGACGCGAAAGACCGGCCCTCATACGTGACGTGCGGGCTTTCCGTGCCGCGCCAGAACGGCAAGAACGCCGTCCTGGAAGCGGCTGAGCTGTACTGGCTGGCCGCGTGCGGCTACCACGTCCTGCACACGGCCCACCGCGTCAAGACGGCCAAGAAGAGCTTCCAGCGCCTCGTGCGCTACTTCACGGACAAGCGCCACCCGGACGTGTGCGGACTCGTCAAGAACATCCGGTACACGAACGGCGAGGAGGGCATCTACCTTGAGTCAGGCGGCTCCGTGGAGTTCTCCGCGCGCTCGCGTGCCGGTGCCCGTGGTTTCGACGATATCCAGGTGGTCGTGTTCGACGAGGCGCAAGACCTCACCGACGAGCAGCTTTCCGCCATCATGTACACGCTCGCGGCGTCCTCCACGGGCGACCGCCAGCTCATTTTCGCGGGAACGCCGCCCGACCCCAGCAGCCCCGGTACCGTCTTCAAGCGCAACCGTGCATCGGCGCTCGGTGCGAACCCGCCCGCCCGCTCGACGTGGGCGGAGTGGAGCGCTGAGAGCGGCCCGCCCCGCGACAAGCCCAGGTTCGCGGACGTGCTCGATTTGGTCTACCAGACGAACCCGTCCATGGGCTACACCCTCTCCGAGGACTTCACCGAGACCGAGTTCGCCAACGCCGACGCGCTCGGCTTCTGGACTGAACGACTCGGCTGGTGGAGCGAACAGAGCGCGGCGGCGGCGATTCCGGCTAGCGAGTGGGCCGCTTGCGCCATCGGGCGCGACAAGGTGCCCCGCCACGGCAAGAAGGCGTTCGGCGTGAAGTTCTCCCCGGACGGCTCGAGCGTGGCCCTCGTGGGCTGCCTCATGCCCGAGGACGCGCCCGCCCACGTGGAGCTGGTGGGAACCGGCTCCATGGCCGACGGCATCAAGTGGCTCACGGACATCCTCTGCGCCCCCGACATGGACGAGACCACGGCGGCGGTCGCGGTGGACGGTCGCAACGGCTCCGGTGCGCTGCTCACGGCGCTGGCGGACTTCTACCCGCGCCAGGCGCTCATGGTGCCCGGCTCGCGCGGCGTGCAGACGGCGGCGGCGCTGTTCCTGCAAGCAGTCCACACGGGGCGCAAGACCGGCGGCCTGACGCATTGGAAATCGGAAAAGCAGGCGGCGCTCGACGAGAGCGCCCGTGAATCGATAAGACGCCCCATCGGCTCGGACGGCGGGTGGGGCTTCGGCGGCGAGAAGTCCGCCCCGGTCGAGGCGGCGGCGCTGGCCTATTGGGCGGCGCGAACCACCACGAGAGACCCCGAAGGAGGGTGCGTGATTCTATGAACGGCAAGGCAGACCTCTACCAAGTCAACCCCTCCATGGTGTCGGGGCTCTACCCGGACGAAATCGAGACGTTCAACCTGCTCCTCCGCACGTGGGGCGAGCACGCGCAGAGCAATTACACCAAGCAGCTCTACTACGACGCGCACAACCGGCTCTACCGCATGGGGCTTTCCATCCCCGAGGAGCTGCGCGACATCGAGGTCGTGAGCGGGTGGGGCGCGAAGGCGGTTGACGCCCTCGCGGGGCGCTCCGTGCTCAAGGGCTTCACCTCCGGCGGCGAGACGTTGACGCAGGTTGACGAGCTGGTTTCCGAATCGGGGCTTTACGAGCTGTACGAGCAGGCGGTCGTGTCGGAGCTAATCGGCCCGGCGTTCCTGACCGTCTCAAGCGGCCTCGCGGGCGAGCCGCCCGTCATCCTCGGAGCTTACCCGGCGGGCGCGGCGGCGGCGGTGTGGGATTATCGCCGCAAGCGCATCCGCGCGGGCATCGCCATCATCGACGTGACAGAGGACGCCAACGGCTACCAGCGCCCCTCATGGGTTAACCTCTATACGGACTCGTACACGCTCACGCTCCGGCGCTCCGGCAACGCCCGCTGGACGGCTGAGCGCCAACCCAACCCCATCGGACGCCCGCTCATGGAGCCGTTGCGCTACCGACCGACACTATCCAGGCCGTTCGGCAAGTCGCGCATCTCGCGCCCCGTGCGCTCCATCATCGACCGCGCCCTGGGCGTGGCGCTGCGCACCGAGGTCTCGGCGGAGTTCTACACGTGGCCGCAACGCTACCTCCTGGGCGTCGATCGCAAGACCGCCGAGAGCATGGCGAAAACGAAGCTTCAGACGTACATCGACCGGCTCATGCTGGTGTCCACCAACAAGAACGGCGACGTGCCGCAGTACGGGCAGCTGTCGCAAATGACCATGCAGCCACACATGGACCACCTCCAGAGCCTGGCGAAGCAGTTCGCGGGCGAGACGAGCATCCCGCTCAACTCGCTCGGCATCGTCTTCGACAACCCCTCAAGCGCCGAGGCGATGGAGAACGGGCGCGTCGACCTCATCATCGAGGCGGAAGCCCTCAACCGTGGAAACGCCAAGTCGCTCGCAACGATCGTGAGAATGGCGCTAGCGGCCAAGAACGGCGTGACGCTCGACCGGCTCGCGGACGCGGAGAAGGCCGTTCAACCGCGCTTCGAGAACCCCGTGCGCCCGTCCATGGCGGCACGCGCCGACTACGCCATCAAGGTCGCATCCGCCGTGCCCGAGTTCGCCCAGACGCCCTATTTCTGGCGCGATCTGGGTTACGACGAGGAGGACGTGGCGGGCATCACGCGGCAGATGCGCCGGGCGCAGGCCATGCAGGCGCTCATCACGGCCCAGGCCGAACCCGCGCCCGTGCAGGCGCAGGACGGGAGCGTGACCGATGCAGCTACCGCGTAGCGCGTGGGACGTGTACACCCGGCAGCTCGACGCGCAGCAGCGCAAGGCCGCCGACCTCGTCCTCCGCTCGGTCAAGGCTTACTCGGCGCTCAACCCGGGCTACACCGTGGCCGACATGCGCGACTACTGCATCGAGATGATGGGGCAGGCGTGCCAGACCTACGGCACCATCGGCGCGACCCTTTCGGCATCAATGTTCGACGAGGTCATGGCGGCGGCTGGCATCGACGCGGGTTCCGCCGACCTCTACGACGAGGTGGACGGCGACCGGGTGGACAGCCTCGTGCGCTACCAGGCGGGCAGGCTCGTGGGCGGCGACGTCGACGGGTTCGCCAAGCAGCTCGCGGGCGCGGCGTCCGATTGGGTGGCGAAGTGCGCGAACCGCACGCAGATATACAACACGCCCGGGCGCGTCAGGTACGCCCGCATCCTCACGGGCCGCGAGAACTGCACGTTTTGCACGATGCTCGCGTCTCGCGGGTTCGTGTACAGGACGGCAAAGACGGCGGGCGCGTTCGACCGCTGGCACCGATTCTGCGACTGTCGCGTGATAAGCGGCGTGGACTCCATCGAGGGCTACGACACCGACGCCCTTTACGACCGCTGGCAGGCGTTCGAGGACATCGACGCCCGCACGCACGAGGACGGCGCGCCGTGGACGAAGGCCGAGAAGGACGCGGCGAAGGCCGATTACGCGGCTCAAAACCCCGTTTGGTCGGACTCGAACTAGCCGATCGCATCACGGCCCCGTGGGAGGGCACAGCGACGCGGGAAGCGTCACCGCCGCGTAGACACGCAACGCGCGGCGACTTTGACAAGAGAATAGGCGGAGCGAATGACTCAGACCCGCGAGAGCTTCAACGACTACGACGGATTCGTCGAGAAGTTCAAACCGAAGAAGACCACCGACGACTGCTATACGCCGACCGAGATATACGACGTCGTGCGCAGGTACGTTAACCGCCGCTGGGGCGTGACGAACGCCGACATCGTGCGCCCGTTCTGGCCGGGCGGCGATTACGAGAACCACGATTACCCCGACGGGTGCTGCGTATTGGATAACCCGCCGTTCTCGATGCTCGCCAAGATCGAGTCGTTCTACCTCGATAGGGGTATCCGCTTCTTCCTGTTCGCGCCGTCTCTCACGTGCCTATCTGGCACTCGCTGCATGGAGATGGACCACATCGTCTGCAACGCGCAAATCACCTACGAGAACGGCGCGGTGGTGCGGACGGCGTTCGTCACGAACCTCGACACCGAGCACGTCCTGGAGGCCGACCCCGACCTCGGGGACGCCATCAACGCGGCGAACGCGGCACGTCTCGCGAAAACCAAGAAGCAGCTGCCAAAATACGACTATCCAGATTGCGTCATCACGGCGGCCAGGGCGCAGTACCTCGCGTCCCACGGGACGCCGCTCAGGGTGCGCCGCGCCGACGCGCTGCATATATCGGCGCTCGACGCCCAGCGCGAGCGCGGCAAGACCATCTTCGGGTCGGGGCTTCTCTTGAGCGAACGCGCAGCAGCCGAACGCGCAGCAGCCGAACGCGCAGCAGCCGAACGAGCCGCAGCACACGTCTGGACACTCTCGGAGCGCGAGCGAGAGATGCAGGCCGCGCTCGGATAACCACGGAAAACAGCCGCCCCACGGGCGGCTTTTTCATACCTAACCACTCCCGTTGCCGAACGGCGGCGGGCGCAGCGCCGAACGGCGCGGAAGGAGGGCCACATGGCCGAGGAAGTCGAGAAGACCGGGGAGACCGCGACCGAGGAGCCGAACGGCACCGAGGAGACGGTCGATTACAAGGCAAAGTACGAGGACGTGCTCAAGCACTCGCGCGAGTGGGAGCGCAAGGCCAAGGCCAACAAGGCCGCAGCCGACGAGCTGGAAAAGCTCAAGACCGCGCAGCTCAGCGAGGACGAGAAGCGCGCCCGCGAGATCGAGCAGCTGAAGGCCGAGAACGATCGCTACCGCATCGCGGAGCAGCGCCGCGAGTGGGTGGCGCAGGTCTCCAAGGAGACGGGCGTTCCCGCAGACGTCCTCAACCTGTTCGAATGCACCGACGCCGACGACCTCAAGGCCAAGGCCGAGAGCGTGGCCCCCAAGTTCCAGGCAAAGACCGTCCCGGCTGTTCCCGGCGACGGCATCCATGCGACGCCCAAGGCGTCGAGCGGCCCCAAGGCCGACTTCGCCGCGTTCATGGAATCCAACTTCAAGAAGTAGAAAGGTAAGAAATGGCTAACTCCATCACCACCGGCTCCATCAAGCTTCCGGCTTCCGTCTCCACGGAAATCTGGGACAAGGCGCAGGAGTCCTCCGCCGTCATGCAGCTTGCGCAGCCAATCGAGCTTCCCGGCAACGGCCTGTCCATCCCCGTCGTGACCGGCGACCCCGTGGCCGACTGGGTGCAGGAGGGCGCGGCAAAGCCCGTCTCCACCGGCACCCTCGGCGTCAAGCAGATGCGCGCCTACACGCTCGCCGTCATCGTGCCGTTTAGCAACCAGTTCCGCAACGACTACGATTCGCTGTACAACGAGCTGGTCAACCGCATCCCCGGCGTGCTCGCGAACAAGTTCGACCGCACCGCGTTCGGCTTCGACGCGGCCCCCGGCGACAACTTCGACACGCTCGACAAGGCCGAGGGCGTGAACGTCAACCAGACCGGCTCCAAGGTCTACGACGCCTTCGTGGACGTCGACGCAGCCATCGCCGCGAACGGTTCGCAGCTGACCGGCTTCGCCGTCTCCCCTCAGGGCCGCGCCCTCGTGCTCAAGGCCAAGGACTCGAACGGCCGCCCGCTGTTCACCGCATCCAACGGCGACTCCAACCTCAACGCCATCCTCGGCTACCCGGCCTACCAGTCCCGCGCCGCGTACAACGCCGCCACGACCGGCGGCGGCAACGCCAAGCCCGCCACGGTCGGCTTCGCCGGTGACTGGACGAGCGCCCGCTACGGCATGGTGAACGACCTCGAGATCACCATCTCCGACCAGGCCACGCTCACCGTCTCCGACGGCGGCTCCGGCACCACGACCCTCAACCTGTGGCAGCAGAACATGTTCGCCGTCCGCGCCGAGTTCCGCGCCGGTTTCGTCGTTCGCGACATCGCCGACTTCCGCAAGCTCACCGACGGCGCTTCCGCCTAAGGGGGTGCGCTAAATGGCAGACACCATCCAGGCGGTGCATTTCACCGACGAGCAGCCCCCCGCCACGCAGACCGTCGTCCAGGTCTACGCGGACAACCTGCCCAGCGGCGGCACCGCGTACACCCTGCCCGCAGCGACCGAGAGCGCTCTCGGCGGCGTGAAGCTCGCCAAGTTCGGCGACGCCATCGGCAACGCCAATGAGGCCGTGGCCGCTGCCGCCGGTGACGCACCGACCAAAGCCGAGTTCGCCGCCCTCCAGGCTTCTTACAACGCGCTCGCGAAGCAGTTCAACCGCCTCATCAGCGGACTTGCCAACGCGGGCACCATCTCCAAGCCGTCAGCCTAGGGGGCGCACCATGGCAGACCTGCAACCGCTGGCAACGGTTGACGATTACACAGCACGCTACGGGGCCGTGGACACCGGCACGGCGGCACGCCTGCCCGACATGCTCCTCGACGCGACGGCGCTCATCATGGCCGAGGTTCCCGCGTACGCTGCGGGCACCGACCCGGTGCTCGACCGCAACGCGCAGGCCGTGTGCTGCTCCATCGTCCACAGGGCGCTCGTGAGCGGCATCAGCTACGAGGGCATCAGCCAGGCGTCCCAGACGGCGGGGAGCTACAACGCATCGGTGACGTTCGCCAACCCCGACGGCGCTCTTTACCTCAGCGGCGCGGACAGGGCGCGGCTCGGCATCGACGCGGGGGTCGTCACGACCGCGCAGATGGGGGCGGCATGATGCTCATCCATGGCGTCACCGTCACGGTCGAGCGCCCCGGCACGCCGACCACCGGCTCGCACGGCAACCCCGTCGCGGGCGAGTGGTCGACCGAGGCGGTGGAAAACGTCCTCCCCCAGCCGGGCGGGACGGCTGACCTCGACGAATCGCGTCCCGAGGGCGTGCGCGTCGATATGACGTTCCATTTTCCGAAGGCGTACACGGCGTCGCTCAAAGGTTGCCGCATCGCCTATAACGGCGGGCGCTACCGCGTCATCGGCGACCCCCAGCCCTACCTTGCGGACGCCACGCCCGGCGCGTGGAACCGCGCCGTGGAGACGGAGGCCGTCAATGGCTAAGCTCTCGCTGAGCCTGAAGAAGCTCAAGCTCGAACCGTACCTACCCGGCATCAACGAGGTCATGAAGCAGCCCGGCGTGGCATCTCTCATCGCCGCGCAGGGTGAGCGTGCGGCGGCACGCTGCAACGCCATGGCCCGCGAGTACCGAGGCACGGGCGAGGAACCGGTCTACGAGTCCGAGCAGGTGACCAAGCGGTACGTCGCGGCGGCAATCGTGTACGCGTCGAACAAGGCCGCAGGACTCGACAACCTCAAGAACAACACTCTCAAGAAGGGATGCGGCGCATGAGCTTCGACATCATCTCCGCGCTCTGCGAGTGGGTGCCAAAGAAGCTCGGCGTGCCGTGCTCGGCGCAGGTGCCCGACCCGCGCCCCGAAAGCTTCATCACGGTGGAGCGCACGGGCGGCGGGTACACGCTCGGGCGCGACAACCCCTATCTCGCCGTCCAGGCGTGGGGCGCGTCCGAGGCCGACGCCTACGTCCTGGCGCTCCGCACCCGCGACGCGTTCGCCACCGGCCTCCGCGAGGAGGTGCCGAAGGTGTGCTCCGTCGAGATCGGCGGGCTTTACAACTTCCCCGACCCCGACGCGCGGCAATCCCGTTACCAATTGGACGCGTACCTAGTGACGCGCCCGTAGTGAAAGGAACATGACATGGCTGAAACCATGCTCGATGCAGCAAACCTCGGTATCGGCAAGGGGCGCGAGGGCGGCTACGGCTGCGTCGCGCCAGCCGGTACCGACCCGTCCGCCTACGAGGACATGAAGCAGACCCTCAAGCAGCTCTGCGACGCCAATTCTTCCGTACTCAAGTCGCTCGGGTACATCGACGAGGACGGCGTGACGCTCACGACCGATACCGACACCGACGACAAGAAGGACTGGTGCGGAAACACCATCGTGTCGCCCATGACCTCTTACGCCGAGAGCGTCCAGGCCAACTTCCTTGAATCCCGCGCGTCCGTGCTCAAGGTCGTGTTCGGCGAGTCAAACGTCACCGACGACGGCAAGGGCACCGTGACCGTCCGCCACAACCAGAACTTCACCGGCTCGCACCTGTACGTGTTCGACTGCGTCGTGAGCGACACGAAGGTCAAGCGGACCATCATCCCGAACGGCGTCATCACCGAGCGCGACGACATCGCCTACAACAACTCAGACCTCGTCGGGTACAAGCCCACGATCAAGTGCCTGCCGTCTGCCTTCTACGACGGCGACACCCTGCGCGAGTTCATCTACGACACCGTCACGGGTGCCGCATCACAGGTCACCGGCGGTGCATCCGGGGAAAAGCAGGATTAGACGATGTGGGTTTCGGGGCGCATCCGGGGAGACGGGACGCGCCCTGAACCGGCTCAAACCGGCGCGTGCGCACCTCTCCCGCCTACCGGAAGAGGGGCGCACGCGCTTATTTGAAACCATATGGAAGGAGAGAGCGCATGAACATCGAGGACATGACGCCTGAGGAGATTCGAGAGTACGCAGCGGCGAAGGAACGGGACCGCGAGGAGCTGACCGCCAAGTACATGGGGCACAGGACCGTCGAACCCGCCCCGGACGCGCCGAAACGCGATGCCCGCTTCATCCGCACGGTGGAGTTCGAGGGCCGCGAGTACCCCGTCGACATGCGGCGCATCAAGAGCCGCAAGACTATGCGCGAGCTCGTGCGCTTGCAGTCGCAGGACGTTCAAGACGGCCCGGCCATGATGGACCTCATGGACTACATCTTCGAGGGCGCATGCGAGGAGGCCATCGTCGGCGAGGTGACGCGGAAGTGCGGCTTCGACGATTACGACGAGATCCTGCGCATCGAGTCGGGCATCCTTGAGGCGCTCGACCTAAAAAACTAGCAGCCGTGGCACCGCTGCTCCTGGACGGAAGCGGTGCGCTCACGGCGGATTTCCAGCAGTACTACGCGCTCGACTTGGAAGGGCTGCTCGATGACGCCGAGTTCTCGCGCATCGCGGTCCTCGCGCGCGAGCTGCCGACTTCGTCCAGGTCCTTTACGAGAATCGACCCGCGCGGCGCATGGGACGAGAAGGCCTATCTCCTCGCGCTCATAGCCGACAACCTCTCTTTCATGCGCTACGAGAACTCAGGTGGCAGGGGCAGGAAGCCGAAGCCCGTTGAGCGCCCGAAGGGGAGGGAACCGAAGAGGCGGCTTGACGTGGCACCGTCCCGCAGGACGGAGCTGCTTTTCGGGCTGCGCAGATAAGAAATAGGCAGGTGACAACATGGCAGACGTCGCGCGCGGCTCGGTGCTGCTCACACCGAAGTTCGACAACCTGATGAGCAACGTCACGAGCCAGCTTGAGTCTGCTTTCGGCAAGGCGTCGTCCACCGGATCGAAGGCGGGCGGCGAGGCCGGGGAGAAGTACAACACGGGCTTCTCCGGCAAGACCGCCGCCCTCATGGGCATCGTGTCCTCTCTGACCTCAAAGGCTTTTGACGCTATCTCGTCCTCGCTCGGCTCGGCCATCAGCCGCGTCGACACGATGAACAACTTCCCGAAGGTCATGTCGAACCTCGGGTACTCGGCTGGCGAGGCCGAGGCCTCGATCAAGAAGATGAGCGCTTCGATCGACGGCTTGCCGACTTCGCTGCCCGCGCTCACCGGCATGGTGCAGCAGCTCGCCCCGCTGTGCTCGTCGCTCGACGAGGCGACTGATATCGGTATCGCGTTCAACGACATGTGCCTCGCCTCCGGGGCATCGACTGCCGACGTGTCCCGCGCCATGCAGCAGTACTCGCAGATCCTCAGCAAGGGCAAGCCCGACCTCCAGGACTGGAAGACGCTCCAGGAGGTCATGCCGGGCCAGCTGAACCAGGTGGCGCAAGCGCTCCTCGGCCCCACGGCGAACAGCAAGGACCTCTACAGCGCGCTCAAGGACGGCACCGTCTCCATGACGGACTTCAACAGCGCCATCATGGATCTCGACAAGAACGGCGTCGACGGGTTCGCATCGTTCGCCCAGCAGGCCAAGGACGCGACCCAGGGTATCGGCACGGCCCTCGACAACGTCCCCAACCGCATCGCCAAGGCGCTCCAGACCGTCATCGACGCCATCGGGGCCACGAACATCTCCGGGGCCATCAACGCGTTCACAGGCTCGTTCTCCGGGATCGGAAACGCCATCGCGACCGTCATCAACGGCGCTAAGACCGTCATAGGCGCTGCCGTGACGGGGATAGCGTCCGTTCTCACGCGGATAGGGTCCGCGCTCCCCACGGGCTTCCTCGACGGCATCGCGAGCGCCTTTAAGGCCATCGCCCCAGCCGTCGCGCCCGCAGTGGCGGCGTTCGCGCTGCTGCTGCCCGTCATGGGCGGCCTCAGCAAGGCGGTGTCGATCGCGCGCGGAATCGGCTCGCTCGGCAAGGTGCTGTCGACCCTCGCGGGCGGTCCCGTCGGGCTTGCGGTCATCGCCATCGCGGCGCTCGTCGCGGGTTTCGCCGCGCTTTACAACTCGAACGAGACGGTCAGGAACGCCGTCGACTCAGCGTGGCAGCAGATACAGGCGACGGCAGCTGCTGTGTGGCCGTACGTCCAGCAGGCCGTGACCACGGCGTGCTCGGTCGTCCAGTCGATCGTGCAGACGGTGTGGCCGTACGTCCAGAGCGCCGTCACGACCGTGATGGGGGCCGTCCAGAGCGCCGTCGAGGTCGCTTGGCCGGTGGTCCAGCAGGCTTTCGCCACGGCGTGCTCGGTCGTCCAGTCGATCGTGCAGGCCGCGTGGCCGCTCATCGAGTCGGTCGTCACGACGGTCATGGGCGCGATCGAGCTGTTCGTCACGACCGTATGGCCGACCATCCAGAACGTCTTCTTGACGGCGTGCGCGGCCATCCAGGCCATCGTCGCCGCCGTATGGCCCGTGATTCAATCAGTGGTCACGACCGTCATGACCGTGATCTCGGCTGTCATCCAGACCGTGTGGCCCGTCATCCAGGCTATCTTCACGACGGCCTGCGCGGCCATCTCGACCGTCATCAACGCCGTGTGGCCCGTCATCCAGACGGTGATCACCACCGTCATGAACGTCATCAACGCGGTCATCGGCACCGTGCTCGCCGCGATCGACGGCAACTGGTCGGGCGTCTGGCAGGGGATCAAGGCGATCGCCTCCACCGTCTGGACGGGCATCCAGAGCGTCGTTAGCGTCGCGATAAACGCCGTCAAGTCGATCATCTCCTCGGCGCTCGGCACCATCAGGTCCGTGTGGGACTCGTGCTGGAACGGCATCAAGGGCGCATTCAAGTCCATCTGGAACGGCATCAAGAGCGGAGCCAAGGGCGGCATCGACGCCGTCTACAACACGGTGACGGGAATCAAGGGGAAGATCACCGGCTTCTTCTCCGGTGCCGGTTCCTGGCTCGTCGCATCCGGCAAGGCCCTCCTCAACGGCCTGAAGAGGGGCATCGAGGGGGCGGTAGGATCCGTCACGTCTGCGGTCTCCGGTGCGCTCAGCAAGATTCGCGGGCTGTTCCCGTTCTCCCCCGCGAAGTGGGGACCGTTCTCGGGCCACGGATACACGACGTACTCCGGCGCAGCGCTCATGGGCGATTTCGGAAAGGCGATCGCCAAGGGCGCGGTCTCGGTCGCATCCCTGGCGGAGCATTCCATGGAGGGCGTGCGCTCGGCATTCGATACGGAGCCGATCGCGTTTACCGCTACCGCCGACGCCCGGGCGCTCTCCGCTCGTGCGCAGGCGTCACCGGCGCTCGCCGTCGCTGGTGCGGGCGGCGCTACCTACGTGCTCAACTACAACGGCGATCAGACCGGTATGAGCGAGCGCATGAAGATGATGCTCGAGACCATCTTCGACGAGATGGACGCGACGTCGAGGATGAGGTAAGGGGGTCTAATGGCAGACGCATACGGCGGCATCGTCCGGCACTGGCGGTGCCATGTCGCGGCATGGGTAGTCGGGCAGACCGACACGCAGTGCACGGTGCGCATGCAGACGAGGTTCCAGTCCATCAGGTGGGGATACCAGGTCTACGGAAACGGCACGGTGAGCGGGGGAGGGCAGAGCGCGTCGTCCGGGCGCGTCATGTGCTCCTCGCCATACGGGGGCAGCGTCGACCAGACGCTCGCGGGCAAGGACTTCACCGTGGCCCGCAAGGGCAGCGCCCAGACCGTCGAGGTCACCGGGTCGGTGAGCGTCACGGGCGGCTACCACAACGGCACCTCCCGCGCCACGGTGAAGGTCACCGTCCCCGCCATCGTCCACAAAGCGCCCCGCGACCCGAAGGGCTTCACCGCGACGCGCGTCAGCGACACCCGCGTGGAGATGGCCTGGACGGGGGATTACACCGACGGAAACGGGTTCTACCCGTGGTTGGGACTCCACCTCTACCGCGCGGTCGACGACGGCCCCTTCGCCAAGCTGTGCGACCTCGCCTGGAGCGCCACGAGCTACACCGACTCCACCTGCGCCAAGGGGCATAGCTACCGCTACCTGCTCAAGGCATGGAACGACAAGGGCGAGTCGGGCGGCGTGATGTCTGATATCATCCGCATGACACCGGCGGCGCTGTCGGCGCTCGACGTTTCGAAGGCCTCTGCCGATTCCGTCATGCTCGTCATCCCGAATCCGCCCGCGTATTTCGACTCCATCGAGTTCCAGCGCAAGGAGACCGGCGGCGACTTCTCATCCATCTCCCCATCGCAGGCGGAGGGGAGCTGGCTCGATTCGGGCGTGCCAGAGAAGGTGCTCACGTACCGCGCCCGCGTGGTCTACGGAGGCCTGTATGGCGATTGGGTTGTATCGGACCCCATAGCCACCGTCGCCGCCCCGCTCGCGCCGGGCGTGGACGCGCTCGACGCGGTGTACGCGAACGGCTCGACCGTCTATGTGACCTGGACCCCGAACCACCCCGACAAGACGGCGCAGTCCGCAGCCCAGGTGGAGGTCACCGTCGGCACGGGCGACGCTCAGGTGATAGATGTCGAGGGCAGCGCCACGGCGTGCGCCTACAAGGCCGCGACGGACGGCACCGTCAGGGTGCGCGTGCGCACGCACGGCCTCTACGACGGGTGGGGCGAGTGGAGCGCCTATGCGGCGTTCACCGTCGCGACCCCTCCCGCCGCCTCGTTCACGTCCCCGGCGGCGGACGGGGACACGGTCAAGGGGCTTCCCCTGGCCGTCGCCTGGCGGGTCGAGGACGCCACCGGCGTGAGCGCCCAGGAGCTGAAGGTCTCCGAGGCTTTCTCCGGGACGGTCCTCTCCGATTCCGCGCCGGGCGCGTCCGATCGCTCCGCCGAGTTCGGCGTGTCGAGCGGCATCAGGGACGGCGGGGACTACACCCTGTCGCTCACGGTGCGCGGCGGTTCCGGCCTGGAATCGACCGCCAAGCGCCGGTTCACGGCCAAGTGGACGCCGCCGGACGCGCCCTCCGTGAAAGTGGAGACGGACGCGGGGTTCTCGGCATACGTGACCGTCACGGCGGCGGCCACTGGCGAGGTCGCGACCGACCATCTGCGGCTGATCCGCGTGAACCCGGACGGCACCACATCGGCGCTCGGCGATGCACTCAAGTCCGGTGACACGGTTCCCGATCGCCTGCCGCCGGTCAACACGCCGTTCACCTACAGGGTCGCGGCTGTCGCGCTCACCGGCGCGGTATCCTATACGGACCATGGGTGCACCGTCGATTCAGGCGGTTGCGAGGTATACAGCTTCGGTGCGGCAGCCACCGACTCGATCTCGCTGGGGCTTTCCCTCGATGCGTCCAGCTCGATCGAGCTGTCTGGCGAGACGTTCGAGTTCGCCGGGCAGTCGCTGCCGCGCTTCTACGCGGACGGCAGGCGCAGCTCCTCCGTTTCGCGCTCGTACGACGTCATGACGCTCGAAGAGGCGGACAGGGTCAAGGCCCTCGCCGAGACCTATCCCAAGTGCTGGTTCCGCGACGTGTTCGGGCACGTCCGCTTCGGATATGCCAAGTGGTCGACATCCTACTCGGCATCCAAGGCGAACTTCTACGGCGTCTCTGTCAGCTTCACGGAACTCGAGTGGGAGGATCCCGTCAATGGATAGCTCCTTCTGGTTCGGGGACTACTCGACCGCGTACCGGTACATGCGGGTCTCTCGCGCCACCGGCAGCGAGATAGGGGAGCTTTACGGCATCACCCCGGGGTCGATCACGCGCAACGACGACACCTCGATAAAGGAGAGCGCCGAATGCAAGTGCACCGGCGGGGTCGATATCGGGGGCGACCTCCTGCGCGTCTATATGGACGCGACGTCCTCAACCGGCGAGGCCGTCTCCGTGCCGCTCGGCACGTTCGTCCCCGCCGTTCCGTCCCGCACCGTCGACGGCCCCATAGAGACGAGCGCGGTGAAGCTCTACGGCAGGTTGCAGGAGCTGGAGGACGATGACTTCGCCGTCCCCCTCACGGTGCCCGGCGGCTCCAACGCCGTCGATATCGCTGCGGGAATCTGCCGCGACGCGGGCCTCGAGGTCCTCTACCCGAAAAGCGGGTACGTGACCACGGACGCCCGCTACTACGGCGTCGGCGCGACATCCGACTCGCAGACCGTCGACAGCAAGCTCGGGGCGGTGAACGATCTGCTCTCCCTGGCGGGTTACCGCTCCGCGCACACCGACGCCATGGGCCGCGTCACGTTCGACGTCTACCGCGAGCCGTCCGTGTCGCCTGCGGCCTGGACGTTCCAGGAGGGGCGCAACGCCCGATTCGAGAGCGAGGTGAGCGAGGAGCTGGATTACACGTCCACCGCGAACCACGTCGTCGTGCGCTACGCATCCACCGAGGAGAACAAGGCCTTCGTCGGCGAGGCATGGGACAGGGACCCGGAAAGCCCGCTCTCGACGGTCTCGCGTGGCCGGACGATAACCAAGTCGTACACGTATGACGAGTTGCCGCCCGGCAAGGACGATGCGGCCAGGCAGGGGAGCTCCGACGCAAAGGCCGGTGAGCTGCTCGCGGCAGAGCAGGCCGTCATACACCGCGTGACCGTGAACGGGACATACGCGCCCGTCGATATCGCGGACACGGTGGCTTTCTCCTACCCCACGGGGGGCATCGAGGGGAAGTTCGCCGTGAGGACGGAGACGCTCAAGCTGTCGGGCGGCTGCCCGATGCAGATCGAGCTCAAGAGAAACGTTAGGTCGTGGTGACGATGGCGGAGCTGACAAGAAGCGAGGAGATGTTCGCCCGCGCCCTGGGGCGCAAGGCGGCGTCTTCGGTGGGGTCGTCCGTCGCCTACTCGTCTGGCAACGGAAGCGCGACCGTCTATCGCGAGACAGGGCGCGTGACATGCGTCTACTCCGAGGGCCGCCTGGACGTGAACCTCGGCTCGGACGACTCCCCGCTCATGATCGAGTCCGTGCCGTACACCACGGCGTGCGAGGGCGTGCAGGCGGGAGACACCGTCATCATCGAGACGTTTGGGCACCGTATGGTGGCCGTCGGCGTGGTCTCCACCTCCTCCGACCCGCAGTACCGCCCCGCCACCAAGGCGGAGATGGACGAGGTTGACCGGAACGCCGAGCAGGCGAAAGCCGACGCCGCAGCGGCGAAGGAGCTGACCGACTCGGTCTCCTCCAAGCTGGATGCGGCGGAGAAGTCGCTCGACGCCGTCCAGGCGGAGGCCAAGCAGGCGAAGTCCGACTCGGAGACGGCGCTGGCGGAGGCGAGGAAGACCGGCCAGATGGCCGTCACCGCCACGGCGTACGAGTACGCCGCCTCGGCCTCGCCGACCGAAGCGCCCTCGACCGGGTGGGGCGCGGACGTCCCCGCCCACAGGGAAGGGGAGTACACGTGGATGCGCGTGACGCTCACCTACGGCGACGGGCGCAGCGAGACCACGGAACCCGTGCTGCTCACCGGCAACGCGGGTGCCAAGGGAGACAAGGGAGACACCGGCCCGCAGGGGCCGCAGGGCGAGAAGGGCGCGGACGGTGCCAAGGGGGAGACCGGCGCGACCGGTCCACAGGGCGAGAAGGGCGAGAAGGGGGACCCCGGCGCTCCGGGCAAGGACGGCGAGACCGGCCCGCAGGGCGTGTCGGTCGCCTCCGTGACAACGTTCTGGCAGCTCTCCGCCTCGCAGCCCGCGACGCCATCCGGTGCCGCCGACCCGAGCGGGTGGTCCACCACCGAACCCGAGGTGCCCGACGGCTACAGCGGCTCCGAGTGGAGGTGCATCCGCACGGTGCTCAGCAACGGCGCGGCGGCGTGGACGGTGCCGACCAGGAGCGCGAGCTTCTCCTACGCCCACAAGGCCTACCAGACCGCCCAGGGCGCGGTGAGCACGGCGAACTCCGCGAAGTCGACCGCCGAGGGCGTGTCCGCAACGCTGACGCGCGACTACACGCCGACCGCCGACGCCGACAAGAGGTACTCGACCAAGGCGGAGCTCTCCGCCAAGGCCGACGAGATATCGTCCTCCGTCAAGGAGACCTACGCGACCAAGGCCGCCGTCTCCACGGCGCAGTCCGCAGCCGACGCGGCGAAGAGCGCTGCCGGTACCGCGCAGTCGACCGCCGACACCGCCAAGTCCAGCGCAGCTGCAGCCAATAGCGCCGCCTCTTCCGCCGCCAGCGCCGCGAAGAGCGCCCAGTCGACTGCCGACGCTGCCAAGGCGAACGCCAAGACCGCGCAGGACGGCGTGGACGCCCTCAAGAACCGAGTAACCACCGCCGAGACGAGCATCAAGCAGAACTCCGACGCCATCGCGCTCAGGGCCACGAAGACGGAGGTCACGAGTGCGGTGGATGACATAAAGGTCGGCGGGAGGAATTTACTGTCAAACGAAATGGCTTCAAAATTCAACGGCGCTAATGCTACTATCGGATATGATTCCAGTACCAGGACATTCACTGTAACAACATCCGATACCGCTTCAACTTTCTGGGGCAATGGCATTCATAACGTCGGTCAAGTACGTGTTCCATATGGAAAAACACTATGTGTCTCATTTGAGATATTTACTAGTACGTCCGCTGAGTGGCGAATGGATGTTAACAATTCATTAGTTGGAGATCCAACATGGACTGGCGGCTCAAATGATAAC
>ERZ808240.2994-NODE-2994-length-17332-cov-8.146495_pt1 | contig 17332 bp, 18 predicted proteins | sample MGYA00521084_ERZ808240 | MGnify/ENA primary metagenome ERZ808240 (study PRJEB31516, sample SAMN03275571) | gut metagenome | biome: mammalia-associated habitat; material: feces | host: Papio cynocephalus | place: Kenya | collected 2012-08-06 ... | reverse complement strand
CATGCGGTGCTCCTCCTTTCTGTCAACATACAGGTAAGGGAGTTTTATCGACCGCCCAGCACTTTGCCGGAAGGCCCGTTCTACCTGAAAACAGGTTAACTTACTCTCAAGAAGCAGTATATCGGATTTCTGAAATTTATGCAAGTTTCCTCTATTGTTTGGCGATGCAAACTGCTTCGCACAATGATTTTGAAAAAAGCACTTGACAAGTTTCGATTTTGTGGTAAAATGTCATCTTATTTGACCCAAGAAAAGTGAATGACGAGTCTGTAATAGCAGTATACGCATAATGAGGGACGCAGTCGATGACACGGTATCCACCGTGAAAATCCACTACGTCTCTTTTTTTGTCACTTGTGAGCAAAGAAGAGAAAGGATAAATACTACATGAACTCGAACCAGTATCTTGCAGAAGAAAAGATCAGCACCCTGATGCTGAAATTTTCTGTACCCTGCATTATGTCCCTGATGGTCTCCTCCCTGTACAACATCGTAGACCAGATCTTTATCGGCCGCGGTGTCGGCTATCTGGGCAACGGCGCAACCAATGTTGTGTTCCCCATCACCATCATTGCGCTGGCGCTGGCCCTGCTCATCGGTGACGCCTGCGCCGCTTTCCTGAGCCTGAGCCTTGGCAAGGGTGACACCGAATCCGCCCACAAGAACGTTGGCAGCACCATCGTGCTCAGTATCGGTGTGAGCCTTCTGCTGGTGGTTCTGTTCCTCGCCGGTCAGGAGACCATCCTGCAGGCCTTCGGCGCGACCGCAAACAACATTGAATACGCCCGCGAATACTTCCTCATCATCGTGCTGGGCATCCCCTTCTATGTGTTCACCAATGCCATGAACTCCCTCATCCGCGCAGACGGCAGCCCGGCGTTCGCCATGATCTCCACGCTGGTAGGCTGCGTCATCAACGTGATCTTTGACCCCATCACCATTTTTGTGCTGCACTGGGGTATGCGCGGTGCAGCCATTGCCACCATTGCGGGCCAGATCGTCACCGCTGTGCTGGCTGCGGGCTATATGTTCCACACCAAGTCTTTCAAGCTGAAGAAGTCCAGCTTTGCCCCCAACGCAAAACTGGTGCGCGCCTATCTGCCGCTGGGCATCAGTTCCTTCCTGACCCAGATTTCCATCGTGTTCATCATGGGCGTGATGAACAACACCCTGGTGCATTACGGCGCACAGTCCGCCTACGGTGCCGACATTCCCATGACCGTTGTGGGCATCGTGATGAAGGTGTTCCAGATCGTTATCGCTCTGGTCATCGGCATTGCCGCCGGCTCTCAGCCCATCGTGGGCTACAACTACGGCGCAGGCCACAAGCACCGCGTCAAGGAGATTTACTGCACCATGTTCAAGGCCGAGCTGGTCGTAGGTGTTCTCTCCATGACGGCATTTGAGCTGTTCCCCCGCCAGATCATCGGTATCTTCGGCAGCGAGAGCGAGCTCTACAATCAGTTTGCCGTGCTGGCCTTCCGCATCTATCTGGGCACCATCATCCTGTGCTGCGTACAGAAATCCACCAGCGTTTTCCTGCAGGCACTGGGCTGCCCGATCATGTCCCTGAGCCTTTCTCTTCTGCGTGATTTCATCGTCAGCGTTCCGGCCATCCTGATCCTGCCCCTGTTCGGCGGCGTGGAAGCCGTGCTGTGGTCCGCGCCCATCGCCGATGTGATCTCCATCGTGGCCGCCGCCCTAATGGTGCGCCACATCTGGAACCACCAGCTGAAAGAGGGAAAGCAGGAGCCTGAGCACGTGATGCAGATGAGTTTTGCAGAGATGCAGCAGGCATAAAAGCACTTAAACAGTAAGGAGCAGATACTTCACATCGAACGTGTGTTGTATCTGCTCCTTGCTTTTTGGGGATTCCTTATTCTTCCAGAATCTGCTTCAGCATGGCCGCGTAGTTCTGTGACTCCGCCGTCATCTTTCCGCAGTGCGCATATCCTGGCCAAATCTTCAGTTCTGCGCAGGGATATTTCTGAGGCAAGAGCTTTTTGCACTCCTTCAGATCAGAGTCTTTTTCGCCATATGCAAAGACACAGTGCTTCTGCATCTCCGGCGAAAGCTCCGGCAGCTGCACATAGCCGCAGTCATGGATGATATTGCAGATGCTCTCCTCATTCATGGCAATGAACCGCTTTGCCATGGCTGGACCTGCGGTCTCGCCATAGATTTCACTCATCTTCCGCCGGGAAAGTTCCGGGTCTTTCACAGCTTTGCGGTGCTTGGAAAGGAACACCCACTTCAATACAAATTCAAGCAGCGGTGCCTTCTCATAAAAGCTAACACCTTCAAAAAAGACATGGTCAAAGGTCAGGTCCGGGAATTTCAGCAATTCAAACAGCACCACTCCGCCCAGAGATGCACCAAAACCCAAGTTCAGGTGGGTGCAGCCTTTTTCCACCAGCACATCGTGGATGGTTTTTGCTTCTTCGGCGGCGCTGTGGTAGGTCGCAGCCGCATCTTCTCCGTGCGCCGACAAATCCGGGATAAAGCAGTGGATATCTTCTCCCCAGAAATTTGTCACGCACAGCTCGATTCCTTCTGCAGAGGACAGCATTGGGTGAATCAATACGGCTGTTTTGCTTTGTTCCGGGTTCCTCTCGTACATTTTCATAAGGCTTCCCCTTTCTTGTCCGTGCATTCCACATAGGCAAGGGTGATTCTGGCTGGCATCAGCTTGTGATAGTTCGCCTGCCAGCCGTTGCGGCACAGAAAGTCGAGGTAGTCTTCCTCCGACCACTGGTGCGCAAAGGAGATACCCGCCAGCTGTAAAATACCCGACCATACCCGGCTGACAGCACCCTTTTTGTGCTCCACAAAGTTCGGCGCGATCAGTATCCCACCCGGCCGCAGCACCCGCCGAATCTCCCGCAGAGCGGTTTCCGGGTCCGGCATGACGTGCAAGGCGTTAGCAATGAGCACCGCATCAAAGGAATTATCTGCATAGGGCAGCGCCGTGGCATCTGCCACTTCAAAGGCCAGGTTGGCCGGATAGGTTCCCTTTTTCGCTTCCCGGATCATGCCTTCGGCATAGTCCGTGGCAATCATCCGCTTTGCCGCATAGGCCACGTGCTTTGCCAGCAGACCAGGCCCGGTGGCGATTTCCAGCACTTCTTTGCCTTCGATTACCTGCGGGATGCGGCCGTACATAAACTCATAGAGCTTTCGGTCGGCCCGCATTGCCTTCTCATAAATAGGTGCGTAGAAACTCCAGACATTTTTGTTCACTGCGTTCTCCTTTATGCTGAGGGCTTTCTTACAGTTTAATATTAGTCTGCGCTAACCTTCTTGTCAAGAGCATTTTTCCGGAACCGTTCATAAGCTTCCCGGATATCCTCCGGCAGACGTTTCAGCGTTTCTTCCCGCAGTTCCTGCGGCATCCCGTAAAAGTCTTCGGCCATGCCGCCGGTGATGCAGGCAAGGGTGTCGCTGTCACCGCCCAGCGATACTGCATTGCGGAGTGCATTCCGGTTTATAAAATCCCCGTCAGCGCCATGATATGTACCCCAATACTGGACACCCAGTATTGGGGTACATATCATTCAAGGCACGCCGGGGTTCTTTTTGTCATTCTGCTGCAAAACATCTGCACTTTCTCGGCAGAACGCAGAAAATGCAGAAACCGCTTGATTTGGCTCGGTTTCCGCACTAGAATGGAAACCAGAAAGACAAATACAGTTTCCGCAAGGAGGACGCTCATGCAGGAAAAGCTCGATGCGCTGGTGCGCACACAGGCGATGCAGTTATTCCGTCAACAGGGTCTGCATTTCACCATGCAGCAGGTGGCAGAGCCGCTGCACATCAGCAAAAAGACCATCTACACCGTTTACCCCTCCAAGGAGGCGCTTTTGCTGGATATGGTAGACCACGCCTTTGCGGACATCCACCGCTGCAAGCAGGAGATTTTGGCGGGCAGCGGCACTTTGCAGGAGAAGCTCCGGGCGGTCATCATTGCAATGCCGACGGAATATGCTGCGCTGGACCTGCGGCAGATGAAGGAGCTGGACGAGAAATACCCGGTGGTGGCGGCGCGGGTGCGCAGTCAGTTGGAAAACGGATGGGAGCCCACCATGACGCTGCTGGAGCAGGCCGTGGCTGAGGGGGTCATGCGTCCGGTATCCCTGCCGGTGCTGCGGCAGATGATCACCGCATCCATAGAGAGCTTTCTGGCTGATCGCAGTCTGGCAGAAAGCGGGGTGCAGTATGTGGCTGTGTTGGAAGAAATGATCTCGATCTTACTGGAAGGGGTGCTGCCGCGATGAAACACAGTTTTTGTGAGGACTGGGAGTTCACAAGACACTGGACGGAAGCCTTTGGTAAGGGGCTGCCGGTGCCAAAACAACAAGCCGTCCGCTTGCCCCATACCTGCCGGGAGGTGCCGCTGCACTATGCCTCTCCTGCCGATTACGAGATGGTCTGCGGCTACCGCAAGCGGTTCCGGGTACCGCCGATACAAGCTGCGCCCCGGCTGTTCGTCCGCTTCGACGGAGCCGCCCATCAGGCAGTGGTTCGGGTCAACGGCAGGGTTGCCGGGCAGCACCGGGGCGGTTATACGGGCTTTACGGTGGAAATCACCGACCTTGTGGACCGGGAGGGTGAAAACCTGCTGACCGTGCAGTTGGACACCCGTGAAGACCCGACCATTCCGCCCTTTGGCTTTGTCATTGATTACCTGACCTACGGCGGGCTGTACCGAGAGGTCTGGCTGGAAGCTACGGCAGAAAGCCGCCTGACCGATTTATTCGTCTACACGCCCGCCCTGCAAGAGGCTGTGGTGCAGTGGACCGCAGAGCTTACGCCCACAGCCGTGGCGGTCCGCATCCGGCTGGAGACCGCAGACGGCACCCTGCTGGCAGAGCAGACTACACAGGCGGCAGAAACCGGGAAGATACAGCTTTCTGTGCCGGACGCACAGCCGTGGGATACCGAGCATCCGGTTTTGCATCATGCCACGGCAGAGCTTTTGAACGCAGCCGGACAGCCCATCGACCGCAGACAGGTGACGTTTGGCTTCCGCACAGCGGAATTCAAGGCGGATGGCTTCTACCTCAACGGCAAAAAGACCTTTCTGCGAGGCCTGAACCGACACCAGAGCTACCCTTACATCGGCTATGCCGCACCGGAGAGCCTGCAGCGGGAGGATGCCCGTATTTTGCAGGAAGAGCTTCATTGTACCGCCGTGCGCACCAGCCACTACCCCCAAAGCCAATATTTTCTGGACGAGTGCGACCGGCGGGGTCTGCTGGTGTTCACTGAATTGCCGGGCTGGCAGCACATCGGGGACGACAACTGGAAGGACGCCGCCTGCGAGATGCTGCGAGAGATGCTCCTGCAAAACCGCAGCCACCCCAGCATCATCCTGTGGGGTGTGCGCATCAACGAGAGCGTGGACGACGATGCTTTCTATACCCGAACCAACCAGATTGCTCACCAGCTGGACCCCAGCCGCGCCACTTCCGGCGTGCGGTATCTGGAAAAGAGCCATCTGCTGGAAGATGTCTATGCCTACAATGACTTTTCCCATAACGGAGTAACGCCCGGCGCAAAGAAGAAAAAAGACGTGACACCAGATATGGGAAAGGCGCTGCTCATCTCGGAGTGCAACGGTCACATGTACCCCACCAAGGCCTTTGACGATGGCCCCCATCGGCAGGAACACGCCCTGCGGCACGTCCGGGTGCAGAACGCCGCCTATGCCAGTGGGGAGCACGCCGGGTGCTTTGGCTGGTGCATGTTCGACTACCAGACCCACAAGGACTTCGGCTCCGGCGACCGCATCTGTTACCACGGCGTGCTGGACATGTTCCGCAATCCCAAACTGGCGGCGGCCGTCTATGCCAGTCAGGGAGATGCTGACCCGGTGCTGGAGATTAGTTCTTCCATGGACATCGGCGACAGCCCCGCCGGGCAGCTGGGAAACGTATATGCGTTCAGCAATGCGGAGCAGGTAAAGCTTTACAAAAACGATGTATTCGTCACCGACCTGCACCGCAGCCCGTGGACGGCACTGCCGCACCCGCCCTTCGTGGTGGATGATACCATCGGCGAACTGCTGGAAACGCAGGAGCATTTTTCGCCGTCCAAAGCGGCAATCCTGCGAGACTGCCTGCTGGCCGCCGGAAAGTACGGTCTGGCCGGTTTGCCGCTTTCCTATAAAATCAAGCTGGGCTGGTGTATGCTGCGCTACAAAACGAGCTTTGAAGATGGTGTGGCGCTTTACGGCAAATATGTGGGCAACTGGGGCGGCGAAGCCACCCGATGGCGGTTCGATGCTATACAGGACGGCAACGTAGTGCGCAGTGTGACCCTTTGCCCCAGCGCAAAGCTACATCTGGAAGTACAGGCCAGCCGGACGACCCTCCGGGAAAAAGATACATATGATATGGCTGCCGTCCGGGTGCGCATTCTGGACGAAAACGGAAACCCGGCAGTGTATGCGCAGCTGCCCGTGCAGTTCACCGTGGAAGGTGATGCCGCACTTGTGGGCCCGCAGACGACGGTGGCTGAGGGCGGCATGACCGGCACCTATCTGCGCACCGTGGGCACTGCGGGTGAAGCGGCACTGACCGTCTCTGCGCTGCAGACGGAACCGGTCACACTGCGGTTCAATGTAGAAAAGGAGGATGCTGTATGGAACTGACCTTAAAACAGAAAGCCGCATTTGGCATTGGTGCTGTGGGCAAGGATATGGTGTATGCCCTGTCGGCTTCCTATGTCATGTATTATTATCAGGATGTACTGGGGCTTTCCGCCAGCTTTGTGGGTCTGGTGCTCATGGCTGCCCGGTTCTTTGATGCCTTCAACGACCCCTTTATGGGCATTCTGGTGGCCAAGATCCGCACCCGCTGGGGCCGGTTCCGGCCATGGATCTTCTCCGGCACCATCCTCAACGCGCTGGTACTCTACGCGCTGTTTGCGGCTCCGGTGATGGGCGAAACGGTGCTGATGGTCTATTTCAGCGTGGTGTACATCCTGTGGGGCGTCACCTATACCATGATGGATATTCCGTACTGGTCCATGATCCCTGCCGTGACCCGGACGCCCAAAGACCGTGAGAACCTTTCCATGGTGGGCCGCACCTGCGCAGGCGTCGGCTCGGCCCTTATTGCCATGTTCACGATGCTGCTGGTGGGCATGCTTGGCGGTGAGAGTGAGCGGACCGGTTTCCGCTGGGTGGCATTGATCGTATCAGTGCTCTTTGTGGTGACCGAACTGATCTGCTGCGCCTCCATGCGGGAAACTACCCCTAGTGAGATGAAAACGGCTACCGTGAAGGAGATGTTCGCAGCCCTCTTCCGCAACGATCAGGCCATGGTAGTGGTCGGCAGCATTGTGCTGAGCAACTCGGCCCTGTATCTGACTTCCAACTTCATCATCTACTTCTTCAAATACGATTTTGGCGGCACGGGCTGGAAAGCTACCTACACCCTGTTTTCCACCGTGGGCGGCGCGGCTCAGATTTTGGGCATGATGGTGCTCTACCCGCTGCTGCGCAAAAAATTCAGCAGCACGCAGGTGTTTCATCTCAGCCTTGTGCTGGCACTGTGCGGCTACGGCGCACTGCTGGTGTTCTGCCTGACCGGTCTGTCCCACAGTCTGGCACTGCTGTGCATCCCGGGCGTGGTTGTGTTTGCCTGCAACGGTATGCTGAGCGTGCTGACCACCCTGTTCCTTTCCAACAGCGTGGACTACGGCCAACTGAAAACCGGCCGACGGGAGGAGAGCGTTATCTTCTCAATGCAGACCTTTGTGGTCAAGGCCGCTTCCGGTGTGGCCGTGTTCCTGACCGGCATCGGATTGGACCTTATCGGCCTTGTGGGCAACACGGATGAGACTGGTCCCGTGGCCGCGCAGAGCACTGGTACGCTGCTTGGCCTGCGCCTGATGATGACCATTCTGCCCATGCTGGTGCTGGCCGGGGCGCTGGTGCTGTTCCACCGCAAGTTCGTCCTGACCGATGAACGCGCCGCCGAGATCAGTGCACAGCTGCATGGGGAGGAATCGCATCATGAATAAAACCCTGCACTGGTATGCGGAAACTTCCGGCGGCGCACAGGAGGGCAGCTGCACCGTCACGGAGAACGGCGGTGCGCTGTATCTGACCGCTGACCTGCCTGCCGGGACCCTGAAGACCGTTACGGCGGAACTGCCGTGGACAATGGACGCAGACGAGCAATTGTTCATGAACGGCTACCAGACATGGACCTACAGCCCGGAGCTGGACCGGAACGGAAAGCTGCGTGGCACCGACCATATCCCCGGATTTCTGCGCAAGAAATACGCCTTTGACCGCTACGGCGATTATCATTTTGCGCCTTACGGACATCAAAAAGGGCAGAGCCACGGCTTTTCCTACTGCTATTTCCGCAAGGGAGCGCAGTTCCGGCTGGTGGGATCGCTGGACGAAACGCCGGGCTACACCATCCTCCGCTACGACAGCCGCAAAGCCCTGCTGACGCTGGAGCGTGACTGCGCCGGGGTGGAGCATCCCGGCGGCAGCTTCCCACTCTTCGACCTGTTTTTTGCCGCAGGCAGCGAGGCAGAGGTGTTCGACGGCTGGTTTCAGGCCATGGGGCTGCATCCCCGGACGGAGAAAAAGCTGGCAGGCTATTCCAGCTGGTACAACCGCTATCAGAACATCACCGAGGATACCATCCGTGAGGATCTGGCCGGGTGTCGGAGTCTGCTTTCCGCCGGGGACCTGTTCCAGATCGATGATGGCTGGGAGCCAAAGGTGGGCGACTGGTTGGAAACGGATGCACAGAAATTCCCCCATGGGCTGAAAGGCATGGTGGAGGAGATCCACGCCTCTGGCTTTCAGGCCGGGCTATGGCTTGCGCCCTTTGTGTGCGAAAAAGACTCTGCCCTTTTCCGGCAGCACCCGGACTGGCTGCTGCAAGTAAACGGCAAACCATGGTGCTGCGGCTGCAACTGGAGCAGTTTCTATGCGCTGGATCTCGACAACCCGGCCGTGCTGGACTATCTGCGCCGGGTGTTTGACCGGGTGCTGAACGACTGGGGCTTCGACCTTGTCAAGCTGGATTTTCTGTACGGCACTGCGCCCTTTGGCAACACCCATGAGAGCCGGGCAGCCCGGATGTACCGTGCCATGGAGCTGTTGCGCAGTTGGTGTGGACAAAAGACCATCCTTGGCTGCGGCGTACCGGTGATGCCCACCTTCGGGCTGGTGGATTACTGCCGTGTCAGCTGCGACGTGAGCTTGGACTGGGACGATGTGTGGTATATGCGCATGTTCCATCGGGAGCGGGTGTCCACAAAGCAGGCAATCAACAACACGGTATTTCGTCGGCAGCTCAATGGCCGCGCCTATGGCAGTGACCCAGATGTGTTCTTCCTCCGGGAGGAAAACTGCAAGCTGACGTCAGAGCAAAAACGCACCCTTGCCACGGTCAATGCCCTGCTGGGCAATGTGTTCCTTACCTCGGATATGCCGTCTCGCTATACACAGGCGCAGTGGGCAGAGTACCGCCGTCTGCGCACCCTCTTTGAGCACGCCACGCAGGTGCAGGCAGAAACGGAAAACGACCGTCTCTATATCCGGTATCTGCTGGACGGAACGCCGCGAAAATTATGTATTGACCTGTTCTGACAGCGTGAATAAACCACAATAAAACAGCACCCGCCCGAGTACTGTGCTTTGCACACAATACGCAGGCGGGTGTTTTGCTGTTCTGCCGGTAAGATCCTCAATTTTTCAAATACAGCTTGGGTCTGTGCAGCACCGACGGTGTCACGTCCTGCGCTCAAGGAACGGTCGGAGATGTTCAAACGTATACTGTATCTCCTCCGGCAGACGCTTCAAAGTTTTTTCCCGCAATTCCTGCGGCATCCCGTAGTCGATGGTATCCTGCTCCAACTCGCCCATAGACCCACTGCGGTCAAGGATAAAAACAAGTTCCGTCAGATTTTTCTCTATAACAAAATACCCTCCGTTTTGTGGTGCGTTCCTTTCGTTGGCAAAAGGATACCACAAACCGGAGGAGCAAAAGGTCAGCGAGCAGGTGATATTGTCAGGATTTACAAATTTTCAATAGCATCGCTAAAACGATCTTCGAGGTAATCTTCAAATGACTGGTAGCAGTTTTTTATGATTCCATTGCTCCATGAAACCACTTTTCCTGTATTACAGTCAATACAGTAAACCCATTCATCGCAATCTTCAACTACCAAAAAATTCTTAGGCAAACCATACTGCCGATACTTTTCAGTTTCTTCGACAAATAACATCCTTCCAGTTTTTCCAATCCCAATAACCTCAACGCCACCAATTCCGCCATGACCATAGTTAAAAAGAAAGTCCACATATTGCTTTGGTATCGATATTGCAAGTTTTCTTTCAGCCGCTTTGATTTCCTGCATCGTAACGCTCACGTGCGTAAAGTCTCCCTGCATTTCATGACTGCGGATCATCCCTTGAAGTTTATCCTCCATTTATCTCACTCCTTATGATTCAAATACTCTTGCGCACGCCATTTCCAATATGCCACCCGAAAATTATTATACTGCTTACTCATTAGAGGATCATTTCGGAAACTTTCTCCATTTTTCACAAGTCCATGTAGGATACGATAGTACTCCTGATGTGTAGTTTCTCGAATTTCGACTGTGGGGCCTGCTTCTTTTTGTATTACATGATGTAGCTGAACCGTTTTTCCATCATTTCCGATTGGCGGTTTTCCTGACATCATTCGTTCCAAATTTGTCATGCCTGTGTTCTCATCGTAATATGAGAAATCCAAATCATTTCTTTGGTAAACTCTTCTACTTACATCTCGAAGTGTTCCGTTCACCCTGACTGTTCCTCTAAATTGAACCGGCGTAAACCTCTGGTTTCTCTGTGTATTTCCAAATCCGCCGTGAAAGCCAGTTCCCATTAAGCACACACCGCCTTCCGGTGAGCAACTGCGCAATCACTGTCGAATTGAATAATATTGATACCATCAGCCCGGTATTTACCAAAAATCGAAAGAGGTGCCGCACCATAGACCACAATCGTCTTTGGATGTAGTTCAGCAATGATATATTCCAAGCCTTTCCGAAAAAGTTCTCGTTCTTTTGTAATTTTAATGCACCCATGTGCTCCTACAGCAATCGTATTATTTTGAGGAACACCCATACAGCAAAAATCGTAAGATCGTTCATCCGCAAAACGAACATTCGCTATTACAGGGATACCATTTGCCTGAAGCCAGTGCCCAATCGCCTTGCCACGATATGTGTTCCACTGCTGCATAACAAGCGGCATATCACGGTACAAACTAAAGTCAGGTGTAATAACGCCAGAAAATCTTTTCAGTATAGGAAGGTATCTTTGCGGATCATTCCAAATGCGTTCAAAAACAGCATCATCCTCATAAAAATGAATCCATGCCTCGAAATCAGTACTTCCAATAGCCTTAGAAAAGGGGATCAATCTGCTTGGAACTCTGCTTTCTGGTAGAATCCGTGGCATCTCCAACTCACCTTCATAAGTTGCATCCGCAACCAAAAAGGCACGAAAAACGTCCTTGCAGCCCCTACGCATTGAGTTAATCTTGCTCATATCAAAATCCTTTCGCCTAAATTAGGCCCAATGGGATACAATCCCCCTTTGGTTTTGTGCATCTCGTCTATTGACGAACGGATTCAGATATGCTAAATTCTAAGTGGTCTAGGCTTAGATATGTATCGCATATCTGAGTTGTAAAACGCATGGATTCGCTGCGCCAACAGCTTATCTGTGCGTTTTATTTTTTACACTCATATAATACTCCCCCTTTCACAGCTTTTGACGATTCTTCGCAAACGCTTTTGAAACATGGTAAGTCCTCTCAATTTCAGCCGGTTTCATATTTCGGCTTTCCTCAAAGGGGATCATCACCTCTGCACAAAGAGCCTTAGCTTGCCATTCTACGCTACAGTAGGCAGGAAGTTCATTTGGCTCAAAGCTTCTTTCAAAAATCGGCGTGAATCCGATATAAAAAAGAAACACATGGCAAATTTCATGGCAGATAAAACCAAGAAACGCACCAATCTGCTTTTCATAAGCACCCACATAGATGGTTTCCTTGATCTCAATCGTAAATCCGCCTTTATCATTCGGAATACATCTGGCCATTGTCTGCGGCGGCATCCGATCATCTTCCACAATCTGATAACCGCTTCCAACAAAGACATCGCTTATTTTATCCAGCACTTCCAGAACAGGAAACGGCCCTGTCTGCGGAACGTCAAAAAGTTTCCGGACATATTTCGAGTATGCACGCAAGTCTTTGCGGCTGGTAGACTTGGTTTTATAATCCATTACGATTGCTTGTCCTCCTTCTTACTGAGAAGTTCCAGAATCTTCATTGCCGTTTCATCATCCATTTCGTCAAACGAACGTGCAAACTGCAACGCCGCTCTCCGCTGGTTGAGCCCTGCATTTCCGGCCACAATTTTGTATTGCGTTTTTGATTCGTCAATTGCTTTTTCAAGCTTCACCCGTTCTTCAGCAGACAAACCGTAATGATACGTTATTTTATCTGTCCAGTCAGCAGGAACATTCTTCTTTCCGTTTTCGACAGCCGAGAGGAAAGGGATCCTGACATCAAGAACTTTCGCCATGTCTCCCATTACCTCATGGTGCTTGACTCTCAATATGCGTACAAATTCGCCAAAACTTGTATATGACATATCGCTCCCTCCTTGCTATTCCATAGTAGCACACATTCCACTAAAAGTCAATAATATTTTTAACCTAAATAAGGTTAATCAGGCTTTCAAAACCAAAGTCATAGCCTGCGCTTTTGAGCAGGTCGATGGTCTCATCTTCGAGCAGATGCAGCCCCACCGCAAAGGCCAGAACGGCTTTCTTTTTGGGGTTGTAATCCCGGTTGCACTGAATCTTGGAAGTACTACTCTTGTTTCCGGCCTGCGCAGCTATTATAATAATAGGTACAGAATAGAGAGGAGGGTGAGCTTCCTGCACGACATCTGGAATCCATGGCACGGCTGCGTCAAGTGCAGCGAAGGCTGCCAGAACTGCTACATGTATTTTCTCGACCGGATGCGGGACCAGAACGGAGCCGAGATCTACAAAACCAAAAACGGCTTTTCCTATCCGCTCCAGAAGGACCGCACCGGGCACTATAAAATTCAGAGCGGCGAGCAGATCCGGGTCTGCATGACGTCGGATTTCTTTCTGGAAGAGGCTGACCCATGGCGGGCCGAAGCCTGGGATATCATGCGCCAGCGCAGCGACGTGGTGTTTTTCCTGCTCACCAAGCGGCCGCAGCGGGTGCGGGCATGTCTGCCGCCGGATTGGGGCAATGGCTGGGACAACATCTTTTTCAATGTCACCTGTGAAAACCAGCGCCGCGCAGACGAACGCATTCCCCTCCTGTTTGATTTGCCGTTCAAGCACAAAGGCATCATGTGCGCGCCTTTCATCGGGCCGGTGAGCATCCGGCAGTATCTTGCCGCCGGGCAGATCGAGCAGGTCATCTGCGGCGGCGAAAATTATGACGGTGCCCGCCCCTGCAATTTTGACTGGGTCAAATCCCTCCGGCAGGAATGTGTGGATGCCAACGTGACCTTCTGCTTTATCGAGACCGGCACCGTGTTCATCAAAGACGGCAAACGCTACCACCTGCCCAACAAACAGCTGCAAAGCCGGATGGCCTATAAATCCGGCATGAACTTTCAGGGTAAGTCCATCCGTTTTGACCTTGTGGATGACTGGGGTTACCCCATCCCACAGGAAAATCTATATGTCCCCCATTTCCGCGCAAACTGTGAGACCTGCGGCAGCAGATTGATCTGCAACGGATGCAGCAACTGCGGAAAATGTCTGTAAAAAACAAAGGAGTTCTATGAAGCAGAAGAAAAAATCGTTTCCCCGCAGAGTATTCCTCTGCCTGTTGGCTGTTTTGCTGGCTGCCTGCATCGCATTCGGCATTTACGTCAGCGACTACTACCATGCAGACCCCACCGCTGAAGATGCACTGGTATCCGATAGTCTTGTGACCGTCACGGAACAGGACGGCAGCTGGGTCTTTAAGCCAAAGTCTCCTACCGCCGGGCTGATCTTCTACCCGGGCGGCAAGGTGGAAAACACCGCTTACGCGCCCTTCCTGCACGACCTTGCGGAGGACGGCATCCTGTGCGTGCTGGTAAAGATGCCCTGCAATCTGGCCGTGCTGGATATGAACGCAGCGGACGGCATCCCGGAACGCTTTTCTGAGGTGACCGACTGGTACATCGGCGGGCATTCGCTGGGCGGTGCTATGGCGGCAAGCTACGCGGCCAAGCACACGGATGAACTGGACGGTCTGGTGCTGCTGGCCGCCTACTCCACTGCCGACCTGACCGACAGCGGCCTGTGGGTCTACTCCACTTACGGCAGCGAAGACGGTGTGCTGAACCGCGAAAAGTACGAAGCAGACCGCACAAATCTCCCACAGGACACCACCGAAACCGTGATCGACGGCGGCTGTCATGCAGGGTTCGGCAGCTATGGTGCCCAAAAAGGAGACGGCACGCCCACCATTTCCGCCGAGGAGCAGCAACAGCAGACGGCGGACGCTCTGGCGGCGTGGATCGATCTGAAATCATAAAAAGGACGCAGCCGGTGATACCAGCTGCGTCCTAAAGAAGAAAACCGTGCCTTTCCCACATGATTCGTGAGAAAGGCACAGTTTTTTGATCAGTGGCAGCTACCTGCGCAGCCACCCTTATCCTCATGGCAGGAATGAGAGCCGCAGGAGTGGCCCTCTTCGTGGTCATGGTGCGTGCAGTGGACATCAGGGTCAAAGACGAGCTTACCGGCCAGATAGTCTGCAACAACAGCATCTGCATCGCCGGAAATGCCGCCGAACAGCTGAATGCCCGCCTGTGCCAAAGCCGTCTGCGCACCGGCACCAATGCCGCCGCAGAGGACGGCATTCGCACCGTTCTGTACAAGGAAGCCCACCAGTGCACCGTGGCCCTGACCATTGGTAGAGACCACCTCACTGCTCAGGACCTGACCGTTTTCTGCATGGTAGATCTTGAACTGCGCGGAGTGCCCGAAGTGCTGGAACACCTGACCATTTTCGTAAGGAACTGCGATTTTCATAAATAAATGCTCCTTTTTTGAATTTATCTTTTATTTGAATTTATCTTTTATCGGAATAGTTGCAGATCTGGATGGCTGCACCGTGCTCCATGCGCTGGAAGCCGTGCTTTTCGTAGAACGGAACGTTGGTCTCATCCTCCGGCATTCCCTCAATGTAGAGGAAGTTTTTATATTTTTCCTTAATGCGCTCCACCAGCTGCCCGGCAATGCCCTGCCCCTGATAGTCCGGATGCACCAGCACATAGTGGATCTGCGCCAGCATTTCGCTATCATCCAGTGCGCGGATCAGGCCCACCAGCCGATTCCCGTCCCACGCTGTCAGCACCGTGGAAGAGTGCATCAGTGCCTTATACAGCCGCTGCGGATACTGGCCGGACACCCAGCCCACGGACAGAAACAGCTCCTGCACCTGATCCTGTGTAAAACGTTTTTCTTCGGTATACTGTACCATAGTTTCTCCTTTATCGGTAATCGCACCGCTGGCACTGGGACAGCGGCGTATCGGTTTCTTCCTTGTAAAAAATGCCGGACCAGCGGCAGATGCTCTGCAAAATGGGCACCACGGAGCTTCCTTTTTCGGTCAGCGAATATTCCACCCGCGGCGGGATTTCGTCGTAGGAGTGCCGGACAATGATGCCGTCCGTGATCAGCTCTTTCAGCGTGGTGGCAAGCACCGCATCCGTAATGTTTGCCATTTCTTTACGCAGCTCGCTGTACCGCAGGGTTTCCTTTGCCGCCAGCACACAGATAATGCGAGATTTCCACTTGCCGCCGAATACGCTCAGCCCATATTCCAGCGGACAGCGAATATCTTTTTCCAGCTTTTTCTGATACATATGCGCTTCCTCCTCTGCTCTCATTTTAGCAGATTGCAGGTCATCGCGGAAGTAACTATGTAATTTATGAGCAAAAAATACCCACAAAACGGGGAGAAGTTTTGTGGGTAGCAGGATGTCTTACAGTTCTTTCTTGTTATCTGCGCCGGGCGTGGTGACGATGACCTTCTCCGGGGTGATGATGAGTGCGCCCTTGGCAGTAGCACCGCCATTGAACATCTGCTCCACCATAGCCTTGAAGGTCTTGACAACCTCACCCTCGGTGACGTACTCTGCTACACCCTTGATCTGGTAGCCCTCCAGGCTCTTGGCATCGTAGACCGAGATGGCGATCTTGCCGCCATTTGCTGTAAGGTTCTTCAGAGTGGTGTCGAGGAACACATCGCCCACCACCAGCTTGCCGTCCGGGGTCACGTCCTTGAACGCAACGGGCACCACATTGGGTTCGCCGTTTGCGCAGGTAGCCAGGTCCCACATGCTTTCTTTCAGCAGCTTCTTCACAGAATCATTCATTATGACAGCCTCCTAACTTGTTTTGACCGTGTGGCCTTTTCGGGTGCCATTATAAAAAAGCTGCACGGAAACAGCAAGATATGGGTCAATTTATGAGTCGCTCATAAATTCAAAAGCAGCCGTTTATCAATACAGATGGAACTTATGGCTGATCTGATGTGCAATTTCATCCGGCAGCGGACGGAATCCGATGCAGGTCAAGGTCATGCCCTCGCCGTTTTCATCAAATTCTTCCGGTTCCAGTTCAGTGTGGCAGGCATCCCGGATGAGGAAGAAGTCCTTGTTTTCCACAAGGCCCAATTCCTCGGCGATGGTTTTGGCTTTCAGCAGCTGGTTGCGGTTCTTGGCTCCGCAGATGGTCTTGGTGAATGAGCCGTCGAACCATTCTTCGTAAGTCGCCTTGTCCAGCGTGATTGTCGCCCGATAACCGGTGACTTCACCATCTTTTTCGATGGATTCCACGCCCTGCCCCATGCCGATGGGGTCGGTAAGAAACGCCAGCGAAGCATGGCAGCACTGTGCCGCCAGCTTGCCCGGTGACATCTGCAAATCTTTTCGTGCAATGATGAGTTGACGCATTTTCTGTTTTTCTCCCATTCAACGTAGTTCTTCCAGCAATGCCGTGCAGCCTTCCAGCACGTCCTGCCAGGTGGCCTCAAAGTTACCGGTATACCACGGGTCGGCCACATCGCCGGGTCGGCGGGTGTGGTCCATCAAAAGGGACACTTTGTGTTCCGGGTCATTGCCCACAAACCGTGCCATATTGCGCAGGTTGTTGTGGTCCATGGCAATCAGATAATCGTAGGTTTCGTAATCCCTCCGGGTCATCTGCCGGGCCGTTTTGCCCTCGCAGGAGATGCCGTGTTCGGCCAGC
>ERZ808240.2991-NODE-2991-length-17341-cov-6.035636_pt1 | contig 17341 bp, 12 predicted proteins | sample MGYA00521084_ERZ808240 | MGnify/ENA primary metagenome ERZ808240 (study PRJEB31516, sample SAMN03275571) | gut metagenome | biome: mammalia-associated habitat; material: feces | host: Papio cynocephalus | place: Kenya | collected 2012-08-06 ... | reverse complement strand
CCTGCCGGATGGCGTTGCGGATGGCCAGCGCGTCGGACGAGCCGTGCGCCTTGATGACGGGCTTGTTGAGGCCGATCAGCGCGGTGCCGCCGGTCTCGCGGTAGTCCATTTTCTTCTTGAAGGCCTTGACGCCGTCCATGCACAAAAGTGCGGCCAGCCTGGTAAGAACGTTCTTCTTGAACATGTCCTTCATCATGGAGGCCATGAAAAGCGCCGTGCCTTCGATCCCCTTGAGCAGGATATTGCCGGAGAAGCCGTCGGAAACGACCACGTCCGCGCCGCCCAGCGGCACGTCACGCGCTTCGATGTTGCCGGTGAAGTTGATCTTCCCGGCCTCGCCCGCCTGCTTCAGCAGCGGGTAAACGGCCTTCTGCAGCTCGCCGCCCTTGGAGTCCTCTGCGCCGATGTTGAGAAGCGCCACGCGCGGGTTTTCGATCCCGAGGACCTTTTCCGCGTAATACGAGCCCATGAAGGCAAACTGCAGCAGAAACTCCGGCGTGCAGTCCGCCGTTGCGCCGCAGTCGATGAGGACGCACTCCCGGCCGGTCTTCGTCGGGATCTGCGGGCCCATGGCCGCGCGGCGGATGCCCTTGACGCGCCGGACGATCAGCGTCGCCGCAGAGAGCAGCGCACCCGTCGAGCCGGCGGAGACAAACGCATCGCCGCCGCCCTCCTTGAGCATGGTCAGGCCGACGACCATGGAGGAATCCTTTTTCTTTTTCACGACCGTCGCCGGGTCGTCGTGCATATCGACGACGTCGTCAGCGTTGGCGATCTCCACGCCCTTGGGAAGCGTCTCGATCCCCTGGTCCTTGAGCGCCTGCAAAATGGCCTCGCCGCGGCCGACCAGTACGACCTCGCAGCCAAAGTCCTTCGCGGCCTGGATCGCACCGAGCGCGATCTGATCCGGGGCGTTGTCGCCGCCCATGGCGTCTACGAGTATTCTCATTCGGTTCCCTCCTGCCCTGTCATTTGATCGATGATCGCAAGCGAACGCTGTGCGATGGCGAGATTCTTGTTGGCCTTGCCCTTGACGCGGCGGTCCAGCGGCGTCAGGATGCCGAAGTTGACGTTCATCGGCTGGAACACGGTCACGCTTTCATCCGAAATATAGGCCGCCAGCGCGCCGATGGCCGTCTCGCGCGGGAAATCCGGGAGCGGCTCGCCCTTGAGCTTCGCCGCCATACTGCAGCCGGCCAGGAAGCCGGAGGCCGTCGACTCGACATAGCCCTCGACGCCCGTCATCTGCCCGGCAAAGGCCACCAGCGGGTCGCGCCGGTCGGCGTAATAGCGGTCGAGCAGGCGCGGGGAATCGAGGAAGGTATTGCGGTGCATCACGCCGTAGCGGACGAACTCCGCGTCGTGCAGCGCGGGGATCATGGAAAATACCCGCTTCTGCTCCGGGAATTTCAGGTGGGTCTGGAAGCCGACAATGTTATAGACCGAGCCTGCCGCGTTGTCCTTGCGCAGCTGAACGACGGCATAGGGCTCGCGGCCTGTCTTCGGGTCCTTCAGGCCGACGGGCTTCAATGGGCCGTAGCGCAGCGTATCCACGCCGCGGCGGGCCATGACCTCCACGGGCATGCAGCCTTCGAAGACGTGCTTGTCCTCAAAGCCGTGGACCGGGGCCTCCTCCGCTGTCCGGAGGGCCTCGACAAAGGCAAGGTATTCGTCCTTGTCCATCGAGCAGTTGACATAATCCGCATCTCCGCGGTCATAACGGGAGGCGAACCAGGCCTTTTCCATGTCGATGGAGGAAAAGGTGACGAGCGGCGCGGCGGCGTCAAAAAAGCTCATGTATTCCTGGCCGCCGAAGTAGCGCTGGATGGCGGCACTCATCGCGTCGGAGGTCAGAGGGCCGGTCGCAACGATGACCGGGCCGGCGGGCACCTCTGTCGCCTCGGCTTCCACAACGGTGATATTGGGGTGCGAACGGATCTTTTCCGTCACCATGCCGGAAAACCCGTAGCGGTCGACTGCCAGTGCGCCGCCCGCCTCCACGCGGTTCGCCTCCGCGCAGGCGAGGATCAGACTGCCGAGGCGGCGCAGCTCCTCCTTGAGCAGGCCGACCGCGTTTTCCAGCCGGTCGCCGCGCAGGGAGTTGGAGCATACGAGCTCAGCAAAATCCGCGCAGTGGTGCGCAGGGGTCATCTTCTTCGGCTTCATCTCCGTCAGCGTCACATGGATGCCGCGCTGCGCCAGCTGCCATGCAGCCTCACAGCCCGCGAGACCTGCGCCGATCACGTTTACTTCCAGCATGCAAGCTTCCTCTCTATCTCTGCTCAGAACGGAAGATCGTCTTCCGGTTCCTCCTTTTTGGTGGTCTTCTTCGCTGTAGATCTCTTTGCGGTCGTTTTCTTTGCGGTCGTTTTCTTCGCCGCGGTCTTTTTGGCCGCCGGTTTTTCGGCTGCTTTTTTTGCGGCAGGCTTCTTCGCGGCCTTCTTTTCCTCGGCCTGCTTCTGGGCGGCTTCCGCCGCGGCCTCGGCGTTGGATTCCGCGGTCGCCGCCTCGCCGGAGGCGGTGGAGCGGCGGCGGTAGCCGCGCTTATCCTCCGGCAGGAAGTTGGAGCATTCGGGATTGGCGCAGAACGGCTTCATCGCGCCCTTGCCGGAGCGCTTGAACATCGTCTGGCCGCAGACCGGGCAGTCCTGGTCCGTCGGCACGTCCCAGGTCATGAAGCCGCAGGCTGCGCCGCGCTCACAGGCGTAGTAGGCGTAGCCGCGCTTGCTCTTGCGCTTGAGGATGGCGCTGCCGCACTTCGGGCAGCGGCCCGGCATTTTTTCTGTGATGGCCTTTGTGAACTTGCATTCCGGGTAGCCGGGACAGGCGAGGAATTTGCCGAACCGACTCGTCTTCACGACCAGATTACGGCCGCAGATCTCGCACTTCTCCTCGGAGACCTCATCGGGCACCTTGAGCCGGGTATCCTTGAGCGCTTCCTCGGCGTCGAGCATCTCCTGATGGAAATCGGTATAGAACTCCTCCAGCACGTTTTTCCAGCGGCGCTGACCGGCCTCGACCTGGTCGAGCTGTTTTTCCATGTCGGCGGTGAATTCCACGCTGATGATATTGGGGAACCGGTCCATCATCAAGCCGTTGACGACCTCGCCGAGCTTGGTCGGCGAGAGCTTTTTATCGGTCTTGACGACGTATTCGCGGTCCTGGATGGTGGCGATGATGGCGGCGTAGGTCGACGGACGGCCGACGCCCTTCTCCTCCATCGCGCGCACGAGCGAAGCTTCGGTATAGCGGGCAGGCGGCTGGGTAAAGTGCTGCTGCTTGTCGAAGCCCGCGGCCGTGAGCGCTTCGCCGGGGGTCAGGTCCGGCAGCGGCGAGTCGAGCTTTTCCTGCTCGTCGTCGCGGCCTTCCTCATAGATGGCGGTAAAGCCGGAGAATTTCATGCTCTGGTGCGTGGCGCGGAAAACGTGCCTGCCGCAGGCAGCCTCGATAGCTGTCACGTCGTACAGGGCGTTTGCCATCTGGGAGGCGATGAAGCGGCTCCAGATGAGCTTGTAGAGCCGGAACTGTTCCTTTGTCAGGTCGTGCTCGACCATCTCCGGATACAGCGCGACGTTCGACGGGCGGATGGCCTCGTGCGCGTCCTGCGCGCCGGATTTCGGCTTGTAGCGGCGCGGCTCGGCGCTGGCGTAGGCGTCGCCGTAGCGGCTGCGGATGACGCTGCCGGCTGCGGCCAGCGCCTCCTCAGAGATGCGCAGCGAGTCGGTACGCATGTAGGTGATAAGGCCCACGGAGCCCTCGCCGGAGATCTCCACGCCCTCGTAGAGCTGCTGCGCGATCATCATCGTGCGGCGCGGGGTCATGTTGAGCTTCCGCGAAGCCTCCTGCTGGAGGGTCGAGGTGATGAAGGGCGGTGCGGGCGTGCGCTTCTTTTCAGATTTCTTGACGCCCGTGACCGAGAACGCGCCGGACTGCAGCTCGTCCAGAACGGCCTGCACATCCTGCTCGCTGGCAAGCTCGCGCTTCTGCGGGTCGCCGTAGTAGTGGGCCGTAAAGCTGCCGGGCTTGCCGACGCGGCTGAGATTCACATCCAGCGTCCAGTATTCCTGCGGCTGGAAGGCGCGGATCTCGTTTTCCCGGTCAACGACCAGACGCGTGGCGACCGACTGCACGCGGCCGGCGGACAGCCCCTTGCGGATCTTCCGCCACAGCAGCGGACTGAGCTGATAGCCCACGATCCGGTCGAGCACACGGCGGGCCTGCTGCGCGTCGACCAGGTTCTGGTCGATGGGGCGCGGGTGCCGGATGGATTCCTGCACGACGCCGCGCGTGATCTCGTTGAAGGTCACGCGGTAGGTCGCATCGTCCGGGATGGACAGCAGATATTTCAGGTGCCAGGAGATGGCCTCGCCTTCACGGTCCGGGTCCGTTGCGAGATAGACGCGGTCGGCGTGCTTTGCGGCCTTCTGCAGCTCCGAGATGATCTCTTCCTTGCCCTTGAGCGGATAGTATTCCGGCTCAAAGTCATGCTCGATATCGACGCTCAGCGTGCTCTTCGCCAGATCACGCAGGTGGCCCATGCTGGCCTTGACCTGATAGTCGGGACCGAGATATTTTCCGATGGTTTTGGCCTTCGACGGAGATTCCACGATGACCAGATTCTGTTTTGCGTTCGGCATAGACGCCTCCATGTTATTTTTTCGCCAGCTCGTAATACCTTGCCGGCAGCCGCTTGACATAGCCCTTGACCTCCAGCAGCGTGAGCGCGGACAGGATCCGCCCCGCGGGCAGCTGGGTCTCGTCGATCAGCCGGTCGACCGGCTGTTTGCCGTCTTCGAGCAGCCGGAGCACAGCGGCTTCGTCCGGCGATACCTGCGGCAAAATTTCCTGTACGTCAATATAAGCCCTGTTTTCCTGCTTGTCAACGGCTTTTGTGTCAGTTTTTTCCGGCGCGGCGGCAGTTTCCGCCACAACGACGCTCCCGGCAGCCTCCTGCGCGGTGAGCGTCATGGGCCCGGCGGGCCGCTGCCGCTGCGGCAGCTCCGGATAGAGATAGGTATATTCCTGCAGGATATCCCAGCCCTCTTCCACGAGGATCGCGCCCTGCTTGAGCAGCTGGATGTTGCCCGCGCAGGTGGGATTGCCGAGGTTGCCGGGGAGGGTAAATACGTCCCTTCCCTGCTCGAGCGCGTGGCGGGCGGTGATGAGCGCGCCGCTCTTTTTCGGCGCTTCGACCACGACGGAGCCGAGGGCAAGGCCGCTCAGGATGCGGTTGCGGGACGGAAAATGCTCCGGCAGTGGCGGCGTGCCGGGCGGAAGCTCGCTCATGACGCAGCCGTTGGTGCGAAGATCCTCAAACAGGCTCCGGTTGGCCGCCGGGTAGTCGACGTCCACGCCGCAGGCAAACACCGCCACCGGCGGCGTCCCGGAGGAGACGGCGCCGCGCAGCGCCAGTGTATCGATGCCCGCCGCGCCGCCGGAGACGACGATCGCGCCGTAGCGCCCGAGCTCGTAGCCGAGCCGCTTGGCCTGCAGCAGGCCGTAGGCCGAGGCGCGGCGCGTGCCGACCATGGCGATGACGGGCTCGGCGTCAAAATCGGGCAGAACGCCCTGATAATACAGCACGAGTGGCGCATCGTCAATGTTTTTGAGCCGCTGAGGGTAGACGGCGTCCTGCAGCGTCACGATATGGATGCACTGCCGGTAGCACTGCTGCAGGATCTGGCGGGCCGGGGCAAGCTCCTTATCGGCGAGTGAGGTACGGCCGTCCGGCCGGATATCGGACGGATATTCCGCGTCCGAGGCGCAATAGACCGCCTCCGGCGTGCCGAACTGCTCAAGAAGCGCACGCAGCCCGCGCACGCCGAGCCCCCTGCGCCCGGACAGCCACAACCAGTACTCCAGCATAGGATTTCCTCTGTCTTTCTCTTTTCTATCTCAATTATCGCTTCATCTGCCACATTACGATCGCAGCGGCGACGGCTGCGTTCAAGGACTCGCAGCGGGGCGACATGGGGATGATGATCTTGCCCTGCGCCGCGTCAAACAGCTCCTGACAGATCCCCTGCCCTTCGCTACCGATGATGACGGCGGCGCTGCGCAGCTCCGCCTGACGCAGGTCGACAGCATCGGCGGACATGGCCGTCGCCAGAAGCGGGATCCCCGCGTCCCGGCAGGCGGCGATCGCCTGCGGCCTTGTCATGCGGACGGGCTGGGTGCGGAATACGGCGCCCATCGAGGCCCGGACCGTCTTGGGGTTATAGGGGTCGGCGCAGCCGTCGAGCAGAACGGCCGGGATCTGCAAAGCGTCGGCCGTGCGCAGGATGGTGCCGAGATTGCCCGGGTCCTGGATGCCGTCGAGCAGCAGCGTGCCGGGCATCAGGGCCGCAGGCACAGCCTCCGGCAGGCGGCAGAGGAAAATAGCCCCCTGCGGCGCGTCCATCAGGGAGATGGATTGCATCACGTCCTTCGGCACGCGGACGACACGGGTCTGCTCCGGAAGTTTACATAACTCTATTCCATCCTCCGCGATCACTGTCGTCAGGCCCGGATACCAGCGGGCAGCCTCCGCCAGGAGCTTGACGCCGTCGGCGGCAAACTCGCCCGTTTTTTCCCGGTAGGGCCGGGAGGTCAGCAGCTTTTTCGTATGCGCCAGAAGCGGGTTTCGGCGGCTCGTGATCCGTTCTTTCATCACGGCTTCACCCGCGCCAGACGGTCGTTCTCGCCCAGAAGGACGAGGGTGAGCTTTTCGTTGAGCGGCCGGTTGGCATCGAGCGTGACATGAACCTTGCCATTCTCACGCACGGCAATGACGTTGACGCCGTATTTTGCGCGGATGTCCAGCTCGCGGATGCTCTTGCCGCACCATTCGGGCGGCGTCTGCAGCTCGGCGATGCCGCAGTCGGGCGAAAGCTCGATAAAATCCAGAATGCTCGACGAGGTCAGCGATTGCGCCAGCTTGATGCCTGTCTCACGCTCCGGCACGACGACGCGGTCGGCCCCGATCTTCTCAAGCGCGCGGCGCTGCGTCTCGTCGGTGGCCTTGCACACGACGGTCTGCACGCCGAGCTCCTTGAGGTTCAGCGTCGCCACGACACTGGTGGCCAGATCGCCGCCGATGGCGACGACGGCGCAGTCATAATTGCGCGCGCCGAGCGCGCGCAGCGCGTCTTCATCCCGCGCGTCGCAGACGGCCGCGCAGGTGACCTTGTTTTCCATTTTCTGCACCAGCTCCGGGTGCAGGTCCACAGCCATGACCTCGCTGCCGAGCTCATACAGCCGCTGCGCGACTGCGGAGCCGAAGCGGCCGAGGCCGACGACCAGATATGTCTTTTTCATTGTATCATCCTCATTTCAATCAGCCGATCATGATTTTTGTTTCCGCATAGCTCACGCGCTCTTCGGCGCGGTTGGCTGCCATAAAGCCGACGCTGATGGTCATGATCCCGAGCCGTCCAAAGAACATCAGCACGATCAGAATGATCTGCGACGCCGTGCCGAGCGAGCTTGTAATGCCTGTCGTCAGGCCGACGGTGCAGAGCGCCGAAATGGTCTCATACAGCGCGTTTTCAAGCCTCACATGGTCTGCGATGCTCAAAAACGCCGCGCTGAGGCCGGACAGCAGCAGCACCAGAATGAACAGCGCCGACGCGTTTTCGACTGCCTGCCGCGGGATCCGGCGCTTCATGACATGCACGCTCGTCCTGCCGCGCGCGGTCGACCACGCGGACAGCAGGATCACGCCGACCGTCACCGTCTTGACGCCGCCAGCCGTCGAGCCGGAGGAGCCGCCGACGAGCATCAGCAGATCCGACGCTGCCTTCGACACGTCCGACAGCGCATTCTGGTCAAAGGTCGCGAAGCCCGCCGTGCGGAGCGTCACCGACTGAAACAGTGCCGCCATCAGCTTCTGCGGCACTGTCAGCTCGCCGATCGTATTGGGATTGTTCCATTCCAGCGCGGCAAAGACGCCCGCACCGCCGAAGATCAGCACCGTCGTAATGATCACGACGAGCCGGGAATAGACGCTCAGGCGGGAAAAACGGGGATGATTCCGGATGTCGCCCCAGACGGCAAATCCGAGGCCGCCGATGACGATGAGGGCCATGATCGTGAAATTCACGACCGGATCCGTCACATAGCGGCAGAGGCTGCCGCCCACGTCCACATCCGCCAGCACGTCGAAGCCTGCGTTGCAGAACGCGGAGACGGAATGAAACACGCCGTACCACAGCGCGCGACCGAAGCCGAACTCCGGCAGGAAGCGGAAAAACAGGATCAGCGCGCCCGCGCCCTCGACCGCGGCCGTGCCGCGCAGGATGTTGCGCACAAGGCTCACGATGCCGCTGTAGGTGTCGCTGCCGAGCGCCTGGGCCAGCACCATGCGCTGCCGCAGACCGATCCTGCGCCGCAGCGCGAAGAAAAACAGACAGGCGATGGTCATGAAGCCGAGACCGCCGACCTGGATGAGCAGCAGGATCACCACCTGACCGAACATCGTCCAGTGCGTGCCAGTGTCGACGCGGATGAGGCCCGTGACACAGGTCGCGGAGGTCGCGGTGAACAGGCTCGTCAGAAACGGCGTCGGCCGGCCGGACCTTGCCGCGGCGGGCAGGCACAAAAGCCCCGCCCCAAGCAGGATGATCCCGAGAAACACCAGCACGATCAGCTGGCCCGGCCGGATCCTGCGGAAAAATGTTCGAAGCATAAGTAGAAGGCCGTCCCTCCCGATGAAGTTATACTATATTATAGTCAGCAGCTGCACCGCCGTCAAGAAAAACTGCTTTTCGGACTTGTTTCTGCTGAAAAAACATGATAAACTGATAAAAAAGCGTGAAACGAGGACATCCTGTATGCGTATTTCCTGTCTGCTCGTCTGTCTTTGCATGCTGGCTCTGCTGTGCGCCTGCGCCGCGCCGGAGGCGGCCTTGAAGGATGCTCCGGCGGGACCTACGGCTGTATCGGAGCCGGTCCCGGCAGAGCCGTCCGCCCCTGCCGAACCGCCGGAAGCTCTTGCAGCTGTGGAGGAACCGGAGCCGGAATATGCGCTTTTGCCGGCGGAGCCGGTATGGCTGCTGGGGCAGCTGACGGAGGTCTTTTCCGCCGCGGAGGCGGAATGGGCTGCGGCGGATGAAGTGCTGGCCGCCGCCGCGCCGCTGCAGATGGATGCGGACGTTCTGGCCGAACTGGATAAGATCCAGGCGCAGGGCAAAGATTATGTAAACATCGAAGATGCAGCGGCGGCGCTCGGCCTCGAATGGGGGCTGGCACCGGACGGGAACCGGTATCTGGCGAAGCGGCAGACCGTCGGCGAGATCCCGGAGGGATGGAACGTGCCGGTGCTGATGTACCACGCGGTGGGCGACGAAATCTGGGGCTACTCCGATCTGTTCGTCAGCGCGGCTTCCATGGAGGAGCAGCTGCAGTATCTGCAGGAGAACGGGTACGAAGCGATCTGGTTTTCGGATCTGGCACATATTGAGGACTATGAAAAGCCGGTCATCCTGACCTTTGACGACGGGTATGACGACAACTACACCGTCCTCTATCCCCTGCTGGAAAAATATCAGACCAAGGCGACCATCTTCGTCATTGGCAATGCCATGGGCAGCACACACAAGATGACGCAGGAGCAGGTGTATGAGCTGGCGGCCTCCGGCCTCGTCAGCATCCAGAGCCATACCTATACGCATGGAAATCTCAGCGCCATGGACGAAGCTGCGCTGCGGCAGGAGATGGAGCGCTCCAACGCCGCGCTGGCCGCCGCGACGGGCCAGATCCCGTATGTGCTGTGTTACCCGGAGGGAAAATACAGCTACCTGACGATGGATGTGGCAAAGGACTACTACACCTTTGCCCTGCGCATGGACGGCTGGACATACCAGACCGGCATGGACCCTTATCAGGTGCCGCGCAGCTTCGTCTCCCGCCGCATCACGCTGCCGGATTTTCTGTGGTTCATTGGCCCATCCGGCAAAGTAAATTAAACAGCAGCCTGCGCCGCAAATGCGGAGCAGGCTGTTTTTTACAGGGTATGATAGTAGGGGCAGATATCCTCGTAATGGCCGTCCTTCATACGGAAGCCGCCGGGGATGACGCCGAGCTGGGTAAACCCAAGGCGCTCATACAGGTGCCGCGCGTGCGTGTTGGACGCGACGACGGCGTTGAACTGCAGCACCCGGAAGCCGTGCGCCCGGCCCTGCGCAAGGCAGTCAGACACCAGCTTTTCGCCGATATGCAGCCCGCGCGCGGCCCGCTCGACGGCGTAGCTGGCGTTGCAGATGTGGCCGCAGCGGCCGACATTGTTGGGATGCAGGATATAAAGGCCATAGACCGTCCCGGTATCCGCATCCACTGCGGCGGCGGTATAGGTCTGCGCGGCGAAGAAGGCCGCGCCTGTCTCGGCGGTCAGCAGCTCCTCCTGCGGGAAGGCCACGCCGTCTTCCACGACCTCATTCCAGATGCGCACGAGCGCGGGAAGGTCCTCCGGTCTGTATTCTCTGACGATCAGCTGCATATGCTGGCACACTTTCTGCCGGCCGGTCCGGCTGTTTGATGGAGCCGTTATACCACCGGCCGCGCGGCAAGTCAAGACATTTTTTCCGTTTCAGTTCTGACGGAAGATCTGCTCACCGATCACGAGCGGCCAGGTGCTGAGCGTTTCTCCGTCCAGTTCCGCGCGGTGCAGGTCGACCGCGGTGATCTGATGGTTGTCGTAGGTCGTGTAATAGTAAACGCCGCGAGTTGCATTGCAGCAGGAGGTATAGATCGTGTATTCATATGCGCCGGGCTTGACCTCACAGCAGCCGCGCTGCTGCTCCACCGCGCCGAGGATGTGGAAAAACTGGCTGACGCTTCCCGCCTCCGTGTCCTCGCAGACGGCGTTCAGCTTCGTATAGGCCACGCGCACGAAGCGGGACATGGACGACAGATCGCCAGGCAGGCCCAGCGCGCCCATGCCGCGGCTGTAGCAGTGTAGGCCCAGCGCCCCGGAGAACCGGTTTTCCGGCTGCCGCGGGGAGAGGGCCATATAGTTGTTCAGGTTGAACAGCTGCTGCGGGAACGGCGGGTTGTTGGTCAGGACGCCCGCCGGGTCATCGTAGACGTGCAGGCCGTCGGCCATCGCCTCGATGACGACGGCCTCGTCCTTGTCTGCAAGCAGCCAGTGCAGCTGCGCGGCGGGATAGCGCTCGCTGAACGGCGTACCGACCAGATTGAGCGCGTCCAGCCGCGCCCGCGCCTCGCGGACCGTGGCGCACCGGCCGAGGATCCATGGGATCAGCTCAAACTGCGCGATGTTCTCCGTTCCCTCCTGCACCTCGGCATACTGCGCATTGCCGACGAAGTTCAGCCCGGCCATGCCGAGTCCGGCTTCATTGACGGCGTCGTAGTACAGCGGATACCCGTCCGCGACGTGCGCCATGCCGATCATGGCGTAATGCGCGTCCAGCCGCCCCATGTGGCGGAACGAGAAGGGATAGCGCCGCGGCGTGACGGTCACGCACTCGCCGTAGGAGCATTCATAGTCCAGCGTCCGGCCGAAATAAAAGTCCTTTGTCCGAAAAGCTGCAGCGGTACACATTGGTTTGGTTCCTTTCTAAAAAGCTTTTCCACTACTATACCCCATCCGGCCGCGAAAATCCACCGGTGCATGTTCTTTCCTCCTTATGCCGGCGGCGCGTTTTTGGCCGAAGACAGATACGTCCCGTCAAAGAGCGTATCCACGACCCAATCCGGGAGATGCTGGAACGACAGATCTTCTCCCAGATCCTCGCGCGTGATGGTCCATACGGACGATTCTCCTGTCTCAGGGTTGAGCGTCAGCTCCTGTACAAGAAATTCCGTGCGCTCACCGGAGGCGGTATATGCAGCCCACCAGATAAAGTCGACGTACACATTCGGATCTCCGGGTGTCGGTTCCTCCGTGCCATATGGTGCATTGTTTACCCGCAGGATCAGCGTATACGAAAACGGCCAGATCTCTTCGTTTTCACGGACGTAGGAAACAATCTGGTCTCTCGCTGCGTAGAGATCGAAGTCGTACTGACCAATCTTGTCCAAATTGCCTGTGACGGAATTTTCCCATGTATCGTGGTGATCCATAAGCGAATAAATTGCGGCATAAGAAGCCGGATACTGCGCGTGCAGTCCTTCTGCGTCTGCTTCATGAATATGTCCGAACGCCCAGATAAACCACGTCCGGAACCACTCGAGCGGCGTTTCGGTTGCCAGCTCCAGATCTTCCGGCCCAAGCAGACTCCGGAACACCTCAAACGCCATACCGGGCAGATCACGGTCGCCCCATACAGTATTCTGAAGACTGAGACTGTCAAGGCCGCTGTAAAAGCTGCCGATCAGCTGACTGAGTACCTTTTCCTTCTGCGCCGTGATCACCTCATATTCCGGACTGCTTTTCCAGTCCTCCCGTGTTTGCAGCGTTTGCAGAACTTCCAGTAGCTCTTTGAAGTTTCCGAGATCCGGAGCAGTGCTCTCCTGCTCCGGTTCTTCCGCCGGTTCGGCTATCGTTTCTTCTGCAGCAGGCGTTTCCGGTTCCGGCAGACGGATATCCGCCTGCTTTTGTTGTTTTTGGCAGCCGGTCAATACCAGCAAAAGCGCCAGCAGTGCGGCAAACAGTTTTTTCATTTGTTTCTCCTTTTCGTCAGGAAGCTGATGTTCTCACTGCTATCATAGCACACCGGCGTGGAAGGAATTTCTTAAAAATCCTTAATTTTCGCCGAAGCGGTACACCAGACGCAGTTCCTGGCCGTGTTCGGGCGTGATGTGGAGAATGGTGGTATCGGTTTCTCCCTCCACTTCCCAATGCGCCGTTTCCGTACAGGCGGCAAGGAGGTCTTCGCGCGTCGTTCCGGCGGGCTCAATGTGGAGGTCGTCATTGGTCTTGTCTTCTGCCAGGAAACCATAGAGCGCAGACTGGTCGTCCTGTACCCGCTCGTTGTCCACTTGATTTACATAATCAAAGAGTGTCGCGACCAGGAGCCGCTTCGGGCTGCGCAGCAGGGCGGTCATGCACTGCTTTTCGATGGGGTGCGTATCGTAATAGACACCGTTCAGCGTAAAATCTTCCTTTCCGAACGCAATTCCCCCCACTTCGCCCCAGAACGAATACAGCCAGTCCTCCGGGGAGAGCGTATGCAATAGGATCGCCTCCAGCTGCCAGGCCGAGTTGTTATACATCTCCATAAGATACTGCATCGAAAGAACGTAGAGCCGCCCCAGCGCGGTCAGTGCGAGATCCGTCGTATAGGGCGCATTTTCGCCGTCGCCGTACCACATGTTTTCGATCAGATACGTCGCGCAGCAGAGTGCCGCGTCCTCCGGCGTATCGCGCAGGAAGCTTTCCAGCGCCGCGTCCTCCGCCAGAACGTCCGGGAAGGTGTCGATGGTCAATTCCTCCGCCGTCTTCCCGTCCGAAAGCGCCAGCATGTGCGCCTCGAAGTCTGTCTGCTGCATCACTGCCGCCGGTTCCTGCATGGCCTCCGCTGCAGCCAGATACTCGCTCAGCATACTGCCATCCGACGGGAACCAGTCTCCGGCCGGTTCCGGCAGGACCCACGCCCCGTCTGCATTCTGCACGGCAAGCGGGCCGCATTCGCCGGAGATCCAGTCGCTTGGATCGCCGCCCGGGAAAATTGTAAAGCCCGTGCATACCTCTGCGCCGTCCTGTGTTTCCAGCTCTGCCCGCAGATAGGTGTTCATGGCGCCAGAGTTCCACGCCCAGCCGGGGCCGGTGTAGTCGTAGTAAAAATCGTAGTGCAAATCGCAGATGACCACGGTCTTCCCGTCTTCCTCAAATGAGCCGTACACGCACAGGCTCGGCAGGACGATATCGTTGTCATCGCGCGGGTATCGCTGTGCGACCGCCGCGTCATACAGGACGGCCTCGCGTCCGGTCAGGGAAAACATGGACGCAGACGGGATTGGGAGCGCCGGCCGCTCCTGCGGCGGTTCTTCCGGGCGGACGGCGGGAGCCGCAGTTTCGGCTGCGGGCTGGGTAGGTTCCGGCTCTGTCTGCACAGGCTCCGGTTCCGGCTGGACGGGCTGCGGTGCAATCTGCGCGGTACAGCCAGCCAGAAGCAGGCAGATGCACAGCAGCAGGAGCAGGGCTGTCTTCTTCATGGTGTTCTCCTTTCGGGATGCTAATTGTAGAATTTTTCTTCGATTTTGACGACAACACCGTCCTGCAGGGTCAGGGTATAGGGCTGGACGCACAGGCCTTCGTTGGCCTGGACGGCGGCGACGAAATCCTGCCATGTTTCGAAGGTGTACAGCCGGTTCTCGCCCGCTCCGTAGACCTGTGAGATATCGTAGATGGTGACAGGGGTATCCGGGTCGACCGCGTAGGTGTAGATCTCGCCGGAGTCCTCCCGATAGTAGCCGTATTGGTACGCCTCCGGCGGGATATTCAGGCCTTTGAGCGTGCGCAGGTCTTCCTCGAGCGCGGAATTGAGCAGCGTGATATGCTCGACCGTGACGGAGTCCGCGCGCACCTCCCGGAGGATCGCAGTCTGGCGCTTGCTGCCCTCCGCGCCCTGTGTGTACCGGTCAATGACCGTCCGCAGGGCTTCCGTGTCGGCGTCGGTCAGGCGCTTCTGGTAATAATCATAATGTTCGGTATCCATCCAAACGATCATCTCTACTGTATCCAGCGTTTCATCCAGCAGATAGCTGCGATTCCGGATGTCGAACTGGTACACGCATACCGATTCCGGGTCGTTTTCGAGCAACGTCATGGAATCCTCGGAGAAGATCTCCTCCAGAGCCGCCGTGTCTTCCTCCGACAACGTGTATTTTTCGCCGGACGGAACGCTCAGCGTCATGGTCTGCGCCCGGGCAGCCGTCTCCTCGCCCGCCTGCTCTGCTTCCTGCCAGTATGTTTCGGCATAAATGACGATATGGAACACGCGCTGCTGGACACGGGAAAAGTCGACGGATGCACGCCACTGACCGGCGATGCCAAACGACAGAGAATAATAGCTGTCCCCGATCAGGTGCAGGACCGCATAGTCTGCATCGCCCGCCTGTCCGTACACATACTGCGTCTGCTGGTATCTCAGTTCCCGGTCCGTACACGGGAGCTTCGCCAGCACGTCGCCGATCGGATCGCCGAGGCAGATGCCGCGGAAGGCCGGCGCGTCCTGCGAGGTCGTATAGACAAGCTCGTCGTTTATCACTTTGCCGCTCCAGGTCATTTCCATCAGCTTCGGTTCGCCGCCGCTGCGGTCCCAGAAGCGATAGGAGATGTTCTGATCGTCCACCAGGACGCCATATTTGTTCTCGGTGAGCGGCCCCGTGATCGCTTCGACCTGCGCCTGCGTCATGCCGGTCTGCACGCCGTCGGTGCGCGCCAGCTCCCAGGCCTGCAGGGGCTGCGACGGGTCATAGGTCCCGTCGTTGAGAAGCTGCGGCTGCTCCTGTACCGGTTCTTCCTGCCGGATGGAAGGCTCGGCAGGGTCATCCGCGGTCTCTCCTGCCGCTTCGGGCAGAGTGATCTCCCCCGATCTCTGCCGCGTCAGCTCGGCAAAGGAGCAGCCGGTCGCGGACACGACGAGGATCAGGGCCAGAATGATGCACAGGACGCTCGTGCGCTGCTTTTTCGTGAGGAACAAAATGCGCTCTTTGACCGGCGGCCCGGCAAGGCTCAGGGCCGCGCTCCTGCGCGGAGCCTGGGCCAGGATCGCCCTTGCGTAGGCGATACGCTCGCTGTCCGGGAGCCCCGCGGCGACGGCCTCGTCGCACGCCAGCTCGGCGTCGCGCCTGGAGACGATCGCGGCGAGCCAGACCAGCGGATTCCACCAGTAGACGACCACGGCGGCCGTCCGGCAGAAGGACCACAGGGGGTCAAGATGCCGCAGGTGGGTCAGCTCGTGGCGCAGGATCAGCGCGGTCGTGTCGTTCTGCAGCACGTTCCGCGTCAGGTAGACGGCCGGGATGAGGCCCGCAAGGCAGGGCGACGGGATGCGGCTTGAGACGTAAATGCTGGTTTTTCCGTGTTTTCCGAGGAATTTCCGGCTTTTTCGCAGCCGGATCGTAAAGACCAGCCACGAGCCGAACATCCAGAGGCCGAGCAGCGCGCTGCCGGCCGCCCAGATGATCCGGAAGATCTGCGTGGCCGTCAGCGGCTTCGCCGCCGGGGATGCCGGTTCCTGCGTGACCGGCTGCGTGGGTGTTTGCGGCTGTACCGCCTGTGCGGGCGGTTGGGTGACCGGCGCAGCCTGCACAGGCAGCTCTGCGCGCTGCACCGGCGCGGCGGTCTGCTCTGCCGGAAGCACCGGCAGAGAAAACAGCGTCCCCGGCAAACAGAGCTTCAAAAGCACGACCAGCCAGAGCGCGTAGATCAGCCGCTTCGGCACATGGTTTTTGAATATTGACCGAACCAGAAAGACCGCTGCGATCAAGCCTGAGAACATCAAAATCTCCTTTGTCACCGTTTAGCCCTCCCCCCACAAGGTCCCGCTTCCTTCGTCACAGAGGATCCACGTCTCCGCCATGCCCGTCCGCGCCAGCCGTCCGCATGCAAAGACCTGTCCGTTCACAACAAACAGACCGTCGACAAGTTCGTTGAGCGCCATTGGCCAGCCTTCCTCGTTCGTCGGGATGCTGTCTGCGTCATAATTTCCGTCGCGGTAGTCGACCTGCGTGATGCCGATGGGATCACCGAATGCGTCGTACATCTCCGGTGACAGCGAGAGGATTGCTTTCTGCTCGCCTGTCTTCACGTCCATCGCATAGCAGCAATCATAGTCATAATTCTCGCCGCCATAGGCAACATAATAGACCGTGCCGTCATAGTAATTGAAATAATCGCCGATGGGACCTTTATGCAGAACGGTGATCTCCTTTGTTTTTGGGTCAAGATGGCAGTAATCGCACATATCGTCCCAGAAATATATGCCTGTGTCGTCTGCGCTGAAATATGCCGCATCGTATTTACCTTCAAACAGGATCTCGCGTTCTTCTGCTTCGGTGCTGTATTCGTACAGCGTTCCGCTTTTGAAATCATACAGATACAGCTTACCATCATAGTACGTGGCCGGCGCACAGCTTTCGTACAGAAGCGTTTGTGCGCTGCCATCCAGCTCTGCATGAAAGGTTCGCATGCCGTTGTTCTCATCGCGGCAATCATAATAAATGCCGCTTTCCGTTACAAGGAACGTATAGCAATAACCATCCACGAGCTTTTCCACTTCACTTCCATCCGTGCGCACACGCCAGAGAGAAAAGCCGTCCCGAAAGTTTGAAAAATAGACCCAGTCTCCCAACACGTTGATGTTGTGAGGCGCATATTCCTCCGCTGGCAGCAGCTGCGTCCGTTCGCTGCCGTCCGTGCGCGCTTTGTAAAGGCCCCAGTCAGTTTCGCTTCGGT
>ERZ808240.2990-NODE-2990-length-17346-cov-4.925048_pt1 | contig 17346 bp, 20 predicted proteins | sample MGYA00521084_ERZ808240 | MGnify/ENA primary metagenome ERZ808240 (study PRJEB31516, sample SAMN03275571) | gut metagenome | biome: mammalia-associated habitat; material: feces | host: Papio cynocephalus | place: Kenya | collected 2012-08-06 ... | reverse complement strand
CTGGTGCTGTTTGGCCCGCGATGCACTACACTAACTTCGGCAACGACAGGAGGAATCCCATGCAAATAGATATGAAGCAGCCCATTCTCGACAAGAACGACCGTTTGGCCGAGGAGAATCGCGCCCTGTTCAAAGAGAAACGCGTATTCGTTCTCGACCTGCTCGCGAGCCCCGGATCGGGCAAGACGTCCACGATCCTCGCGACCATCGAGGCTCTGCGCGACGAGTTCAACATCGCCGTCATCGAGGGCGACATCGCAAGCGACGTCGATGCGAAGCGCATTGGCGCGCAAGGTATCGCTGCGGTGCAGATCAACACGGGCGGAGCCTGCCATTTGGAAAGCGACATGGTTCGCCGCGCTGTTGATGCGCTTGACCTGGATAATCTCGACCTCATCATCGTCGAAAACGTGGGCAACCTCGTGTGCCCGACCGATTTCGATTTGGGCGAAGGCGCCAAGGTAATGATTCTCTCGGTGCCCGAGGGCGACGACAAGCCGCTCAAATACCCCGGCGTGTTCCAGGCCAGCGAGGCCATCATCTTGAACAAGGTCGACACCATGGGCGTGTTCAATTTCGACGAGAACGCATTCCGCGACGAAGTGACGCAGCTCAACCCCAAGGCGCCCATTTTCCCCATTGCCGCGACGAAGGGGCAGGGCGTCGACGCATGGGCCGATTGGCTGCGCGATCGCATCCACGCCATGCAGCAGGCTTAGATTCCGCGCCTGCGAAGTTTGGGAAAGCATGCAACGGCCGCCTCTGCGCGGCCGTTTCCGCGTAATGGGCCTGGCGCGTAATGCCTCAGAAACAGCAATGGGGTACACTGCCCGAATCGATTGAAAGGAAGCGAGCTATGAATGCCGAAGAACAATACGCGGCCTGCGTCGAGGGGCTGAAAGGTTTTGCCGAAAAGATGGGCGTGAAAGGCGTGGTGCTGGGCCTATCGGGCGGAATCGATTCGAGCCTGACGGCATGCATGTGCGTCGACGCGTTCGGTGCCGAAAACGTGCACGGCTACATGCTTCCGGGGCCGTATTCGACCGAGCATTCGCTCGTCGATGCGCAAGAGCTTGCGCATAACTTGGATTTGCGCGTCGAACGCTTGAGCATCGCCGATGCGTACCAGGCGTTTGCAAACCAGCTTTCGGCGCTGTGTCCGAGCTTCGACAGGTCTACGGCTGGCGAGAATACGCAGGCGCGCTGCCGCATGGTGGTGCTCATGGCCCTTGCCAATTACCACGGTTGGATGATGGCAAACACGGGCAACAAGAGCGAGGCCATGATGGGCTATTCCACGTTGTACGGCGATACCGCCGGCGCATATGCGCCCATTGGGGGCTTGTACAAGACCGACGTATACGCCGTTTCTCGTTGGGTGAACGCCCGCGCCCAGCAGGCGGGCCAGGTGCCGCCGATTCCTGAGCATGTGCTTTTGAAGCCGCCGAGCGCCGAGCTGGCTCCGGGCCAGCAAGACGAGATATCTCTGGGCTCCACCTATGCCGAGCTCGACAAGCTGCTCATCGATTACAAAGAGCGCGGCATGTCGTCAGACGAGCTGGTTGCTGCGGGTTACGATGCCGATGAGGTGGCGCGCGTCACCAAGCGGGTTGACAGCTACGCTTTCAAGCGTGCGCTTGAGCCGGAATTCCCGCCGATTCCTTACGCATAAGGCCGATTCGCGAATCAGGGGTGCGAAGGGGTCGGTTTCGAGAAGGCAACCGCGCCGTTTGCCGAACCGATGCGGGTGCGGCACGCGTGACGGCTTTGGCCCGCCGCCCGCGCCGCGCGTGCTGCCGTTTCCGTGAACTCGCGTCGCGCTCGGTTGGCATCGGCTACACTGAATAGGTCGTGCGTTCGGCCGCCCATATACGCAGCCGCAAGCGCCGACAATCGCAAACCGTGTCTTCATGAGGAGGAACGACATGCCCGAAATCACCCGTGATCAGGTGAAGGTTCCCGCCGATGTGAGCGCTGACGCTCGCGAGACGTACATCGACAATTACATGGCCGCCACGCGCGGCACCGGCCGATTGATGCTGTTCGCCTGCGACCAGAAGGTCGAGCACCTCAATGGCGACTTCTACGGCGAGAACATCGATCCCGCCGATCTCGACCCCGAGCATCTGTTCAAGATTGCCAGCGAAGGCGTCGTCGGCGTGTGCGCCGGCCAGCGCGGCCTTGTCGCCCGCTATGCGGCCGATTACCCCGAGGTCAACTACCTGGTTAAGATGAACTCGAAAACCAACCTGGTGAAAACCGCGCAGGACGACCCCTACAGCCCGCAGCTGCACGACCTGGAGGCCGTGCTCGATATGCGCGCGAACGGCGTGAACGTCGTGGGCCTGGGCTACACCATCTATTTGGGCTCCGAATACGAAAGCACCATGCTCGCCGAAGCCGGCCAGCTGATTGCCGAGGCTCATGCCGCTGGCCTGCTGGTTGTGCTGTGGATTTACCCGCGAGGCAAGGCCGTTACCGACGAAAAGGCTCCGGCCCTCATCGCGGGCGCTGCCGGCGTTGCGCTGTGCCTGGGCGCCGACTTCGTGAAGGTGAACCCGCCGAAGCCCACCGACGATGCCACGTCTGCGGAAAGCCTGGCCATCGCTTCCGCCGCTGCTGGCCGCACGGGCTTGGTGTGCGCGGGCGGTTCCACCGTCGATGCCGAAACGTTCCTCACGCAGCTGCATGACCAAATTCACATCGGTCATGCATGCGGCAACGCTACGGGCCGCAATATTCACCAGCGTTCGCTCGATGAGGCCGTGCGCCTGACCAAGGCCATTTCCGCCATCACGCTGGCTGACTACGAGGTCGCCGACGCGCTGGCCGTATTCAACGGCGAGAAAGATTTTGCGCTGTAGGCGATTATTTCGCTTAGAATTTTGTGGGTCAAAGGGACAGTCCCTTTGACCCATTTTTTGTTTGAAGGGGAAGAAGATCTATGTCATTCGTCAGCCACAGTGTCGAAGAGACCCAGGCGCTCGCGCATAAAATCGCCCAGCGGGCGCAAGCGGGCGATGTGATTTTGCTTGTGGGCGATTTAGGCGCGGGCAAAACGCACTTCACGCAGGGCTTTGCGGCTGCCTTGGGCGTTTCCGATGTGCCCACGAGCCCTACATTCAACCTGGTGTGCGAATACACGGATGGTCGCTTGCCTCTATACCATTTCGATTTGTATCGACTTGAAGATGCCGACGAACTCGAAGACATCGATTATTACGGCATTACGGAAGGCGACGGCGTATCGCTGGTGGAGTGGGGCGACAAATTCGAAGAAGCCGCTCCCGACGATTGCCTTGTGCTCGATTTCAAAGTTGAAGAAGACGGTACGCGCACGATTCACGCGCATCCGCGAGGCGAGCGTGGTATCGAATTGAGCGAAGGAATCTTCTAGCCTATAAATTTGAAAAAGAGAGTTAGTTCCAAAAAGATACTTAATACCATAAAAGAAACGGGCATCATCGCGATGCCCGTTTCTTGCGTAAACTAGTCTTGCTTTACAACAAGCACATCGCAGCGCAGGTTGCGGATGAGATACGTGGAAACACTGCCCACGAATACATATTTAATGTTGCTCAGGCCGCGCTCGCCGCAGATAACCAAATCGGGGTCGAACGGCTGGATGAGCTGCTCGTTCAGCGTTTCGGTGATGCGGCCGGCCTTAACGACGACCTTCACCGAGGGGATGTCGGGGTTGTTGCGTGCCGCTTCAAGAATGTCACCGAGCGATTCCTCAAGCTTGCCCTTCATATCGTTTGCCAGGGCGGCGAAGTCGGTGCCGGCGGCCTCGTAGGGCACGGAATCGACCACATGACCCAAAAGCAGCTCGGCATGCTCGCTGGCGGCCAGCTCAATTGCGCGCTCGGCAACCATTTCCTGTGTTTTTGCGCCATCGAGTGCGGCGAAAATGCGCTTATATTGCTTGGACATGACAACTCCAATCCCTTGTGCGTGGCGCCTGAACCCTGGCGCCTTCGATGCTTCGATTGTAGCACTCGGGTTATTCTTCGCATCGTGCATCGCGGTCAACGGGGCCGTGCGTTGCCATATTGAACGAAGCTAAATCGTTGCAAAATGGTCTAAAGTTTCCTGAAGAAACCTGCATCCAATTACAACGGCAGTTCCTGAAAATAAAGTTTCACAAAAAGACGAAAAACGCAGGTGAACGTTATAAGGAGACGCAAAAAGAGTGGTAATATGCACGACGTGCGACGCGAAGGCGCCATGGTTTGTGGTGTCCTCGTGAAACATTATGCAAGCAATGCGGAAAAGCGGTTTACCTCTGGTAAAGTAATCGGCTGCTGCGTTTGCAACGCGCACGCGTATTCGGAAAGATTTGGGAAAAGGAAAACTCTTGGCTAAAGAAGACGTCATCGAACTTGAAGGCACCGTTCTGGAGGCCCTCCCGAACGCTATGTTCAAAGTCGAGCTCGAGAACGGCCATGAGATTCTCGCTCACATCTCTGGCAAGATGCGCATGCACTACATCAAGATTTTGCCGGGCGACAAGGTCACCGTCGAGCTTTCGATTTACGACCTAACCCGCGGCCGAATCACCTATCGCTTCAAATAAGCGGTATCGGCGCCCGCTCAGCCATCGGCAGGGCAGGGTGCTTTACTGCGCTCTCGGGCGCATCGGTCTTCGGACCGCAGATGAGGAAAACATCGCCTGCGGCTGGGCGTGTTTCATAGAGTTAAGAGTAAATGGTTCCCCAGAGGTGAATCCGTCCGCCGAAGGGAAGCCGCACATTCAAAGGAGACAAGCATGAAGGTCCGTCCTTCGGTCAAGAAGATGTGCGACAAGTGCAAGATCATTAGGCGCCATGGCAAGGTCCTCGTCATCTGCGAGAACCCCCGTCACAAGCAGCGCCAGGGCTAGTAAGAGAGAGGAAGATATACCATGGCTCGTCTTTTCGGCGTCGACCTCCCTCGCGAGAAGCGCATCGAGATCGGTTTGACCTACATTTACGGCATCGGCAACACGACCGCCAAAAAGATCATTGCAGAGACCGGCGTTGATCCTGACATTCGCGTCAAGGACATCTCCGAAGACGATCTGCAGAAGATCCGCGAATACATCGACCAGAACCTCACCGTCGAAGGTGACCTGCACCGCGAGGTTTCGCAGAACATCAAGCGCCTGATGGAGATTGGCTGCTACCGTGGCCTCCGTCACCGCAAGGGTCTGCCTGTTCGTGGCCAGCGCACCCACACCAATGCTCGCACCCGCAAGGGCCCGCGTAAGCAAATCGGCGGCAAGAAGAAGTAGGGGTTTGACACATGGCTAAAAAGAACGTTCGCACCCGCATCAAGCGCTCCGAGCGCAAGAACATTGCGGTGGGACAGGCTCATATCAAGAGCACTTTCAACAACACCATCGTTTCCATCACCGATCCTCAGGGCAACGTGATTTCCTGGAACTCCGCCGGCACCGTGGGCTTCAAGGGCTCTCGTAAGTCCACCCCGTTCGCCGCGCAGATGGCTGCCGAGCAGGCTGCCAAAACCGCTATGGAGCATGGCCTGAAGAAGGTTGCTGTCTTCGTGAAGGGCCCCGGCTCGGGTCGCGAGACCGCTATCCGCTCCCTGCAGGCTGCTGGCCTCGAGGTTTCCAGCATCCAGGACTGCACGCCTATCCCGCACAACGGCTGCCGCCCCTGCAAGCGTCGCCGCTGCTAATTTAGAGAGGATCGAATCACTATGGCAATCAACAGAACTCCGGTTCTTAAGCGCTGCCGCCAGCTCGGTATTGATCCGGTCGTGCTCGGCTACAGCAGCAAGAAGGAATCCATCCGCCAGCCCAAGCGCCGTCGCAAGGAATCTGAGTACGGCATGCAGCTGCGCGAGAAGCAGAAGGCCAAGTTCATCTATGGCGTTCTCGAGAAGCAGTTCCGCGGCTACTTCAACAAGGCTAAGCGTCAGCCCGGCATCACCGGCGAGAACCTGATGCGCATCCTTGAGTCGCGCCTCGACAATGTCGTGTTCCGTCTGGGCTTCGCTCGCACCCGCAAAGAGGCTCGTCAGACCGTGTCCCATGGTCACATCACCGTCAACGGCAAGCGCGTCGACATTCCGTCTTACCGCGTGCGCCCCGGCGACGTCGTTGCTGTGGCCGACAAGGCCAAGGAGATGCTCGTCATCAAGAGCGCTCTCGTTTCCAACGAGCGCATGCAGGTTCCTGCATGGCTCGAGGTCGACATCGAGAAGCTCCAGGGCAACGTGCTCTCTCTCCCCAACCGCGATCAGATTGATTTGGACATCAACGAGCAGCTTATCGTCGAGCTCTACTCTAAGTAATAAACCGCGGCTTAAGGAGGCTTACAAACTATGGCAGAGTTCATGAGGCCAACCGTTACTACCGAAGAAGTGAACGACACCGTCGCCCGCTTCATCGTCGAGCCGCTTGAGCGTGGTTTCGGATACACGCTGGGCAACTGCATGCGTCGCGTTCTGCTGTCGTCTCTGGACGGGGCCAAAGCCACGGCCATCCAGATTGAAGGCGTGCAGCACGAGTTCACGACTGCTGAAGGCGTCATCGAAGACGTCACCGATATCGTCCTCAACGTGAAGGGCCTTGTGTTCTCGGCTCTTTCCGAGGACTACACGGAAGCCACCGCGACCGTTTCGGTCGAGGGCCCGTGCACGGTGACCGGCGCCGACGTGAAGGTGCCTGCCGAGTTCACGCTCGTCAACCCCGAGCACGTCATTTGCACCGTTGCCGATGGCGGCACGCTGAACATGAGCATCCGCATCGGCGTGGGCCGTGGGTATGTTTCGGCCGAGCGCAACAAGCGCACGGAAGATCCCATCGGCATCATCCACGTCGACAGCCTGTTCTCTCCCGTGCGTCGTTGCACCCTCGCGGTCAGCGACACTCGCGTGGGTCAGCGCACCGACTTCGACAAGCTGGTTCTCGAGGTCGAGACCGACGGCTCCATCGCTCCTAACGAAGCGGTGTGCCGTGCGTCGAACATCATCAACCAGTACATGGGTGCCTTCCTTTCGCTGGCCGACATTGCCGACGAGGAAGAGGGCGAGATTCCGTCCATCTTCGCGCCGGAAGGCCAGGAGGCCAACGCCGAGCTCGACAAGCAGATCGAGGATTTGGACCTCTCCGTCCGTTCCTACAACTGCTTGAAGCGCGCGGGCATCCACTCGGTGCGTCAGCTGGTCGAGTTCTCCGAGAACGACCTGCTGAACATCCGCAACTTTGGCGCGAAGTCCATCGAAGAGGTCAAAGACAAGCTGATCTCCATGGACCTCAACTTGAAGCAATAACTAGGAGACTACACGATGAGGCATTACAAGAAGGGCCGCAAGCTGGGCACCGATGCCAGCCATACTAAGGCCATGAAGAAGTCCCTGGTGCAGGCGCTGTTCACCAATGATCGCATCAAGACCATTGAAGCCCGCGCTAAGGAGATTCGTCCCGACGTCGACCGCATCATCACCTGGGCCAAGCGTGGCGATCTGCATTCTCGCCGTCTCGCTATCGCCGCTCTGGGCGACAAAGAGCTCGTTCGCGAGATCTTCGAGAAGGTTGAACAGGGCATGTGGGCCGACCGTCAGGGCGGTTACACCCGTATCATGAAGCTTGGACCCCGCAAGGGTGACAACGCCAGCATGGTTATCATGGAGCTCGTGACCGAGCCCGTGCAGAAGAAGGCCGAGAAGCCGGCTGCCGTGAAGGCTGCTCCGGTCAAGGCTGAAGAGCCCCAGGCCGAGGCTGAGGAAGCCGTCGAGGCTCCTGAAGCCGTTGAGGCTGAGGCTGCTACCGAGCAGAAGGCTGAGTAAATCTCAACTTCGTAACGGAAGCTTTGCATTTGAAACGCCGTCCTTCGGGGCGGCGTTTTTGCGTTACCATACCAACAGACAGGGGAGTAAAGGCGAGCTGCGACCTTCAAGCTGTTCGCTTTCGAGAATGCAAGGAGGCATCTCATGTCTGAATTCGGCAAAATTCTCAACAGCGCAATCGATGCGGCGCAAGATTTCGCGGGCGACGTGAAAGCCGCCACCGACAAAATGATCGATGCTGCTCAGGAGCAGGCTCCAGCGGTTATCGAAAGCGCGCGCGAAAAGCGCGAGAGCCTTGTTGAGCAAGCTCGCGAGAACTTCCCCGGTTTGGTCGACGATGCCAAGGCGGCCACTGAAAAGGCCATGGACGATGCGAAAGCCGTAAGCGACAAGCTTATGGATACGGCGAAAGAAGTTGGCGATAAGGCCGCCGAGGTCGCGAAAGAAGCTTCGCAGCGTCTGTCGAACAAGGAATAGCGCACCCGAGTGCTCGCATCGCTTTAAGCGGATGCGCATTTTCGCAATAGAATATTGCAAGGCGAGAGGAGGGCATGTCCCTCCTCTTTTATACTGGCGCCATGCAAAGTGAGTCCACACATTCCCATCCTCTGCGATTGAGCGCCCGCGTTGCGCTGCTGATGCTCTTGGCGTATTCGGTTGCGCTGTTTTTCGTGGATACATGGCTTGGCATGCTTGTCTTTACTGTTGCGGCAGCGGTGGCGGTTGCTCTGTCAGGTGCATCTCTGCGCCGCATAGGCGCATGCCTCGCGCCCTTGATGTTCATTCTCGCATGCACGGTACTTTTTCAAATTCCACGAGGAATCGAAGCGGGCCTGTTCTATGCGGTTCGAATTGTGCTCCTCGCGCTTGGATCGTTTGTTGTCGCCTTTTCTTACGACGATGCTCAGTTCGTCCATGCGTTCCAATCACTGCTCGCGCCTTTTCGCGTGCTTCGCATTCCCGTGGATGACATTGCCACGATGTTTTCAATCGCCTTGCGTTTTATCCCCGAGGGCGTCGATGAGTTTCACCGTGTGGAAGCCGCCCAGCGCAGCAGGGCTGCTCGTTTCGACGACGGCGCGCTTGTGGCCCGCATTGCACGGTGGGGCGGGGTGCTCATTCCATTGCTGGTTGGCATGTTTCGTCGCGCTGGCGTGCTGGCATGCGCCATGGAGGCGCGCTGCTACGGCGCGCGGCCGTCTCGCACGAGCCTCCATGGCGATGAAAAGCTCGCGATGCGCGATTGGTCGTGCTTGTTGGCGTGCGTCGTCGCGGTCCTCGTGCTGTCGTATTTCCTGTAGCAGCCTGTTTCACGCGCCGCATTTGCCGATTCCCGCCGCTTTTGCCCCTTTGCCGCCAAACGTGTGCCGTTTGCCGCTGTTGCCGTAAGGCTGTGATATACAATTCCGCTGTTAGCGCGGAGGCGTAAAGCCCCTGAGTCATTCTTCATAGGAGGCAATCTTCATGAGCATCATCTTCGACGTCTATGGCCGAGAGGTTCTGGATTCCCGCGGCAACCCCACGGTTGAGGTCGAGGTTACTCTCGACGACGGTTCGTTCGCGCGCGCGATTGTTCCGTCTGGTGCTTCTACCGGCGCATTCGAGGCTGTTGAGCTGCGCGATGGCGATAAGAGCCGCTACCTGGGCAAAGGTGTGCAGAAGGCCGTTGCCCATGTGAACGAGGAAATCGCAGAGGCCATCATCGGGATGGACGCACGCGACCAGCGTGCGATCGACGCCGAGATGATTGATCTCGACGGCACTCCGAACAAGGGCAATCTGGGTGCGAATGCCGTGTTGGGCGCGTCGCTCGCATGCGCGCGTGCCGCGGCTCAATCGAGCGAGCTGCCGCTGTATCGCTACGTTGGCGGCGCGAACGCGCATGTGCTGCCTACTCCCATGATGAACATCCTGAATGGCGGCGTTCATGCCGATAACAATGTCGACTTCCAGGAATTCATGATCATGCCAGTAGGCGCCGAAACGTTCGCCGAGGGCCTGCGCTGGTGCGCGGAAATCTATCACACGCTGAAGAAGGTTCTGCACGATGCCGGCCTTGGCGGCGGCGTTGGCGATGAAGGCGGCTTCGCGCCCAACCTGAAGACCAACGAGGAGCCTCTGAAATACATCGTCGAGGCTTGCGAGAAAGCCGGCTACAAGCCTGGCACCGATATCATGTTCGCCATGGACCCGGCTTCCACTGAATACTACGATGCCGAGCGCGGCATGTATTGCCTGAAGGGCGAGGGCGTCGAATACACCAGCGAGCAAATGGTCGATTATTGGGAGAAGCTCGTCGACAAGTACCCCATCATTTCCATCGAAGACGGCATGGCCGAGGAGGATTGGGATGGTTGGAAGCTGCTGACCGATCGAATCGGCGACCGCGTGCAGCTGGTAGGCGACGACCTGTTCGTCACCAACACCGAGCGCCTGAAGAAGGGCATCGAGCTGGGCGTAGCCAACGCAATTCTGGTGAAGGTGAACCAGATCGGCAGCCTGACCGAGGCCCTCGAGGCGATTGAAATGGCCAAGCAGGCGGGCTATGCGTGCGTCATGAGCCATCGTTCGGGCGAAAGCGAAGATACCACCATCGCCGACCTCGCCGTTGCGATGAACACCGGCCAGATTAAGACGGGCGCCCCGTGCCGCAGCGACCGCATTGCCAAGTACAACCAGCTCATTCGCATCGAGGAAGAATTGGGCATGTCGGGCAAATACGCCGGCAAAGACGCCTTCTACAACATTAAGCGCTAGCTGGCCCGCCGAGGCTCGCATTCCGCCGGCGCCGGTCCGGCAGCGACCACGGCTCGCTACCGTTCGCTTCGCTCGCTATGCGCTCGCCTGGCTTCGTTTAACTTTGAAATAAAAGCAAATTTGAACTCAGACGGTCGCTGCCGGACCGGCGCCGGCGAAATGCGAGCCACTACATGACGTGTTAAGGCCCCTGGCATTGTGCCGGGGCCTTTCTGTTACCGTGGACGAAACTGAAACCTGTTGTGGGCAAAACCCTTCGTGGAGTGGGGTATAGTAGCTTAGTTGTGTCGAAGTGCCAAACAGGGGTGTTGGGCGCATCGGCAAGTCGCCAATAGAAAGTGGGAAGACTATGGCCCAAAATCAAGGAGGATCGTCGCCCGTGGTGAACGATCCCAACGGGTTGTCGCTGCCGCACCTCATCGCGGCCGTGATTACCGCTGTTATCGGCGGTGGCGTATTCACCATGGCCGGAGACATGGCTGCAGCGGGGGCGAATACCGGCGCCGTGCTCATCGGCTGGGTGGTGTGCGGCATCGGCGTGTTCTGCCTGATGATGTGCTTCTATGCGCTGAACAAGTACAAGCCCGAACTCGTGGGCGGCATCTATTCGTATGCGCGCGCAGGCTTCGGCAAATACATGGGCTTCCTTTCAGCCTATGGCTACTGGATTTCGGCATTGCTCGCGAACGTTTCGTACACCACGCTGCTGTTCGCTTCCATCGCGTACTTCGTTCCGGTGTTCGGCGAAGGCAATAACCTTGCGTCGGTCATTGGCGCGTCGGTTGTGGTGTGGGTGTGTTGGTTCCTGGTGAGCCGCGGCGTGAAGGAAGCGGCGAGCGTCAACATCCTTACGACCATCGCGAAATTGGTGCCGCTGTTCGTCGCCATCGTGGCCATTCTGTTCAGCATGCATTTCGACCCTGCCATTTTTATGGACAACTTCTGGGGCGAGCCCGATGGCCCGGCCCTGTGGGACCAGGTTGTGGCAACCGTTGGCGTGAGCATCTGGATTTTCTTGGGCATCGAAGGTGCCGTGGCCATTTCGGGCCGCGCGAAATACAGCAAAGACGTTGGCCGCGCAACCGTCACGGCGTTCATCGGCATCCTGTGCATCTACCTGCTGGTGTCCATTTTGTCGATGGGCGTTATGCCTCGCGCCGAGCTTGCCGAGCTGTCTAACCCGTCTATGGCTGGCGTGCTTGAGGCGGTCGTGGGCCCGTGGGGTGCCGCGCTTATCAACCTGGGCGTTGCGCTTTCGCTGCTGGGTGCCATGCTGGGCTACACGATCATCTCGTCGGAGTGCCCGCACGAGGCCGCCAAGCAGGGCGTGTTCCCCAAGGTGTTCGCGAAAGAGAACAAGAAGGGCGCGCCTATCGTCACCCTTACCGTGACCTGCCTCATCGTTCAGGCGTTCCTCATCATCATTCTGTTCTCGGAACAGACGTACCAGTTCTTCTATGGCGTGTCGGTTTCGATGATTCTCATCCCGTATTTCTTCAGCACGCTGTTCCTGCTGGTGTGCGCGTTCAAGAAAGACGGGTTCGAGGGCGTGTCGCGCGGCAGATTGGCGTTTTATCGCGGCATCGGCATAGTGGGCTTTCTGTACAGCATTTTTCTCATTTATGCGGGCGGTCTTACGGGTTTGATGATTACCACGATTCTGTTCGCGCCGGGCATCTTGCTGTACGTGTACGGCCAGAAAGAGCGCGGCGAGGCCATTATGCCGAAGACGCTCGACAAGGTGGTTACGGTCGCGATTCTCGTGTTCTTCGTGATTAGCATTGTGAGTATCGCCACGGGCGCCATTGCAGTTATCTAGAAAAATGCAGTAGGAGTGGGACAGGGGATAGCCCCCCGTCCCGCTCTTTGAGAAACGAAGCGGATAAATGGGACGGGGCGGTCCCTTGTCCCGTTTATCCGAGAAGGGGCCGGGGAATTTTCCTCGGCCCCTTCTTTTATCTGGGGTTCTTTTCAGTTCGTGAAAAAGGCCGACTCGTTGCCGTTGCAATGGGCGCGCGCCTTGCTTCCGTGATATGATTGCCTGACTGAAAAGCTCAAAGCATTACCCACACTCTAAACACACCACGATGCAAGGAGCACGTCTTTTTATGTCCCGTGACGGCAGCAATATCATCTCGTTCGACGGTTCTCGCCGCGCTTCTTCGCGCGCGTCCCAGGGGTCCGTGGAATCGCGCGCCGCTCGAGTTGACGCTTCTTCACGCAATCGCGACCGCCGCGCATATGGCGCGTCGTCGCGCGTTTCGTCCCATGCTGTTGGCGAGACGTTTTCTGCGGGTCGTGGGCTGAATTATTCCCAAAAAATAGACGATTTCTCTGCCGACCCGTTCGCGAGAAGCGAACGAGCCCGGTTTTCTAAGGTGACGCGTTCGGGGCGCATCGAGCCCATTGGCCGCGAAGATGGCCGCGAAGCCGCGTTCGCCGCGAACTCCCGCGTGAGTTCGCGCCCCTCGCGCGCATCGCGCACGTCCCAGCGTGGGCCGTCGCAGCCGTCTTCCGGCTTCGATTTGGGCGCTTTTTCGGCATTCGACGATCTTGACGAGCAGCTTTTCGGGACTGCCTCTTCGCGTCGCGTCGCCTCTCGCGCAACGTCGCGCGCGACGGTCGGCGCCACTCCTCGCGCGGCGGTTGAAATGTTCGACCCCAGCGATGTGGAAGACGACGATCATGACGCGTCGCCCAATTCGCGCCGCTCGAAAAGGCAGCGTCGCGAGAAGTCGAAGGCGAAAGCCAAGGCCGAGAAGATGTTCAATCGTCAGTTCGGCGGCGATGCTGCGTCTTCGGTAGAGGCGGGCAGCCGTGCGGCGGTTTACAAGGGCGAGATGGGCCGCAGCCACAGGCGCGCGTTTTCAGATTTGGGCGGCTTCGACGAACAGCGCGAGGGTTCTGCGCGCGGCGGAGCCCGAAAAGCTCAACAGGCGAAAACCCACAGCGGCGCGCCCCCTTTCGTGTGCGTGATTGGCGTACTGGTTTGCATTGCCGTGGCAGTGCTGTTCCTGTATCCCACGGCGCAGCAATACTACACGGAGCTCCGCACGCAAGATAAGCTGCAGGCGGAATACGACCAGCTCTCGCAGCGCAATGCAGCCATTCAAAGCGACATCGATAGGCTTTCGACCGATGAAGGCGTTCAAGATGCGGCGCGCGAACAGCTTGGCTGGGTTGCCGCGGGCGAAACGGCCGGCGTGGTGACGGGCCTCGACGACGATGATGAATCGGGTACGTCGGATGCGGTCTATGCTCAGGTCGATTCCGATGGCGTAAAAGCTCCCGACACGTGGTATTCGTCGGTTCTCGATCCATTGTTCGGGTATAACAATAATTAGGCTGATTAGAACGGGACGGGGAAGGCCTCGTCCCGTTCTATATGGGCCAAGGGTTTCGCTCCTTTGGCTCAATCGACGTGAATGAAAAAAGGAGCTTCTCATGCGAGTTGCGGCGATTGATATTGGCACGGTGACAAGCCGGCTGCTCGTGGCCGACGTCGACGCTTCGGGCGTGCGACAGGTTGCGCGCCAAAGCGCCATTACCAATTTGGGCGAAGGGGTTGATGCGACGGGCGAATTGAAGCCCGAAGCGATTGATCGCACGGTTGCTCAGGTGGCCGAATATCGCCGCATCATTGATGAGTGCGCGGCCTCCATTCCCGTCGATCGCGTTGTCGCCTTGGCCACAAGCGCCAGCCGCGATGCGCGAAATTCAGACGATTTCGTATCGCGTTTGGGTGATGTGGGCGTTGAATTGTCGGTCATCCCAGGGCAGCGCGAGGCGTCGCTGTCGTTTCTGGGAGCATCCAACGATTTCCGAAACCAGGATTTGCTGTTCGCCGATATTGGTGGCGGCTCGACGGAATTGGTGTTTGGCCGCGCCGAGGGGACGGACGGCGACTTGGTACCCAATCTCTCGCTGCGCGATTCCTATTCATTCAATATCGGGTGCCGTCGCATGACCGAGCGCTTTCTGGCGGGCGACCCGCCGTCGAAAAACGAGCTTGGGACGGCGTCTGCCTGGGCGCACGAGACGCTGGCGCCCTTTTTCCAAAAGGGCAATACGTGCGAACGGCTTGTTGCCGTGGCGGGAACGCCCACGAGCGTGGTGGCGGTGCGCGACGCTTTGGTGCCTTACGACTCGTCGAAGGTGCACGGCGCGCATGTGACGCGCGTCGAGTTCGATGAAGTGGCTCGACGCATGTGGGAGCTTCCCTTGGCCGAGCGCATGAAGGTGCCTGGAATTCAGCCGAAGCGTGCGGGCATTTTCCCGGCGGGGCTTGTGATTTTAGGCGCGGTAATGGATCTTGCACACTTGGACGGCTTCACGGTAAGCGAGAGCGACATTCTTATCGGCATCGTGCTTGACGCCGCGCGCGAAGCGGGCCAACGCTAGAGATTTCTGCGCGTTTCGGCAGATGTCAATTTCGCGCAACGCCCCGAAGCTGTATAAGCGTGTCTTTCGTGGGCTTTTTACGAGCGCGTAACGCATTTGCTATTATGGAAAACCGTGCAAATAGCACGAAAGCGCAACGTGGGAGCGTGGCGGAATTGGCATACGCAGCGGACTTAAAATCCGCCGCCGCAAGGCTTGTGGGTTCGAGTCCCACCGCTCCTACCAAGCAAGAGCAGCAGGACTGAAGGGTTTTCTGCTTCGTGGGGTTTCGGGTTCGAAGGGACTCGAACCGATGAGGTGGAATTCCGTCAAGAAAACTGCCCAGTGGGCAGTTTTTAGGAATTCGCCCGAAGGCTTTAGCCTGAGGGGTCCGGCTCGCGAAGCGAGGCGGGAGTCCCACCGCTCCTACCAAGCAAGAGCAGCAGGACTGAAGGGTTTCAACCCTATTGCCCCTGCAAGGTTGCCTTCGCGCAATTGCTACTTCGTTAGTTTTCACCACGCCGCATTGCGGTGGCGTCACGATCGGAAAGACCGGCATGAACTCAGCTGAAGTGAGAAACGAAAGCATGAACGAGCTCCTCGAGGGAATGAAGAACCCTCCCTCGACGTTCGAGGAATACCTCGTCACGTATGCCGAAACGGTTGGTCGTTTGGTGAATTCGTACATTCCCGAGGGTTCGCACCCCGATATGGATACGTATCTGTACGACCCTCTGATGAAATACAGCGAGAACGGCGGCAAGCGCCACCGTCCGCTTATCTGCTTTGCGGCATGCGCTGCCGTCGGCGGCGACATCCGTTTGGCCGCTTCGGCCGCTTCGGCCATCGAGCATTTTCATTCTGCGGCTCTTATCCACGACGATATCGCCGACGAGGCAACGCTGCGCCGTGGCGAGCCCTGCATGCACCTCACCGAGGGCCTGGGCATCGCCATTAACACGGGCGACCTCGCGCTTTCCATGGTGAACGGCGCCGTGATGAAAGACCCGCTGCTCACCGATGCGCAGAAGGTGCGCGTGGTAACCGAGCTCATCGACATGACGCGTCGCACCATTGAGGGCCAGGCGCTCGATTTGGGCTGGGCGCGCGATGAGCGCTACGACATTACGCCGGAAGATTATCTGTGCATGGCCACCCACAAAACCGCGCACTATTCGGGTGCGGTTCCGTTGGCTGTGGGCGCCATCGTGGGTGGTGGCACCGAGGCACAAATCACCGCGCTGCGCGAATACGGTCTGGCTACGGGCTTGGCGTTCCAAATTCAGGATGATCTGCTGAATATTGAAGGCGATGCCGAAGTCGTGGGCAAAGACTTCTGCAGCGACATCACCGAGGGCAAGCGCACGCTGATGGTGGTGCATGCGTTGAAGCATTCGAGCAATCGCGAGCGCCTGATCGAGATTTTGTCTTCCAAAACCACCGATTTGGCTCAGCTCACCGAGGCCGTGTCCATTATGCGCGAGGCCGGCTCGCTCGATTATGCCCGCGACTACGCCAGCAAGCTCACCAGCGAAGCCAAGGCCAAGCTTGTGGTGGAAATTGAAGACAGCCCTGCGCGCACCGTGCTTATTTCCATGGCCGATTACTTCATCAACCGTCTGAAATAGCGCAATCGAGGTCGAATCATGATTCCTCAGGCAATTCATAGAGAAGGCGAAGCCGACGAGGGCTTCGAGTTGGGCGAACGCCTGCTGTATTTGCGCACACCGTATTTTTCGGGTAAAGATGTCGAGCAGCTGCAAACCGCGCTGGGCGCGCTCGGCTTCGCGTGCGGCGGCGTAAGCGGCACGTTCGGCGCTTATACCGAAGGCGCATTGCGCAAGTTCCAGCTGAATATGGGATTGGTTCCCGATGGCATTGCGGGTGTGAAGACGTACGCGACGCTTCGCCATCTTCATAATGCGTGGCAGGATAAGCCCCAGATCGAAGACCGCGCCTATATGGGGTTTGCGCGCGCGGCCGACGTGCTCGAAAACCATGCCGTGTGTCTGTTCGGTACGGAAGAGTTTACGCGCAGCGTGGCGTCGAACATGTCGAATTTAGCCATGGCAACCAATCCGCGTTCAAAAATGGTGAGCGCGGAAACGCTGCTCGTGCCGCCCGACGCCGACATGCTGCTGGCCCATATTGTACGCACGGGGCAGCCGCACGAGAAAAACGTGCCGCGCGTCGTGTGCGACGATTCGCAATCGCTCGCTCGTCGCATCGCGAACGCCGTCGATGCCGCGAACGAAGCCGCTGAAGCGGGCCGTCCGCGCCGCATTGTGCTCGAAATCGCTGGCCCCGGAGCTGACGAAAGCCTTGCGGCCGTCGAGCGTGCCGCGCACCACGACGCCATTATGCTGCTCGACGCATTCTGCACGGCTTTTTAGTTAGCGGCGTTCTGCCGAACGC
>ERZ808240.2987-NODE-2987-length-17364-cov-8.806055_pt1 | contig 17364 bp, 11 predicted proteins | sample MGYA00521084_ERZ808240 | MGnify/ENA primary metagenome ERZ808240 (study PRJEB31516, sample SAMN03275571) | gut metagenome | biome: mammalia-associated habitat; material: feces | host: Papio cynocephalus | place: Kenya | collected 2012-08-06 ... | reverse complement strand
AATGGCCTGCAACAGAGGCGACCACCGCCTGCGGCGGAAACAGGGAGCCGATGTTAGGGCAGCAGCCAGCAAGACGCAAACAACGCGCAGCGGATGCTGGGAGCCGCAACCCGACCTCACTTGCAAAGAGAATTACCTGTTGGCCTGATTTTTGCTCCGCCTATTGTGTTTTTAGCCAGTTTATTCGTCGATTCTTGAAAAAGAATATCTATTTTATTGTGCATTCTGCGAATAGACAAACCCGCATCTGCCGTGTATAATAAAGCCAGAAACCAGAGAAGTACAGCAGAAGCTCAAATGAGAGCTCACCCCGCTGACTTGAAGCAGAAAGGAGCGAAGATCCGATGGTCGATATGGAACCCGCACAGTTTGCACAGGCTGTCGGGGTTCGCTGAGAGACAAAACAGAGGCTCACCACAAACGGGATGTTTCCCCCGTATAAAAACACAACAACGAGAGCCGTTCTTGCGTATCAAAAAGCGATAACAGTACAGCCTGTGAAATAAATCCCTGGCGTTCAAATAGATCCGCCCGAAGGTGATTCTTATGATGAAAGCTTTTGTACGGAACATCTTATTTGAATAACTCCAAAGGAGAAACTCCAATGTACTAAGTAATGACACTCCCTTCGCAAAATCTAACTCGAAAGAATGTGGTAATATGAAATTCATTTCGCTGATGATTCTTCTGCCGCACTCCAACAGTTAAGAAAAGGGTCATTCCAATGTACTAAGAAAATCATTCCCCTTCCAGCATTTCTTCATCGTTCCAAAGGAGCAGTTCCTATGAAACGCACGGTACAGACCGAAAAATGAGGAAACCGAGGTAAAGAGGCTATGACTCCGAAGAAGTAAGCATCCTGCCGGATGAGGGCTTGCAATCGACTCACTCCGGCAGGTTTTTTTGTCTGATGTTTTCCATAAGCCCGTATCCCCCCGCTTTTTCCTGCCGGGAGGATACGGGTCTTATTTTGTCACGGACATTTTGCGGCGGTAGGCGCGGGGCGTGATGCCCTGCGCCTTTTTGAATATCTTGCCAAAATAGGCTCCGTCCGAAAAGCCGCACTGGTAGGCGATGTCGGTGATGGAGAGCTGTGTCTTGGCCAGAAGCTGCTTTGCCCGGTCGAGACGGTAGGCCGCCAGATACTCCATCGGGCTCTGGTCCATGCTCTGGCGGAAGCAGCGCAGCGCTTCCCTCTCGCTGATGCCAGCGCTGGCGGCGACTTGTTCCAGCGTCAGCTTCTCGGCAAAGTTGCTGTGGAGGAAGACCAGCATATTGCGGAGACGGTCTTCCCTCTCTTTGTCGGTGGCCGTGCCGCTGCGGAAATTTTCCCGGATGTCCTCCATCAGCACGAGCCACGTCTCCGCGAGGAGATTCCGGGTCTGTATCTCGGTGTTCGGCTCATCCTGCAGCTCTTTCAGCTGTACCAGTGCGTCGAGGATGCGGTCGCCCGTGGGACGTCCCCGCCGGATGATATGGACTTCTATCTTCTGATTGTTGATGATGGGGTCGAGATACTTGGTCTGGATGCGGCTCCTGAAGTGTCCGCCGAGAAAGACCGGGTGGAAAATGTGGTTTATCTCCAGCACGGCTCGCCCCGGGCAGGCGCTCCGCTTGGTGGTCATAACGTTGCTGTTGATGAAAAAGCCGTCGCCCTGATGGATGACATATTCCCCGCCCACCGTGGAGATGACGCTGGCGCCCCGCTCGATGTAGCCCAGTTCCAGTTCTTCGTGCCAGTGCCACGGGATGACCACCTCGGTCAGGTCACGCCGATGCAGGCAGTAGGGGTATTCGATGGTCATTCCCTCTATCTTTTCGATGCGGTTCTCATCCAGTTCCAGCACAGCCATAGCGCAGTTTTCCTTTCCTGCCGCTGCCGTTTTGCACAGCGGCGTTTTTATTATGATAATAATACTGTTTCTGGCGTTATAATACAAGTTTTTGCGCTCAGTTTTATAGATTTTTCGTCTTATCCCGTGTATACTTTAGCTCAGAAAGCAACACTTACAAGGAGGAACACCACAATGGCAAACGATTTCGAATTTTACTCCCCCACCCAGGTCATCTTCGGCAGAAACAGCCAGCAGAAGGTGGGCACACTGGTGCGTCAGTACGGCGGCACCCGGGTGCTCATGGTCTACGGAGGCAAGAGCGCGCTCCGCTCCGGTGTGCTGGACCGGGCAGAAAAGGTTCTGGCAGAGACCGGCATCTCCTGCTGGAAGCTGGGCTGCGTGGTGCCAAACCCCCACCTGAGCAAGGTGTATGAAGGCATCCGTCTGGGCCGGGAGAACGGCATCGATTTCCTTCTGGCCGTGGGCGGCGGCAGTGTCATCGACACGGCCAAGGCCATCGCCTATGGTCTGGCTGAGCCGGACAAGGATGTGTGGGAGCTGTACGAGCACACCCGCAAGGCGGCAAAGTGCCTGCCGGTGGCAAGCATCCTGACCATCTCGGCGGCGGGCAGCGAGACCTCCAACAGCAGCGTCATCACCAAAGAGGAGACCCACCAGAAGCGGAGCTACAACGACGACATCTGCCGTCCCAAGTTCGCCATCATGGACCCGGAGCTGACCATCACCCTGCCCGACTATCAGACCGAGTCCGGCTGCGCCGACATCATGATGCACACCATGGAGCGCTACTTCACCAACGGCGGCAACATGGAGCTGACGGACGCACTGGCCGAGGGCCTGCTGCGCACCGTGATAAAGAATGCCGTCATCCTCCACACCGACCCGGCCAACTACGAGGCCCGGGCTGAGGTGATGTGGGCGGGCAGTCTCTCCCACAACGGCCTCACCGGCTGCGGCAACAACGGTGGTGACTTCATGTCCCACAAGATGGAGCACGAGATGGGCGGTATGTTCGATGTGACCCACGGTGCCGGTCTGGCCGCCATCTGGCCCCACTGGGCACGGTACGTCTACAAAGACTGCCTGCCCCGCTTCGTCCGCTATGCGCGGAACGTCATGGGGGTGACGGCTGGGGGCACCGACGAGGAGACTGCACTGGCCGGCATCGACGCCATGGTGGAGTTCTATCACGCCATCGGGATGCCCACCAACTTCCATGAGCTTGGCATCTCCCCCACCGATGAACAGATCAACGAAATGGCCCGCCGCTGTCTGGAAGCTTCTGGCGCTGCCACCGGCTCCGCAAAAAAGCTGACCTTTGACGACATGGTGGCCATCTACCGCGCTGCCAACAAATAAAAATTTATTTCACCCGGCACCGAGAGTCCGTCTCCCGATGCCGGGTTCCTTTATTACTTAGGCAACTTTTGGCGGGATACTGGTTAAGAAGCGGAAAAGAGATGGAAAAAAGATGAACTTCTGGGAAAATTCTCTTTCTTTTTGTAACCTTTGACGGTATAATAGAGCAATAAAAGAATTTAAGCCGCAGAACAAAGAGCAATCGTTACTCCCACCCCCGGTCGATTTTTCAGCGACGGGGTGGTTCCGATTCCCTGAAAGGGTATTGATTTTTATGACGAGAGAAGAAATGCAGGCCCGCATCGCGGTCTGCCGCGAGATGTATACAGACGTCCGGCTGCTGGATGCTGACACCATCAACAGCATTCAGGAGGGCGCGCGCACCGACCCTGCCGGGCCGGATGTCTGCTTTGCCTGCCGGAACCGGAAGGCCTTCTCGCGCCACTGCGCTGCCAAGAAAGCGCTGATCACCGGCACCCGCCAGTGCCGTCTGGAATCCTGCGGCAGTGACATTGCACACATCACAGCCTGCTATTACGAGGTAGAGGGCAAACCTTGCGTGCTGGAGCTGGTGCAGCGCACCCCCTGCCGCACCACCATTGACCCGGAGGACAGCGAGGCCCTCATGAGCGAGGCCTCCGGCTACGGGGTCAAGCTCTACCACGACACCATCACCACCGCCTTCAACCGCCGCTATTACGAAGATGTGGCCCGGAACTTCGAGGGCCCTGCCGGTGTGGCCGTGATGGACCTGGACGATTTCAAGGTCTACAACGACTCCTGCGGCCACGAGGCCGGCGATCTGGCGCTGGAAGTGGCCGCCAACATCATCCGCAGCTGCATCCGCCAGACCGACACCCTCATCCGGTACGGCGGCGATGAGTTCCTGCTCATCCTGCCCGGCATCCAGACCGAGAAGTTCAAGGAGAAGCTGGAGCAGTTCCGGGCCCGCATCCAGGCTTCCAGCATACCGGGCTACCCCCACCTGCACCTGTCCGTCAGCATCGGCGGCGTGCTGCAGACCGCCAACGACACCATGGAGACCGCCGTCCACAGCGCCAGCCGCCTGATGTATCAGGCCAAGGAGCACAAGAACGCTGTGGTAGTGGCCAGCACCAGCGCTGTTCTCTCGTCTCCCTCTACCCTGCTGCCCAAAAAGTCCCGGCAGCAGATTTTGATTGCCGACGACTCCGAGATGAACCGGATGCTTCTGGCCGAGATCCTGGGCACCGACTTCCGCATTCTGGAAGCGGGTGACGGCGAAGAGTGTCTCGAGCAGCTTTCCCGCAACCCCGGCGATGTGGCACTGGTGCTGCTGGACATCAACATGCCCGTCATGGACGGCTTCGATGTCCTTGCTGCCATGACCCGCAGCCATGCCATTGAAGATATCCCGGTCATCATGATCTCCAGCGACGATTCCCCCGAAATTATACGGCGGGCCTATGAGCTGGGCATCTCCGACTACATCAGCCGTCCCTTCGATGCCAAAGTGGTCTACCGCCGGGCCTTCAACACCATCAAGCTCTACGCCAAGCAGCGGCAGCTGGTGCGGATGGTCTCGGCCCAGACCCGCAAGCAGGAACACAACACCACCATGCTGGTCAACGTGCTGAGCCAGATCGTGGAGTTCCGCAACGGCGAGAGCGGCTCCCACGTGCGGCACATCCGTATCCTGACCGAGATGATCATGGCCCGGCTGCTGAACAAGACCGACCAGTATGACCTCTCCTCTGAGGAGCAGGACAATATCACGCTGGCCTCGGCCCTGCACGACATCGGCAAGATCGCCATTGACGAGAAGATTCTGAACAAGCCCGGACGACTGACGCCGGAGGAGTTTGCAATCATCAAGACCCACACCACCGAAGGTGCGGCCATGCTCAAACGGCTGGAAAACTTTGAGAAAGAACCGCTGCTCCAGACCGCCTACGGCATTGCCCGCTGGCACCATGAGCGGTGGGATGGCCGGGGCTATCCTGATGGCCTGAAGGGCAATGATATCCCCATCGGCGCACAGATCGTCTCTCTGGCCGATGTTTACGATGCTCTGACCAGTGAGCGCTGCTACAAGAAAGCATTCTCCCACGAAAAGGCCGTGGCCATGATACTGGGCGGCGAGTGCGGCACCTTCAATCCCCTGCTTCTGGAATGCCTGAAGGACATTCAGGCCAATCTGCAGGAAGAGCTGAAAAATGACTATCACTAAAAAGCCGTTTTCCTCAGACACTGCACGCTGCTTGAGCTGTCTGTCGATTCCATCCTGCTTTACAGTGCGTTCCTTCTGAACTGAGCCACCGGTGCATCCTGATCTCTGCCAATGGGTCAGGATGCACCTTTTCTTTCATTAGAAAGAACTGCCAGAAAGTTTTCAACAACACAAGAGTGCATGGCAATATCACATTTCTCCATTTTTTCTCTATAGTGTATAGTGGAAGTTCCGGCAATGTCCTTCGCAAGCGGGTCGGGTTGCTGCTTTCAACAGACACTTTCTCAGAAAACGCCCTGCGTGCCTGAGGTGCTGTGCCCCGCTGGAAACGAGATTTCAGCCAGAACCCACCACCAGAGGCGGGGCGGAGGGTGGTTTCCTGCCAAGCGGCTCAATCGCAAACTTGTTTGCGATTGCTGGCAGGGAACTGCCAGACTGCCCCCAGCCGACAAGATGCAGTTTACACTGCCTTCAATCCAGTATTTTCCGACCAAAAGGCGCCTTCCCGGTGTTCATCTGCACACTCTGTTTGTGAAAACAGCTTCTGCCTTTCCGACCCGTTGCATTCGGGTGCAGGATATGTTATGATGAGCACACGAAAGTTTTTTTCTTTTTTATCCAGCGAGGAAACAAAATGCCAAAACGTCCCATCGCCCTCCTGTGTCTGATGGCACAGCTGGTGCTGTTCACCTGCACGGCCTTCGCCTCCAACGGCCTGCCCAAATACGAGACGAAGCAGTACCGGGTCTCTTATTATCCCTACGACTGCTTCAATATGCAGGACTCCGACGGCCACAAGTATGGCTACGGCTACGACATGATGCAGGATATCGCCCGCTTTATGCAGTGCACCTTTACCTATGTGGGCTTTGACAAGACCGCCAAGGAGAACGAGGAGATGCTGCGGAACGGTGAGATCGACATCTACACCGCCGCCAAGAAGACCCCGGAACGGGAGAAAGATTTTGTCTTCTCCACCCATCCGGCCATCACGGCCACCACCTGCATGAGCGTCAAGGTGGGCAATACCGATATCGTAGCGGGCGATTACTCCACCTATGAGGGCATCCGCATCGGCCTGCTGCGCCGCCACACCTATAACGACCGCTTTGAGGGCTGGGCCAAGAGCAAGGGCTTTACCCATACCATCGTCTATTACGACACCCCCGCTGAGCTGACCAATGCCCTCATCAATGGAGCCGTGGATGCCATCATCAACAGCTACATCGGCACGCCGGAAGATGAGCACATCGTTGAGCGGTTCGAAGAGACTCCCTACTACCTCATGGCCCGGAAGGAAGACCAGGCCCTGCTGGATGATATCGACCGCGCCATCGACGCCATGAACGTGGAGACCCCCAACTGGCGCACCGACCTCTACAACGAATATTATGGTGCCCCCTCCAAAAACAGTGACTTCACCACCGAGGAGCAGGCCTACCTCAATACCCTGAAGAATCTGGGCTGCACCATCCGTGCCGTGATGAACCCCGAGGGTGCGCCCTACAGCTGGTATGGCGAGGACGGCTCTGCCCATGGCATCATTGCGGATATTTTCATCGCCACCGCCCAGCGGCTTGGGTTGAAGTATGAGATCGTTCCGGTCTCCGACGTCTACGAGTACGGCAGGCTGCTGGCCGATGGCAGCATTGACGTCTGGCTCAATGCCAGCCCCTACTACGATGGTCAGAGCGATATCATTTACAAGACCACCGATCCTTACATGACCACCTCCGTTTCCCTGCTGCAGCGATCTGATTTTACGGGCCAGCCCCAGAAGATCGCCGTGCTCACCTCCAACTACACCATCGAGGGAGTTACCGACTCCCACTGGCCCGATGCGGAGATCGTATACAAAGACACACTGGTCAAGTGTGTGGAAGCAGTCCTCTCCGGCCGGGTGGATGCTGCCCTTCTCAAGACTTACACCGCCCAGCAGCTGGCCCAGCAGGACAACCTGAACCGTCTGCGCACTGCCATCGTGCCGGGCAGCACGATCTCGCTCTATATGGGCGTCAACGCTCAGGATAATTACCTCTTCTACGACCTCTGGGACAAGGCCCTTACCGAAGTATCCGCCCAGTATGTGGACGAGACTGTTCAGCAAAACCTCGACACCACCAACGACGTCTCGCTGGTGCGGTACCTTTACACCAACCCCGAGATTTTCAGCGTCGTCCTCATCGTCGGCGTTCTGGCTCTGCTCTTCTTTGCTCTCTATCTGCAGTCGGTGCACAACAACCGGAAGCAGAAAAAAATCGCCGCTGAGCTGGAAAAGGCGCTGGCAGAAGCCAAGCAGGCCAACGACGCCAAGCTGAACTTCTTCTCCAAAATGAGCCACGACATCCGCACTCCCCTCAACGTGGTGCTGGGCATGACGCAGGTGGCCCAGAAATACAAGAACGACACGCCCCGGCTGGAAAACGCACTGGAGAATATCTCCACGGAGGGCCGGTATCTGCTGGTGCTCATCAACTCCATTCTGGACGTGAACCAGCTGGAGCATGGCCGCATCGAGCTGGCACAGGAGCCCTTCAGCCCCGCCGCCTGCCTGCGGGAGAGTGCTGACTCTCTCCGGCTGCTGGCCGAGAAAAAAGACCAGACTCTCACCGTGGAGTGCGACCAGGAGGACCGTGTGGTTCTGGGCGACACCAGCCGGGTGAGCCAGATCATCATCAACATCGTCTCCAACGCCATCAAGTACACCCCCGCAGGCGGACACATCCAGCTCCGGCTGGATACTCTGCCCGACAACCGCTACCGCTTCACCTGCACTGATGACGGCATCGGCATGAGCGAAGAGTTCATCCGGCACATCGGCGAGGAATACACCCGTGCCGAGGACAGCCGCATCTCCAAGACTGAGGGCACGGGTCTGGGCATGGCGGTGGTCAAAGGCTTTGTCAAGCGGATGGGCGGCACCTTGAATGTCCAGAGCAAGCTGGGCGAAGGCTCTACCTTCACCATCGAGCTTCCGCTGCCCCCGGCCTCGGAGGCTCAGCGGAAAGCTGTGCTCTCCCCTGCCCCCGAAGAGATGGACAACACCCGCTATCAGGGCCGGCACGTCCTGCTGGTGGAGGACAACGCTCTCAACGCCGAGATCGCTACGGAGCTGCTCAAGACCATCGGATTCGAGGTGGACTGGGCCGCAGACGGCAAGGCCGGTGTGGAAAAGTTCGAGCAGTCGGCCCCGGGCCGGTATTTCGCCATCTTCATGGATATGCAGATGCCCGTGATGGACGGCACCGAGGCAGCACGGTGTATCCGCGCCAGCAGCCGTCCCGACCATACCGTACCCATCTTTGCCATGACGGCAAATACATTCTCCTCCGACCGTGAGCTCTGCCGCAAGGCCGGTATGGACGGTTATATCTCCAAACCGGTGTCCCTGCAGGATATTGAGACAGCAATACGGGATATCAAATAAAAAGAGAACCTCTTGTTCGGTAACTGCGTTTTCGTTCTGCACCTCCCACCGGAGGCGGGGCGGAGGGCGGTTTCCTGCCGAGCGGCTCAATCGCAAACTTGCTTTGCGATAGCTGGCAGAAAACTGCCGGACTGCCCCAGCCGATAAGATGCAGCGAAGCATCAGCTGACCGACGGTAAAATTTTTGCAGCAGTCTTGACTTTTGGGGGCAGACGGCTATACTAAAGACAGCGAGATAATGTCATTACTTTCACCCCATGCGAAAGAAGAACCCCCTTCGGAGTTACCTCTCCAAAAGGGGGCTTCTTTTAGCTATGCTTACGGTTCTCTTCGTACCTGTCAAGTCACTTGCAGATGTAATGCGATATTACATCTCCTACGACAGATACCAACAGCGAGATAATTGGCGTCATTCTTCCACCCCCCTCTCCACTGGAGTAGCGGGTGTGAACCGCATTTCGACAAAATAGACCTCTGCAGACAATGGTATCTGCGGAGGTCTTGTTATTTTATGATGTCACATCGTACTTACCAGCCGATGTCCGCCGTTCTGGTCGGCGGCATAGCGGGTGCTACGGCTGACCTGATTATCCAGCGGCTGGCCTGCGGCGTAGCGCTTGAGGTTGTGGATGAAGATATCCACGATGTTGTCCAGCGTTTTGGGCAGACTGAACTTGCCGGAGTTGTGGGGCGTGATGATGGCTCCCGGCTCAGCCCAAAGCGGATGGTCGGCGGGCAGGGGCTCCGGGTCGGTGACATCCAGACCTGCGCCGAAGATCTTGCCGCTGCGCAGAGCGTCCACCAGAGCATCGCTGTCCACGGTGGTGCCCCGGCCCACGTTGATGAGGATGGCACCATCCTTGCACTTGGCGAACCGCTCCGCGTTGAACATATGGTAAGTCTCGTCGGTGCCGGGCAGGCTCAGGGCGATGAGGTCTGCTTTGGGCAGCTCCTCGTCCAGCTGACTCTGGGCGATCACCTTGGTGCAGTAGTCCGGGCAGGGGGTGTCCGGGTGGATAGTGCGGCGGACGCCCACTACCTCAGCACCCAGCAGATGGGCCCTGCGGGCGAAGTTGGAGCCAATATCGCCCATGCCCACACAGAGCACCCGGGAGCCGGTGATGCCCTTTACGGGGCGCTGGTCGATGGGCTTCCACTCGTGGCGGTTCTGGTTGTCCCGGTAGAGGAAAAGGTCTTTCTGGATGCCCAGCCAGAGGGCCAGCATCCACTCGCTGATGGCCAGACCGTAGGCACCGGTGGCGTTGGTCACAGTGCAGTTTTCGGGCAGGACGCCGGGCTTGAGGTAAGCATCCGGGCCTGCGGAGTTGGACTGGAACCACTCCACATGCTTGTTCTGGCTTATCATGCTCACGGGTACATTGCCCAGAATGAGGTCGGCCCAGAGCACATCTTCCAGCTTCGCGCCCTCAAGGGTGTTGAAATTGGTGATCTGGTCGAACCGGAACTCATACTCCGGCACGGCAGCGGCCAGCGCAGCCCGGTGCTCGTCCCGCAGGGGCAGGCTGACCAGAACTTTCTTCGGAGTCACATTCGACATGACAGGTTTCCTCCCGTTTTATATTTTATGGATAAGAAGCTGTTTTCGTAAGCAGAGTACGCCGGACGACGAGAATTTTTGCTTCCAGACAAGGCGATTTTCCACAGTGAGCCTGACGGATCATAAGAGAAATCAACGCCGGATGGGAGCAAAAAAGCCGTCCGGGCGGTGTGCAATATGAAAACGGCTTCTATCGCAATTTTCACAAATAACGCCTCACAAAACGGCCTATTTGCGATATGCAGTTTGCAGATGCTGTTTGTGCGTTAAAAACGCAAACTGCTATCAGGCTCTCGTTCATTTGATGAAGTGGTCGTCAACCCACCAGCCCGTTTTTACCGTGCCGTCAGCGCAGTAGAGCGTTCCATTTCCATGGCGCTTGTCGCTCCTCCATCCACCAGTGTAATAGTCGCCGTTCTTGTAGTAATATTCACCCTGACCATTTCGGCAGCCTAAGCTGAAACCACCCGTATACTGTTCCCCATTGGCATACCACATCGTGCCCTGACCAGACCTCTTTTTATTCTGCCAGCCGCCAGTATAGACGTTGCCGTTGGCGTAGGTCATGGTGCCATTCACCCGTGCCCCATTAGACCAGCTGCCGGTATAGACATCTCCGTTGGTATAACTAAGCGTGCCCTGACCGTTGTATTTGTCATTGGTCCAGTTTCCGGTATAGACCTCTCCTGTGGCATAAACATAGGTGCCCTGACCGTTGCGGAGCGCCTGATGGTAACTGCCGGTATAGGTGTTACCGCTGGCATAGTTCATCGTGCCCTGACCTTCTTCCATGCCGTTGGCCCAGCTGCCTTCGTATACCGTGCCATTATCGTACACCAGCCGTCCCTGACCATGGGGCAGACCGTTGAGCACCTGACCGGTATAGAGCGCATGGAGATTCTCATTTTCGCCCGGCGCTGTCATCTCCATATTGGTCACAGTCTCAAGCTGCGCCGTGGCAGTGTCGTCGATGCTGCGGAACACTGCACGGCCGGATGCTGCGGAAGGTCTGACCGTTCCTTTGCTTTCAGCAGGATGCTCCTGCACCTGTGCCGCCGGGGTCAGCGGTGACTGTATGCTTTTTGCCGGGAGAGTGACACCGGTAAAGGCTGCCGCTGCAAACACCACCGCAGCAGCTGCCGAGGACATCTTCTTTTTGTAGTCCATAGTTTTCTCCTTCCGTTCCGACACCTATTAAAGTGTTTCTTTGAAAATAGCACAAACAGCCCTGTTCCGTCAAGCCAAATCCGCAAAAAACGGAGACCTGATGGACTGCCGGAACAATATCTTAAGAAATCTTTCGAATTTTCTTTCCAAAATCCCAAGAAGTCTGTGGTATGCTGTGCCCAAAGCGGCAAAAATCTGCTATACTGAGACCAGAAACACGAAAGGCAGGAACGAATCATGCAGACCATTCTCATCGTAGAGGACGACCCCGATATCCGGGACGGCGTGCGCATCCTTCTCTCCGGGGAGGGATACTCCATTCTCGAAGCAGAAAACGGGCCCCGGGCCCTTCAGCTGCTCTCGCCGGAAGTAGACCTCGTTATCCTCGACATCATGATGCCCGGCATGAGCGGTCTGCGGGTGTGTGAAGAGATCCGCAAGACCAGCACAGTACCCATCCTCTTCCTCACCGCAAAATCTCAGGAGTCCGACAAGCTGCTGGGCCTGACCGCAGGCGGCGACGACTATCTGGCCAAGCCCTTCTCCTTTGCAGAGCTCAGCGCCCGGGTCAAGGCTCTGCTGCGGCGGTATTGCGTCTATCAGGGCAAAGACCAGGCCGGGCCCGGAGCGCATCAGCCCGATGACCAGATGCTGGAACTCCACGGGGTGCGGCTGGCACTGGACTGCAACCGGGTGTGGGTGGATGGCCGCGAAGCCGACCTCACCGAGACCGAGTACAAGATCCTCCGTCTGTTGATGCAGAGTCCCCAGCGCATCTTCCCGGTGCAGGTCATCTACGAGACGGTGTGGGGCGAGCCCTATTTCTATGTCTCCAACGGCACTGTCATGGTGCACATCCGCAACCTGCGGATGAAGGTGGAGCAGAACCCCCAGAACCCTACCCGCATCTGCACCGTCTGGGGCAAGGGCTACCGGTTCGCCCCACAGGAGGAGAGCAATGGCAGCGTCTGAGAAGCACCACGGCCTTGCGGCCCAGTTCATCCAGCTCATTGCCCTGTCGGGGCTGGCCAGTTTTCTGCTGCTGATGGTCCTGCAGGCAGCTCTCAACAAGGGCCTGCGCTACTACTTCGACCAGCCCGAAGTGCAGGCCAGAGCCAGCCAGCGGCAGATCGACGAACTGCAATCCTATATCACAGAGAACAGTCTTGCCAGCACCGACATCAAAAAACTCACCAACTGGACCCGGGACCATCGCTACAATCTGTTGGAGCTCTATCGGGACCAGCGGCTCATCTACTCCTCCTACGCTCCCCGGCACTATTACAAAGATGACCCGGAAGACCCCCAGCTGACCGATGGCCAGCAGCACGGCCCCTTCTACGAGTGGGCACCGGTCTACACCCTTACCTTCTCGGATGGGGAGCTCACCGCTCTGCTCTACTACAACGGTCTGGATGCCTACTACGGCACCGGCTGTGATATCCTGCTCCTGCTCACCCTCGCGGCATTTCCCCTCTTCTTTCTCTGGGGGAGCCGGGGCATCGTCCAGTATATCGTGCGGCTCAGCGAAGAGATTCAGGCCATGGAGGGCGGCGACCTCGACCACCCCATTACCGTGCAGGGCAGCGACGAACTGACTACCCTGGCCTCCAGTCTCGATTCCATGCGGCTCACTCTCCGCCAGCAGCACGAGGACGAAGCTGCCGCCGCTGCCAAGGTGAAGAACCTCATCACCGAGATGAGCCATGACCTGCGCACCCCGCTGACCACCCTGCTGCTCTATACCGAGATCCTCCGCAGCCACCGGTATGAGACCATGGCTCAGGCGGAAGACTACCTCGCCAAAATCGACACCAAAGCCCGGCAGCTCAAGCAGCTGTCGGACAACCTCTTTGAATATGCCCTCGTCACCCGGGACACGGTAGCCGTCCTCGACCCGCCTGCCCGGTTCTCCCAGATCTTCGAAGAGCCTCTCACCGAGATGGTGGGCGAATTACAGGAGCGGGGCTTTGCCTGTGCGCTGGAACTGGGCAGTGAGGACGACACCCTCACTGTAAAAGAGCAGTACGTCCACCGCATCCTCGACAACATCACCTCCAATCTTCTCAAGTACGCCGACCCGGCACAGGACGTCTCCATCCGATTCGTCAAGGAAGAAGGCCGGGTGGGCCTCGCCTTTGCCAACGGCATCCTTCCCGGCCAGCACCGCGCCGACAGCACGAAAGTGGGTCTTGGCAGCATCGAGACCATGATGAAGAAGATGCAGGCGGAATGCCGCGTCGAGCAGAATGAAAAGCAGTTCTGCATCACGTTGTTATTTCCCATATTCCTCTCAGGCAAAGCCTGATGACTTTGACTGTTTTCCCCGAAGAGGGAAATTACTGACGTGTCCGGAAAGCTTTTGCGAAACGGATGTTGGCAGCAGAAGATATATCCCTTTATAATGAATATTAGATAATCCACCATTCAAATGGTTTCGCAATGAATCTGTTTCAGTAAAGCGAAAAGCACCCGGAAACTTACGTTTCCAGGTGCTTTCTTTTTACCTATGATTCACGATTTATCGCGTGCTTCGCAAATATCGCTCAGCCAAGGCACTGATACAGCAGGTTGATATCCTTATTGATGGCGTGCAGATATGAGACACTTCCACGCAGGTTTTCATAATCCTTGACGCGCTTGCTCATCTCCCCCAGGAGCTCCTTTTCTCTTATCATCGTGGACTCCCACCACCAGTCGTTCTGTACTAGGAAAGGCTCCAGCTGATTATATTCTGCCACAAGCCGCGCGTTGGACATCTTATCCACAAAGGTGCGGTCGTCGAACCAATCCGGCAATTTGCTGGCTGCCAGCGGCGGAAGCGGGTCCAGCGGCGAATCGGCCACCCATTCCCAGGTCGTGCCATCGTCCACAGGAACACCAAGCCAGGGCTCTTCGAAATATGCTGTCCTGCCCTCTGCCTTCCCGATGGTCTCGTAGTGATCATACAGCGCTTCCCGGTCATGCCCGTAAAGTGCTTTTACATCGGGATAACGCGCCGCGTAGTTTTCGTAATCGAAAGCCCACAGGCTGTCCTCCGGGACAAAGAGACTGTCTTCATAATCCGGCCAGATACTCACCGCTGCCGCATGGATGGGCAGAGCCGTGCTCATCGTCAGGGCCAGTGCTCCCGCAGCGAGCACGGCACCCACCTTTTTTCGGGTCGTCCGCATGATTCCTTCCTCCTTATGGTTCTATCTCACAACAGCCTGCCCTGTGCAGACTGTTTTACCAAAGCCAGGAAAAACGCTTTACCTTCACATTGTTGTTCTGGACACTGCCGCAGTCCTGGAACACCTTATGCCGGATGGTGCCCTGAATGGTATTTCCCGTGACCTCCTGCGTGCTGGCGATGCCGTAGCCCAGAGAAAGGTTCATGGTATTGCCCCGCAGAGCGCTGAGTTTATAGCAGACCCGGCGGCCGGAATCGCCGTTCAGGGTGATTCGGCTGTTCTGGATGACGGTGCTTCCGTCTGCACGGCCATTGCCAAAGGCAAGCATGGGGTTCGCACCCTGGCTCATGTCGTGCTTCGGGGTATCTTTGGGCTGTTTCAGCGTGATGTCGCAGTTATCCACCACGGCCTTTGTATCATCACCCACCATATGAAGGATACAGCCGCAATATTCCGCACTGACGGTACAGTTCTCCATCCGCACATCGGTCTTGCCGCTCTGACCCAATGTGATGAACCAGTCCGGGCAGTTACCTGCATCCAGAGACTCCTGCGTCTCTGTTTCATAAAAGCAGCAGTTCGAAATAACAACGTCCCGTACTGCATTGCCCCAGCCCCAGACCGCCAGAACTTCGTCAGCACCCGACTTATAAAAATCGCAGCCCTGGAAGCGGATGTTCCTGCTTTCTGCCTTATCGGTCCAGTTCCGCACCCAGATGCCACCGGCTGCACCGCCGGACAGCTGGCGGAAGGTGCAGCCCTCAAAGGTAAGGTCTTCATTTGCTCCGTACAGATCCATTGCACTGCGTTTCCAGTCGTTGGGCGCGCAGTCAAAAATGCATCCTGTCATCGTCACGTCTCGGGCCATCATGATCCGGAGCATATAGTTCGACTGGCAGCTTTCCGCCGCACGGAAAACAACATTTTCCAGCCGGATATCGTGTGCTTTTTCTTCCAGTGAGTCTCCGAGAATGTCCACAGCCATCCTGTCCTGTCCCAGCTCCGCATACTGGATATCACTGAGCAGAACTGCGCCATTGCCCCGGACAGCCAACCCGCTGGGCAGTCTCAGGTAGGCCGTAAAGCGATAGACCGCACCGGAAGTCAGCTCAAGGGGCATACCCGTTTCACTGGCCTTTTTGATCGCCGCCTGCAAGGGCTGCAAGTCATCCGTGATGCCGTCGCCCTTTGCGCCAAACTGCTCCGGCCGGATACCACCCGTTGACTGGGCCGCAAGATTCTGGACGGAGGACGCAGACTGTGCAGGCGCCGCAGAAGCCTGCACCTCTGTACTGCCGCAGCAGCTGCTCAGGAGCAGCGCAGTGCTGAGCGCAAATGCCAGGATCTCTTTCTTCATTCTGGCTGTACCCCCTTACTCCGCAGCGTTCTGAGCGGACAGGCACTGATAGAACTGTGCCACAGCAGCGTGACGGTAGGCATCTACCCAGAGAGAACCCACGCCCAGGCAGATGGCACCCACGATGTACCAGCCGATAAAGCTCAGATTCAGCACGAACAGCTCCATCTTGTGGCCGTTCATCATCTGCTTGCTGGCATTCATGCAGGTGCGCCAGTCATACTCGGGGTGGTCTTTCTTGATGTAGTAGCTCATGGAGTAGGCCAGACCGGCGACGATACCGGGCACCACCAGCAGCAGAGACCAGAGCACGATGAAAATGGTCTGCATCAGGCCGAGCAGAAACAGACCGCTGAAGTCCTCCGAAAAGCCTTTGAACAGGTCGCCGATCTGCATGGGTTCACCATCCCGGGCCTGCTTGAGGAAGATCGAGTCGATGCCGTAGGCCAGAGGTCCACCCAGCAGCAGAGAGATCACGACGCCCACCGTCGGCACCGCACCGATCACCCGCACCAGTGCGTTATAGATCAGCACGGCGAGCACTGCATACAGCCACACAGAGCCAAAAATCTTTCCACCCAGCTGTGCTTTTGCACGACGTTTCAGTTCAGCACGTTCCATAAAGTTTCTCCTTTCAATGAGAGGCCGCCGGAACGCGGCCAGCGTTTTGCAATATTTTTACAATTCTTACAAGGATATGATACCACATTCTCTGCCGGTTGTACAGAATACAAAAAGGGCCGCTGCCCCAGATGTGAGGCAGCGGCCCTTCGTGCGTCTCAGCTCAACAGTTTGTAAGCTCAGGACTGGCAGGCGGTGATCAGGCTCATCTTGTAGACCTCGTCAGCGTTGCAACCACGGGACAGGTCGTTGATGGGAGCGTTCAGGCCCTGCAGGATGGGGCCATAGGCAGCGTAGCCGCCCAGACGCTGTGCGATCTTATAGCCGATGTTGCCAGCCTCAATGTTGGGGAAAATGAAGGTGTTGGCCTGGCCAGCGACCTTGCTGCCCTTGCACTTGACCTGTGCAACTTCGGGTGCAACAGCTGCGTCGAACTGCAGCTCGCCATCCACAGCCAGCTCGGGATCCATCTCCTGAGCCTTGATGGTAGCGTCGTGGCTCAGAGCGACGGTGCCGCCCTTGCCGGAGCCCTTGGTGGAGAAGCTCAGGACAGCGACCTTCGGGTCGATGCCGAACAGCTTAGCGGTCTTGGCGGTCTCAACGGCCACCTCAGCCAGCTTGGAAGCAGCGGAGACCT
>ERZ808240.2985-NODE-2985-length-17369-cov-13.611413_pt1 | contig 17369 bp, 16 predicted proteins | sample MGYA00521084_ERZ808240 | MGnify/ENA primary metagenome ERZ808240 (study PRJEB31516, sample SAMN03275571) | gut metagenome | biome: mammalia-associated habitat; material: feces | host: Papio cynocephalus | place: Kenya | collected 2012-08-06 ... | reverse complement strand
CAAGAAAAAGAGGCTGCTGCACTCGTTTTTTTCCTTGTGCAACAGCCCCTTTTTTGTTAATGATAGAACGTATCAAAATTGACCTGACGGTAGAACCGCTGCTGGAGCTGGTCGAAGCTCTCACAGTTCTGAGCCAATAGCCACATTACTTTCGTCACGACGGCCTCAATCGTCATATCGTGCGCTTCGAGGAAGCGGAACCGGTTTTTGACCCGTTTGCCGACCTCGTAGATGCCGACATCGCTGCCCTCGTAAGTGACCTGAGTTGTCAAGATCAGGATTTTGTGGGTCTTGTCGTAATCGCCCAAACCCTCGGCGAAAGCGTCCATCAGCCGATTCGGGATGCCGCCGACACCGAAACTTTCCACAATGATACAGTCGTAAAGTTTAAAGATCTCCGGGATGAGTTCGGGGCCAAGGCCGGGCGTCAGCTTGAGCAGGAAGACTTTCGGATTCAGCGCACGACCGAACTCGACCGGGCCGGTCGGCCACGGCGAAGGAACATACCTTACCAGCCGGTCTCCCTGCACCAGAGCCAACGCCGGGAAGTTGACCGACGCAAAAGCATCATAGCTGATGGTCTTGTTCTTTTTGGCGCGAGTACCGGCAATGACGTGACCGCCGAACACGACCATCACGCCCCGGCTGCCCGGGTCGAGGGCGCAGATAACGCTGTCACGCAGATTCTTTTTTGCGTCGGTGATCTCATTGGAGATGGGCTGCTGCGCACCGGTCAGGATAATGGGCTTGTCGGCGTTCTGGATGAGATAAGATAACGCCGCCGCAGAGTAGGCCAATGTGTCAGTACCGTGGCAGATGATAAAGCCGTCATACAGGGCATAGTTTTCCTGCAATGCTTTCGCCATCATCAGCCAGTGTTCCGGCCCGAGGTCGGTGCTGTCGATGTTGCACAGAGCCAGTGTCTCCGGACAGCAAAGTTCCTTCAGTTCCGGCAGATGGGCCAGAAGTTCTTCGCTGGACAGCACAGGTTTCAGACCCTGCTGGCTGCGGACACAGGCAATGGTGCCGCCGGTGGTGATGAATAGCAAACGCTGCTTGGACATAGAATTCCTCCCGTGTAGGGTTCGATTTTGGATTTAGTATAACACACTCGCTCCCCTTTTGGAACTTAGTCACAGAAAAATCGAAATTTTGGAGTATACTAAGTACAGATAAAGTAAATTAAGAGAGCAAGGCCCGGCAGTGATTGTTTTACGCAGAAACAAAACCGGCCTGCCAATGGCTCCTCTAATGGGGGGAGCTGTCGAACGAAGTGAGACTGAGAGGGTTATCATGTCCAACAACATCATCATCGTTGGCTCCGGCCCGGCTGGAGTTTCGGCTGCATTGTATACTGCCCGCGCAGGGCTGGACACTACCATTTTAACAAAAGGTTCCGGCGCGCTTGACCGTGCCGAGATGATACAGAATTACTATGGCTTTGCCGAGCCGATTTCAGGCGCAGAGCTGGAACGCCGAGGCATCGAAGGTGCGAAAGCTGTCGGTGTGAAGTTCGTCAATACGGAAGTTGTCGGCCTGACCTACACTGACAAACTGACCGTCGAGACTTTGACCGGCAACTACCCGGCGGACGCCGTGATTCTGGCGACCGGTGCTTCCCGTGCTGTACCAAAAATTCCGGGTCTGCCCGGATTGGAAGGCCACGGTGTCAGTTACTGCGCTACCTGCGATGCCTTTTTCTATCGGGGAAAGGATGTGGCTGTCCTTGGCAGCGGCGAGTATGCACTCCACGAGGTGCAGGCATTGCTTCCGGTGGCGAAGAGCGTGACCCTCCTGACAAATGGAATGCCGCTAACGGCGGAATTTCCGCCCGAAGTGAAGGTGTATGCGGATAAAGTAAACGCCATCCTTGGTGAGGAACGGGTCAGCGGCGTTCAGCTGGCCGACGGAACGGAACTTCCGCTGTCCGGTGTCTTTGTTGCGCTGGGTGTGGCAGGCAGTACCGCCCTCGCCCGGAAACTGGGTGCGGAAGTGGACGGAAACCGCATTGTGACCGATGAACACATGATGACGACAGTTCCCGGTCTGTACGCTGCCGGAGACTGCACCGGTGGTCTGCTGCAGGTGGCAAAGGCAGTCTATGAGGGTGCGCTTGCCGGTACCGAGGCGGTCAAGGCTCTGCGGAAAGGATAATATCATGGCGGAAGTGAAAAAATCTGGACATGGGGAGGTCAACCGGGATTGTCTGGCCTGTGCATTCCCTTTTTGGGATGAATTGACTGCCGATGAGCAGGAGCTGCTCTGCCGCTCGACCCGGCCGGTCAAATATCAGAAAGGTGAGCGTGTCCATAGTCCGGTGGAAAACTGCGTCGGCATCCTGCTGCTCCGGTCGGGGCAATTGCGTGCCTATCTCCTCTCAGAAGATGGCCGGGATGTCACCCTTTACCGCCTGTTCAAGGGAGAAGTTTGCATTCTGTCAGCGTCCTGCGTTATGGATTCGCTCAACTTTGACCTCTACATTGACGCCGAAGAAGATACGGAATGTTACTGTATCGGCGCAGGCATGTTCCGCCGCCTGATGCAGGAAAATGTCTACGTCCGCTGCTATGCCTACCAGATGGCGGCAGAACGGTTCTCGGATACCATGTGGACGATGCAGCAGATTTTGTTCATGAGTGCTGACCGGCGGCTGGCGATTTTTCTGACCGATGAACTGGCGAAGACCGGTGGAAATGAGCTGCGGATGACCCATGACCAGATTGCCCGGTATATGGGCAGCGCAAGAGAAGTTGTCAGCCGCCTGCTCAAGTATTTTGCGCAGGAGGGCCTTGTCTCCCTCTCCCGTGGCGGTCTGACCGTACTGGATAAACCACGCCTCCAGAAAATCGCCAGAGGAGAATAAAATAGCAACAAGAAAAGGACGCTGCGTCAAACGACACAGCGTCCTTTTTTATCTGGGCTTAGCCTTTGCAGCCCTGCTCTTCCCAGTCGCCGAAATCGGAAGCGTCAGCGATTTTGGTCGCATCGAACTTGCCGTTTTCATCCTTGGGAGCAACTGCCGGACCGGCCTCCACGGGGTTCGGATTGGGAGCTTCCGGGTCAAATGCCGGAGTCTCTTCTGCGGTTTCCGGAACCGTCTCCGGCTCTGCGGCAGGCTCAGCAGAAGTTTCCGCCGGAGCAGCAGGCTCCGGAGTCTTCTCGAAAGCAGGAGGCCATGCGTCACCCGGCTCTGCGGACTGCTTGGCTTCGCCCTCGGCATAGGCCTCAGCGACCTTTTCAGCCTCAGCAGCGTCCTTTTCTGCTTCCTCGGGGAATTCGACCTGCTCCACATGGAGCGGATCTTTTTCGTTCAGGATCTTGTCCAGAACTACGATTGCGGCACCAGTAACGGCAACAGCCGCCGCAGCACCAAGAACACGGAACAGAGTTTTCATGGGAAAGGCCTCCTTATTTTAGTTTTAAGAGAAGGTTACAACATCGTTCAGCGGTTTGGTACCCGGCTCCACCGAAAGGGCGGTCAGCACCGGGCCTTTGCCGCGGTAGATGTTATGGAACTTGTAATTGACCCTTGCGGTCACAACGACCCATGCGCGCTGCTCGAGAGCCTTATAGCCATCGAAGGAGCAGGGGAAGCCGACGAACTGGATATCCTGTACGCAGCAGGTCATGGCGAAACGACCCGGAACAAAGCTGTTCTTACCGGCACGGTTGGTCTGGCAGACCTGAGCGAGGAACTTGACGGTCTTGCCGGCATACTTTTCTGGCTCATCCTGACAGTCCATATACCAGATGCCGAAATCGTCATCTGGAATCTCAATGACCGGTGCATTGATGTCGAACGGCAGGGGGTCGGGGATATCATCGTAGGCAACGCTGCCGTCGGCGAACTCGTAGGCGATATCGCACTTACGGGATGCCTGACGTACTAGTTTGTGTAGCTCCTGACGGGCAGCGTCGTTGTTGACGGCCTCGGCGCGATTGAAAACGATCAGCTCGCTGCGCGCGATCTTGTCCAGCAGCAATGCACGCATGGAGTTGTCACGGGCGTAGGTCAGAGCAGTCGTGCCGTCTGCGGTGGCGATGCACTGGTAAACGATCCAGTTTTCCGGCAGGTTGTTTGCCAGATCCTGCAGCATCCACATGCCGTTGTACTCGATGACGACACGGCCTGCGTCAGCTTCTTTTGCCAGCTTTGCGAGGTTCTGAGGATTCAGCTCCGCCTTATCCTCGAGATTGTAGAGAGTGACACCGGGGAAAGCGAATTTCTTCTGGTTGTACTCTTCCTCGCCCTCCTCACAGACCAGCAGCAGGGTCTTGTCGCCGGAGTCAAAATTGGGGTCTTCAAAGGTCTCCTGAATGAACTTGGTCTTGCCGCTTTCGAGGAAGCCGACAAACAGGTAAACCGGGATTTCATTAGCCATAAATGGTTACTCCTATAAAATGATGCATCAGCAGCCGAACAGGGCAGAAATTGCCTTTTCGTCCAGCTTGGAACCGATGACGACCAGCTTGCCGCCGACATCTGCGCCGCGAGAACGGACTTCCCACTCGCCGGGAACGTAGTCGAACTCCAGCCAGCCGTCTGCACCGCCGTCAACGATGCCCTTGGAGCGGAGGATCATGCCGTAATTACCGGTATCCAGCTCGGTGAGGGCATGTTCGATCTCAGCCTTGGAGAACTTGCGAGCAGTCTCGACGCCCCAGCTGGTGAAGACCTCATCGGCGTCGTGATCATGATGATGGTGATGATGGCAGCAGTGACCGTCGTGATGATGCTCATGCTCTTCCTCGTCCTCATCATGGTCGTGATGATGGTGGCAGCAATGCTCATCGTGGTCATCTTCGTCGTGGTCATGATGATGACAGCAATGGCCGTTATGCTCCTCTTCATCCTCATCGTGATGGTGGTGATGCTCGTGTTCATCTTCATCATCGTCGTCATCATCATCATGGTGATGATGGCCGCAGCTGCAGACACCGTTCTCATCATAATGATGGTGATGATGCTCCTCTTCCTCGTCCTCGTGAGCATGTTCTGCGTTGGCCTTTGCTGCCATCTCGATCAGCTCTGCCTTGAAGTCGTCCTTAGTAGACATTGCCTTCAGGATCTGTTCGCCGGTCAGGGAATCCCATGCGGTCGTCACGATGGTAGCGGTGGGGTTCTTCTCACGCAGCATTGCGACAGCAGCGGCGATCTTCTCCTCGGAAGCGTTCTGGGTGCGGCTCAGGATGATGCAGCTTGCGTGGCTGATCTGGTCGTCGTAGAACTCGCCGAAGTTCTTCATATACATCTTGACCTTGTTCACGTCAGCAACGGTGACAAAGCTGTTCAGCTGGACATCCAGATGCTCAGCCACACCCTCAACAGCACGGGTCACGTCAGACAGTTTGCCGACGCCGGACGGCTCGATAACGATGCGGTCGGGATGATACTGCTCAACGACTTTCTGCAGAGCGGCACGGAAATCACCGACCAGAGAGCAGCAGATGCAGCCTGCGTTCAGCTCGTTGATCTGGATGCCGGATTCTTTCAGGAAACCGCCGTCGATGCCGATCTCGCCGAACTCATTCTCGATCAGAACGACTTTCTGGCCTGCGAACGACTCCTTGATGAGTTTCTTGATGAGGGTCGTCTTGCCGGCACCAAGGAAGCCGGAAAAAATATCAATCTTAGTCATAATGTTGAAATGCCTCTTTCTTTTCGCAAAGTCCGCTCCGGACTTTTAAGCAGTCAGAGCCGCTGAGTGCTGGCTCATAAATTCCTACATTCCTATTATAACAAGGCTGTCAATGGGATAACGCCCTTTTTCAAGAAGAATTTGTAACTTTTTTGCGTTTTGCGCCGCTTCATGCGCCAAATAACCACCTCCCACACGCAAAAACTCCCCCTGCCCGAAGACAGAGGGAGGAAAATCAACGCTTCCCTTCCAGCCACGCTGCGACATCCCGTGTCTGTTCCGGGGTCTGGGCGGTGAACCAATAGGTTTTGCTATCCGTTTCGACACGGAGGAAAACGGGTGCGGTCGGGTCAAGGCAGAACTTTGCCGAGCCCTCACCGGAGACGGAGAAATCGCCCTCGAGGTAGTGAGGCATCCCGATGCCAAAGACACGGGAGCTTTCGGGCAGGGTGTCGCGAAGCTCGATGTCGGTGATATCGTCGATGTCAATCACATATTTCTCCTTCGAGCCGTGCAGGGAGACAAGGGTGTTCTCGCTGGTGACTTCCAGACGGGGAGGGTCAGAATCCATCATCCCAAGCACCGGCCCGATGAGCAGGCAGGCGGCCAGAAGGACGGCAACCAAAATCATGTAGACTTTGCCGCCTTTGGTGGCGAGGTTGACGGTGGTTCCGATGCCGATGCGTTTTGCGATCATTGTGCGGTTATCCGATGGATTGTAGTAGAGGATACCGCCCAGCCATGCGTCGTCTTCGTCTGCGATGATATCCGCACCGTCGGTCAGATGTTCTTGCGCGCGGCGGAGAGAAAGCTCCATCCAGAGGGAGCCAATCAGAATTACCACGGTCAGCACCAGAACAACGACCATGTAGAATCCGGAATTCTGGAACAGGTACATGCAGAGGTTCAAAATAGCGCAGGTCCAGGAACTGAACCGCCAGAACCGATCCCAGTAGAGCCGCCGCACCCGGACAAGGGTTTGGTTGCGAACGGAGTCGCTGGTGATCATATCGGCTCGGCGGCGGAACAGCCAGCGTCCGCAGCCCCAGAGCAGGATGAGTGAAGCGGCATCTGCCAGATAGACCCAGTGCATTACAGATGGCTGATTCGGCATCAGGGACGGGATAAGACTGACCGCCAGCGGTAAAATCAGCGTCCAGAGTCCGATGGGCTTCGGGAGCGAAAACTCCGAAGCGGAAGTATCGACGATGCGCCGGGAAGGTGTGACCGGATAGTTCTTCTCTCTTTTCAGAGCTTTCAGCTTCCGGTTTGCCTTGACATAGGGTAGATAAGGCAGAACCAGAATCACAATGAGCCAGAACATCCAGAGAGTCAGAGAAATCGAGAAATTCTTGATGAAAAAAATCGGAACACCGGAGAGAGTCAGCAAAACACAGAGGAAATTCAACTGCTTTTTAAAAGTCTGCACGGTCTGCGTAACTTCCGGCAGAGCGTCGGCCTCCTCGGGCAGAGTCACGCCCAGCAGAAGCCCTTTCTGGTGCCGGGTCTGGTTGCGCAGTTCGGCATAAACGAGGGCAAGACAGCCGTAAAAACAGACAGCCATAATGAGGTTATACAACAGCATCGTTATCCCTCCATTTCAGAAAACGCAGCTTTGCATTGAGCGAGAAATTCCTCCTGCGAAAACCCGGCAGCTTTTGCTTCACCTGCCAGCAGCCGCAGCTGAGCGAGCTGTTGGGCGGACAGGTGTTTACCGCCCGGCGGCTCACAGATGACCGCACCATTCCGGCGGTCGGTGACAAGATAGCCCTCGCTCTTGAGCAGCTGATAGGCCTTGCTGACCGTCATCACATTGACACCGGCGTCCTCGGCAAAAGCCCGGGTCGTCGGCAGATGCTCGCCGGGCAGGAGTTGACCGTTTGCCACGGCAAGTACGACCTGATCCCGGATCTGTTTATAAATGGGAATGTCACTTTGAAAGTCCAAGCGGAACAGCATTCGTTTCACCTCTTTATTGTATTATACAATATAATACAAATGATACAAAATGTCAAGGCAGTTTGCCGATTGCATTCTTCGGGCAAGGATGCTACAATAAGGTACAGCAAACCACCGCCGCCGGACGTTTTTCCGGCAGAATAAGAAAGAAGGTTCGTCCAATGAGCATGAACACTGTCAACGAGCGCATCGCCACTCTCCGTGCCGCAATGGAGGCACAGGGCTGCGCCGCTTATATCATCCCGACCGGTGATCCGCATTCCAGCGAGTACCTGCCCACCCACTACAACTCCCGTGAGTATTTTTCCGGTTTCACCGGTGAGAATTCCAACCTCGTCGTGACCCGTACCGGCAGCGCACTGTGGGCGGACGGCCGTTTCTTTGTGCAGGCAGAAAAGCAGCTGGCTGGTACTGAGATCGAGCTGCAGAAGATGGGTGAGCCGGGGGTTCCGACCGTTGAGGAATACTGCGCAAACGCTCTGAATGAGGGCGAGGCTCTGGGTCTGTGCGGCTTTACCGCTGCCTGCGGTCTGGTGCGCAGCCTGCAGAAGGCTCTGGACGCAAAGCACTGCACCATCAAGACCCTGCATCTGGAAGATGAGCTGTGGACGGAGAGCCGCCCGGAGCTGCCTGCAACGCCGGCATGGATCCTGAGCAAGGAATATGCTGGCTTCTCTCCGGCAGAGAAGCTGGATCAGCTCCGCGCAAAGCTGAAGGAGCTGGGCTGCACCGCACAGTTTGTCGGCAAGCTGGACAATCTGGCATGGCTGCTGAATCTGCGTGCAATGGACATCCACTGCACTCCGTATGCTCTGGCGTTCTGCTATGTTACCCCCGATAAGGCAACGCTCTTTATTAACACTTCTCGTGTCAAGTCCGAAGCAGCTGCAGAGCTGAAAGAGAACGGCGTTGAGCTGGCTGAGTATGACGATGTCGTCAAGTATATGGCTGCTGTCACCGAGCCGCAGACGGTTCTGGTCGACCCGGCAAGCGTCAACTACGAGGTCTACAAGACTCTCGCGGAAAACGCTGCTCTGACCGTCAAGGACGAAGCTGACCCCCTGCTGCCGATGAAGGGCATCAAGAACGAAGTTGAGCTGGCACACACCCGTGAAGCACACATCCGTGACGGCGTTGCAATGGTTCGTTTCGAGAAGGAGCTGGAAGAGCGGATGGCTGCCGGTGAGGAGCTGACTGAGCTGACGGTCGATGAAATTCTGCACAAGTACCGCAGCGCACAGGATAAGTTCATCGTCGAGAGCTTTAACACCATCGCTGCTTACGGCCCGAACGCCGCTATGATGCACTACCATGCGACCGAGGCCGACCACGCAAAGCTGGAGCGCAAGGGCTTCCTGCTGGTGGACAGCGGTGCGACCTATCTGGACGGCACCACCGATATTACCCGTACCTATCCGCTGGGTGAGCTGACTGAGGACGAAAAGCTGTTCTACACTTGGACGCTGCAGTGCCATATCGACATCGCAAAGGCTGTCTGGCTGAACTACTGTGACGGCCACATGCTGGATACCATCGCCCGTGAACCGCTGTGGCAGCACCTCATCAACTACCGCTGCGGCACCGGCCACAGCGTCAGCCATGTGGGTAATGTCCACGAAGGCCCTCACGCCCTGAATGGCCGCAATACTGTTGTCTTCAAGCCGGGCATGATCGTCACCGATGAGCCGGGCGTCTACGAAGGCGGCGTGGTCGGCATCCGCATCGAGAACGAGCTGGAGTGCTATCACAAGGCATCCAACCAGTATGGTGAGTTCCTTGCTTTCAAGCCGGTGATGTATGTTCCTATCGACACCTCTCCTATCGTTCCGGGCATCCTGACCCGTGATGAGCTGGATTGGCTGAACAACTACCACCGTCAGGTCTTCGAGAAGCTGGCACCCCGTCTGAACGACGAGGAGCGCGACTGGCTGGCAAAGAAGTGCGCCGCCATCGGAGCATAAACCAAAAGATCCAAACACAAAAGGGCTGCCGCAGTGCGACAGCCCTTTGCTTGTCTCAGGATTCGGGATGGTTTTCTTTCCAGTAGGCTTTGGCCTCGTCGATGAACTTCTTGAACGGGCCGGAGGGATAGGTGCTTTCGGCGATGTCCACAAGGAACTTGTAGAGCTGAGGCCGTACTTCCTCGTACATTCCGAGACGGGTGTAGAGGTCTTTGTAATAGCGGAACACCTGTAATTTATTCTGCACGATGGTCGCCGGGTTGATCTGGGTATGGCAGATGCTCTGGGGATTCTGAACGTAGTAATAACCCGGCTTGTCGATGGAGGCAAATACCTCGGCATACTGGATATACTGCATATTGAAAACAAGGTCTTCCGACCAGCGGACTTCACTGGTAAACTGGATGTCGTTCCCGACCAGCAGGATGCGGCGGTAGAGCTTGTTCCAGAGGACACTGTAAAAATAGGATGCCGGTTTGTCCATCAGACGGAGAGCAAAGGTATCCTTATCCATGACCCCGGCAGGCAGGAAGCCGTATGTCCGGATCTCGGGCTGTTTTTCTTCCGGTTCGATGCCGAGCTTTTCCTGTAACTTCTCGATGGCCTGACCGGGCTTTGTCGCTTCCGGCGTGATGACCATCTTATATGGGGCAATGACGAAATCGGCATGAGAAGTCTCAGCGGCAGTGACAAGATTTTCGGTGTAGTCCGGGTCGATATAATCATCGCTGTCGACGAACTGGATATATTCGCCGGTCGCCAGACGCAGGCCGAGGTTCCGGGTGTCTGATACGCCGGAATTGGCCTTGTCCACCAGCAGGATACGGGGATCCTTTTTGCGGTACTCCTCGCAGACGGGCAGACTGTTGTCCTTGGAGCCATCGTTCAGGATGATGATCTCCAGGTTTTTGTAGGTCTGTGCGCAGATGCTTTCGATGCACCGGGCCAGATGGTTCTGGGCGTTGTACACGGGCAGGATGATGCTGACAAGCGGCTGATTCATGGCGGCGTCTCCTTTTTTGCTATTCTAAGCGTTTTTCTGTTATGATACTCTTGCCGGACGCAAAAAGCAAGCGTTTTGACGGCACGCCCAAAGGAGGGCTTTACGGAATGATCTTTCACATTGCGGTATGCACGCCGGATACTCTGCTGTTCAGCCGGATACAGCGGCAGTGCATGGAATATTACTCCCGACGGGCGGATGCCTGCATCGTGGTACGGGTGGATGGGCCGGAGGCTCTGCTGGAACAGGATGCCGCCGGGGAACGGTATGAATTGTACCTTATCGAGCTGGCGAATGATGCCGCTCCGGTGGGTCTGCGTGCCGCCGGCGCGTTGCGGAGCCGTGGCTGCCGTGCGCCACTGGCATTTCTGGCCCGGACACCGGCTTATGCCTATAACGCTTACCGGGTGGATGCCATGCAGTATCTGCTCCTTCCCTTCCGGGCGGAACAGCTTTTCTCCCTGCTCGACCGCGCTACCGAACCCGAGTATGGGCCGGTCATCCCGGTCACAACGGCAGACGGCCTGCGCGCCCTTCCCTTCGCCGATATCGAGTATCTTGAGTGTACCCACCACATCGTGCATTTTCACCTGAGCAGCGGCGAGGACGTGGCTTCCCTCTCCCTCCGGGTGCCGTTTTCGGAGGTGGCGAAGCCGCTTCTGGCAGATGAACGCTTCGTCCAGCCTCACCGCTCCTATGTCGTCAATCTGGCAGCCGCACAGCAGCTGACCGCCGGGGAATTCCGGATGCACAGCGGCGCAAGAGTTCCCATTCCACGCGGCAAGGAAGCCGCCGCACGCGCCGCTTTCCGCGCATGGCTGGAACAGAAGAGCTGTAAATAAACATGAACCTCTCAGTCGAGCTAACGCTCGCCAGCTCCCCTAACAGGGGAGCCTTTGACAGTAAGATAAAAGTTTTTCTGACTGCCAAGGCCTCTCCTATCAGGAGAGGTGGCATCGCAAGGCGATGACGGAGAGGTTTTTTATAGCTGTTTTGGGTCGTATCAGATTTTCTTCCAGTCCAGCTCTCGCCAGTCGGTCACGAACTGGTCGCTGATTTCGCGCAGTTCCGGCTCGTCGGCGCGGCTGCACCAATCGGCGATGGTGAGCAGATGGAACCCGGCGGCGTGAGCAGTACGGGCGGAATAAGCGGCGTCTTCGCAGACGGCGCAGGCAGCCGGGTCATCACCGCCCAAGCGGTGTAATGCCTCAAAAAAGACATCGGGCGAGTGCTTGCTCCTGGCACCCTGCGCCGTGATGTAAAACTCGAAATAGTCCGCAATGCCCAGCCGGGTCAGGACGGTACGGCATTGCTCTTCCCAAGTGTTGGAGCAGATGCAGCAGCGTGCGCCCTCGGCACGGAGATGTTCCAGCAGCTCCCGGACGCCGGGTTTTAAGCCGACCTGCTCATATAGCTGGCTGACGACCTCTCGCAGAGCGGCAACATAGCTCGTCTCGTCCAGCGGAAGCTGATAATTCGTGATGAGGTATTTCGCGCTTTCTCGCAGGCCGAGTGGGAGTAGAATATCATGAAGATGCGGTTCGGGCGTTTTGCCAAACCGTTCCAGCAGGGCCAGCGGCGCGTTTTCCCACACCGTCACCATGCTGTCGGTCAGTGTGCCGTCCATATCAAAGATCCATTGCTTGCAGTGCATGGGGTGCCTCCTGTCGTGACTTCTGTAATAGCACTAAAATTATACCATGTTTTTTGTTACAAAAACAGGGAGAAATTTTCCCGGAAATATGCTATACTCTTGAAAAAACCGGTTTGTTTCAGAACCGGCTCCGGGAGGGGCACAGATGGCGCAGAATCAAACAACGCAGAAGGCTCTGGTGCTGGCTGGCGGCGGTGCGCGCGGCAGCTATCAGGTGGGTGTCTGGCGCGCTCTGACAGAGCTGGGCTGGCGTCCGCAGATCATTACCGGAACCAGCGTCGGCAGTCTGAACGGCGCGATGTTCGCGCTCGATTTGTATGAGACGGCACGGGATATGTGGCTCACCATCCGCAGTCAGGATGTGATGGAGCTGCCTGAAGAGGACGCTGACCTCTCCGAGCTTCACCGCTTTCTCCGGGATGCTGTCAAGGCTGGCGGTATGGATGTCACACCGCTGGAAGAGATCGTGGAACGGGTGCTGGATGAGGACAAACTCCGTACCTCGCCCATCCGGTTTGGCCTTGTGACGGTGGAACAGCGCGGTCTGAAGGCCCGGGAGCTTCCGCTCGAAGAGATTCCCGAGGGCAAGGTGAAAGACTATCTTCTGGCCTCTGCAGCCTGTTTCCCGGCACTGCGTGCGCGGCAGATCGACGGCGTGAAGTTCCTTGACGGCGGATACAGCGACAACATGCCGACCGGACTTGCCAAGACGATGGGAGCTGAGGAGCTGGTCTGCGTCGACCTTGAGGGCGTCGGCATTACACGTCCCAATCGCACCGGCCTGCCCACGACCATGATAAAAAGTTACTGGGAGCTGGGCGATATCCTCCACTTTGACCCGGATACTGCCCGGCGGAATATCGAGCTGGGTTACTATGATACGCTGCGTGCGTTCGGAAAACTCCGGGGCTGTGCGTATGCTGTTTCCTCGGATACGGAGAGTTCCGCACAGGCGGCAGAGTTCCGGGCAAAGTTCGACGCAGTACAGCAGGCGGTCAAGGCAAAATATCCGGTCACGCTGACCGCCGATGCCGCTCTTCTGCTGGCGAACATGCAGGATAAGGAGCTGGCACCACTGGAAGCCGCCGCCGAAGACGCAGGCGTTGACCCGGCACATTTCTATACCACAAAGTCACTGGGTGAGGCGTTCCTCGCCGCCTGCGATAAAGAGCGAATCGAAAGTTTTTCGCCACTGTTTGAGGGCGTTGGAAATGCGGCGCAGGCTGCGAGAGCCGCCCTGCTTCCCAACACGTTTTTACAGGCACTGGTCTGTCAGGCATTGACCAGGCCTGTTCCGCCGGAGGTGATTTAAAAAATGAAGGTATACCAAGGGCATCCGGCCTCGCCAGGATTGGTACTCGGGCAGGTCAGCCGATTGGAGCGGCATATTGAAAGTTTCAGCCACGGGCCGTTCAACCCGGGACGGGAACAGCAGCGTCTGGACGCTGCCATCCGGACCGCACAGAAGGAACTGGAAGAGATGATGCAGCGTGCTGGCCCGACCGAGGAAGCAATCTTCCTCTTTCAGAGCATGATGCTGGAAGACGATGGCTTTATGAAAGAAGTCCAGTTCCAGATCAAAGCAGGCATCGGCGCAGCGGAAGCCATGAATAAGGTCGGTCATCGCTATGCTGAACAACTGGCGAATATGGAAGACAACGCGTACATGCAGCTGCGGAGCGTCGATATCCTTGATGCTACCAGCCGGGTCATCAATATCCTCACCAACCGGCCGAGAGTCTGGATGGCACTCGATCATCCCGTCATCATTGCAACGGATATGCTGATGCCCAGCGACCTGTTCAGCGTGCCTGCCGGAATGATCTTAGGCGTTATCACGGCCGAAGGAAGTGGACAGAGCCATGCGGCTATCATCGCACGCTCGATGAAGATCCCGGGCATTATTCAGGTCGGAAAGGACTTTCTCGATGACTGCGACGGCCGCACCGTCATTCTGGACGCGACCAAGGGCGAGTGCATCCTTGATCCGGATGCAGTGACCCGTCAGCAGGCAGTCACCCGGATCTGCGAGCTGCAACGGGAAGACGAAGAGCTGAACGCCCTCTGTGAGCTGCCCTGCCGGACGCAGGATAATCAGGAGTTTGAGCTGCTGGCGAACTGCTTCGGCCCCGAAGATGTCTCGACTGCGATGCAGTCGGGAGCGACCGGCATTGGCCTGCTCCGCAGCAGTTACATGATGATGCCCAGTCATACGCTGGACGAACAGGAACAGTATGTGTTCTATTCGGCCTGCCTTGCCGCCGCAGATGGCCGCCCTGTGACAGTGCGCACCTTCGACTTTGGCGCGGACCGCACGGTTGCGGATGCGTTCAAGGGGTTGCAGTCCTCCAAATTGGGTCTGCGCGGTATCCGGAGCAGCCTGCTCCGGCCGCACCAGTTTGAAACACAGATCTGCGCGCTGCTCCGTGCCTCAGCCCGTGGGCCGCTGCGCATCATGTTCCCGATGGTGACCGATGTGGAGGACTGGGATGCCGCTATGCGTCTGGTCGCTCACTGCAAAGAGAACCTGAGAGAACGGGGCATACCGTTCAATGAGAGTACCCCCTTCGGCGTGATGCTGAGTGTTCCGTCGGCCTGTCTGACGGCGGAGGATTTCGTGGCGCATGGGTGCCAGTTCTTTGTCATCGGCACCAACGACCTGACCCAGTACACCCACGCCGTCGACCGGGAAATTGCAATGGTCGAACATTATTATCGTCCAGCCAGCCCTGCCATGAAGCGGCTCATCGCAATGGTGATGGATGCCGCAAAAGCAGGCAATATCCCCGTTACGATCTGCGGCCTTGCGGTCGGCAATCCGTCGAACGCTGTGCAGTACCTCCATATGGGTCTGCACAGCTTCTCCATGAGTCCGCAGAGCCTCCTCGAAACGAAAAAAGCCCTCCGGGAAGCCACAGCAGAATAACATTATAATCACAACAGATGCCTTTTCCCCCCTTCCTTGACATTCTCCGGGTGCTATGTTATATTTAGTTCAAATTTGAAGTATTTCAAGGAAGGAACATCGAAATTCTATGGCAACACAGAAAAAGCAGGACATGGGCAGCGGTGACGTCAAAAAGCTGTTGCTTCAGCTCATGATCCCGGCGGTGGTGGCGCAGGTCGTCAACCTGCTGTACAACATCGTCGACCGTATTTATATCGGCCACATCGAGGGCATCGGCGCAGCCGCTCTGACCGGTGTCGGTCTGTTCGCACCCATCCTCATGCTGATGAACGCATTTGCGATGCTCATCGGCGCAGGCGGCGCACCGCGCACCGCCATTGCGATGGGTCAGGGCGATAAAGAGCAGGCGGAAAAAATCGTCAGCAACAGTTTCACCATGCTGCTCATTTTCGCCCTTGTTCTGACCGTCGTGTTCTGGGTCGGTGCGCCGTCCATGCTCCGGCTTTTCGGTGCGAGCAACACTACCCTGCCCTATGCGCTGGCATACAGCCGCATTTATATCCTCGGCACAATTTTTGTCCTCATCGTGATGGGTATGAACCCCTTCATCACGGCGCAGGGCTTTGCAAAGATCAGTATGCTGACCACCGTCATCGGTGCGGTCATCAATATCATCCTTGACCCGATTCTGATTTTTGTCTTCGGTCTGGGTGTCCGGGGTGCGGCAATTGCAACCGTCCTCAGTCAGGCCGTAGGTGCGCTGTGGATCTTAAAATTCCTCACCGGCCCCAAGACGAACCTGAAGCTCAGCCGCAGCAAGATGAAACTGGAAAAGAACATCATCCTGCCGGTCATGGGTCTGGGTATTTCTTCTTTCGTTATGCTCTCCACCGAGAGTCTGCTGTCCATCAGTTTCAGTTCCAGTCTGGCACGGTACGGCGGTGATATCGCTGTGGGTGCGATGACGGTCATCACCAGCGTTTCCCAGCTGGCGACTCTGCCTTTGCAGGGTCTGTGTCAGGGCGGCCAGCCGGTCATCAGCTTCAACTTCGGCGCAGGCAAAAAAGACCGCGTGAAAGAGGCGTTCCGCTTCCAGCTGACCCTCTGTGTGAGCTATGTTGTTATTTTCTGGCTGGTGATGATGCTGGTTCCCGGCGCAGTGGCCAGTATCTTCACCTCCGACGCCGCTCTCATCGAGTATACGACATGGGCGTTGCGGATCTACATGGCCGGTATCTTTGCATTCGGCGTGCAGATCTGCTGTCAGCAGAGTTTCATGGCTCTGGGTCAGGCGAAAGTCAGCCTTCTGCTGGCCTGCCTGCGCAAGCTTATCCTGCTGATTCCGCTCATCTTCATCCTGCCCCACCTCCTGACCGACCCGGTCTTCGGCGTCTTCGTCGCCGAACCTGTCAGCGATATCCTTGCGGCTGTCATTACTGCCGTAACCTTCTTCTCTCGCTTTGATAAAATTCTGGAGCATGGGGCATAAAATCGCTTGACAATCCGTTGGTTATCGCATATACTAAAGGTGAAGAAAAGCTTTTGAGCATATCTTCAAATGTTTGTTGCTCCTCGATATGCAACTAAAATAAGGTCGAGTGCAAATGTTTGTCGCTCCTCGATATGCGACTCATAAAAGTTCGAGTACAAATGCTTAGCCTCATTCGCAAGGATGAGGCTGTTTTGTTGTTTATGAGGTTTTGCGGATGGATAAAGGACACTTCTATTATCTGGATGACCAGTATTTCATTGATTTTCCGGACCCACATCTGATGCAGAATAAGGAAACCGTGAACGGTCAGCTGCATGGACGCCCATGTTTTTATGCTTTTCAGGAAAAATCCACAGGTTTGTACTGGATGATTCCGTTTTCTTCGCAGGTGTCTAAATTTCGTACATACTACGATAAAAAGATGCAGCGATATCATCGTTGTGATACCATTGCGTTTGGCGAGGTTCTGGGCTACGAGAAGGCATTTTTGATTCAGAATATGTGTCCGGTCACAGCTACATATATTGTCAACGAGTATGTTGATAAGCGCACAAATGTTCCAGTCCGAGTGGATGGTGTTTTTGAAAAAGAGATTCTCGACAAAGCCAAAAGAGTTCTTGCACTTCAACGCAAGGGCGTTCCGTTGATTTTTCCCGATGTGCTTGCAATCGAAGCAAAATTGCTTGGTAAGACATAAACAAGGGGCTGTTGCACAAGCGACAGCCTCTATTTTTGTACGAATCGGCGTAAGAA
>ERZ808240.2983-NODE-2983-length-17376-cov-3.809538_pt1 | contig 17376 bp, 24 predicted proteins | sample MGYA00521084_ERZ808240 | MGnify/ENA primary metagenome ERZ808240 (study PRJEB31516, sample SAMN03275571) | gut metagenome | biome: mammalia-associated habitat; material: feces | host: Papio cynocephalus | place: Kenya | collected 2012-08-06 ... | reverse complement strand
GTCCATCCATGCGCGAATCTTGCTTCTCGGGTCCCACTGTCCAAGACCGTAGGCGCTTCCACCATCGCCCTTATTTGAGTCGAAGCCGGATTCCAAAGACACGTTGCCTATCACTCCGGCAGTGGACGCTTTGGAAAATCCCGCGTTGGCGAACGCCTTCGCGATTTTGATTGCCGCGTCATTGGTTTTGAAATCGGACGAGGAGCCATTTCCCCCGGAATCGGAAGATGAACTTCCATTATCGGAATCACTCGCGGTTGAGATGCTGCCGCAACCGTTCGAACGTATGGACATCATGGCTGTGTCGGAAACAGTACTCATACCGGTCACTCCGACGGCCAACGTCAAGTCGAAGAGGATTAGGCCAGCCATCCCCATCGCCGCCATTTTCCCTAAACTTTGCACTGTATCCGCCTTACAAAAATGTGGAAGAGATTTTTGCCATCTCTTCCACATTAACAAAATTTTCCCCTATAGGAAGTCCGTCAGCGGAATGGTTCAAATGGAATGCTGAACACCATGTCGTACAGGTCTTCCACGTCACCGGCGGCGGTCCGCGAGTCATCGAGAATCTGCTGTGGTTCCCGTTCCTCACCCCACAGGTCGAACAGGTTCACGACGGTGTTGATTTCTTCCTCGCTTTGGCTGTTGATTGCGAACCCCAATAGTCGGCCCTTGTTGAGTGTCGCCAAAGGTTCGCTGATTGCCTTGGACCATTCGCAGGCGGTTTTCCAAGCGTCGTCGTCCACCGTGTATTCGCCGTCCACACCGTAGGTGAGGAGGTCCCCGTCGGTGTTTTCCTGAGCGATGTCGTTGATGACGAACAGGTATTCGATGGAGAGAAGGTATTCGTCCAAGCTCATCTCGTCCACGTTCCAATCATGGTTCGTGGGAAAATGCAGGTACGGGTAACGGTTCACGGTCTCATCGCCGATTTTGTCTTCTTCGTGGAGCAGTACCGCCGGAAGGGTGAAAATCGGTGACAGGTAGACTCTTCCTTCCACGCCCCCATACTGGTCGTCGTCCGGAGTGACGACAATCTGTCTCATCGAATTGACGATACGGTTCACATACGTGGTGGGTCTTTCCAGCAGGAGTGGCTTGCCGCTTGAGAATCCTTGGAAGGACATGACGTCGTACTGTTCCACGACGGGGGTCGTCTCGAATTCCGGTGGAGACAATGGTGTCGCAACCTGTTCATCCTCCGTCTTATGGGGAGCCGGACGGTTCTCTCCGAAGAAATCCTTATAGCTCACTGTTCCTGTCCTTCCTGCGCTTCCAACGCTTCTTGCATGGCTTTCTTCTTTTCCTCTTCACGACGAATCTTGTCGGTAGCGGTCGTGGAGATTTCCTTCAACAGGTCGGGTGGAATGATGACCTCGACCGGCACCGGCTGTTTGCTGGAATCCTTGAAATAGGCGATGGCACCACGAATGGTCTTATCCTTGCCCGTCTCCTTATCCTTGACGCGCAGACGCCTCATACCAGCCCAATTCGGCTCATCATTCTCCTTCGTATCACCCATGCTCATACGGGAGCGAATACGATTGCCGGAATCCTCAATCTGCAACAGGCGCAACGCGTCACGTGCCGGAGAGTCCTGAATCGGGTCATCCAAGGCCAACAGGAACGCTCGACCGATACCACCGGTCATGCCTGCGTTGATGAACTCCTTGACCTTCTGGGAGGCGAACACCGGAGTGAAACGGCGGGAACGTGCGGTACGCATCCACTCGTTCACTTTGGCGGCACCCTTGTCCTCGCCTAGGATTGCCCAAGCCTCATCGATGCCGACCATTCCGTCTCGTTCGCTTACTGCGGCACCTGCGCCGAACACAATCATACGTAGCACCCAACGTTGGATACGACCGGTCACGGTGTTCTCTGCACCCTGTTCGGGAATCATGGAACGGTCGCCAGCGTTGATAAGGGTAAGGTTCTGGCTGACGCGCAACGGGGTCACATTGTCGTTGGTTCCGAAGATGAGCCGCAACGACTGGTTGGTGTTGACGCTCATCGTAACCATCTTAAACACGTCCAAAGTGTCCGGATACAGATTGTATTTGGACGGGTCCTCACCAGCCTGTTGGATGGCGCGGAAATCGGTTGCCGCCTTGTAGAGGATGGTTCCGCAACATCGTCCACCCTTCTTGTACCCGTAGTCCAACATGGCTTTGACGGTCAGCTCGTATGAGGTGTCGCCGTCGGGTTTCAGAATGTCGGAAATCATGATGGCGGCCATATCCTTGGCCTCCTCCTCGCTACGGAGCACGTTGTACGGGTCGAACGTTCCATCGGCGATGTCGGAGTCCATTCGGAGCACGGTTCCATGGCGGGAATGCACGGCGTCCTCGAAATCGTCGCCTTCCTTCGGGTTGACGAGGATACAAGGGGTTTTCCCTTTGCCGCTACGGGAGTCGATGAGCATCCATTGGAGGAACAGGCTCACCAACAGCATGGACTTTCCTGAACCGGTTTCGCCGACGACCAGAATGCCCGGTCGGGTATCCTTATCCTGCACGGTGGTCGTGCCCACGTATACGGGTTGCCGGTTCGCTTCGGTCAATCCGACCAGAGCGCCCGTATCGTCACCGGCTTTGGCGAAACTGCTCACGCCGCCACCGGCCACACAGGTCGCTGACCAGTGAATCTCATATGGTGTCATGCGTACGGGGGAACACGCCTGCATGCTTTTGAACGCCATCAACTGTTCATTCGCCGTGGTCAGATTCGTGAACTCGAAGTTCGGAATGTTCTGCAACGAGTCCACGGCCATTTGAGCGTTACCGGCCACACAGGTGGCGACACTCAAATCGATGATGCTCGGCGGCATTTCCGGAGAATTGTAAATGGCTTTCTTATAGTCCAGCCGATACTTCAAATCGGTCATGTCGGCGGAAGCTTCACGGCCATGCTGGTAACGTTCTTTGATGTTCTCGTCAATCGTGCGGGAGTTGCGTCTAATCGTATCGGCGGTCACTTTGCCGGGTTCCACCTTGCCGCGAATGGACGTTCCCACCGCGTTCGCGCCACCAGCCGTGGCGACTTCCATTAGCCTCGCAATCCACAGGTTGGAAGGGTCGGTGATGTCCGACTGGGCGAACTGGGTGGTTCGGGCGAAGCAGATGGACGCCGGATATTCGCTGTCAATGTTCCACTGGTCGCAGTCGATGCCCTCATCGTACAGGCGTTTCGCGTTCTGGCAGACCTTGCTGTTGGGGAAGAAGTGCAGGTGGTCGTTTTCCGCGAGGATGGGTAGCGCGGACGCGGACGCTCGACTCACCCACCATGTCTCCATCATCGCAACCAACTGCTCCCGTTCGCTTTCCTCCATGACGGTGAAGGGAATGAGACCCGCGTTCAGCATGATACGTTCGATACGGTGCGCGTCGGGCAGGTATTCCTCGAACATCGCGTAACCGTTCGCCATGGAGAAGCTAAGCTGGTTGAATTTCGTAGTGGCACGGCGGAGGAGGGACTGTTTGCGGCCTTTCCTACCGGTTTCGCCGCCAAGCTTCAACGGCACGCCAATGACCGCGAACTGTTTGCACACGTTCAGATTACGGTAATAGTAAGCCTGATAGCTTTTCAAATCATCCTGTTGCGTGACCGGCGGACGGTAGGGGACGGGCATGGAGCCGGTGAGCAGGTGGAATTCACGGTAGTCGCTTTTCAGAATGTCACGGTAGCGCATTCCGGCCACGCTGACCTCACCGGCCAATCCGTCGAAGAAGGCCATGAAGCTTTGCTCGGCTTCCTTGCGTTTGGAATCTCCGGCACCGTCCAACAGCGCGCTGGTCCAAGGAATCTTCGCATACAACCATACGGTTCTGTCCGGCGTGGCCGCTCGAAGAAGGCCATACTCGCTACCGGGGCTAATGAAGCTTTCCGGACGATAGAATGCGTCTCTTGCCATTTCATTCAACCACTTTCGATTTTGTGGGGTCTTTTGTTCTACTGGTTTTGACTTTAATGGTTTTGCATGTTGTCAACCTTTGAAAAACGGAAAATCCCCTCCCGTAATCTTGTACGAAAGGGGACTGGAAGATTGTGAACCGTCTATTCGTTAAGCCCAAAATATTCCATCGGGTCGAAGTCGGCGCTCAAATATTTTCCGGGGTTTTCATTCCGACCGGCATCGTTGGATTTGGCCGGTTTGAACGGCTTGCCGATAGGCTTCTCGCCCCTCGATTTCAACTCGCCGTAAGCCAACTGTCTCACTGACTTATCCGAATCATGGGAAAGGTTCCTTAACACTTTCACCGACGTGTTGGAATTCGTCGCGATGGCACGCTTCACATGCGGACTCCACTGGTTGGACATGTACTCCAACGTTTCAGGAGCCGTGTTCGGATTGCCTGCCACATTGATACGGGTCTGCACCCAATCGTCGTCGGCCAGAATGTTCAACGTCTCCTGAGACGCGTGAGGATTGAACGCGACCTGCTCGCGGACGGCGCTATCCCTATCCAACGCCAAAGTCTTCAAATCCTCTTGGGACGTGTGCTCATGTTCGGCAACGTTACGACGGACCGTATAGTCGTCCACGGTTAGACACTCATGCAACGTGTCGGAATCGGCCTGCCAATTGCTGGAAGCGGCACGAACGATATTCACCGTGCGGTCGGAAACCACATCACTCCCATGAGTGCTCGCCTCGATAACCCCGTGCACGGCCTGACGCACATCCTCAGAGGGAATGTCGGAACGTTTGAGCGCTTCCACCTGCACCATGGAGGAATCATCCTCATGGAGCATCCGTCTCGCGGTCTCCGTCGGAGTATGGGGATTGCCCGCGACAGCGCCACGAACCCTCCATGATTCGTCGTCGGAAAGCACGTTCAACGTGTGCGCGTCCTCGGTGCTCCGCGCCACCGAGCCACGGACTTGGGGATTGTAGTCGAACTGGCATACGTTCAACGCGTCCTCGTCGGCACCGCGTTCGATGGCCGTGCAACGGACTTTCGTGTCATAACGCGCCCACTGCTGTTCGTAATTGTATTGGTTTTCCCTAGCGTTTCTGGGTGGTTCGCCGTTCGCGTTCGGATACGTGCGTTCACTGTCGAAAGGATGGTTGAAACTGTATTCGGTCGTGGCGAGATTGTTCAACACCGCTGTCGGCGTCCTGTCATCCAAGGCCATGGTTTCAAGGTCCGGAGTACTGGTCTGGGAAATGACTTTTTCGACCGAACCGCCGCCATGCTCCTTGACCCATTTGCCTAACGGGTCTCTTGCCTGTGCTGGATTGTACATGGGTTAACTCCTTTGTTTTTCTACCATTCGAAATCAGTGTCGTTCCAGCCGGACGGGTCCTCATCGTACGTGTCGTCCTGTTGCAATGCTTCGTTTTCCCGACGCATGTCCTGTTCCATGATTGCGTTGCGGGCTACGTACGAGTCGGAATCGTTTCCCAACCGTTCCAATGTTTCGTCCGGGGTGTTGGGATTGTCTACGACCGACCTTCGGATAAGCCGGTTAGGGCTTCCCGCCAGACGGTCCAAGGTTTTCCCGCTTGTATTGTCGTTGCGGGAGAGTTGGAATTGTAGTTGGATGCGATTATCGCGTAACGCGGTGTCGCAGAGTCCATCCAACGTTTCCTTGCTGGTACGACTGTTGCGGCTGACTTCGACTTGGACGAGATGGTCCGGATGTTGGGCGAGTCTGGAAAGTGTTTCCTGTCCGGTGTTCCCATTGCGGGCGACCCTCATGAGGGCTTCCCGCTTGGGGGAGTCATCCCCATCGGAATCCCAACATTTTTCGGCGATTTTATTCAAATCGTCGGAAGAAGCCCTTGGATTGCCTGCGACTTTAGCCAACACTTCCGGTTCATCGTCGTCAGCCAAAGCGGCCAATGTCTTGGAATTGGCAGACATGTTGGACGCCACCGCCGCCCGAACATGCGGGTCGTCATCGAATTTGGCCTCTGAAAGCACGTCTTCGCCAACCACCGGATTAGCCAAGGCGAGCGGACGGTAATAGTAGAGGTTCCCTTCACGGCTTCTTGCGATACGGTTGACCACTGCGGTGGGAGTCTTGGGGGAGCGTGCCGTCCGCTCCACTTCGGTGGTCGGCATCTTCTGTAGGACTTCTCCGAGGGAAGTGTTTCGGGAACCCCCGTGTTCCTCGACCCATCGTCCTAACGGGTCACGGGGTTCGGAAGGATTGTAGACCATATGAGAAAACCTCCGTTTCGCTGTTAACAACCTTATACGAAAAGGAGGTTTTTCGATTAGAGTTTTGGGGAGAACTCAGACTCCGGCTTGGATGGTGTCCTTCTTCACTACGTTCACGTACCGGTCCACCAGTTTCCCGAGTTCCGGATTCTGTTTCAGACTGATGTCCACGCCGAGCTTGGTGTTCTTGTAGAACGCGTAGGTCGGTTTGGCCGCGATGGAAAGGCTGAATTCGTCAACCTTCCACTCGTTTCCCGTGCCACGGTTCAAGTTGAGGAACATGGCTCGTGCGAACCATTCCTTCCCGTCCTTGTCGGCGACTTTAATCATGGGCTGAATCTTATGGGTGACGTCGGCTGTGAGACGCTTGCCCGGTACGGTGATTTTTGGCATTTCACTCCTCCTCGTAGGCGAACATGACGTTCATGTGACTGTGTTTTAAGGCTTCCCCCAGAGGTGTCTGACTGCGGGAGCTGTGGCGGTATGCTTCGATATACCATTTATCGAATGGGAAGTCTTTGCTTCTTTTGACGTCGCTGAGCTTCACCCAACGGGATGCTTCCTTCGCACGCAACGCTTTTGGTGCAGTGTAGCCGTCCCTGTCGTCCATGCCGTACTTGTAGTCTTCTCCGGATTCGAAGAGTTTGCCGACCAGATATTCTCCGTCGGTTCGCCAGAGGATGAACCGGGAACAGATGTCCAGCGAGCGGACTGAGACGATGCTGTCGAATGGGATGATGACTTTTCCGTCGTTCTGTTCCGCATGTTTGACGATTTCGTCCAGCATGCTGTCCGCTTCACGCCAGTTGTAGCGGATGATGGTGTTCTTGTCGGGTTTGACGCTTGCTTTGCCGATGAGGTCTGATTCTGAACTGACTCGCATGAATACTGCTCGTCTGTCCATGAGTGTTGTTTCCGCCATGGTTTATCCTTACTCTTATGTGACTGATTCCAGTATAGTGTTTTCCGCAAATAAGTCCAATACTGGGATTGCTCACATTTTCCTAAGTCTGATGCGAGTAAGTCCCGAACGGCGGGAAGTCGTCACCGTCCGACGTTTGCCCTCGGAGTCCGCCGTGGTGAGCATGGGAACCTTCCGTTCGAACACGAGAGACAACGGCTTGCCCTTGTCCTTACCTGCGGCGAGTTCGTACAGGGCCGGATTGAAGCCCTCCAACGGTCGTAAATCGTCCAACGCTATCCAATATTTCGCGGGTTCCATCGACCATGGTTTCGGACACTGGTAGAAGCTTCCCTCGTCCCACGTCCGTGGATTGTAGGGGCTTCCGAACCCGGTCACTTCTCCTATGAGCATGAGGTCTTCGTCGTGCGCGTACAGTATGACCTGTTCGACGTTTCGCATGACTCCGATGATTCCGCATTTCCATAGGATGTGGTTGTTGTGTTCTTTGCTGAATCGGAGGTATTCCTGCATTATGGTGCGTGGTTGGAAGTATACGCGGCCTTGTCTGGGTGCGTATCCGATTCGTATCATCAGGATTTCTTTTTCACGTGTTGTACCAGTCATGACCCCCATATTACCATATGTGGACAAACCCAATATAACGTGAGAGTGTTTAGGGCGACTGCCAAAAATCAGGATTCGGCATCCTTCTTCTTTTTCCTGCTAACCTCACGGGAAGCCTTCAGACTGGCGGCGACCATACGAGCCTCGTCCATCACGGAAGAATCGTCGGACTTCGATTCAACGCTCCCTTCGGGCGGCTCCACGCCAGCCTGCTCGTAAGTCGTATCACCGGCAAGCCATTCAAACAGGAAATCCAAACCCATCAGCAACGCTTCGGCAATCACTGCGACGGACGGAATAATCATCAGCCCAGTCGCATATGAGCCGTACAGGATATGAAGCAGGAGAATCGCCAGCAACGAGAACGCAAACAAGGCCAACAGTACGCTGAAGCCCTTGTGGAAGGCTTTCAGCGTGCCAGCTTCGAGCCTACGAAATTTTAGTCTGAGTTCCTTCGACATGCTTTTTCTGCCTCCAATCGTCCACCGACAACAGGAAGAGTGCCAGTGGGAAAACAACTAGAAACAGTATGCCGCACACGATGAAGGGAAGACCCCAATACCAAGAAAAACGTTTCAGAAGGAACGAGCCAACAAGTCCCGCCAAGGACGCCAGACCGGACAGCAGATACAGCAGGAACCCGTAGCGGAACATGCTGTAGGAGATTCGCTCCAAAAAAGTCTCTTCGTTTTCACTGTTCTGCATCAGCGTGCCTTTCCGGTAGGATTCCAACCATTGACCGACTTGTCGAACCGGACCATTCCACGGGCCTGAAGCCTGTACGCGACATGCTTCTGCGATTCTGTGACGTCCTTGTCCTGCCAAATGTCGGACAATACGGTCTGCTCTTCATTGGTCAACGTGGACTCCAAAAGTCTGATTCGACGCTCCAACGCCTTCTTGGCCCGCGTGTATCCGGATTTGTATCCGCCCGCGAGTTCGGCCATGCCTTTCCAGAAGCCACGCATGTTCTGCCAGTTGAGTCGTGCGAGTTTTCTGAGCATCCGTATCGCGGTCGAATCAATAAAGAACCTGTAAGGGATAAGCTCCACCAGTTCTGTGTCTCTCTTTTTCGCGTAGGTCAGATACCAGAGGGCCTTTTTCAGGTCTTCCAATCCGTTCTTGTCCTGCCAGCGGTAAGCGTATTTGATGGCGTTGCCGCCGGGGAAGGGGTAGCGTTCGGATAGTTCGATGCATTCGAACGGGCCTGAAGTGTAGTGGCTTGGATGGTTGACGTTATCGTTCCGCACTAGGGTTTCTCCTTAAGACGTGGATATGTGAACAAACCCAGTATAGCATACTATTTCTTAACCGGAACCAAAGCCTTCCGGTATTCGACAGCCAACCGGTCATAGGAACGCTTCAAAGCCTTGGCGTCCCTCACATCCCCATCCAAATCCGTCGAACAATGCAACAGCCTGTAACCCTCCGGCTTCCTATCCTGCAAAGCCGCCAAAGCGTCCAAATCGTACGACCCGTCCAACTCGCTGAACTTCGAAGACACCTGCCCATACAGACGAAGAGCCTTATTGTACGATTCCGTCATCCGACCGACCTGCTGGGAACAGGAACTTTCAGCCTCCACACGAGCGCGCTTGACTTTGCCTTGCGTATCCCACCAGTAGAACGCTCCGCCACAGCACAACGCGAATGATACGACCAGCGACAATACGGTGGCAATCATCTTCCGTCGGCGCTTTCTGACCCACAGGACTCCGTCCTGCACTCCGGCGGCGATGATGCCGTCAAACGACGGCCCCCCCGTTACGGGGTGGGCGGCGGGGGAGCGTCTGTTTGAAATCCGTGCGCGTCCTTCTGAGCTTTGGAAAGAAGGCTTTGCAACAGTCCCGTGGACAGTGGAACGGTTTCGCCTGTTTTCAGCTTGCCGGTTTCGGACAGTTTCCGGACGGCGTACCCGTTGTTGGACAAGTCCAAGCAAGTAATCCATTGGGTTCCCCCTTCTTGACCGGCACCTAATAGGAGTGTTACTTTTCTGAAAGCCTCAACGTTCTTTCTCATATTTTCAACATTTCAACCCGTAGTAGACGACACCGTTCGATTCTTTTGTCCGGTTGAACAGTTCGTGCCCGCGTTGCGTGTTTTCGATGCTTCTGATGACTACTTCCGGAGCGTCGTTGATGCTCATCGGCTCCTGTCCCGCGATTTCCGCCCACTGGTTTTGGATGATGGTGAGGGTGACGCGACTGTTGGAGTCGAGTTGTCGGCATTGCCGTTCGGTCTGGTGTTTGCGAATGTAGTCGGATGCTATGTCGGCCAGTGTGATTCGGGGCACGTGTTTTTCTCCATGTTTTTCGGGAATGTGACTAATTCCAGTATAACAAGGATGGTGTTACGGAGCTACTGTTTCCGGGAATTCCTACGCCAAGCACGGAAATATACCCAAGAAGGTATATCCGCCAGAATCGCGGACACGACCATAACCCCCGTCAGGATAGGTCGAACCGTCATGTCGTCAGGGTCGGAAATGGGAGTGAACCATAGAATCGCGGAAACCCCGACAGCAAACATGACGCTCACGGTGAGCATGATGAACGGCATGTTTTTCTCCACCGGCTGTTTCGGCTTGGCTTTTTTCGCCTGCTGTTTTCTGAATTTCAGAATCTTCCTGCTTGGCTTGCCGTGACGGCCATACATGGTGGTTTCCCTGTTGTTGGAATGGTTGGAAGCCAAGCGGGTGAGTGAATCGGGGTCGATGACTGTGGTGAGTCCTCCGGTGTTTTCTGGTTGTGGTTGCAAGATTTACCTTTCTCTATGTGAACTATTCCAGTATAGCATACCATGTTTTGTCTAGTTCACTTGACAAACGCTTTTTGGAGTTTTACCCTACTTGCATGACCAAAAGAAAAGCCCTGATTAAGCAAATCAGCGCAAAAGCCAAAAACAAGGAGTACCCTTCACAAAAGCAAACCGCAAAGGAGGTAGGCACGAAATCTGGAGCCTGAACGGAACAACAATACCAATACCCCGACATACGGAACTAACCGAACAAACCACGAATGCGATACGCAAAGAATGCTCTGAAGAATTAGGAAAGGACTGGTGGAAATGATTTACAAGGTTGAAATCGAACCGGACGAAGGCTTTTGGTTTATAGAAATACCGGCCATCAAAAGAGCAACGCAAGCCAAGAACCTCAAAGAAGTTGACGACATGGCAAAAGACCTCATTACCGTCATGACAGGAGAGGAAAACCCTGAAATAGCCGTCACAATGAAACTCCCACAAACCGTAATGGACGCCATCGAACTTCGTAAACAAACAGAAGTATTGGAAGGTAAAACAAAACTGAAGCAAAGGGAAGCAGTGAAAACACTGCACGGAATGGGATTCACTTTTCGTGATATAGGAAAGACTATGGGAATCAGCTATCAAAGGGCACATCAACTGGCTAACTGAAAGCCCCCCTCTCAATTGTCCCGTCCGCAAACACATGTGATTGCGGGTGTGTTTTCCTACTACAGAAAAACACACCCACAAAACATGAAAAACATTACGCCCATCAGGGGTGGGAAACGTTTTTCGGAACTGGTGGAACACACTGTTTCCAGTGGACTCGTAAGGCGCTGGTCAAGTCGTTCATGTTCAATGCGAACAGTCCAGCGTTCATCATGCCGTTCAATTCGACAATTGACACTTCATCGTTGATGAGGCATAGGTCGAGAACGTATGAGGAGTAACCGCAGTGTGCGAACATGCGTCCGGCTCTTATCGCGAATTCGCGATACCGTTCGACCAATTCGGGTTTGATTACGACATTATCCACCGTGCTGTCGTCGCGATGCTCCTGCACTTGAGGGTCAAACCTTGTATGCATGTTGTCGATTGGGGTTTTCATGCCAATATTGCCAGCACCGCATACAGGCTGGTCTCCGACCATGAACACGCGGTATTCGTATCGAATGTCCGCATACTGTTGGATAAGCAGTGCGTTCGGGTCATCGTCCGCCATGATGAAAGCCCATTCACCCCAGTCCTGAACCTGCTGGGTGAGCTGGTCAACGTTGGTGCCGGACAGTTTCAGGTTCGGCAGTCGTTTGCTTCGATGCGTGTATTTGACGAAGAATTCGGATACGCCCTCGCCGATAAGGGATTCGAACGCGTGGCTGACGTCATCCTCGTGAACCGAACTGAGCCGCGTCTTACGGTGCATGAGCATGCGCACGTTCGGATTGATGGCGTACATGTCAGCTTTGGAAGGGTCGCCAATCTGGTCGATGCTCGGCACGTTCAACACTGGACCGAAATGGGGGAGACCAATCAGGTCATGCGGGTTGACGTCATCCCTGCCGCAAATACGGACGATGGCGTCGTCGCCTAGATTGTGGGTACCCCAGTAGAGGCGGGCGCAGAGTTCGACCCAATTCTCTCGGTCTCCCCCCTCTGGTTGGACTTTGCCTATGTATTTTTCCCACGCGTGAATGTAATAGTCGGGGATTCCAGTCAAATCGTCCGGACATTTGAACGGTGGGATGGAAATGACCCACGGTTTCTCACTCATTGATTGACTCCTTTAGTGCGCTTGTTTGCATATGCGATTCCGGCTGTGAATGCTTCCACCGCATAGTCGTGTAGTATTTCAAGCTGTGTGACGCTGAAACCGTCCTTTAAATGCGGTGACAGTTCAGGAAGATTGTCTGCTACTGTTTTTTCCGAAATACCGGGCGAGTCCAATTTTGACTCCTGACTAAGGTCGCCGTGGGCTTGACGACGACCTAAAGACCATGCTTGGTCAGATACTTGTTGTTGATGATTTTAAAGCAACGGTTTCGGCCAAGCTCTCCATATAGTTCGTCGCTTAACCATTCGCCAGCCTTGGCGTGCCAGACGACGCCTTCGTCCAATAGGTCTCGGGTCACGTTGCCGCGTAACCCGGCCACTTTGCCTATCATGTCCATCACGTCGCCGGTCGGCTTCCACTCGTCCTCGTCCAATAGAGGAGCCGCGTTTTTGAGCATGGCTTTCGGCCAATCCTTGCGGTCGAGTTTCACATTGTCCCGCCATACGGCGAACGCGAACGGACGGTGCTTCGTTAGTTTCAAACGGTTAGAGTTGACTCCCGGCCCGCATAGTTCGAACTGGCAGACCATGCCGGGTTCCAGCGCGTCGTCCAGACCGTACTGGTGGGCTACCATCATGTTCGTGCATCCGGGTTTCAGCTCCCAGTTGCGCGAATATATGTGCAAGGCCTCTTCCATGTCACGGCAGAGGGTGGTGCTGGTGCCGTCCACTTTCACGGTCGGCTCCCATGCGAGCGTTTTGATTTCGTCCCAATATTGGGTAATGTTCTGCACTCGAACCGCGTCGGACTTGGAGCATGGCGCGTTGAACGCACCAATCATATCGCCACCCTTCAATGGGGGCAGCTCCTCGTATTTCCACACGTTCGCCTGCAAGGTGATGTCGGTGCCGACCGGAGTGTCTTCCGGTACACCAACGATGGAAAGCGGCATCACCAAGCCTTGACTGTACACGCCGCGCAGTCGTGCAGTACGCAGAATGTGACCCGTAATCTCACGTTCCTCTCCGGTGACCGTATTAGTGACGGGCACCGTACGCTGACTCCGTTTCTGCAATTCCGTATACCGTGGGTCGTCGGCGGGCAGCATGGAGTCGATTTCGTAATAGGCGATGTGGTCTCCCGCCTTCAAACCCATATCCTTGCCGACCACGACAATCCAACCACCGATTTTCACTTTCTCAATACGGTCCGCATCCTCGATGGGATACACGCCGTCAACGGTCTGCACGCTAACCATTTTTCTAGCCATAGAATTTTCCTTTCCTAAATCAGGGGAGAAGTTCTCGACCCCTCCCCTGATTCGTTCAATCCATCTCGGACAATGGGGCGAGTCTCAACGGGGACTCTTCCTCCAAAGTGAGCGCCACCGTGACCTTTTCGTCCACTGGAACGCCGTTTGCCGCAAGCTCGTTCAGCTTGGCGAGCGTGGAGTGGATGTCGGACAGTTGGTAACGCTGGTTCCTGTACCGCTTCGGCAGAGGCATCGGCGTGCGATGGTCCGAACTCCATGCTTCGGTTCGATACGTTTCGACCGAAACGGGGACGCCCTGTTCTTCCATCTCATGTCGTGCGTTCCAATACGTGTCGTCGCACAAGTACTGGAATTCCGGTACGGTCACTTCCCACTCGTCGCCGTGACGGTCCACGTTGACGTAGCCGTTGATGATGGAATCCTCGTCCCACGGCACGTAGATGGGCGGCAGATGGTATGAGTCGTCGTACATTTGGTCGAGTTTCACGTTCAGGTATGTTGCCAGAAGCCGCACCGTTCCGAACGGGACACGGGTGAGGGTCTGCGGGTTCTCGCTCCACCGGTTGATGTCGTTGGCGATTTCGTCCACGGGTTTGAACTGTTCCGGTTCGATTTCCCGGATTTCGTCGGCGGTGTACGAACTGTAGCCGTCGTCCAATGAGATTTCCTCAGCCAATTCGCGGACGGTCATGCCGCTGGACGCGAGAATGGTCTTCAAACCCGACTGCGTGTCGTGGCAGAGGGGACAATCGCAGTATCGGATGTTTCGGATGCCGCGCATCAGTTCGGTATAGTTCTTGCCGGTCACGTAATGGGTGCCGTCGGGCATGGAGTATCCAGCCTTGAGCTTGACCTGCCAGCCGTCCTTGTTTTCATGTGGCGTATCGTCGGCGACGTATAGCGAGTTTTCGCCGATAATCCGCATCTTGTTTGATGCCATATGGGGTTCTCCTCACTCTTTCTTTCCGGAGTTTTTCTTGGGTAGCTTGTGGAATTCGAGCACGTTTTCCTCGTTCAACGATTTACGTTGAATGTTCATCACCGTCTTGTTGGTCCGAATGCAATGCTTGCAGATGACCAACGTTCGGGCGTAGGAGCATTTGCCCCGCCCGCCGGTTTGGACGATTGAGATGATGTACTTGTACGCATCATCCAGACTGGTGTTCCGGCCGCAAAGCATGCACGTATATTTGAATCCGCTCATGAGTTGCTGTCACCGTCCAGTTCCGTGTGGAGGATTTTCAGGGCCTCGTCCAATGCTTCATCCCAACCGTTTCGCCAGCCGACCACGAACGCTTCGGCTGGCGAGACTTTTCCTAGATTGGATTGCATGAGGGAGCGTATGGCCCGTTCCTTCAACTCGTTTTCGTTCAAACCGTCTGTTCCTTTCTCCTGTCGGCCATCCATGCGACCGCCAGCCATGCGGGCAATGGTGTTTTCCTCAACCGTTTGGCCTCCTCTTGGGTTTCCGCCACGCGGAGGAATGGAGTGTTGTCTTCCGCGAGCATGTCTCCGGCCATTTGTACGGTTTTCCGGGAAGTGTGGAGTAGCTGTTCGGCTTTTGCGTCGCCGCCACGCCACATGATTTGGAAGCGGAGCGTCGCCCACAGCCATGGATTGTCCCATGACTCCTTGGGGATTCCGTTGACGTCGAACAATTGCAGCAAATGGCGGACACGCCGGGTCAGACTGGCTTTGCTGGTCGAATACCGGCCTTGCTTGGCCCCGGATTGGAACGCTTCCATTCCGGTTTCGAACGCGGTGGGATTGGTCCTTTGCAGGATGCTTCCGGACAGTACGGTGTCGTTGATGTTTTCCGCACTGGTCAGATGCCACCCGTTGCAGATGGGGCAACGGTAGGCGCGTTTCTCAGTATGCTTCGGATTGTCCCGTCCTTTGATGACGGCGAGTGCGAGTTGGGCGTCGCTTTTGCTGGGGTAGCGGACCTTGTTCCGGTTCAGACGGCATTTTCCGGCGGTGTGGTAGAGGGTGTCACGCATTGCCGCCACCTCGAATCAGGCCGAAGTCCTTGAGGCCGTTCATGCATTCGTCCACGATGTTTCGGGCACCGGTTTCGTAGGTGTCGTCTTCAGAGAAGTCGTAGTGCCATTGTTCCAGTTCGACGGTGCCGTAGCCTTGGTAGAGGGTATAGAGAAGTGAGTCTGGGTATCTGTCCGCCACGTTGGCGTATATGGTTCCGACCACTTCGCCCTGCTGGTCTTGCAGTTGGAGGACGAGGGTGTCTTCCGGCGTGGATTGGGAGGTGACCCGTCCGTCTTTCACGCGTTTGTCGTCGTATGTGGCATGGAGGAGGTTGTACAGGTTGATGTTTTCCATGGTGTTCTCCTTTTTCATATGCTTTTTATGTGAACGCCCCCAGTATAGCACAACTAGAGTGGGAGAACAAACTAACCCCTCTTGACAACCTTCGCCCCATACCTGTCAGCCCACTCATGCGCCAAAGTCTTGGCCTGCTCCTTACATGCACGACGACTGAAGGCCGCACTGAACGAATGAGAACGCTTCATGTCCCAAACCTTTCCGTCCTCATGCCGCCGATACAACACGACCTTCAACGCGACGACAGAACCATACTCGTCCCTCACCTTCTCGATAACCACAATCCGTTTGCCTTTATGGGGTTTCTTGTCGTGTTGGCCCATGCTCTTACCGCTTTCCTGAAAAACAAAAAACAGCGGACACATGATTGTGCCCACTGTTCCAGTGTAACAAATTAGGTTGGTAAAACGCCGGAAATCAGTATTCCAACTCCAAACCACGCGCTACCACGCTCCCGTGGTCGGTGATGCGGATAGCGTCTTTGCCCAGCGACGTCCGCCAATAGTCGGCGCACCCGCACTCGACAAGATTCGCAGCCAACCCCTGATTCTTCTCGTTGACCTCCGCGAAACGTCCTCGATGGTACGCTTCGCAAAGAAGTTTTTCGCATTCTTTGTCCAAAATACCCCTTTTGCCTTTCGATGTCTTCCGGTTCCCAGCGTAGCTTCGCTCTCGCTGGAAACCGGCCAACAACGGGAATTCGAAGAACTTCCCTCAGAAAACGTGGTCGTACGGGCCGTATATCCCCTAGAAAATGATACTCCCATCGTTCAGCGGTCGAACCATTCCCGGCGCATGGCCTCATACAGCATGTTCTCCTGCGTCGCGTCGGACAAGGCGCGATGCTCCTCCACGTCGCCGATACCGTAATCTCTGATAAGCACCGCCACCTTGTGGCTTGGCTTTTCAGGATGGATTTTACGGCTCATTTCCAACGTGTCCACAAACCTGTGGGGGAAGAAGAACATGCCGCCATTCACGGTTTTCATGGCCGCATCCAAGAAACTCAAATCAAAGGAAGCGTTGTGCGCCATGATGATGGTGCGCGGGCCAAGCCAACGGTCGAAGTCGCGTATCGCCTGACTTACGTCGGGCTGGCCGCACACCATGCCGTCGTTGATTCCGGTAAGGGAGGTGATGTGTTCGGGGATATGCTGGTGGGGGTCGATTAGTTGCTCGTATCGTTCCACGAGTTTTCCGCCGTGGATTTTCACCGCTCCGATTTCAATAAGTTCGGCACCTTTTTCAGGTTTGAATCCGGTGGTTTCGGTGTCCAAGACCACGTAATCGTAGAGTGGTGTTTTCATTGGGTCGATTCTTCTGGGGTCTCGACTTTGGTATTTGTCCCAGCTCATGATGTGGTCTCCCTCTGGCGGAATGCGTGTGTGGACGCTTCTAGTCTAACACTTATCGGGTGATGGCCTTGACTCGGGCGTCCGACACGGTTCTCACCACGTCTTCGAAATCCGTGCCCTCCGGCAACAGGTGGGAGTCCAGCAACATTCCGCATACCTTCAACAGTTCCGAATGTCCGTGGGGAGTA
>ERZ808240.2982-NODE-2982-length-17385-cov-12.223197_pt1 | contig 17385 bp, 10 predicted proteins | sample MGYA00521084_ERZ808240 | MGnify/ENA primary metagenome ERZ808240 (study PRJEB31516, sample SAMN03275571) | gut metagenome | biome: mammalia-associated habitat; material: feces | host: Papio cynocephalus | place: Kenya | collected 2012-08-06 ... | reverse complement strand
TGAAGACGCTAGATATCAGCGCATCACGCACGGACGGCCTTGGAAAGGACGGCCTGTGCAGGCTGAGCCGTCAAACGGAGGGCCCAGTGGGGCCTCCGTAGGCGAAGTGAGCGCCTCGCGCGAAGGCATCACGCACGGACGACCTTGAAAAGGACGGCCTGTGCGGGATGCAGCGCCGGCGGACGGATGCCGTAGGTGGCAAGCGCGCGGCCGGTCATCCTCACGCCGTCGGCGGTCCACCAGCCGAGCGGGGTTTGTCCGTTGCCGATGTCCTGCTTGGCCAGGTCGAGGCTCACGTCGAGCGGGGACACCACGTACACGGCGTCCGGGTCGAGGCCGGGCAGCCGGACGGGCGCGGCCGGGTAGGTGGCCGATGTGGTCAGCTGCGTGAAGCGGTAGATCGCGGCGGCCTTGTTCGGCATGACCACGCCGTCCACGCGCACGGCCGGATCGGCGGCGTCGGAATGCACCACGGTGTCGACGGCGAACCATTCGCGATGCTTCTTGAATTCCGCCGTCCATTCGGCGAGCTTGTCGATGTCCTCCTGCGGTTCCTTGAGCAGGTTCCATTCGATGCCCATGTGGCCGAAGAAGGCCATGGCCATGCGCATCTCCTGGGAGGTGGCGCGATGCGTGGAGTGAGCCGGGGATGCGCCCACGTGCTCGCCGATCATCTCCGGCGGCACGAGCAGCGACGTGTAGCGCTGGATGTCGGCGCGTTCCACCGGGTCGACGCAGTCGGAACCCCAGATGCGGTCGGCGACTTCGAGGATGCCGAGGTCGACGCGTCCGCCGCCGGAAGAGCAGCTTTCGATTTCCAGACCGGGATGGGCGGCTTTCAGATCAGTGAAGATCCGGTACACGGCGAGCGTCTGGTTGTGCACGGCCGGGCGTCCGGTGCGCGGAGACACCGCTTCGGTGACGTATTTGTTGTGGTCCCATTTGATGTAGTCGATGCCGAGTTCGCCGACGAGCTTGTCCATGGCGCCGTAGATGTACGCGTACGCATCCGGATTGGTCAGATCGACGACCTGCTGGGTGCGCCCCTGCATCGGCATGCGGTTGGCGGTGGGCTTCAGCACCCAGTCCGGATGTGCGCGGAACATGTCGGAGTCCGGGTTGACCATTTCCGGCTCGAACCACAGGCCGAACTCCATGCCCTTGCCGTGCACGTAGTCGGCGAGCGCCTTGAGGGACTTGTCTCCGTCGGACCAGACGTCCTGGGAGACCTGCCAGTCACCCAGACCGGCGGTGTCGTCACGGCGGGCGCCGAACCAGCCGTCGTCCACGACGAAGCGTTCCACGCCGCTTTCCACGGCCCTGTCGGCGAGCGCGGTGAGCGTGTCGTAATCGTGGTCGAAATAAACGGCTTCCCACGTGTTGAGGATGACCGGACGCGGCTTGGGCGCGATGCTGTGGTCCACGAGCCAGTCGCGGTGCACGCGGCGGATGTAGCCGTGGAAGCGGGAGGCGACTTCGTTGAGTCCTTCGCCGTAGGAGCCGACGAGCCATGGCGTGGTGTAGCTTTCGCCGTGCTCCAGGCCGATTTCGCCGCCGAATAGCACTTCGCCGCCGCCGATCACGCCGGTGGTGTAGGGCAGTCGTTCCGCGGACAGCACGCTGTTGCCGCTCCATGCCACGTGCGCGGAGTAGACGTTGCCGTGGGTGAAGCCGAAGCCGTGTTCGCCGACGTTGAGCAGCAGGGTGGCATCGAAGTCCGGACGGCCGATCATGGAGGCTTTGGCGAAGCGTCCGATGGTGAAGTCCTGGCGCTGCGGCGAACGTTCGCGCAGGTGGTGTCCGGTGGTGGTGAGGATTTCGTTGGCATCGGCGGGCACGGTGAAGGCGAGTTCGACCTTGCCGATCTCGAGCCGTCCTTTGCCGGTGTTCGTCACTTCGGCGTGCTGGCGGATGAGGCCGGTTTCGTCGAGCTCGCACGTCCACGTGAGTTTCACGCGTTGTTCCACGTCTTCGGCGGTGACGGTGACGGTAGGCGTCTGCTTGGGTTCGGCGGCCACGTGCCAGTCGGGGTATCCGTCTTTTTCGGCCATGGTGTAGGTTTTGCCGGCGGCGACGGTTTCAGCTTTGATGTCGGTGACCTGGAACTTGCAGAAAAGCTCCACGCCGTCGCGGCGCACGTCGAAGCGGTCGGCGCCGGTCCACGCTTCGGACTGCGTGGGCAGCACGCTTGGCCACGCGGTGTAGTCGAGAGCGCCGGAGACGCGTTGCGGGGCGAGCGCGTCGAAGGTGTCGATCACGGTTTCCGGAGCGGCGAGCGGACGACCCCAATGCACGAACCTCGGCAGGTCGTTGCCGGGGAGCACCAGAGCGAAAGCGACGTCCGCCGCCGGCTGTTCGGCATAGACGGCGGTGAGCGGAGTACCGTTGGAAGCGGTGCCGTGGAAGACCTGAATGAGCGTCATTGCAACATCCTTACATAGTTAATATTTTTACCGACAGCATAGATGGTACGGCAATCGTTATTTGTTGACGTCGCCCAGCGTGTTTCTTTCTTTCAGAAAGTAATTATCGGCGATTTTCGAAGAAACAGGTCATCAATCGTCCGCATTCCTCCTCGCGCACACCGCCGACGACTTCCGGCACATGGCCGACGTGCGGGTCGCGCGGAATGTCCCACACCGAACCGCATGCGCCCAATTTGGCGTCCCACGCGCCGAAAACGATGCGCCCGACGTGCGTCTGCAGGCAGGCGCCGGCGCACATGGGGCATGGCTCCAACGTGACGACCAACGTGCAATCGGCGAGATTCCAGGAGCCAAGCCGCACAGCGGCCGCACGCATGGCCTGCACTTCGGCGTGGGCGAGCGGATCGGCATGCGTCTCACGCAGGTTGCGTCCACGGCCGACCACCTGTCCATCCGCATCAAGCACGACGGCGCCGACCGGCACCTCGCCATCCGCGGCGGCTTCGCGGGCCAACGCAATCGCCAGTTCCATTTCATCATCCCATCGCATACGCCGCTCCCCTCACATACGCCACTCTCGTCACATACGCCACAGTGTAGCGGTCAACGTAATGACGGCCCTTGCGAAACACGCTCATAACCGCCTCTTGATAGGCTGAAAAAGGTTGGAAACACGCGCGAAGGAGGCACGTTGGCGGTATTCGAGTTGATTCTATGCATCATCGCCGCCGTAGTGCTGTCCTCGTTCCTAAGTCGTTTCATACCCAAAGTGTCCACGCCGCTCGTGCAGATCGCATTGGGCGCGCTGGCCTCGCGGCTGCCGTTCTTCCCAAGCGTGACTCTCGATCCGGAACTGTTCATGGTGCTGTTCATCGCGCCATTGCTGTATCTGGAGGCGCATGAGATTGACAAGACCGAGCTGCTGAAATCCGTCAAACTGTCATTATCTTTGGCGATCGGTCTGGCGATTGCGACCATGGCGGCGGTCGGCTTCGCGCTGCATGCCGTCTGGCCGGCGGTTCCGCTTGCCGCGGCACTCGCGCTCGGCGCGGCGCTTGGTCCGACCGACGCGGTCGCGGTGTCATCGCTCGGCAGGGAGGCCGCGCTGACCGAACGTCAGACGAGCGTGCTGAAGGGCGAGTCGCTGTTCAACGACGCTTCTGGCATCGTCGGCTTCCAGTTCGCCATAGCGGCGGCGGTCAGCGGCGTGTTCGAAGTGGGGGAATCGGCCACGCAATTCGTGTTCTCGTTCTTCGGCGGCGCGATCTTCGGCCTCGTGGTGGGAACCGTGGCCGATATGCTGTTCGAGATGTTCCGCTCCCTTGGCTGGGAGACGACCACCAGTCGCATCCTCATGGAGCTGTTCCTGCCGTTCATCCTGTATCTGGGCGCGGAGGCAGTCCATGTCTCCGGCATCCTGTCGGTCGTGGCCGCGGGCCTCATCATCCGTTTCGACCGCACCGGCATCGGACCGAACGTGGCGCGCACGAACATCGTATCGTCGAGCGTATGGGGCGTGCTGTCGTTCTCGCTCAACGGCGCGGTGTTCATCCTGCTCGGCATGCTGCTGCCGAACGCGATGTCCGCAAGCTGGGACGATCCGCACATCAGCAACGGACTGCTGATGGTCGCGATCCTCACCGTCTCCGCCGTGGTCATCGTCATGCGGTTCCTGTGGATCTCACTGATGCTGCGGCTCGCGAGGGATACCACCACCGGCAAGCGGCGCAGGATGACGGCGAAGCGTTGGCGGTCCGCCGCGGTCATGACGTTCGGCGGCCCGAAGGGCACCATCACGCTGTCGTTGATGTTCACGATCCCGTACACGCTGGCGGCTGGCGCGGACTTCCCGATGCGCGACGAGCTGATCTTCATAGCCGCCGGCGTGATCGTGGTGACGCTGCTGCTGGCGAATTTCCTGCTGCCGCTGCTCGCGCCGAACCGCAACAAGGACACGTCGACGGAAATGATGGAAATCACCATCGAAGTGCTTCGGCGGACCGTGGAGGAACTGTCGGGACGCGTCACGTCGGACAACCGCCGTGCGGTGCTCATGGTCATCGATTCGTATACGAAGCGCATCACACGGCTGAAGCAGCGCACCGGCGAAATCGATCCGCAGGGTTACATGCAGCTACAGATCGACGCGCTCAATTGGGAGAAGGAGTACGTCAAGAACCGTCTGGCGGGCGTGCGCGCGGCGATCAAGGCGAATCCGACCGAGAACCGCGCCGCGAACGATCTGGAGGCCGAGGCCTGCGAGCGCCTGCTCGACCAGATCATGAGCTCACTGCGCCACATCGAGACCGCACATAATTCCGGCCGCATGATTTGGCGCGTCAAAGGCCGGTACAAGGCGCTGCAGCGGCGCATGGGCACGTTGGTGAAGCGTGTGAACAGCCGTATCAGGCGCACGACGCCGCTGTTCAGTGACGATGAGTTGTTCGCGCATACGCGGGCGGTCCAGGTGGATGCGATCGAGCATGTGATCGACCGGCTGTATGAGGAGATGGGACGCAGCACATACAACACCGAGCACTGCTCCGGACTGCTGCTGGACTACCGGCGCAGCGAATCCGCACTGCGGGCGCGGCCGAATATGGGCATCAGCGCCGAAGCACAGGAGCAGGCCGAGGAGGTCAAGCGCGAAAGCTACGGCATCGAGCTGGGCGTGATCCAGGACATGTACGAGGCGGGCGACATCACGCGCGCGCAGAGCAAGCAGCTGCGACGCAACGTGTATGTGATGAGCGTGGACGCCGACGCGCAGATCTGACGTTCGGTTTCCGGCGTTTGAATCGCGTGGCGGAGGCCGTTGTGCCCAAAACCGCACGCAGCGGCCGGGATCACGTCCAGCCAAAACCGTGTTCGATTGGAATCACGCCCAACCGAAATCACCCCCGACCGGAGCCATTGCCGGATTTTCAGGAAGTTTTCAGAAAACACCAGACATGTGCCCAGCATCAGGTGTTTATATATGAATTGTCAGCACAACGAGCCGACCAGGAACACAACAGTTCCCGACAATTGAACCCTTTCTTCTTCTCTCTCCTTTCTCCCCCGGTGGCCAATCCCACCGGGGTCTTCTTTTTCCGGGCAATCTTTCCACGCAATCGACGCACGCTATATTGGGAAGGTATGAGCGACGCAATCGAAAACGAAATTCCGCAAAACGCAGGCAATGACACGAATGGCAATGGGACGGAGCTGGTCGGACGCGAATCGGACGTGGTGCCGGGCCGTTTCGGCGAACCGTTGCAGGTGACGCGCGTCCAGTATTCGCGCGGCGGAGGCAACGCGGCGCCGAATCGTCCGCTGTTCCTGTGCCTGCACGGCTGGGGTTCGAACGAGGCCGATCTGGCCGATATGATGCGGTACATCGCGCCATACAACGATTACGCGTCGCTGCGCGCGCCGTTGACTTTGCAGGCGGCCGGCACATTCGCTCCGGGCGCGTATTCCTGGTTCCATGATTGCGTACCGACCGGAGAGGACCTCGATCGTGACGCGTTCGCAGCGGCCACGGCGATCGACACTTGGGTGTCGCAGAACGTTCCCGAAAACCGTGCCGTCGTACCGATCGGCTTTTCCCAGGGCGGTTTGCTGGCGATCCACCTGCTGCGCGTGCATCCGGAACGCTACCGTGCGTCGATTTCACTGTCCGGCTTCCTCGCGCCGGGAATCGTCCGCGGGACCGCTCCGGCCGATGACCGCATCGCGCCACTCGACATTCCCACGTTCTTCGGCTATGGCAACAGCGATACGGTGATCGCCAAGCCGGAGCTTTTCGCCATGAGCGCCTGGCTGGACGAGCACACGTTCCTCACCGCGAAAAGCTATCGCGGACTCGACCATTCCGTCAGTCTCGACGAGTTCAGCGACCTGCGCGGATGGCTCGCCGCGCATGACATCGCGCCGGGGATTCTGTGAATCCCGCGCGGGGCGGCAATCGAATCAGTCGGTGACGTCGGCCTTGTAGAAGTTCACGTAGGAGCGGCTTGGGGTCGGTCCGCGCTGGCCCTGATAGTGCGAGCCGGTGCCGGCGGAGCCGTACGGATGCTCGGCGGGCGAGCTCAGTTGGAAGAAGCACATCTGGCCGATCTTCATGCCCGGCCACAGCTTCACCGGCAGCGTCGACACGTTGGACAGCTCCAGCGTGATGTGCCCTTCGAAGCCCGGGTCGATGAATCCGGCGGTGGAATGGGTGAGGATACCGAGGCGACCGAGCGAGCTTTTGCCCTCAAGCCGCGCGGCGATCGTCGCGTCGAGCTTCACGTACTCCCACGTGGAGCCGAGCGCGAACTCGCCCGGGTGCAGAATCCAAGGCTCGTCCGACTTAACTTCGAACTGTTCGGTCAGCTCGCCCTGGTTCTCGGCGGGATCCACATACGTGTACGCATGGTTGTTGAACAGGCGGAAGAAACGATCCAATCGCACGTCGATCGACGCCGGCTGCACCATTTCCGGGGTCCACGGATCGAGTGAAATGTGACCGTCGGCCTGTGCGGCGAGAATGTCGCGATCGGACAGCAGCATCGAAATTCCTCCAAACATCGCCAAAAACAATCGTCATGACAGCGGGCGCGCGACGATCCGACGCACGCCCGCCAACCGTTGTCCAGTCTAACGCGGCGACACTATAAGCCGGCCTTGGTGGCGCGACGCGACCGTTCCTGCGAGAACATCGTGTCGGCGTGCTCCTTGAGGTATTCGAACGTCGTGGACGGCACCAGCGGCTCCAACGCGGCCCAATCGTGCTTTCTGGCGGCCTCGCGCACGGCGGTGCCCGAGATCGGCACGCCTTCGACTCCCTTGCGGTCGATGATGACCGCCTCCATGCCGCATTCGGGCAACGCGGCGGCAAGCTCCCGGTTGTATTCCGCCGTGACCGGATCGGTCGGCTCCTTCCCGAGGAACCGCTTGGTGATGCCGAAATATGGCGCAATCTCATGCGTGAACACGTACACGTCCCGCCAGAAGCTGCCTTCCTCCGTCGAATCAATCGTTTCCTTGCGGAAGTAGTCGGGCATCGTCAGCAAGGTATGCTGCACGCTGCCCGAAGGCAGCACGACCACATTCGACAAATCCGCGCAGCCACGTCGGACCATCTCATACCGGTCGTGGAACGAAATGGCCGAAGCGTTCTCCTCCACCACGAACACAAGCAGCCGATCCACGCGCGACGCCGCGTATTCCACCAGATGACGGTGGCCTTTGGTGAACGGGTTGGCGTTCATGGAGATGGAACCGACCGTAAGCCCGTCCTGCGGCGACACCTTCAGATCCCGGTAACGGTCCAGATACTCCCGCAGTTCGCGGCGATGCCGTGGCGTCAGATGGTATGCCCTGCGTTCAGCGGCATGCGCCAAGGCATGCGCAGGGCGTTCGCCCCACGCGGGGACGATCAGCCGATCCATCATCGCCTCGGCCAACACCCGGTTGCCGTGCGCGGTGGTGTGGAAGCGGGTATCGGTGAACAACCAGTCCGTGTCGGAGCATGCGTCGAACACCTTGGTCGCGTCCACGCAACGCCGCTCCCCCACCATCCGCTGGGTGGCTTCGTCCACATGGTCGAGAATCAGTACCAAATCGTCCGACTGAATATCACGGGACAGCAGCTCATTGAAATCATTCGGCGCATCCACGCCGATCAACACCGGTACGACGCGGTAGCCGATTCCGGCATCCTCGAGTTTGCGGGCCAGCACTTCGAACATGCGGTCGCCTTCGAAATTGTTATCGGCGCCGATCGTGCAAGGGCCGAGCAGATACAGGTTGCGCGGGCCGGAGCCGAGCGGACGGATCGGCGAACGCGATTCCATCCGGCGCGCGAATTCCGCCGGAGAGCAGTTGTAGATGGCGGGCTTGAAGTACAAGTCACCGACCGGCGTGGCAAGCAGATCGATCGAATACATCAGCTTATGCAGCAGACTGGTGGTTTCCGGGGTATCAGCCACACGGCCGGCGTCGATATTGCAGCACGCCACCGGCACGCCCTGCGCATGCAGCCGTTCGACCAATCCGCGATAGCAGGAGGCCTTGTACACGACATGCGCGGCCCAAAGCTCGCTCACCGCATCGTACGTCCAACGGGCGTTGCGGTTCAGATAGTCCTCAAAGCTGAAGCCACGCTCGTAATCGCGCTCATGCAGGCTTTTCACACCCAGATAATCGCTCCACCGCGTGCCGTGCAGCACCGTTTTCACACCGATTTCCCTGCCCAGCAGATACAGCTGGTAATTGAGCTCGTTCAACGAGCCAAGCTCCAGCGTGTCATCGCAGTCGGTGCGGAAGCAGTCGCGGAGCGTGTCCTGCAATTCCATATTGCGTATGTAACGAACCATGTCCAGGCCGATGCCGGGGATGTTTACGTCGACGATGAAATCCATGCCGGTGGAAGTGACGTCGACCGGAGCGGAAGGGGCGATCACCGGCAGCGAACGCACCGCCGGATTGTGGGCGAGCAAGGCACGGGCGTCGTCGAACATGTCTGTCGACGGAATCACGGCGGCCGTGTTCGCCTTGCTTTCGATGAAGGCTTGGATGCCGTCGACACCGGGAAGCGAATACACCTCCTCCGCCGCGAGGCTCATGCTGAAACGCTCCCGGTCATGCACCATGATGATGTCACGCATATGGGCGATGTCGGAGAAATACTGGTAGACGTACCGTGCGGTCAATTGCCGGCGATCGCACCACGTCACCGTACGACGATGAATACACAACATTGGCTACTCCTCACCTTGAATAAGTTGGTTGCGATGATCGTCCGCCAAGGACCAATCAATCTTTCGTCTGCGAAGCGTCCTTTTCGGCGGCACGCGAGGCGTTGCGCGAGGCGTACATCCACCGTTTGCGTCCGAGCACGATCAACGAGATGACCAGTCTGACCACTTCCTCGAAGGCGACGACCACGTTGACCATCACGATCGACAGTCCCAGCACGCGCACGGATATGAAGGCCAGCGGAATGCCGATCAGCCAGGTGCTGGCGGTGTCGACGAACATCATCGTCTTGGTGTCGCCACCGGACCGCAGGATATTGCCGCCGACGATGCTGTTGAGTATGCGCACGGGAAGGAACACGGCCCACACCACGATCAGTTGCTGCGCGATCACACGCACGTCGTGCTCGACATTGAACACAGTGACATACGGCGCACGCAACAGCACATAGATCAGCCCCAGCACCACCGCGAAGGCGATGGACAGTATCACGAAACGCTTCGCATCGCGATAGGCGAGGTCGTAACGCTCTTGTCCGATCGTTTTGGCCACGATGACGCTCGCGGCCACGGACATGCCGGTGAACAATCCCACCGTGATCATCTGCACAGGACCCACAAGCGCAACCGCAGCATAGCTTTTCGTACCCATGTTTCCATAGAAGGCCGCATACACGTTGTCAGCGATCACCCAGGAGACGCAGCCCATCACCGACGGCACGATCATGGCGAAGAATCGTTTGAGCTCATTCCAGTGCACATGCAGATCCGGAGAGACGCGCATACCATACCTGCGGGTCAGCACCACGTAGAAGACGAGGCCGACAAGACAGGAGACCGTCTCGGCGATCGTCGTGCCCATCGCCGCACCGGCCACGCCCATCTTCGGCGTGATGGGGCTTCCAAAGACAAACAGGTAGGTGAACACGATATTGAGCACGGTCGCCACGATGCTGACATACAGCGCCGTCTTGGCATGATCCATGCAGCGGAACAGCGCAGCCAGCAACGTCACTATCGCCACGGGGAAGTAGCTCCATCCGATGACGCTGAGATATTGCGCGGCCGCACGCTGCGTCCCGGCATCGTTCGTATAGATGCCGGCCACCTGCATGGGGAATACGACGGACGCGATGTAGAACACCAACGACAAGCCCAGACCAAATGCGATATTAAGGGTGAAGCTGCGGGACACCTTCTGCTTGTTGTTGCCGCCCATCGCCTGCGCTATCATGATGCCGGCCACCGTCGATACGGCGGCGAGCAGCGTCGTATAGCTGCTCACCACCTTCGATGCAAGACCGGCCGCCGCGACCGACACACTGCCAAGCTGACCCACCATCAGCGTGTCGGTGATGCTGAGCACCGCCACCTGCAATACGGTTTGCAGGGATGCCGGAACGGCGATACTCAACACCTGCCGGCGGAAATCGCGATTCTCCTGTTTCAAATCGGCAGAAGCCCCGCTTGTTTCAATCGATTCTGCCTGTGATTGCCCGGACTGTTCCATGTCCGCCATCCCCCCAATTCAACTACGCTGCTGCATCATTTAGCCTACCGCACTTTGGGGTAATTACGGGGAAATTCGGGCGGGTCGCGAATATCGGGTGGGATCTACCGCCGATGCATCGCGCGCAGCACGCATTTGCGCAGTTCGGACGCGACGAGCACGATCATCGCCAAGCCGAGGCATTCGATCCACGCGCCCGCGGACAGGGGTACGGTACCGAACGCGGTGTTGAGGAACGGCACGTAGATCACCGCCACCTGCAGCAGCGCGGACAGCGCGATCGCGCCCCACAGCCACTTGTTGGCGAACAGCCCCACGAACACCGACTGGTCATGCGAGCGCGAGCACAGCGCGTTGAGCATCTGCGCGAACACGAGGATAGTGAAGCCCATGGTGCGCGCCTCCGTCATCTGCGCGTCGTGGCCGATGGCGTCCACGGAACGGTCGGTGAACAGCCCTCCGGCGAGGTGCATGTCCATGCCGATCAGCGTGACGGCGGCCATGATGATGCCGATGAAGATGATGTCGCCCCACATCTGTCCGTCGATCACACGGTCGGTGAGCTTGCGCGGCTTGCGCGCCATCACGTCGTCGGTGGACGGGTCGACGCCCATCGCCAAGGCCGGCGCCGCGTCGGTGAGCAGGTTGATCCACAGCAGCTGCGTGGCGAGCAGCGGCACGGTCACGCCTTGGCTGCCCGGCTGGGTGATGCCGAGGAATCCGGCGAGCATCACGCCGCCGAATACGGTGAAGACCTCGCCGACGTTGGAACTGAGCAGATACCGCAGGAACTTGCGGATGTTGTCGAAAATGCCACGGCCTTCGCGCACGGCCTCCACGATGGTGCTGAAGTTGTCGTCGGCGAGGATCATCTTGGCGCTCTGCTTGGTCACTTCAGTGCCGGTGATGCCCATGGCCACGCCGATGTCCGCGGTTTTGACGGCGGGCGCGTCGTTCACGCCGTCACCCGTCATGGCCACGATGTTGCCTTGCCGTTGCAACGATTCGACGATACGCAGCTTGTGTTCCGGCGCGACGCGCGCGTATACGGAGACCTCGCCGGTGGCTTTGTCGAACGACGCTTCGTCCGGCAGTTCGTCGAGCTGGGTGCCGGTGAGCACACTGCCGGAAAGGTCGGCGCGGGTGCCGTCCACGGCGGCAGGAGCGTCGATGATGCCCAAATCGCTGGCGATGCGCGCCGCGGTGAGCGGATGGTCGCCGGTGATCATGACGGTGCGGATGCCGGCGCGGTGCGCTTCGGCCACGGAATCGCGCACTTCGGTGCGCGGCGGATCAATGATGCCGACCATGCCGGCCCAAATCAGATCGTGTTCCAGCACGTCGCTTTGTTCCGCGATGTCGACCACATGGCCGGCCGCGTTGATCGCCACGCCCGGCACATCGGCAAGCGATGCGGTGCCGAGCGGACGATACGCCTGGCCAAGCGTGCGGTACGCTTCGGAGGACAACCGTTCGACGGTGGCCAGAATCTGCTGGCGATCGCCCTGCGTCATCGGACGCACGGCGCCGTCGACGGCGATTCTGCTGCAGTATTCGAGCAGCACGTCCGGCGCGCCCTTCGCGAAGACGGTGAGTCGTCCGGCATCGGCATTGTCCTGCGCGACGACGGACATGCGTTTGCGGTCGGAGGTGAACGGAATCTCGCCGACGCGCGTGTAGTTGGCGAATTTGCGATCGGCCTTCACTTTGCGTGCGGCCACGATAAGCGACACTTCGGTCGGGTCTCCGACGGCCTCCCATGCCGGTTTGGCGGCAGCGGAGGCGTCCGCGCCGGTCTGCGCGGTTTCGACGGTGTTTCCGCGAAGCTCGCCGTCGTTCGCGATCGCGCCCACGGCCAACGTGACGACCGCCTCGGCCTGCGCAGCTTCGGCGTTCTCCGTGGCGGACGCGATACCACCGGACGCAGAGCCACCGGATGCGTCGACCGCGATCATCCTGCCTTCCGGCGCATAGCCGGTGCCGGTCAGCTGCACTTCTCCGCTTGGCGTGACCACGCGTTCCACCGTCATCTCGTTGCGGGTGAGCGTGCCGGTCTTGTCGGAGCAGATCACGGATGCGGAGCCGAGCGTCTCCACGGAATGCAGCTTCTTGACGATCGCATGGTGTTCGGCCATGCGGCGTACGCCGAGCGCGAGCACCACCGTCAGAATCGCGGCGAGACCTTCCGGAACGGCGGCGACGGCCAGCGAGACGGCCAATAGCAGCGAGTCGATCACATCGTGGATGTCGTTGAACCCTTCGGTCAGCGCCAACGCCACGAGCACCACGACCGCGATGACACACACCGCGATGCCGAGGATCTTGGAGACGTAGTTCATCTCCTTCTGCAACGGGCTGTCGTCATCGTCCGTGGCCTGCAGAAGGTCCGCGATCTTGCCGACCTGCGTGCGCATGCCGGTGTTGGTCACGATGGCGCGGCCTGTGCCCTGCGTCACGGACGTGCCGTTGAACACCATGTTGGCTCGGTCACCCAAGGCCTTGGCTTCAGCGAGCGTGTCGACGTTCTTGCCGACCGGCACGCTTTCGCCGGTAAGGCTCGCTTCGGCGACGCGCAGGCTCGCCGCGGCGAGCAGACGGCCGTCGGCGGGCACGGAATCGCCTTCGCCAAGCACGATCACGTCTCCCGGCACCACGTCCACAGTGTTGATGCGGGTGACGGCGCCGTCGCGTAGCACGTTGGTCTGCGGCGCGGTCATTTGGGAGAGCGCTTCGACGGCTTCCTCCGCTTTCGATTCCTGGATGTAGCCGAGCACCGCGTTGACGATGAGGATGAGCACGATGACGATGGCGTCGAACGGCAGCGCTTCGCCTCCTTCCGCGCCCGGCACGGCGTTGGCCCGTTCGACGAACCATGCGATGAGCGAGATGCCGGTGGCGGCGAGCAGCAGGTAGACGAGGGGGTCTTTGAACTGCGTCAGGAATTTCTTCCATTTCGGCGTGGGCGGCGCGGACGCGAGTTCGTTCGGACCGTACTGTCCGAGTCTGCGTTGCGCCTCCGTCTGGCTCAGGCCGACGTTCGGATCGACGCCGAGGGATGCGGCCACCGCCTGCGCGCCGGCGAGCGACGGATCGATTTGGGGCGGCTGCTGGCCGCGTTGCGTCCTCATGCCATCGTCGACAACGGAACTTTCGTCGGAACCGGCATGGGACTGGATGGATTGATCTTCCTTGCGATCAACCATGGTGATCTCCTTGGGAGCGCCGCGGAGTAGTCAGCTCTCCCCCACCCACGTATGCTTGCGAATCGCGGAAATCCGCGTATCGCGACCATTTCGGCAGGCGGGGCAACGCTGCGCGGTTGCGGGCACCGGGCGGACGCCGTCGGTGCATTCCTGCCATTATCGCATATCCATGAGGTGCGGAAAACGGACATGGAAGGAATCGATGTACGGCGATGTACGGCGCGCGGCATCGTGAAGTGTGATACATTATCAGCTGTCGGTAAATTTTATTACCACAGCCGCACGGCATCATGCGGCACAACCGCAACGACGCAGTAAAACGACGAAGTAACGCAAGGGGATTCAATATGGCAGATGCAATCGAAAACGCGGTAATCCACGCAACCACGGCGAGCGCGGACTGGCTCGCCGACCCGACGGTGTTCGCGGTGAATCGAAAGCCGGCGCATTCCAACCACCATTACGTCATCGGCGAAACGACGGAGCCGAAGCAAAGCCTTGACGGCGAATGGAGAGTGCGCATCGAGCAGGCGCGCGACGTGGATGTGGCGGACGCGCCGTTCGCGGCCGTCGATTTCAAGGATGGCGATTTCGGCTCGATCGAAGTGCCGAGCCACCTGCAGATGGCCGGATACCTCAACAACAAGTACGTCAACATCCAGTATCCATGGGACGGCCATGAGGATCCGCAGGCGCCTGACATCCCCGAAAACAACCATGTGGCGATTTACCGCCGTCGGTTCTCGCTGGATGCGCCGCTCGCGCGCACACTGAAGGACGGAGGCACGGTGAGCCTGACGCTCCACGGCGCGGCCACCGCGATCTACGTGTGGATCGACGGCGCATTCGTGGGATACGGCGAGGATGGGTTCACGCCGAGCGAATTCGATGTGACGGAGGCGCTGCGTGTCACGACCGACGGCACGGCCGCCGAAGCCACACCGACCGAACACACGCTCACCGTCGCCTGTTATGAATATTCGAGCGCCTCATGGCTGGAAGACCAGGATTTCTGGCGGCTGCACGGCCTGTTCCGTTCCGTGGAACTCGCCGCCCAACCGCGCACGCACATCGAGACCATGCAGGTCGAAGCCGACTATGACACGACCGGCATAGCCGACACCGCCAAACTTGACGCGACGCTCGCGCTGCGCAACCCCGCCGACGCGGCGACCGTCGAAAGCACGCTGCGTGACGGCCACGGAAACGTCGTGTGGGAATCGACGCAGGCCTGCAACGGCGAGGTCACGCTTGATTCTGGCAAATTGTCCAACATCGCGCCGTGGAGCGCCGAATCGCCGACGTTGTATACGCTGACCGTGCGCGTCGTCGGACATGACGGCGCAGCCATCGAAACCGTGACGCAACGCGTCGGCTTCCGTACGTTCCGCATCGAAAACGGCATCATGACGCTCAACGGCAAGCGCATCGTGTTCAAGGGCGTGGACCGCCACGAATTCGACGCGAAGCGCGGGCGTGCGATCACCCGCGAGGACACGATCTCCGATGTGGTCTTCTGCAAGCGGCACAACATCAACGCCATCCGCACCTCGCACTATCCGAATCAGGAATACTGGTACGACCTGTGCGACGAATACGGCCTGTATCTGATCGACGAAACCAATATGGAGACGCATGGCACCTGGGTGGCCAACAACGTCGAACGCCCCGAGGACGGCATCCCCGGCAACCGTCCCGAATGGGAGGGCGCGTGCGTGGACCGCATCAACAGCATGATGCGCCGCGACTACAACCATCCAAGCGTGCTGATCTGGTCTCTCGGCAACGAATCGAGCGCGGGCGAGGTGTTCCGCGCGATGTACCGCCACGCGCATGCGATCGACCCGAACCGTCCGGTGCATTACGAAGGATCCGTGCACATGCGCGAATTCGAGGACGTGACGGATATCGAAAGCCGCATGTACGCGCATGCCGACGAAATCGAACGCTACCTGCAGGACGGCAGCCCGGTGCATACGGACGGCCCGAGGAAACCGTACATCTCCTGCGAATACATGCATGCGATGGGCAATTCGTGCGGCAACATGGACGAATACACGGCGCTGGAACGCTATCCGATGTACCAGGGCGGCTTCATCTGGGACTTCATCGACCAGGCGATCGAGGCCAAGCTGCCCGACGGTACGACGCGCATGTGCTACGGCGGCGATTTCGGCGACCGTCCAAGCGACTACGAATTCTCCGGCGACGGCCTGCTGTTCGCCGACCGTACTCCTTCGCCGAAGGCGCAGGACGTCAAGCAACTGTATGCGAACGTGAAGCTCGCGGTTTCGGCGGACGGGGTGCGCGTCACGAACGACAACCTGTTCGTGTCGACGGACTCGTACGTGTTCGTTCTGCGCGTGCTGGCCGACGGCAAGCCGGCGTGGGCTTCCGAACGGCATTTCGATGTGCCCGCCGGTGAAAGCGCCGTTTTCGACATCGATTGGCCGATCGACGATTACGCAGGCAATGCCGAGGAGCTGGTTTTGGAGGTCTCGCAGCAGTTGGGCGAGGCGTGCGATTGGGCCCCGGCAGGCTATGAGCTGACATTCGGCCAGTGCGTGGTAGCGGGTGCGAAGGGTGTCGGCACGGCCGGCACAGCTGATGGATCGGCCGGCACGGCTTCGTCCGACGGCACCATCACCTTCGGACACTGGAACGTGGGCGTGCGCGGACAGGGCCGAGAAGCGCTCCTCTCCCGCGCGCAGGGAGGCATGGTCTCGTACACGCTCGGCGAACGCGAATTCGTGCTGCGTCGTCCTTCGATCACCACGTTCCGTCCATTGACGGACAACGACCGCGGTGCCGGACACGCCTTCGAACGCGCCGCCTGGGCGGTCGCGGGCAAATACGCCCGTTGCGTCGGCTGCGAGATCGTGCCCCGTGGAGAAAACGCCGTGGAAGCCACGTACACATATGAATTGGCGATTCCGCAACGCACGAAGGTGACGGTACGCTACACCGCCGATACGGACGGCAGCGTTTCGCTGGATGTGGAGTATCCAGGCGAGAAGGACGGCGATTTGCCTACGATTCCGACGTTCGGCATCGAATGGGCTTTGCCCGTGGAATATTCGAATCTGCGATTCTACGGCGTCGGCCCGGAGGAGACGTACGCCGACCGCAAGCACGCGAAGCTGGGCGTGTGGAGCACGGATGCGTACCGCGACCGCGCACCGTATCTGCTCCCGCAGGAAACCGGCAACCATGAGGACGTGCGTTGGGCGGAGATCACGGACGATTCGGGCCACGGCCTGCGCGTGGAACATACCGTGAAACCATTCGCGATGAGCCTGCTGCCCTATTCGAGCGCGATGCTGGAGGAGGCGCTGCATCAGGACGAGCTGCCGGAGCCCCGGCACATGTTCCTGCGCCTGCTGGCCGCGCAGATGGGCGTCGGCGGCGACGACTCGTGGATGTCGCCAGTGCACGCGCAGTATCAGCTGCCCGCCGACCAGCCGCTCAGTCTCAACGTCCGGCTCAAGCTGTTCTGATTCCGCAGGCCGGGTTTGCGGCGC